>Ga0116189_1000647_pt1 | contig 29967 bp, 32 predicted proteins | sample AD_JPNTR3_MetaG_FD_89895 | JGI IMG/M metagenome (GOLD analysis project Ga0116189, IMG submission 89895) | Active sludge microbial communities of municipal wastewater-treating anaerobic digesters from Japan - AD_JPNTR3_MetaG | ecosystem: Engineered > Bioreactor > Anaerobic > Digestate | place... | reverse complement strand
GGTTTAGCAATTGAAGACTTACAACAGTTAATGGAACAAAAATATCAGTAACTAATTAACACACTAGAGTATAGCTTCTATACAAAGGTATAAAAGTATTTACACAAAATTCTTGACACTACCATTTTTTTGGGAGAAGAGAAATAAATAAATGAAAATAAGATTAAGATATCATATTTATCGATCTTGTATTCCAAAGCAGATGGTTACAAAAAAAGAGTTTATCCGGACATCAATCTGAATAGCCTTCATTTAATTGGGTGTTATGGGAAATATAATGGTTATATAGTATTAAGATACCGATGATTACCACGGTTATGCGGGGATTGTTTTCGATAAAATTATCGTCAGAGTAAAATTTCCATATAGCGGTCCCGAAATATTGGTAGGGATATCCATTGATAAAAATTGGAAGATACAGGATAAAATTTTTGCAAAAACTAAGGCAAACTTTATCGTTATCATGTTTTTAAATTTTTGTAAACAGTATCAAAAACATTTTATTGATATATTGTAATCTATTTGTGAGGTGGATAATACGGATGTTTACGATAAATATAAAAATATCTGTCGGAAACTCAATCATTTATATCGGTAAAATAAGAAAAAGCCCCTAATCAAATTGAGATTAGGAGCTTTTCGGTTTTGTGGTTGTTTGATTGCCTTATTGACCACAAAACCGCAAACCATTTTCAAAATACTAATTGAGGAGAGTCAGAATGTTAAATATCTGGTTAGTTTAAAAATTATTTGTCCTGATTATAATAAGGAACTTTTTCCAGCTTGACTCCGGTGTGATATTCGGTGATAACACGAACCAATAATAAATTCAAATATTCGACGACCGTTTCGCCGACGCTTGCTTCCAAGTGATCGTTTCCGATACCCGAGTCATCGGTCAAGAATACATAGGTTCCGCCGGTCATCATTGCTTCGTTGCGCAGCAAATATTCCGTATATTTATCGATACCGCTTGATGCTACCGGAATCATTCTGATGCCTTTTTGCGAAGCCTGATATATGGCATCGAAATAGCGGGTCATATTAATCTGAGTATAATGAGGCGGGGCATCCAAGACATGAATTATCAATTTGGTGGAATTTTCCGTGCTCCAGTCTTTTGCCACCGCTTCGCTTAACGCAACATCGACAGCTTCTTCAAAGTCGCCGCCGCCGCTGGCCGATTGACGGGCCAAATTCTTTTTTTGCGCCTGAATATCGGTGGAAAAATCAAAGTAGCGGGTGACATATTGGTCGCCGGTATCCCGATAGAACAATAAAGCTAGTCTTATTGAGGTATTGGTTAACGTTGCCTTAACGCGGCTGATTACATTATCGATTTCCGCCTTCAAATAAGCAATTTCATCGCCCATCGAACCGGTAGTATCGATTACAAACATTATTTCGATTACTTCTTTTTTATCATCGACTGTTTCAATATCGATTTCCAGCGAAGCATTATCCTCGCTGTAGACATAATCAAGGGTAACACTTTCTTCGCCGTGAATGACGGTTACTTTTTCAATTAACTCCAATTGGTTTTCTCTCGGGAACAGATAGGCCGTTCCGAAAGCATTTGTCACGCCCTGGTAAATAATATTGTCGGAACCGTCAAGCAAGCGAACAACCGCTCCGGTTACGATATTTTCCCCGTTTTTAACCGTTACGTCAACCATGTTTAAGGTATCGAAATAACCTTTCATGAAGTAATTGGCGAAGATTCCTTTTTTGTCGTCTTGATTGGTTTCGAAAAGGCTTAAATAAAAACCGTAATTTTCCAAATCGCTCCATTCGCTGGCGGTGAGCTGTCCGGGAGCCGGTTGATGGTTTTCGTTTGATCCGCCTTGACCGTTTTCACCTATGGCTGTATCTTTGCCGCCCCGTCCCGGATAGGGAGACGGCGAATAGTCGCCGGGCGACCGCGCGGCACAACCGATAAAGAAACAAGCCACAAAAACAATTGTTAAACTTAATAAAAATTTTCTCACTGATTTATCCTCCTTTTTTTATTATAACTTTTTAAATTTAATTGTTAAAAACATCAAAGACAATTTCTTCCCGGTAATTGATGAGCCCAAGCTCGCTTTTTTCGGTTAGGGTTAAGTCCACAAAAGCCAATCTATTGTTGGCGCTGGATGAAAAATAAGCTCTCGATACGATTATGCCCGATTGAGTACTTGTTAACATCAATTCCTGGTAATGTCTTTTTTCCACAAATAATTGTTTGATATTTTGATTTTTGGTATCGAAATAAGACAAGCCATTCCAGTGGATTCCGGTACCCCAGGAATTGGTGAAATAAACTTCATCAAAGCCATCGCTGTCGATATCGGCGATTTTTACATCAACGACGCCGAGACCGCCAAACCATGGGCCCAATTCATAGATCACACCATTATATAACAGGAAACTCGCGCAATCGTTGGTAAATTTAAATACTTGGTAAGTATTATTGATTAACAAATCGTTGGAATATATCCGGTAACAGTTTTCGACTTTATATTGCGTATCGGTTTGACTACCCTCATAGGATGTACTGAACAATTCGAAGAAGTACGCCACATTTACTTTGTCATAGGTTAAGTGGTTTTTCAGACTTTCATTAAAGTTATACAATCCTTTGAAAAACTCATAGTCGGTTAATACCTGGCATTGGTAGCGTCTGCCGTTTTTAAGTTTGATAACGGTACCGTCTTTATAAACATCAAATTTTGTTTCGTTGCCGTTAGAAAATATTAAAGTAATATAATAAGTGTCTGATAAGTCAAAGTCGGCAACGATTGCTTCATATTCCACGGCAGACAATTCTTTGTATAAAGAACTTTGGCTGTCATATCCGCTTAATTGGGTGCTGAGCTGCCTGATAATATCGATATCCGTTATTTCTTTGTAAACGGGATCCGTACCCCAGGCAATTTTTGCTTTCGAAACATCGACTAAGTTATCGGAATCCTGGCCAGGGTCATTTTGATTTGCGGAACTGCAACCACTCAGACTCATGCCGATCAAAAACAAAATCAATAGGGCGGTTATGTTTTTTTTCACTTTATTCACCTCCTCGATAAAAAGGCATTTGATATTTAAAATAAATCAAGCGATTATTTTCTTTTTGATAACACAGGAAAATATAATTATAATTTCCGCTTTGGCTCGGTAACAGGTTATATTCGTTTAAATCAAGGTTGTAAACCATGTAATAATCGCAAACATTGGTGTAGATTGATGCTTGATACGGGATGATTTCGTCAAGGTTCGAAGCAAAATCAATCCAATAAGGATTCGTTTGCAAATCCTTTTCAAAAAGCTCGATTTCTTTTTCTTTGGTGAATACTATATATCCCATTTCGCTGATGGAAATGAAGACATCGTATTTCGACCAAGTATTATAATCATAGGTTTCAAGTTTACCTTTGATCGGAAAATAAACATTGACAGTGCTTTCAATCTGCTTGATCTTCTTGTAGCCCTGATATGCTCTCGAGGTAAAGAACAAAACAAGCGTTAACGAGGTAATAATCAATACCCCCAAGAAAGAAACCAGCAAGATGAATCTTTTTTTGAATTTGGCTCTTTCGAGATCGATTTTTTTGTTTTCGACTTTATCCATGATTTTACCCATTAATTCATCAATGGATATTTCCAGGATTTCTGAGATAAGCGGCAAGGTTTCGGGATCGGGATAACCCTTACCCGACTCCCACTTGCTGACTGCTTGTTTAGTGACGAAAAGTTTCGAAGCTAAATCAAGTTGAGTCATATTCTTGGCTTTACGGGCATTTTTCAGATTTTCCGAAAACTGAGACATAATTTAGCTCCTTTCTTTTCGATAGTATTATATCATGTTTTAATTTAATAAGAAGCATTTCATAGTATACGATTCGTTGACTTTACCTTTTTTTAAGGAAAAAGCCAAAAAACCTTTTTTCTTGCTTGAATTTAAGGTTTTTGACTTGATACTCTAAGGTATGAAATCATTCGGATGGTTTTTTCGGGATTTAGACCGCAGGGTGCCGGAATTTACTATGAAGATATCAGGATCGAACACGATGTTTACATGTGGGATTTTGATACGGAAGCGGGAACCGAAGCGGATAAAAACGGTAAACCGATCAGTATCACCGATATTTAAATGTATGCCTACGATTTGGTTTTTTTCGGCAATCAATAAATTAACCCCCGTGGTGATTCGCATTGCCATGAAAGGTTCGGATCTGCCTAAAGAAGGCCGCGCAGTTATCGAAACGGAACGGGATGCCTCAATGGGGGGTTATTCGACAAAACCGGGACATACCGGCGATTTATCGAAATACAGCAGGAGCATTATCCGCATTACCCCCGCCAAAGGTTCTAGATACTATAGCGGAAAATCTCGGTGGGAAGCGGACCCCTCCGCAATCTTCAACAACGTTGTGTACCGAAACAGCGAGAAAGGCTTAATAGCCGTAAGGGGAGACGAAACGCTCTTCGATTCCCCAACCTTTACCGTCGCAACCCCCGAACGGAAACTCTTTCGGCTATTCCAAATGCGATAAATTAACCTTTATCATTCCTTACACCCAAGAGAATTGAAACGATACCGACGGTAACGGTTCCTTCGAAACTTTCGCTATATTCCTGTTATTGGATTATGAGACCATTCCTGTATCCGAGACCGTACCAAGCCTGATGAATATTTAGTGTATTGGACACGAGATAAGCATCGGTGAAATTCCGTTGAAAAACAAAGTTTTCTTAAGCAACGATTTCGGAAGAATCAAAGCCGATCGCTAATCTTACAAAGATTAAAAACCGAAGAGGGAAAAAAATGAAAAGCCAAAAGATAGGTTTTTTTGTCAACCTGAATATTATTGTTATTAATTAAACTTTCTTTGATTTTAGGACTAAAGACTTGCAATCGGTTGATAATGATAGTATAATTAGTATGAAAAGTATGACAATTCATACAAGGAGGTTATTATGAATATTCCGAAAGGCAAATATATTTGGACCGTAACCGTAGGCGAGAAAGGCCAAATCGTAATACCCAAACAGGCCAGAGAAATCTTCGATATTAAACCGGGAGACAATTTGATTATTCTTGCGGATGAACAAAGGGGAATCGCGATTCCCCCAAAAAGCGAATTCGAAACAATCCACAGGAATATTTTCGGTGACAAATAATGAATGCCATCGAAGTAAGAAATATCACCAAAGAATATCCGACGTTTAAGCTGCAGGATGTCAGTTTCAATGTCGAAGAAGGACATATTGTGGGTTTTATCGGCCGAAACGGTGCTGGTAAGACAACCACAATCAAATCGATTCTAAATATCGTCAAACCAAAAAGCGGAAGCGTCAAGTTTTTCGGTTTGGATTTTAAAAGCAATGAAAATATTATCAAAAACCAAATCGGCTATTCCAACGGCACGGCAAACTATTATCCGCGCAAGAAATTAGCCGATATCGTAAATGTAACAAAAAGTTTTTTTCCGGATTGGGACGACAATTTAATGAACGAATACAAAGCCTTATTCCAATTGGATTTTTCGAAAACACCCAGCCAATTGTCGGAAGGCATGAAAGTCAAGTTGAACCTGTTGCTCGCTTTAAGCCATCATGCCAAAATACTGATTCTCGATGAGCCTACGACCGGACTCGATCCGTTTTCCCGCGACGAAATCTTGGAAATTTTCATGGAACTCAAAAAAAGAAAAACCGCGATTTTATTCTCAACCCATATTACTTCCGATTTGGAAAAATGCGCAGACGATATCGTCTACATCAGAAAAGGCAAAATCGTCAGTGCCTGCGCCAAGGAAGAATTTATCTCCAAATACCGAATGGGCCAGGAGTCGTTGGAAGAAATTATCCTGAGACTGGAGAGGGAAAATCATGGGTAATTTGGTGCGAAAAGAATTGAAACTGAGCGCAAACGTACTTTCCTATTATTTTATCGCCTTCGGTTTGATGACGTTCATCCCCGGATACCCGATTCTTGTGGGCGTGTTCCTTTCTTGTCTCGGTATCTTTCAGTCGTTTCAATCCTACCGGGAATCGCGGGATATTTACTATTCGATTCTTCTTCCGGTAACGAAAAAAGATATCGTGAAAGCGAAATTTATTTTCGTTTGTCAGATTGAAATGCTGACGTTTTCGGTAATGGCAACAGCGACGCTAATCCGGATGGCTTTCTTGAACGATGCGACAGCCTATGTAAACAATCCCCTTCTTACCTCAAACCTCGTTTTTCTCGGTTATGCTTTGATTATTTTCGGCTTGTTTAACATTTTGTTTGTCCGCGGTTTCTTCAAAACAGCTTATTATTTCGGAAAACCGTTTTTATTGTTTTGTTTTACGGGTTTTGTGGTGATTGGCTTAGCGGAAACGTTGCGACATATTCCCGGCTTGGAAACCCTGAATTCCTTCGGGTTTGATAATATCGGTGTACAATTATTGGGCTTTTTTATCGGGGCTTTGCTTTATTCTTTGTTAACCTATGTCGGTTATCAAAAATCGGTTAAGTCCTTCGAACAGATTGATCTATAAATTTAAGGAGGAACTATGGGTTCGAGCAAAGAATATTTGCAGTTTATTTTGGAACAGCTGGCAGGATTGGACGGTATTTCCTATTCCCCCATGATGGGCGAATATATCATCTATTATCGCGACAAAATTGTTGGCGGAATATACGACGACCGGTTCTTGGTCAAACCAGTCCCCTCCGCAATCCGCCGCTTTCTGGCTGCTACTTATGAGTTGCCTTATGAAGGCGGGAAAGAAATGTTGTTGGTGGAAGAAGTCGACGACAAAGAATTTTTAAAAAGTTTGATTGTAGAGATGTACGAGGAATTGCCGGTGCCAAAAAACAAAAGGAAACGATAATTTCCAATCCGTTAAAACGAAAGTATCCCAACAAAAAAAGTATATCAGTTTGACTTTTTATGCCCGGGGATACTTTTTTATTTTCGTTTCATGGCATCTTATTTCATCTTTGTCGCATAACAAGTGTAAAACTTTTTTAGAATTAAGCAACATTTTAAGCAAGATAAAATAATTCGTCAAAATTGTGGTTTTTTAATAGCCGAGTTGATTTTAGATACAAACCACCTCTTGCCATAACAGTTAAAATGCTAAGGCTGTCGATCTTCATTACCGAGAAATTGGGATAAATTGCCTAGGGTTAAATCTCTCCAAAGAATGTCGGTTTACGCAAAAAAAATCAAATTAATCCGTTCTTCGTTGGCCATCGAAGCAAATTCTTTGTCTTTAAATCAAGTAAGAGATGCAATAGAAGGTAAAATCGTGTTTGGACCTCAAAAAAAGAAATTCAGGAAGAAAAGAGTGCTTACAAAGCCTATAATTTGTTAAATGAGTCCGACGGATACTCAAAAGCGGATTTACCCGAAACTCACAGCATCCTCATATATTTAACCGATGAAGAATCCGGAAGATATCGCATTCACGGGGAAGGTATCTTTGACGGGAATCAAGTAATTTTTGCCGCGCCGCCGGAAGAAAGGGTTCCGATTCTAATGAAAGATTTGTTTGAATGGCTGAAAAGCGACATCAAAACACCGATGTTAGTCCTGTATATTTCCTTATGAGTTTGTCTTTATTCATCCGTTTGGGAACAGAAGCGGCAGGATTGCTTGGCTTTGGCAAAATGTTTTACTGAGCAAATGAAATCTTCTTTTTTAGTATATTTCCGTTGAATCGCAAATTCAAAAACATCAGGCAAAACATTATGAAAAAACAGCCGTCTGTCACAAAAACGGCAATTCGGACGAATTCATTGAATATATGTTCAGTATGATTGATGAAATGGACGAAATGCTTGTAAGCCTGGAAAAGGAAAGCCAAAACATCTCGGGTCAAGTCAATAAATTATTAGCGATTACGGAACCGGGTATGCCATATTCGGCCAATGAGTTTATGTCCGAATTGGGAATCAAGACAAAGAACTTAAAGAGCTGCCTACCCGAATTCGGCCAAAGAGAACTGTCTTGTCAGTATGACGTTGCCGGATAAACCCAACAGTAAAAACCAAAGTTATATATAAAATAAGACAGTTGTCCAGAAGAAAAGAGATAATTTTCGGAAAAATTAACCGAAATATTACCTCTTTTTTTATTGGACAAAAGGTTTGTTATCAAATGCAAATCGTGATGTAAAGTACATATATATTATTATCGGAATCAAACGATTTTTTTTAAAAAACCTTGACTAGTAAAAAAAAAGCGTAAAATATATCACGTGATATATATCTAAAGATATATTGGAAAGGAGAAAACCGTGCCCAACAAGATTAAGGTTACCAAAGAAGATATTTTAAACTGCGCCCTGAAAATTACTAAAAAAACGGGAATCGGTAATGTCAATGCGCGAATTATTGCCAAAGAATTGAATTGCTCGATTCAACCGATTTATTACTATTTTGAAACAATGGATAATTTAAGAAAACAAATAGTGCATGAAGCCAGAAAAATTTACAATTCTTACATCGAGGACTCCAAAAAAGATCCCGACAATCCGGCCTTTAAAGCGGTGGGGATTGCCTATATCAAGTTTGCCAGTCTTGAACCCAATCTGTTTCAGTTGCTGTTTATGTCCAAGGCCGATAACGAATTCGGAATCAGTGCGAAGATTGACGAAAATTACGATTATATTTTATCGACTATCGATGCGCCGAAAGAGGATGCCAAAAGGATATACGAAGCAATCTGGATCACTACCCACGGTATGGCCACGATGATTGCCACGGGGTTTATGAAACCGACGCCGGGAGAAATTTCCGATATTTTGACTTTTGTTTTCAAAGGTCTTGTTTTGTCGACCAAACAGGAAAATGGAGGTGTAAACAAAAATGCTGAAAATTAAAAATTTGTTTAAGGAATACGAAAACGGCGAAAATCCGCTGGCAGTTTTAAACGATATTTCCTTGGAAATCAAAGACGGCGAATTTATCGTTGTTTTGGGACCTTCGGGTTCCGGTAAATCGACTTTGTTGAATGCCATGTCTGGATTAACCGCTGTAAAGTCCGGAACCATCGAAAATGACGGGGTGGATATTACAAAACTTAACCAAAGCGAATTGACTTTGTTCCGCCGAAAATATACCGCCTTCGTTTTTCAATCGTACTATTTGATGCCGGTTTTGACGGTTAAGCAAAATATCAAAATGGGCGCAAACCTGGCTGGCAATAAAGATTATGAGGAAATTATCGCTCACGTCGGATTAAAGGGTAAAGAAAACCGGCTGCCTGCGGAACTTTCGGGAGGGGAACGCCAAAGAGTTTCGCTTGCCCGGGCTCTTGCGAAAAGACCGAAAATCTTGTTTTGCGATGAACCGACGGGAGCTCTGGACGAAGCAACCGGAAGAAAGATATTAAAATATTTAATCGATAATCAAAAAAGAGAAGGTTACACCATGATTATGGTAACCCACAACGAAAATATCGCCCTATTGGCCGATAAAATTATCAGAATGAATTCGGGCAAAATTGTCGGCGTTTTTCCGAACAGACCCCAAACGGTTGAAGAAATCGGGTGGTAAGAATGATTACCTTTAAGAAAACCATCGGTTCGATCGGGGTGATTATTATCTGTTTTTCGGCCATGTTTTTGGAAACCCTGTTTATTTCCTATAAACTCGACCTGAATAAATTGGATTTTTCTCATTTCACCCCCCCGCAAGCCGATTTTTTCCGGGCTCAGGATGCCATGTGCACAATGATGAATATGATTTCTTTGGGAATTTTGGAACTTTTTTCCTTTGTTTTGTTGTTTTTTTCGGTTGCGAGATACATCGAAGAAAACCGTTCCAACATGGGGCTATTGAAAGCCCTGGGTTATACCGCCAATCAAATCGGCGCCGGAATGATGAAATTCGCTTTGCCGACTTTTGTGGGCAGTTTGTCGGGCTATTTGGGAGCACTGGGATTTGCCAACCCTTTTTACGATACGATGAATGCGGACGGGATAATTCCGGAATTTTCCTTTTCGTTTAATCCTTGGGTATTTTTGGGAATCGTTTTCGGACCGGCACTTTTGGTATTGCTATTCAGCTACATGGTCGGTTTATGGAAAGCAAAAGGAAATCCGATGGAAATGATTAACCAAACCGAAAAAATTAAAAAGGGAAAGAAAGCCCAAGAAACCGGAAAATTTATACACGAATTGCAAAAAACCGTTTTAAAAAACCATCTGGGTCTGATTATATTTGTAGGCTTTTCGGTAATCTGTTTTTCCTCGTGCATTCAAATGAGTTTTACCATGTATCACGAAACCGATACCTCCCCGATGTTTTTCTGGATGATGTTGACAATCGGCATGCTGCTTGGGGTCACGATAATCTTTTTGGCTTTCCGTTTCGTGTTTAAAGGCAATTTAAGGTATTTATCAATCCTTAAAGCATATGGTTATAAGAATCGGGAATGCTATCAAGCCATGTACGGAGGATATCACCTGGTTTCCACAATCGCTTTTGCCATCGGAACCGGATATCAAATATTGCTTTTATCAACGATGTTTAAAAAGTTTGCCGGTACCTACGGGATAGCTTACAAGTTTGATTATTTGGGATTTTTTTATTCGGTTGTTTTATTTTTGATTGTTTATTTTATAACCAATCTTTTTTACTATCAAAAAATCAACCTGCTCAAAATCGAAGAGTTAAATACGGATTTAGGATAGATTGTTTTGGAATTAGTATTTACCGGATTTTTTTCCGGCTTTGACAAACAGTTTTCAAAAATACAGGTTAATTGAAAACCCAAAACAGTAAAAATATTTTATTCACGGCTTCTGTTTAATTAAAAATTATTTAAATGCTTGTTTTTTCGTTGTTCAGAAGTATATTATTAGTAGAACGATTATTGAATTTTCGGATGGCTTTGTTTGCCTACCGTTTAAAACGATTCGGAATTAATCGATAAATAAAGGGGAGAGTGAAATTATATGTTAATAAAAACACTTGTGGAAAATATATTCTTCGATAAAAAGATAAAACCTCAACCCGGTTTATCCCTATATATCGAAGCCAACGGTTTGAAAATCTTATTCGATTTGGGAAGCGATGATTTGTTTATCGAAAATGCCCAAAAAATGAATGTCAATCTCCAAGATATCGATCTTGTCGTTATTTCCCACGGCCACTTTGACCATGGGGGTGCTTTGAAGGCTTTTCTTGCCATCAACAGTAAAGCCCAAGTCTATCTTCATAAAGATGCCTTTGAGGATTATTATCATAAATTACTGGGGCTAAAATTGCCAATCGGTTTAGACAAAACTTTGAAAAACCATGAACGAATAATCCTGACCGATTCTTTAACAGAAATCACTCCCGATTTGGTATTGTTTTCGGGGGTAACCGGCCGAAAGTATTTTTCGCCCGTCAATAGCAAATTACTGAAAAAAACGGACGGAAAGTATTATGCGGATGATTTTTCTCACGAACAAAACCTAATTATCAAGGAAAACAACAAAACGGTTTTGTTTGCCGGTTGTTGCCATAACGGTATCATCAATACCTTGGAAAAAGCTCGAGAATTATCGTTTGAACCCGACGTTATCGTTTCGGGTCTGCACTTTATGAAGATGAATCTTAAAAAATACGGCCATCTGGTCGATAATATTGCCCAGGAATTAAAAAACCATAAGGCTCTTTTATATACCTGCCATTGCACGGGTTTACGGGCTTTTAAAAGAATGGAATCGGTCTTGCCCGAAAAAATCAAATATTTACCGTGCGGTTCCGCAATCCAACTGTAATCTTGTCAAACAATAACGAAAGGCGAATTCTTAACCAAAATCGGACCGAAACGCAAGGTGAAGGGGACAAGATGAAAAAGTTATATCTGATAAACGGGACGATGGGGGTAGGAAAAACCACAATCGGCCAAATTCTTAAGAAAAAACTGAACAAGTCGGTATTTTTGGACGGGGATTGGTGTTGGGATTCGCATCCTTTCCAGGTAACGGACGAAACGAAAGCGATGGTAATCGATAATATCTGTTATTTGCTCAATAATTTCCTTCGCTGCACCGCTTACGAAAACATTGTTTTTTGTTGGGTAATGGACAGACAGGAAATCATCGACACCGTTTTGAACAGGCTCGATACCGAAAACGTGGATGTGAAAATCGTTTCTCTTGTTTGTAGTGAGGAAGCATTGACCCGTCGGATCGATAAAGACGTCCGGGCAGGACTCCGAAGGGTTTCTTCAATCGAAAACAGTATCAGCCGCCTGTCTTCCTATTACGCTTTGGACTCAATCAAAATCGACACTACGGCCAAAACTCCGGAAGAGGTTGCGGAAATGGTTTTAAGGCTGTAACAAACCTGTTTGGATCAGATGCCTATTCCGCCATCGAAAATGAGATAATTTATTTATATTTATGGAAGCAATCAAACAAAAAAATGATAAAATTAAAAGGTTGCCAAAATGCGAATAAAACGGAGGCAAATATGGAAATCATCAGATTGGAACATGTTACAAAATCTTATGTTATTTACGAAAAAAAGCCGGGTTTGCTCGGCATCATCAAGAGTTTCTTTAAAACGAAGAAGATTGTCAAGAATGCGGTGGAAGATATTTCTTTTTCCGTCAACGAGGGCGAAATTATCGGTTACATCGGTCCGAACGGCGCCGGCAAAAGCACAACCATCAAGATGCTTACGGGTATCCTTACCCCCACCAAAGGAAATATTATCGTCGACGGGATAGTTCCTTACAAACAGCGTACCGCAAACGCTCAAAAAATTGGCGTGGTTTTCGGCCAGAGGTCCCAGTTATGGTGGGATTTGCCGCTTGGCGAAAGCTTTACGGTTTTAAAAGAAATCTACCGGGTATCCGATGCCGATTTTAAGGAACGGATGGAATATTTCAACCAAATCTTCGGATTAAAAGAATTTATAAAACAGCCGGTTAGACAGCTGTCGCTCGGACAAAGGATGAAAGCGGAGCTTGCGGCGAGTTTTCTGCACAACCCCAAAATCGTTTATTTGGACGAACCGACCATTGGACTTGATGTGGTGGCCAAAGAAAACATCCGAAAAACCATCAAAGAAATGAACCGAAAATTCAATACGACCGTCATTCTGACAACCCACGATTTAAACGATATCGAAGAACTTTGCAATCGCATTTTGTTAATCGACCAGGGAAAGATTATCTATGACGGCGACATCGAACATCTTAGAGAAACATACGGTTCCAAAAAGATAATCAGCTTTACTTTGAAGGATTCGGGCGATATCGATGTCATAGACATCGAAAAAGCCTTCAAACCTCTCGATAACGATATTTTTATCGAAAAAGACCAAAAACAGATTACCGTGGTTTTCAACAAACATAAGCTTGCCATCAAAGAAATCACTTCTTTTGTCTTAAATCAGGTCGAAGTAAGCGATATCGACATTTCCGACGATCCGCTCGAAAATATCATCAAAGAAATCTACAAAAAAGGAATCGTCTGATTTATCATGCTGAAAAAGTATTTTCCTTTCTTTCGGGCAAGTTTACTCAATATTTTCATTTATCGCGGAAGAATCATTCTTTGGGTCTTGGTGGATATTTTCCGCTTTGTCATGATGCTTTTTTTGTGGATCAGCGTCTATAAAAACAACGGCAGTCTGAACGGTTTCGGTTTGGACGAAATATTGCTTTATTTTTCTTTAATCGGTATTACTTCCGTTTTTACTTACAGCGAAGTCCAATACGAAATGTCCTATGAAATCAGGAAGGGGACTTTAAGCTATTATTTGGTCAAGCCGATAAAATATAAGACCAGACTGTTTTTTGAAAATCTCGGTTCCCTCTTCGGAAGCACCGTAATAGTTTTTCCGATCAGCATTTTAACGATGGTCATTTTGATGGCGGTCTTTGATGTTTCCTTTACCGTCACCTTGCCTCAGGTATTGTTCTTCCTGGCCTATCTGCCGCTGATCTTAGTGTTTGTCTTTGAGTACGGTTTTTTCTTCGGCAATCTGATGGTCTATACCGAGAACAATTTCGGCTTATCCATTTTGATGGGAGTTCTGATGAGGGCTTTATCGGGAACGCTGATTCCTTTGGCTTTTTATCCTGATTTCCTTTTGAAAGTCGTCAATTTTCTGCCTTTTCGTTATGTAACCCAACCTGTTTTGATTATGCTGGGGAAGGTTGATCAAGGCCAAATTTGGCTCGGATTGTTAACCTTTGTGGGCTGGATTGTTCTTTTCAAATTAATCAATTACATTATTTTCAAAATCTCGGTCAAACGCATGGTAATATTCGGTGGATAATTATGAAAAGGTACTTAAATATCTATTCTTGTTTTATCAAACAGTACTTAAAAGGGCTGATTACTTACCGCACCGATTTTTTGGTCGGGATGCTCGCCTTTTTGCTTGACCAAAGTCTCGGGCTCTTCTTCCTATATGTCGTTTTTGACAATATCGATGCTTTGGCGGGCTTCAGTCAATACGAAGTTTTCCTGATGTACGGCATCGGCCAAATTCCCAAAGGAATCGACCACTTAATTTTCGACAATATTTGGCTTTTGCCCCGCAGGATCCGAGAAGGGAATGTCGACCGGTATTTGCTGCGGCCGATTAATCCGCTCTTTTCCTTTTTGGTGGAACGTTTCCAACCGGATGCTTTCGGCGAAATAATCCTGGGAATTGCCATTTCAACATATTGCTTTGTTTTTGGCGGAATTACCTTTTCCTTTATCAAAATCCTGGGGTTAACCGCAATGATTCTAACAAGCGTCTTTATTTTTACCGCGGTAAAACTGATTACCGCTTCGGTTGCCTTTTGGGTCAAAGATTCGGCGCAATTGATGCAAATATCGTACGAATTAAACGATTATTCGCGATATCCTTTGAATATCTTCCCCAAACCGCTGCGGTTTATTATGACTTTTATTATTCCGTTTGCTTTGGTAGCTTACTATCCGGCGCTTTATCTGTTGGGAAAACAAACCTTTTTCGGGGTTATCGGTTTATTGGTTCCCGTTACTTTGGCGTTATGTTTAATCGCAGTTTTGCTTTGGAAACGGGGCTTAAAAAGATACGAATCGGCCGGTAGTTAAATTAAATATTTTATTTTGAAGAAGAAGTTTTTTAAAACGACAAAAAAATGGACTTTGATTTCTGTTCGATGTCTGAAATCAAAGTCTTTTTGTTTGGAAATTGTTTCTATTCTGATACCTTCTGAGGGCGGTTTTATGCCACTTGACAAAAAAGGCCTTGTTTTTGGACGAAAATTAAGTAAAATAAATAAGTAATTTTTCGTTTTTAGGAATGGTTTTTATGATGAATTTTATCCACAAATTGTTTTCCCTGATTGACTGGAAGATGGAGACGCCGGGCAATTACGGATGGTTTCATATTTTGTTTTTGATGTTGACGGTATTGACCGTTGTGATTATTGCCAAGAGCCTGAAAGATAATCCCGACCTGGTCGTAAGAAAAACCTTGATCGGCTTTACCGTTGTTTCACTCGGTCTGGAACTGATGAAACAGGGCCTTTTCACGCATGTCGATTCCGCTTATCAATGGTATGCTTTTCCTTTTCAGTTTTGTCGACGCCGATGTATATGGCTTTGTTGAGTTTAATCCTCAAGAATCAAAAGGTAAAAGAAGCCTTTTATTCGTTTTTGGCCTTTTACGGGTTGTTTGGCGGGCTTGTGGTCATACTTTATCCCAATGATGTCTTTATCGATTTGGTTATGATTAATATTCAGACGATGATTCACCACGGGGGAATGATTGTCGTGGGCTGTACCCTGATGTTGGCCCAAAAGGTAAGTTTCCGGTTTGCGGGGTTGTTTAAAGCGAGTATGGTCTTTTTCGGATTGCTCGTCATCGCTTTGATTATGGATATCGTTTGTTTTAAAGCAGGCCTCACGTCATTCAATATGTTTTATATCAGCCCATATATACCCAATCATTTGCCGATTCTTTCGAACATTTATCAAACCCGGCCATATATTGTCTTTTTGCTTGGTTATTCGGTAGGCTTTGTTTTTGCGGCCTTTTTGATGCAGAAAATGGGTCAGGGTCTAAATTCTCTGCTTCGGCTTTTGGGCTCCAAAAGTTACTCCGAAAAACCGGGTCTTGTAACCGGCAGTAAAGTTTAAAGAAAAAATCGCTCAAACCCTTGAGGAGGTAAAACTCCTCTTTTTTGTTGTTGAAAAAATCAAGCAAAAGCTCTTAATTGGTGGTATAATTGTAGTAGTTAAACTAGCAGATTAACCCCGCAAAAACTTATTTAATGGAATAAAAAATCATCGGAGGTAAAAAATGGATCGAGTTTGCGAATTTTTGAAAGAAGTCGGCTGTTATTATTTGGCAACGACCGAAGGAGATCAGCCCAGAGTCCGGCCGTTCGGGACCGCACATCTATTCGAGGGCAAATTATACATTCAAACCGGAAAGGCGAAAAATGTTTCCAAACAGCTTGCGAAAAACCCCAAAGCGGAAATTTGCGCTTTCAAGGACGGCGCCTGGCTCAGATTAACGTGCGAATTGGTCGAAGACGTACGTGTCGAAGCCCGAAAATTGATGCTGGATGCTTATCCGAGTTTACGTCGCATGTATGACGAAAACGACGGCAATACCCAGGTGTTCTATGTAAAAAATGCGAAAGCGGTGTTTTTCCGTTTCGGCCGGGAACCGGAGACGATTGAATTTTAAAAGTCATTTTTTAAAAAAACCGTTGTTTTGTTACCATCAGAAAAAAGCGCATCAGGTCGGCGGAGGAAGAGTTGTATTATTCCTCCCCGGTTTTTTGAATGGAAAGAAAAAAGCAAAGTTAGTATTTTTCGGTATCTACATCATAAAATAAACTAAAGAAAAAGGAAAAGAAAAATGCTTTTTTAATAGATTTTGTCAGTGATTTTTGGAAAAAGTCTTTAAAAAATGTAAGCGTTTTACAAAAGCTTCGGGCGCTTTGACGGGTTCTTTTTGTGCCTGATCTGCGATTTAATTAAAAACGGATATGATTATTTTGCCTAAAAAAGGAAAAATTCTGACAATAAAGCAAGAAGGGGTGGGGATACGATCGAAAAGTCTAAGAAACGGTGAAAAAAGGAAAAAAGCAATTCTAAAGCCAAATATTTGGTAAAAGCCTTTTGTTGACCTTTTTACACCAAAAAAATTGGCAAATTTATCAAAAAAACGATTTTTTATTTTTTAAAAAAACGCAAATGTAAGCGTTTTATATAGCTTTTTATTGACATGTTGAAAAGACTATGTTATAATCTTATGGAAAGGAGAATTATTTATGATGAAGAAAGTTTTTTCGATTATTACATTATTTGTTTTATTGTTAACATTGGGTGCCTGCGGTGACTCAAAAAAGATCAGAGTAACTTTCGAATCCAATGGTGGATCTAGTATAGGTGCAATAATTCTATCCGAACCAAAAGAAATTGCCGAATTCGATGATCCAGTTAAAGAAGGTTATTTTTTCACCGGATGGTTTACTGACAAAGAACTCACAAAACCATTTAACTTTGCAACAAAAATTTCAGAATCAATCAAACTTTATGCTGGCTGGACGCAACAGGTAGCGGTTAGATTCAATACCAAAACTTCAGCTAGCGTTCCGACTGTTGTTTTAGGAAACGATGGCGGAACAGTAAATAAGCCAGCAGATCCACAACGTTCAGGCTATCGCTTTGGCGGATGGTTCTACGGTAAACCTGGTTTAACAACATATGAACCAGCACCAGTTGAATTCCCTCTGACAGTTACAAAATCGACAACTCTTTATGCTTATTGGGAACCAATTAACTCCAAAGCTGTAACCTATTCGAAAGGTGAAACTTACACTTCCACTCTTCAATCAAGTTCAGCATTAATCCTTAACCCACTTGTATATCAATGGTCACACGAAGACACATTGATCGATATGCTCGTCACACCGTTATATTCAACCGAAGTGGATTGGGATAAAGCAATTGAAGAAGGCGTAGCCGATTATTACGGAGACTTCTCCAAAATCTTAGCTGCCGAATACTCAATCGAAGCATTAGACTATCGCAATATTAAAGTCGGTGCCGCCAAATATCCGGTTGATTCCAAAGGTGACGAACACTTAACACCTGATGGAACTTATGACCGCGAAGGCGCAACCAAATTCAAAGATAAAGAATGGACAATTGAAATCAGACCAGATTTGAAGTTTGAAGACGGAACACCAATTACCGCTCATACTTTTGAATACAGTTTGAAACAATACTTGGATCCTAACCAAGGTAACTATCGTGCTACAATATTCTACAAGAACCCTGAAACCAACAAAAACGGTTATCCGGTTCTTGGCGCCGAAGAATATCTGAAAGGCACAGGTTCTTGGGATGATGTCGGTTTCGAAGTTATTTCCGATTATGTCTTCAAAGTAACATTCTTTGAAGAAGTAACTCAATCCGCAGCAGTCGGATTCGGAAATTCCTTAAGACTCGTTCACCCAACCGAATATGCAAAATCATTGGACAACAATGGACGAAACTCCAAATATGGTACACCGACAAATCCATATATTTCTTATGGTTCATACATTATCAAATCTTGGGACGCCAACCAAAAACTTGTGTTCAACAAGAACTATGATTACGTTGCCAAAGAAACCATTAACTACAAGTGCCAAGTAATCGAAATCGTTCCGGATTTGGCCAAAGCTTATGAATTGTTCAAAGACGGCGTTACCAATGTTTTGGGCTTGACCAATGACTACTATGCAGAATTTGCGGAAGATCCTAATCTCTACAAATCTTGGGATGGTTATCCACAATATCTAGTCATCAACACTGCTAAATCCAAATTGGCCGATAATGCAAACGTTCATCCGACCATTATGAATGACCCAAGATTTAGACAAGCATTGTTCTATGGCTTCAACCGTAACTACTTTGCAGACTTTGTTTATGCGCCGAATACCGCAACCACATTGCCTATTCCGCTAGATACCAAAGCCTACATCCAAGACCCATTGTTCTACTCGCAATCACCTAACCACTTGGCTGTTTTAGCTAAACACGGTATTGCACCAGAAACCAATGGTTATATCCCTGAAAGAGCAATCGCATTGTTCAACGATGCTTACAATGATTGGCTTGCAGAAGGAAATACCGGCCCTGTAACATTGAAAGTTATTGCGGCAAGCGGTTCTACCCTTGTTGAAAAAATGATGGCTTATGTTAAGAACTCTTTGGAAGAACTATTCGGTTCTGACAGAATTGTTCTGAATATCGTTTGGGCAGACCAAACCACAACATCAGCCGCCCAAGCCAACTGGGATTTCGACATTGCATTGTCATCGATCGGATTCGGAGCAAGTTACGGCGTTCAATGGCAATTCCCTGCTATTTCGTTCATGGGTGCATTAATCGGTGCAGCTCAATTAGGTCTGTCGCAACCATATCAATATGATCCAGAAACAGACTCCAACGTTTACGCACCATACTTCGAAGAAGAACTTGAAGTCGATTTGATGGCAACCTACGAATACTTGATTGACCTAAAAGCTCAAACAGATCCGGAAGACTGGATGGATGACTATCAATACTTCCTAGATGCTTTGGAAGCTACCGAAGACAAACCAGCCGGAATTTACAGAGGTACAGTAGCTGACATGGGTGAAATCCTTGCTATGAGATATAACCCATATGACGGAACTGCTGCTCAACCGTTCCCAGGTGCAACTTCCGAAATTTGGAAGATTGTCGCAGAATTCGAAGATATTTTCTTAGAATATGTTCCATTAATCCCTACTGTAACACGTTCTTCGGCTACAGTTTACAAACCTAACGTTAAGATCCTATGGACTCACTATTCAAGTGCCTTCGGTTGGGGTTCGCAAAGATATCGTTACTTAACGACTGACCCTGATTTCTCTCAAGGCTTATACAATAGTTTTGCTCCAAGAGCATAATCAATCTTTTCGCTGGGAAGCTTAAATAATAAAAATACCATTTAAGACTGCCTTAGTTAAAAAAACGCTTCTTAATAAAAATAAGTAAGGTCACTCTTACTTATTTTTATCTTCTAGAAACAATAAAAATTTTCTGCCGGGGCAATTATCTAAAATAGACTTTCCTTTTCGGGGAAAGCACTAATTAGATAATTGCTTTGGCTACTTTAAAGGAGAATATTTATGCTACCTTATTTGTCAAAAAGAATTGGTCTAATGTTCTTAACATTTTTTGTGACAATATTTTTAATCTTTATGTTTATAAAACTAATGCCTGACAATCATATTCCTAACCTCGGACAGGAAGATATAGCATATCAAAAACTGAAAGAAAGGGAAGGTTGGGACAAACCAATTCCTGTGCAATTTGCATTGTGGATTAAAAATATTGTTACGGAGGGATCATTTGGTTTTTCTCATGTCCTACGTGCCGATGTGGGAAAATACTATTTTTCCAAAGTCCCTGCATCAATTCGAATCAATTTAATACCTTACTTTTTGTCGGTTCCTTTGGCTATTGCCATCGGGATTATTGCGGCGTTATACAAGAACAAATGGATCGATAACCTGATATCGACGGGAATAATGATTTTTATTTCCGTCCCGTATTTTGTTGTCGTTGTGCTCGTTCAGTATTTCTTTTATTTCCGTTGGAAAATCGTTCCCGATTATAAAGTAGCAACGCCGTCGGAATTCGAAAGTTTGGGCTTTTGGTACGGTGCTTCGACTTACGTCATGCCGATTATCGTTATGACCGTAGTTTCTATTCCGAGTTTCGCTCGGGTCGTCCGTTCCGAATTGACCGAACAATTGACTCAAGATTATATGCTGCTTGCCCGCTCCAAAGGATTAACCAAAAAACAAGCTACTTATCGGCATGCCTTGAAAAATGCCCTTGTTCCGTTTTTGCCGGGCATCTTGATTGGGGTAATCGGGGTAATGAGCGGCGGTATTATTACCGAAAGACTGTTCCGCGTTGACGGAACCGGTAATCTGTATTTGAATGCTTTCCAGGCTACGCCGCCTGACTATGCAATGTTAATGTTGATCAGTGCCTTTACCCAATTTATTACTCTGGTATCAAGCATAGTAGCCGACTTGTCATATACTTTATTTGACCCAAGAATTCGGGTAGGAAGTGGGAAAATAGCATTATGATGAACCAAGTAGATAAATCCAAATTAGTTTTAGTCCGTTCGAGCGATGTGGTAATTAACGATGAACCGTTGGAAAGTAAAGAGATCGGTTATTACCGGGACTCCTGGAACCGTTTCAAGAAAAACAAGGCTTCCGTGGTTGCTTTCTTTATCATTTGCATAATCATGTTTTTTGTTATCTTCGGACCATACATGAAAAAATACAATCTGAACCGCTCGAATCCAATCGAGGCATCCCGGCTGGGAAATCTGACACCGAAAATCCCGGTGCTCGAAAAATTGGGTATTTTTGACGGAACCAAAACTTTGGTTTTGGGTAAAAAATTCCTCAATTATATGTATCACGAAGCAGGCGAAATCGGAGAAGGCATCGTGCTTTCCGGTTATCCCGAAGAATTGATGCAAGATCCCGATCATCCGGATTATGCGGATGTCGTATCACTGAAAGTAAAAGTAGACTATTATAAGTTTGTGAACTATATCCGTTCTTATATGCCGGAAGGATATTTTACCACCGGAAAAGATGCGGGTAATCTCGGTCCGGTTACCAGATCGCTTTTGGAAGATGAATATCAGAAAGCGGTTGCCAAAAACTATATCATCGATATTCTCGACATCGTACGTTCGAAAGATCCGAAAGATCCGAGCAAAGAGTATGTCGAATATAAAGTGAGACTCAACGAGTTCATGTATGCTTTAGACCAAAAACCCGAAGACACTTACTTCTGGTTTGGCACAACCGATAAAGGCGGAGACCTTTTCATCGAAATCTGGCGCGGCGCACGCATCTCGCTTATCATGGCCTTCTTGGTTACGGTAATCAACAGTGTTATCGGCTTGTTGATCGGTTCGTTTGCAGGTTACTACGGCGGCGTGTTCGACTTGTTGTTTGACCGTGTCGTCGAAATCATCTCGGCTTTGCCGTTCCTGGTTATCTTAACCCTTTTGATTTTAAGATACGGTTCGGCATTGTGGGTTATCGTTATTGCCTTTACCGCTACCGGCTGGATCGGCAGTTACGGAACCGGGCGAATGCAATTCTACCGCTTTAAAAACCGAGAGTATGTACTGGCTGCCAAAACCCTCGGAGCTTCCGATTTCCGAATCATGATGAAGCATATTTTCCCGAACACCTTAGGTTTAATCGTAACAGGCTACGCCCTTGCCATACCTTCGTTTGTGTTTACCGAATCGACTTATTCCTTCTTGGGTATTATCAATTATACCGATGCGACAAGCGTGGGAATGTTAATTAAACAAGGTCAGGAAGCGATGAGCAATCATCCTCATCTCCTTCTGTTCCCATCATTATATATCGCGATATTGATGATAGCATTTAACCTTTTAGGAAACGGATTAAGAGACGCGTTTAATCCTGCATTACGGGGTGTAGAATAATGGAAAAAATGGAAAAAATAATTGAAGTAAAAAATCTGGCAATATCCTTTAAGACCCAATACGGCATTTTGAAGGCGGTAAGAGGTGTTTCTTTCGATCTTTATCGGGGCGAAACGCTTGCTATCGTCGGAGAATCCGGTTCGGGAAAAAGCGTCACATCCCGAGCCATTATGGGTTTGCTTGCCGGTAATGCCATCTACGAAAGCGGCTCGATTATGTACGGCGGCCGGGATTTGATGAGTATTCCGGAAGAAATGTTCCATGAAATCCGCGGTTCCAAAATCTCGATGATTTTCCAAGACCCGATGAGTTCCTTAAATCCGATTCAGACGGTTGGCAAACAAATCTCGGAAGCGCTCATCTTTAAAATGGGCATGACCAAAGAAATGGCGAAACGGAAAGCCATCGAACTGATGGAACAGGTAGGGATTCCGAATGCGGAAAAACGGTACAATCAGTATCCGTTCCAATTTTCCGGAGGAATGAGACAAAGAATCGTTATTTCCATTGCTCTTGCCAACAATGCGGAAGTCATCATTTGCGACGAACCGACAACCGCCCTGGACGTTACGATTCAAGGCCAAATTTTGGAACTGTTGGATAGATTAAAAGCGGAAAGAAACCTTTCGGTTATCTTCATTACCCACGATTTGGGTGTTGTGGCCAACGTGGCCAACCGAATTGCGGTTATGTATGCCGGTAAGATTGTCGAAATCGGTACCGCCGAAGAAATCTTCTATGATCCGAAACACCCTTATACCTGGGCGCTATTGTCGTCGATGCCGATTTTGGCTACCTCCAAACATCTGGATGCGATTTCCGGCACTCCGCCTAACATGATTTATCCACCGAAAGGCGATGCTTTTGCCCCAAGAAATAAGTATGCCCTTCAAATCGATTTCGAGGAAGAACCACCATTTTTCAAGGTTAGCGACACACATTATGCGGCAACCTGGTTGTTGCATCCCGACGCACCAAAAGTTGAAGTCCCTGACTCGGTAAAAAGACTCCAAGAAAATAGGGGGAAGATTAAAAAATGACCACAGATATTAAAAACAAAACAAACCCAATCAAACAAAAACCTGAAAATGTGGTAGATTACGAACACAAAGTCCTCGAAGTCAAACACCTGAAGAAATATTTCTTTGTCGGCAAAGGCAAAAACGCTTTGGTAGTTCCCGCCGTCGACGATATTTCGTTCGACGTTTACAAACGCGAAGTATTCGGTTTGGTAGGCGAATCGGGATGCGGAAAAACCACCGCCGCCCGGACCATCATTAAACTATACAATCCTACCGAAGGTACCGTCGATTTAAACGGTATCCGAATCGGGGCCGGCTACCTAAACTTCAAAAAAGAATTAAAAACGGTTAAAAAAGAAACGGCCGAAAAAATATTGTCGTTAAACGAAGAAAAACTATATATCTTAAATCTCAAAAAACAGCTCAAGAAAGACTTAATGATTCTTGAAGCGGAAATCGAAAAATTAAAAAAACAAAAACAGGAAGAAATTACCCAAGCCAAAGCGGTCATTTTTTCGGAAAAGGATGCCCGTTATAAACTGCACAACCAGCATGTATTGGCTGTCGACAATGTCAATTACAATTTAAAGCTTAAGGTTGGCGCCATCAAAAAGCTGACCCAAAATGCCGTTTTGGTGGAATATAATAACGAATTCAAAAAAACCAAGTTGACATACGAACGCAAAAGAGACGGTCTGAAAGAATCGCTTGCTCTCGAAAAGGAAGAAATCAACCAACGTCTCAACAAATTGCGCGATGAATACGCTGCGCTTTTCAGCGAATTAAAAGAAAAATATACACCTTTAATCAAAGAAGCGCAAACCAGGGTATTGCCTAAAAAAGAAGCCAAAGCGCAAATCAAAGTTCTGAAAGATCAAGCTGCAAAAGAAATCAAAGTTATCAAAGAACAATACAAAAAAGATAAAGAAAAGATTCCAAAAGCCAATTTGGAAGAGATTAAAAAACAGGTTGCCCAAATTGAAGCAAAATACAATCAGTTAATCAAGGAAAAGAACGATAAGATTGCAGAATTAAAAGCGCAAACGGCCGAAAAAATCAAAACATCTCCAAAGGCAAATCTCAGCGAAGAAGAAAAACAAAAGCTCAAAGAAAAGACCAAAGCCCTTAAACAGGAAAGAAAACAAAAGCTCGGCGAAATCAAAGCTAAAATAGCCGAGGCCAAGGCGATTAACAAATCCAAGGATGCTTGGCTTGCTTCGCAAAAAATGCAGATGATTTTCCAAGACCCGATTTCTTCGCTCAATCCGCGAATGACTGTCCGGGAAATCATCGGCGAAGGTTTGATTATTCGCAAGACTTTCTCGGCCGAAGAAATCAACCAAAGGGTTGCGGAAGCACTCAAGTTGGTCGGATTATCGCCGGATTACGGAACACGTTATCCTCACGAATTCTCGGGTGGTCAACGCCAAAGAATCGGTGTCGCCCGTGCTCTTATTATGGAACCGGATTTTATTATTGCGGATGAACCGATTTCGGCACTGGACGTATCGATTCGGGCCCAGGTTATCAATCTGTTAACCGATCTTAAGGAAAAACTCGGTTTGACGATTTTGTTTATCGCTCACGATTTGTCGGTAGTTCGTTTCTTCTGCGATAGGATTGCGGTTATGTATTACGGAAAGATTGTTGAAATGGCTCCTTCCGAAGAATTGTTTGCCAATCCAATGCATCCGTATACTATTTCCTTATTGTCTGCTATCCCTCAACCGGATCCGGACTATGAAAAAGGGCGCAAACGAATCCACTACAATCCGGCCCAACACGATTATCTTATCGACAAGCCATCCTTAAGAGAAATTGCACCGGGACACTTTGTGTATGCCAACGATAAAGAGTTTGAGATTATGAAAAAAAAATATGAGGAAAAGAACGGCGCAATAAAGGAGGATAAAGAATGAAAAAGTTTGTAAAGATTTTTTTAATGCTTGCTATCGTCTTATTGTTAAGTTCTTGTTCGGACAAAAAATTCTACGACACTAGTATAAACGTAAGTTTCTATACCGGCAAAAATGCCACGCAAATCCCAACGCTTTACGATTTGGAACCATACTCAACAATCGACGAACCGGCTCCACCGACTCGTCCTGGTTATGCATTTGTGGGCTGGTACAAAGAAGCTTCCTATAAAACCCCATGGAATTTTGCAACCGATAATGTTGGCGACAGGTCATTTATCATCTTTGCCAAATGGGAACCGATAACTTATCAAATTATTTATCATACCAACGGGGGAACGTTGACAGGAATTTACCCGGAAACATTCCATTTGGATTCCGCGTCAACCACGATTTTCCCGACAAGTATCCGGATGACCGGCTATTCTTTTGTCGGTTGGTTCTTGTATGATTGGAAAGATGAAAACGGCAAAATCCAAACCAAACCGGGCGATCCAGGAATCATGCGTGTTCCTGACGGTTATGCCCAGGATATTCATCTTTATGCCCATTGGAAAGTAATTGAAGTACCGGTAAGTTTTGATATTAACTTCCCGGAAGAAACCGGAAAACCGGAAGCACCGAAATCATTCACCATTAAATATGGCGATACTATCAACTTTGTCGAACCGGTTGCGGATGGCTATCGTTTCCTCGGTTGGAATCTGAAAGCTGACGGTTCTGGTGAATATCTCGTTAACGGTACCAAATTCACACGGACCCAAAATACCAAGGTCTATGCAATATGGGAAAAAATCAATTAGAACAATTAAAATATCATAAGAAAAAAAGAGATTTAATTCTCTTTTTTCTCTTATGTATATTTTTTTTAGTACCGGTTTCTTTTATTGTATTAGCGCTTTCCGGTATTGACTTTGACCTGCTTTTTTTAATCTACTTTCCGATATTCCTTGCCACTTTGTGGGTTTTGACGAAATATCGCAATAAATTAACCGTCCACAATATGTACTACCGTTATTATCAAATGTTATCCGACGATATGGGATTGATAAAACTCCCCAAAAGAATTTTTACTTCTTCCTGGTTAACTAAATTGAAAGAAAGCGGATACCATCAGGCCAGGGAACTCGACGACTTTATGTATTTTTACCAAGTTGTCCCCAAGGTCAGAAAACACATTATAGCCAAATCGGTTGTTTTGGTCAGCATAATTGCCAAAAACGAGAAATTGGATTTTTATTCGGATGTAGTCGACGAAGAAATCAAAAGAATCTACGAAAACGAAAAAGAGGCCAACCGTTCCCGAACGCAAATTGTTCTGCAATTCAAAAAATACCAGTCTTTCAATCAGGAAGAAAAAGACGAAATCGATAAAATTATCAATTTCAAAATGGGAAGAAATCACTTGATTCATATTAATATCGGTTACATTGTTGATCAACAGGCAATCTATTATTTGAGACCGAAAAGAAGATATCCCAACAAATATTACTATTATGCCACACAGTTAATTAACGAATATTGTGGTATAATAAAATAGGGTGCATCATGGATCAAAATAAAAAAGATAAATTTCAGTTTGTTAAGAAAGAAACGGATACGTTTCTTTTAGAAGAGGATGAAACGACGGTTCAGGAAGCAGAAAAGAGCGAAGAACCAAAAAAGGAAAGCCAAATCGATCCCGAAGAAGCGAAAAAGAAACAACGTCGCAAGAAGATTCGGCGTTTGATTATCGGAACGGTAATCATGTTCATTATATCGGCCATTCTTTTTGTCTTCGGTTTATTGTGGCAGGATGCTTATGATATGCTGGCGATATGCAATTCCTTATGGCTGGTTTTTGCTTTGGAATTCACGATGGGATGGTCATTGTTTGTTTATAACAAGAATATTTTTTCCCCGCTGATTCACGGCACAAAAACTTTCGCTTTGATGTTAATCGGCAGAAAACCGAAAAAAAGCTATTACGAATATATGATGTATATAAACGAAAATCCTGTTCCGACGTTTTATTATCTTCTGATCTTAACTTTCGCACTTGTCATCCTTATTCCCGCTGTAATCCTGATGCTAATGCTAATCTAAGGGATGGTTAAAATGATTTTTAAACGAAAAAACAGTAATCCGAGTCAACAAAACAACAACTACAAACAGGGTCTGAAATACGAACTGGGAGTAGATGTTTATAAAGATTATCGCAAAGCCCTTCAATACTACCGGCAGGGAGCCCAGGAGGGCGATTATTTATCCTCCCAAAAAGTCAAATACTCGCGTCTCAGTAAATTGCATCTGATAATCAACCTGATTATCATGGCAGTCGCCATTTTTTTAGGGATTTATTACAATAAGGCGTGGTTAAGTTACTTTATCATCGGCTTAACCTGGGTTGTGATTGCCACAATCGATTTTCCCCGTTATTGGCATAAAAGAAGCGTTGCCTATATCGTTAATACCGCAATGCTCCTTATTTCCCTGACTTTTTTGCTGCCGTTTTCGGCTATAATTCCTTACCTCAACGGAATTACCTATGTTCCGATGGTGGTATTGTTGGCGATAGCGGTCTTCTTTTCGATTGCGGGAATCATTCTGTTTATCGACAAACGGGAAGTAAGCAATGCGGTGGTAGCCATCATCGGTTTGACTGTAACGGCTTTTTCGGTTATCTCGTTTAATATCGAGACACCGGAAAAGAAGTTTACCTATACCGAAATCGAAGGCGGAATCGAAATTACCCATTACCGCTCCAGCAAGCCCGTTGTGGAAGTTCCGCGGAAAATCAACAACCTGCCGGTAATTTCGATTGGCAGCAGTGCTTTTGCGGGGAGCGGCGTTACGCATATCACGGTACACGACAATATCAAAATCATCAAATCATTTGCCTTTGCGAACAATCCTTCTTTGGTTGAAGTTATTTTACCCGCTGAAGTCGAGATTGAAGAAGGTTTGTTTTACAACGATTCCGAACTTGCTTCCATTGTTTTGCCCGAATCCCTGACGCAGATTCCCAACTACATGTTTTACGGGGCAACGAAGTTGCAAACAATCGATATACCGTCCAACGTCAAATCAATCGGAGCTTATGCTTTTGCGGATGCGGTCAATTTAAAAGAGGTAAAATTGCCCGACGGCCTTCTTTTGATCAACCATTATGCTTTTGCCAATAACAGATCATTGAAGAAAATTGCTCTGCCCGAAAGCATCGTCTCTTTGGGACAGGGAGTGTTCTCCGGTGCTTCGGCTTTGGGCGAAGTCAACATACCGGTTAATATTGACAAAATACCGAATTATATGTTTGAAAACAACCAAGCGTTAACAGAGTTTGAAATTCCGACATATATCAAAAAAATCGGGGATTATGCCTTTTCCAACAATACCAACTTGGAAACCGTCGTTTTCCATGACGAAATCCTATCAATCGGTGAAGGTGCCTTTAAAAACAACAAAAAGTTGAATAACGTTACTTTGCCCGCATACATTACCGCAATTGAGAATTTCACCTTTGAAAACAATATTTCTTTAAAGGAAATCGTAATCCCTTCGCAAGTAAAAAAAATCGGCATAGGTGCCTTCAGGGGAGACTATTCTTTGGAAAGGGTTGTTTTGCCCGAAGGAATCGAAGAAATCGGAAGTACTGCTTTTGAAGATAATTTCAAATTATCGAGTATCAATTTACCGGACAGTATCAGATTTATCGGCAGCAGAACCTTCTCCAATAACCAATCCCTGACTTCGATTGTTTTGCCGAAGAATATCGTAAAAATCGAAGACGGCACTTTTCGGGATACGCTAAAATTGACCCAAGTGGTCTTTCCGATAGCCTTGGAACAAATCGGCGACAATGCTTTCCGAAATTCCCCGATTGAACATATTGTCTTGCCTTCAACGGTAACCAAAATCGGAGCCAATGCCTTTTACAACAACACTCGTCTCCAAACGCTTGTTTTGAGCGGGAATTTGGAATACATCGGCGGTTATGCCTTTTATAACTTAAGAAATATCAAAACCATCGAGTTACCTTCCACACTGAAATATATCGGACCGGAAGCTTTTGCGAATTGCATCGACCTGGAAAAAATCTGGATACCTTCAAGAGTGGAAACAATCGGAGCCAATGCCTTTGTTCAATGTGAAAAGCTGACGATTTATCTTGAAGCAAAACAAGTACCATCAACCTGGGACATTGACTGGAACCGGGATAAAAGACCGGTTCTCTTTGACCAAAATGCCGGTTTGTATTAAAAAATACCTGCAAAATGATTTAATTGGAAACGATTATTCTCATTTTGGGTTCTTTAAAAAGTTTTAGGGAGAACCCAAAAGAATGAACAGAAATAAAAAAGCAAAATGTAACTTTTTACACTTTGCTTTTTTTGTTCAGACCTTTAGGGAGCAAAGAATGATTTATGCTATGATTTGATTGCAGGGTCAAATTATATGAAAGGAAATCATTCCAATGCTCAATAAGGATTATATCACAAAGATGTTGAAACTACAAGATGAAAATCTTGTGATTTTTGATGTCTGTTTTTCAGTT
>Ga0116189_1000644_pt1 | contig 30097 bp, 21 predicted proteins | sample AD_JPNTR3_MetaG_FD_89895 | JGI IMG/M metagenome (GOLD analysis project Ga0116189, IMG submission 89895) | Active sludge microbial communities of municipal wastewater-treating anaerobic digesters from Japan - AD_JPNTR3_MetaG | ecosystem: Engineered > Bioreactor > Anaerobic > Digestate | place... | reverse complement strand
TTGCCAAAGTAATCGGTTCGTGACAGAGGTGTGCGAAGATAATGCGTTTCTGGTGAAAAGCAGGATGTTTTTTTTGACAGGATTGACAGGATTGACAGGATTGTTGTGCCGCGCATGGCGCGGCGGAAAATTTGGAGTGCGGTGACAAGAGCCGCGCTGTGCGCGGACGGCGGCTCGTGGGAACACTCGCCCTCCAGTGCTGCGATTCGGGCTCGCGGAGCGCCGGGAGGGACGAGCGTTGCTCGTCCGGGCGGCGTTTCACGCCGCCACACGGGCAAGATGCCCGTGCCACACAGCTCGGCACCTGACGGTAAATCTAATGCGGGCACAGCCCGCAAACCAAGTTAATTAGTGCGTTAGTTAATTAGTGCATTAGTTTGTCTGGGGGCGCGTTATCCCCCAAAACCTTCGTGTCCCTTGTGCCTTCGTGGACGACAAAGGGACAGGTGTTTAGACCACGGAAAGTTGAGCGTTGGGTGTTTAAATTTTGCGCGGACGGCGGCTCGTGGGGACACTCGCCCTCCAGTGCTGCGATTCGGGCTCGCGGAGCGCCGGGAGGGACGAGCGTCGCTCGTCCGGGCGGCGTTTCACGCCGCCACACGGGCAAGATGCCCGTGCCACACAGCTTGGTACCTGACGATAAATCTAATGCGGGCACAGCCCGCAACCCAAGTTAATTAGTGCGTTAGTTAATTAGTGCATGAGTTTGTCTGGGGGCGCGTTATCCCCCAAAACCTCCGTGTCCTCTGCGCCTCTGTGAGAGAAAAAGCCGAGTCATGCCAAAACCCCAATATCCCTCTTTGCGTTCTTTGCGGCTATTCGTGAGCAGTGCCCCAAAAAAACCTTCGCGTCTTCGCGTGAAACAACCGAGCAGTGCCTTTCCGTGTGTTCCGTGTATTCCGTGGTTCCCAAAACCCGAGCCCTGCCCCTAAAAAATTTGCGTAATCTGTAATCTGTGGATGCAAAAAACCCGAACGGTGCCCCAAAAACTTCGTGTCCTTCGTGTCTTCGTGGTTAAACAACTTGTTTTTTGTTGGCCCGCCAACCAGCGGCCAGCGTTGCGCTGGCCGCTGGCTGGCGGGCTGCAAAAACCAGTGCCCAACGGGCGCACTTATGGGGTATACTATGCCCCATGTTTTCCCCTGTTATCGTATTCAAGCGCGTGGTTCGTGGGGTGTCTATTGTTGTGGGCGTGGTGGCGGTTAGTGTCATGCTCGCAGCGGCGACGCTCTGGTTGCGGCGTATCCATATCGCGACGCGCGCGGTGCATGCGGTGCTGGCGCGTCAGGGTATCGATGATGTCTCTTTCCGGTTGACCAAGCTCTCGCCGTGGCGGCTGGCGTTGCGTGACGTGCACTGGGGCGAGGGACCGGTCCCGCTTCTGGCGATCGACCAGATCGACCTGCATTATTCGCCGGACGATTTGCCGCGACGCCATGTCGAACGTATTCACGTTCAAGGCGTGCGCACGACCCTGCTGGTTCAAGATGGTGCGTGGGTGTCGCCATTAGCTGAGCGTCTGAAGTCTCTGTTGCCGACATCTGACCGTTCCGACCGCGCGCGGCCGGTGTCTGATGCGCCGCCCTTTTCGTTTTGGATGACGACCCTGCACGATGTGCGGATCGCGGTGGCGACGCCGTCTGATCCGGCCGAGCCGCTGGCGTGCCTCGCTTTTTCAGGCGGCGGTGTCGGCGAAGCCGACGGGCGCTACCGCTTCTGGGGACAGGTGCAGGGCGAGGGATCGAGCACGGGTATGCTGTCCCAAGTGAGGCTGGTCGGCAGCGCGGATCTTGCGAAAGGCGCGGTCACGCTCACATCGGAGTTGGCTTTCCCTGATCTCGCCGGCGGCCTGGCGGTTGCGCGTCAACTGGCTCCCGACGCGCTGTCGCACTGCGCGGTTGAGCCAGCGGCGGGTGCCAGTCTGACAGCGCGGGGCGAGTTTGCGGTGGTGGCGTGGACCAACGTCCAGCCGTTTCAACTCTCGCTGGCGCTCGGGCGCAACAGCCGGTTCGACCTGCCGTCGCGTCAGGCGCATGCGGTGTTGCAGAGTGCGCGGATCGAGGCGTCGGGCACGCCGCGGGATGTACAGTTTCGGGTCAATGCCGGTCTGTCCGGGTTTGCTTGGGGGCAGGGACTTGGAACATCGCAAGAACGCGGGCGGATGCTTAGTCTGCGGGGCTCGGGGCGGTGGCAGCAGGAAGCGGCGGGGCAGCGGCTGAACGCCTCGTTGGAGAGCGATCTGCCGGGGCGCTCGATTGCGACGCTGCTGCCGCGCGTGTTGCCGCTCGTGCCGATCTTCTTCTCCGACGGCGGCACGTTGAAGGTTGATGCTGAAGCGCAGTGTCCGCCGGGCGGCTCGTGGGACGGTCGCGTGCAGTACGCGGCTGAGGCGTTGCGCTCGTCCGCGCCACTTTCCGGTACTTATGTTGGCGCCAAAGCGGTGCGGGTGGTCGGCGAGGCCGATGTTGAATCCTCCAAGCCGGGCGCGGTGCGTTGCGAGATCACGTTGCAAGATGGGTATGTCTTTCGCGATGCGTTCACCCTCACGGGGAGTGTTAATACGAAACTGACGACGCGGCCGCCTTATGCGGAGGCGCGTGGTACGTTCACGGGGCATCTGGGTGAAGCGCGCGTGCTGCCCAAATTACCGCTGACGCTAGACGAGGGGCGCGTGCGTTTCGAGGGTGAGGCCGTGGTGTCCAGCCTGTCATCCAATCCGGTGTGGCGCATCGCGCTGACACTGCCTGACGCGCCGACGGCTTGGACGCAGCAGCAGGCGCAGGTGGCGGGACGGTTGGGCGGCGCGGCCGAAATCCGTTACAGCACCGACAGTCTGGCAGCGCGCGGCGCAGTGTGGGCGCGTGAGGTCAAGGCGCAGACCGGGCCGGAGACGAATCGCACGTTGACGGCCGGCGCGGAGAGTCTGGGTGCGCGCTTTGAGATTCCGGAGTTCAAACGCATCGCACATCCGCAATGGGCGGCAGACGTGACGCTTGCCGTCAGTAACGCCTGGGCCGAGAGCGGTTCTCAGGCACGGCTGGAGCAGGCCTCCATGGAGCTGCCGTTCAATTGGTCGGCGGCGGACGGACTGGCCTTCCGGCCGGAGCAGCGGCTGGCTTGGCAGCGGTTGGAGGCGCAGGGCATCGCGGTCGAGATGGACGGTATGAAATGGTCGGCTGATGACGATACGGTCACGGCGCAAATCGCGCTGCGGCTGTCGGAGAGCGCGCTGCGTGTGCAGACGGAGGCGCAAATCCCGTTACGTGATCCGCGTGCGATGCGGCTTACGGTCACGCTGCCTGAAACCGAGTTGGAGCCGACAGATGCGCTTATGGCGCTGGTCCGCGACAAGGTGCCCGGGGTCGAGGTCGGCGGACGTGTGGCCGCCGAGGCGAACATGCGTCTCTTGGGGGTGCGTCCGCATGTGATCGGTCGGCTACGCGTCAATGAGGGCTGGTTGCGCAAGGAACAAGCCGAGGTGCGTGGCGTCACCGCTGACATACCGTTTTCGGTGGGTGTCTTTTTCCGGACAATAGAACAGCCCTTTGTTGCGTTTACTCATGCGAAGGTCGGAAACGTGTCCTTCGACCAAGGGCGTGTTGATTTTCAGGTGACGCGCCGCGGGATCTTTGTGGACCGAGCCGAGGTCGGCTGGTGCAAGGGCAGTCTCAATGCCTACTCGGTGAACTGGGAGTTTGTGCGGCCGAGCGATGAGTTTGTGGTGTATGCCGACCGCATTGATCTGGGTGAGGCGCTGATGATGGTCATGCCTTTCAAGGGGCGGATGGAAGGGGTGTTGTTCGGCCGCTTCCCGGTGAGGATCAAAGAGGGCCATGTACGGCTTGCGCCCGGTTTCCTCTATTCGTTGCCGGGGCAGGGCGGTTCGTTGCGACTTGAGGACAGCGAGCAGATGCGGGCACTGCTGGAGCGCTCGGGAATCAAGGGCGATGTGCAGAAGCCGTTGGCCCAAGCGTTGAGCGACTTGGATTTCAACATGCTCAAGCTGGATTTGGAGCCGCGGGCGGACGGCGAGGGGACATTGCGGATCAAGTTGGTCGGCAAATCTAACGACAAGGCATGGCCCGCGCCGGTGGATTTGAACTTGAATCTCCACGGGCCATTGGAGAAACTAGTGAACATGGGATTGGATGCGTCGCGTCAGCAGGCGCCCAAACGATGATTTTCAGGAAGGAGAGGAGTGCATGAGGAGAATGAGACGAGCGGTGGTGGTTGGGATCTTGATGGCGCTAGCGGCGGGCGGGTGCCTGTCCGTCAAAACAGAGCATGAGATCAAACCGATCCACATCACGATGGATGTGAACCTGAAGGTGCAGAAGGAACTGGAAGATTTCTTGAGTTTCGATTAACGGCCTAGCCGGGAAAGGAAGGCAAAATGATGATGAGAACAGTGATGGGTGCCGTGATGGCAGTGCTGGTGGGTGTGGCCTGCGTGGCGCAAGCGGATGACATTGAGGCGGCGAAGGCCCGGCGCAAAGAACGCAACGCACAGATCACACAGATTCTGAAGGCGGGTGATGCGTCAGAGGGCGCGGACGGTTATCTCGTGGCCAAAGCCGGTCTTGATGCAACCAAGACCGGGGTGGTCAATGCGGAGAATGCGGATCGCAAGATTGGATACACGGCGATTGCCAAAGCCAACGGCAAGACGGTCGAAGCAGTCGGCAAGCAAGCGGCGGCAATCAACCAAGCGCGGGCACGCGCCGCCCAAAAATAGGCGGCGCGGTCACTCGCGTTCGAGTACGAACACGTCGCGCCAGATGATGGCATTTTCGGCGGTGAGCGTCAGCGCAAGAGGATACTCACCGTCAAATGCAAAGGGCGTCCACCAGATAGCGGTCGACAGCCCGGCGACCCCCGTGGCCTGGGGGTCTTTTACTTTTTGCATCGCACAGAAGATGTAGTTGCCCGGAGGCATGGCGAACTGCCAGCGCAGTGCGCCGCTCATGGCCTGCGACCGGATGCGGAAGTGTTGCTGCATGAGTGTTTCGAGAAAACGTACCGCGCTCAGTTCCGCGCCGCGTGTGGCGTTCTGCTTGTCGCGTTGCGAAGGGCTGATGGTCGGTGAGACGATCGTGCCCGAGCGGCGTCTTGTGACGCGCGGCATGCCATGAAAGTGAACATCTGCGGTTTCGGCGTCGACGCGGTTGGCGAGTGAGGCGTACTTGGCGCGCAGCATGTACAACTCGCGCTCAAGCGCGGGCGAGTCGGGCGCGATGCCGATCAGCGGGAGTTGGTTGATACGGTCGGGATGCGTGAGCGCGACGGTCAGGACCGGTGCGATGCGCACGAACGTCATCTCGGCCTGGCCTAGGCGGACGGAGGTGCCGTCGGTTGTCGCGAAGGGGCCGTAAACTGTGTTGGTCGCGTGCGGAGCGGTCAGTGTGAAGCGCCGTCCTTGATCGACAAGGCCCAGCAGATATGTGGCATGCGGCGGACCGATGCGGGCGTTGTGGGAGAGGGTGTAAGGGCCGTAACGGCCGACGGTGCCGAAGGTCAGATAGAAGCGGATCGGTTCGCGGGCCACCGGTAACGTGGCCATTACGAGGTCGCCTGTGGCGCGTACCGGCGGCGGTGCCAGCACGACCGGTGCTTCAGGGGCGGAGTCAAAGGTCACGCCACCGTGTTGCGTGGCGATCGTTTGCGCGGCGGCTTGCAGCGCTGCACTGCAAAAGCAGCAAAGCCATGCCAAGGACGCGCAAGCGGCTTGCGACCATCGTTTTTTTGTTTCAGGTTTCATTGAAGGGGTGCGCCTTCGGCGATGACCGTGACTCGCACACGCGTTTCGTCCGGCCCTGCACTTTCGCCGGTAAAGGAGAGCGCGTTTTTACCCTGTTTGAGCACCGGCACACCGCCTTGGGGCGTCACCTTTTGGATTCTCTTTCCGGCTTTGCTGTACAGGTTGCACTCTGCGCCGGATTTCATTTCCAGATACATGCCGGTGGACATCTCCACGGGGAATGTGACGGCCGCGCCGTTCACATGGACTGCGGGATTCTTGACTGTCTTCTCGACGAGATCCAGCGCTTTCACCGGTCCGATCCGCACATTCACGCGTTTGTTCGCCGGAAGGTTGTTGAGCCAAAGTTCAAAATTCTGCGCCGTCTTGTAACCCTTGTGTCCCCAATCCGTGAAATAGGTGTACACGTTCCCCTCGGGCCAGATATAGTCTCTGGCGCGGGTTGATTCTGCCTCAACCAGTTCGAAATAGTTCCACCCCGTGAAATCGACGGTGACGTAATGGTGGGAGCCGCCGACCTTAAAGTTCAGCAACTCGCCGTTACCGTCCCCATGAATCCAGACGCCGATCGCCTCGCGGCCCCACAGGTTGGTCGCCGCCGGGAAGGTCCGGCGGATCGAAACCCACGACCCTTCGATCGGGACAGCCCCGGTGCTCAGGGCGGAGACCTCAATGGCCGGCTCCCCCGTGGCCGGGACGGCAACGGAAGACGGTTGCGCGGAACAAGTGACGCCTGCGGCCATACGCGCTACCTTAACTTCATCCGCTTTTGCCGGATCAAGCAGCAGGAACGGTTCCGGGCTGTTCACGAGGCCGGCGGACAACATCGGCTCGATGCGCAGTTTGACGGGCTGTTCCGCGTAATCATTCTGAACGGCCCACTGCGCGGTGGGGTGCCGCAGCCCGCGCACCATGTGCGCGTTGTAGGCGACCGGCTTGAAGTTCCATTTCCCGTCCTGACCCCGGAACAGCGTGAAATCTTTTTCGACTTGCCGCAACTGCTTGCGGACAGACTCGCCGAAGTAATTGGCGTGGCGCAGTTCCTCATACTGCTTCACCATGCTCACGTAATCCCTGAACACCGGATAGCTATTCAACATCGACTCGCCGATATCGCCGTTCAAAGAGAGACCGGCGTTATGGCCGATCATCTTGCAGCAGTAATATTCGACATCGTCGGCGAAGGTCGGCTCGGACTGTGCACCGCCCCATACGTGGAACCGCCACCACCCGAACTGGAAGGGAAGGTAAAGCGCGTTCTCGTTCATTGGGGCATATTTGTCGATTTTCGGGCGGTGCCCTGTCCATGCTCCATGCTGGTACTCTTCGCCGGCGTTCATCGAGGCGATATGGATGTCCAGAAACCGCTTGTATCCCCGCGCCGGAGAGTCCCACGCCTGATACCGGGAGCGGTAATGCCACCAGGAGTGCATCATGCCGGCGTACTCCATGCCGACCGGCTTCTTGAGGCGTTTGGCAACCTCAAACACGAAGCGGCCGCCGTAATACCAGTAATTCTCCTGGCCCCACATGTGTTGGATTCCTTCGATGGCGTCGAAGTAGATGCCGTCGAACCCGCACTCGTTCACCACGTCGGCCGTGTTCTGAGCGACCTCGTTAAAGAGCGGCGAATCGGGGTTCGGGACATACAGCCCGCCCCAGAACGTTTTGAGAATACTCGCTTTCGCGCCCGCCGCATGAGCCGCAGCCACTGTCTTATGGTGTCCGCGCGTACAGCCGGTGAACCGGAACGGCGCCGTTTGGGTGACACCCGAAACCCCGATGATTTCGTCGCCGATCCGCAAGGTCACGTCCCGTCCCAGCGCCTTGGCGGTCGATTCGTTCACCTCGATTTCCGTCGCGTCCACAGACAGCGGTTTGGCGAGCGTGAAAGTGGCCACGGTGTCAAGCCCCGGATGCGGCACGGGCGTCACATATTTCGACTGCGGCCCGATGTAGCAGGCATAGGAGTGGAGGATTGAGGATATCCCCGCGCGGTGCAACTTGTCGACAATCTTTTTGAAGGTTTGCCACCCTTCAGGGAAACGCTGCTTGTTCAGCTCCATACTTCCGAACAGGAAAAACGACTCGCCGCCCCCGTGGTTGTCGATCTGGGTGAAGCCGATGCGCTGACAGTTCTCGATCCATTGGTCGACCGTCTCTTCGGTCAGGCTGCCGAAGTTCATCAGGTAGGAGCCGCGCCCCTCTTTCGCATCGAGTGCCCAGGCACCGCCCTGATCATTGAAAGGGATATCTGGCGCGGCGGCCGTCATGACCTTCCGGATCACCGGGATGATCGACTTCTGGGGCACTCCGATCACTGCGACCCGCCCGCCTTTGTATCCGAACCGTTTGTAACAGGTTGCCCACAACTCGGTTTGCAGGGCGGGAAGTTGGTGGACGTGCGTGAACAGGTTCAGGGAGAGCGCGCAGGCGGCAAACGGCTCGGACGGTCGCGCCTCAAGCGTGAGCGGAATGTTCAAGAACGTGATGGATTCCGGATCGCCCGTCACCTCCTGAATCTCAAGCACAACCCGGTCTCGCTCATTGATCACACGGATCGCGGCCGTGGCGTCCGCTCCGTCAAAACGCAGATTCAGCAGGCCGTCCGCCATGGCGGCGGACGAGACCGGGAACGTTTTCCCGTCCTTTTTCACGAACGCGCAATGCTGCCAATCTCCGCTTGCGGAACGGTTGTAGTAGTCCTTTCCGGTGGACTTGTCGATGAAATGGAGATTCTTTCCCGCAGAGTCAATCCCGTACAAGAACGTGTCGCACTTGATGAACAGGCTCCCCGGTGCTTTCATTTCCCCGCGAGAGACGGGCGCCGCCAACGCACAGAGGAGCGTGGCAAACACCGCGATTTTTTGAAGGCGACAAAACTTTCCTTCAGCGTAACTCGTTCGCATGAAACGTCTTCTCCTTGATTGTTTGGGTTCACGTCCCCGAAACCGACGAGGACAGTGTACGCCGTGCTGCGGCAGTTCGTCCAGTGGATTCCTCTTCCCCGTCCGGTTCAACCTTGCCGGAACCCCTTCCGCATGCCAAAATGAGCCCCATTCAGTATCTGAAGGAGGTGTGCGCCCGCCAGCCAGCGCCCGGCGTCACGCTGGCCGTCGGCTGGCGGGAACGAGGGACAACCGAGGAGGAATAGGATATGGGATCGAAACGAAAGCAGAAGTGGACAGCCCCTGCCTTGGTAGCGGCGTCGGCGCTCGTTGCGTCGGCGCTGACCGCGTCCCCAGAAACGGTGTTCGTGCGGGAGCAGGCGGGAACGATCTGGCAGGACGGGCTTTTCATCGGTGACGGTGCCACCGGCGCGATGGCCTACGCGCCGGCGCACCTCGAGTGGACGATCAACCGCAACGATGTCCTCGACTCAAGGGTGTTCTCCTGCGAGTACACGCCGCATGCCGAAGTGATGGCCTGCGTTGCCACGAATGCCGGGCATTCGGTTGCGTTTCTCCGCGCCGAGAAGCAAAGAACCAAAGGTTTCCCGGATGGCGGCAGCATGCTGACGGCTTCGCTTTCTGCCGCAATCCTGCATGTTCGTTTTTGGAGCGGGGTAGGCTGGTCGATGCCGTCCATCCCCGCCACCCGCCAGGAACTCGACACGCGGACGGGCGAACTGTCCGCCAAGATGACGTCGCCGTTCCTGACGCCGGAAGCACTTTCGTTCATTGAACGTAGCCGCGACGTGATGGTCGTCGACATCGGCGATCCGAACGCGCCGAACCGTCTCGCCGTCATTCAACTCGCGCGGCCAGAGGATCATCGTCTTGAGGACAGCGGCTTTGCTTGGACAATCAAAGACGGCGTCGTCGGTTTTGCGCAGCGTCTGCCGGGCGGCGAGACATACGCGGTGGCGATGTCTGCGCCCGCAACGCCCGTGGCGCACGGGCGCACCGCATCTGTCAGGGCGTCTGGGCGCAAGACGTTGTTCCTCGCGGTCAGGACCACGCGTGATGCGGACGATCCCGTTGCCGCCGCCTTCGATGCGGTCAAGGCCGCTGAGAAAGACGGCTTCGACCGCGTGCGCGCGGACAACCGGGCATGGTGGAAGGATTTCTGGATGAGGGGCGCACGTGCCTATTTCGATAGCGATCCGGCTGTCGATACCCAGTGGAACTACGCCCTTTATGCGCTCGCCGCGCAGTTCGGAGCATCGCCGATGCCGGCGTTGAACGGCCTCATCTACGGCCCCATCGACGGCGCTAACGCCGGTGTCGGCTCTCATTGCTACGTCCACGACCAGAACGTGCAGATCCCGATGATGCCGTTCTTTCCTCTTAATCACGCCGAGTTCATTAAACCGTTCATCCGCACGTATCAAGATGCGATGCCAGAAATAGAACGCCGTACGATGGAAAAATTCGGCGTGAAGGGCGCTTACTTGCCCTTGAACATGAACCAGTTTGGATTCGAACATCCCGTCGCCGACTACCGCTACACGCTGTGCGGAGGTGCCTACTCGGGACTCGTGCTGGCGCAGGCGTGGTGGTACACCGGCGATGAAGCGGTGCTGCGCGAAATCTATCCGCTGCTTAAAAAGTTCATCCTCTTCTACACCGAAACCATGACCCGAGACGCTGACGGCACCTATCACTTCATCTGGTCGGTGCCGCCGGAGATTTTCACCGGTTCCAAGGACGACACCACGGCAATCGCCTGTCTGAAGCCGTGTCTCGAAACCGCTGTAGAGGCGGCGACACGTTTCAAATGCGATGCGCAGGAACTGGCACTCTGGAAGGATGTGCTCGCGCATTATCCCGCCTTCGCGAAACATTCCGAAGGCGGCTGGTGGTGCGGGCCGGAAATCCCTGACGACCACTATATGTACGGCGGTCATCTCTTTTATCCGTTCTTCCCTTCTGAAGCCGACACCGATATCGAGGTCGCCAAGAAAACGCTTGATTACGCATGGAAGTACGCGGTGGAGATTTCATACGAGACGCCAGAACCGCATCCGGTACACGACTGGAGCGCGCTTTATCTCGGCATGGCGACGACGCGCATTCACGGCGGCGTGAAAGGGTGGGAGGCGCTCAAGGATTTCCAAGACGGATTTGCCAAGCCGAATGGGGTTTTTTCGCACAACCCGATCATCTTGACGAAAATGACGCGCGAGGAAGCGCTGGCCAACGTGAAGAAGGCACCGAAGCTGCTCCGTCGTAATTACCACGGCAAACTCACGGAGTGGGGACGCCGCAGCCCGAACGATCTCACCTACAACCCTGACGCCAAAGCGCTTGTAGCGCCGGTTATCGAAGGCGGGGCGGCGTTCCTGATGTTGTCAAGCGAGGCGCTGTTACAGAGTTGGGGTGGGGAGATCCGCCTGTTCCCGTCCGTCCCAGAAAAATTCACCGGCAAATTTGAGAACTTCCGTGCCCGCGGCGGTTACGTTGTTTCCGCCGAGATGAAAAACGGCAAGCTTGTGGACTACTCGATCAAGGGGGGCAAGGCCGACGACAAGGTCATGGTCACGTGCCCGATGGATCCCAGCTTCGTCGCACAGATTTTCTGATTTTAGGGTTGACTTTTTCCCCCTTTCCTTTGGACAATGCCCCAAAACTGTCTGGGGCCGGTGGTTGCTGGCCCGCCTTGGCGATGGTGCCCACTCTATGATTATGAAAATCAGCGTACGAAACGCAAGGAGTCGGACGATGGAAAACAGAACGATGCGTGTCGCCGGATTTTTAAAGGTTTTTTGCTGCGGTTCCGCCGTGCTGCTCGGCGTTACCGAGGCGCGCGCCGATTCAGGCGCGTGGAACAACATCGCATCGGGCGACTGGAACACCCCGCCAACTGGATGGGCGGCGTTGTCCCCTCGGGCGCGGGTTCGGTGGCCTCCTTCACCAACTTCGTTGCCGCGACCGTGAATCAAAACGTTCCGGGGCTGACGCTCGGCGGCCTCTTCTTCGCCAACGGCTTTCACACGGTCACCAACAACGCCATTTCCCTTGACAACAACGCCTCCCCCGCAACCGTCACAGTCGGCATCGGTGCCGCCAATACCACGCGGGCCGTGCTCGCCGTACCGCTGAACGTCACGGGCGGACTGACCAAGCGCGGCGCGGGTCAACTGGGTCTCACTGCCGAAACCCCCGGGACTCTGGCGGGGCCGGTGACCCTAGACGGCGGCACCCTCTCCTCGTCCGCGACCGGCGGTGCGCCTCTGGGGTCCGGCAGTGTGGCTGTGAATGGCGGCAGGCTCAATCTCGCTCCTGCGGGCAGCGGCCAGGATGTCGCCCTCACAGCAGCCTCCGGCAGTACGGACGCCACCTTCACCTACAGCGGCGCCGCAACCCTCGATCTCGCGAAGGGCGCGAACACGAGCCTCACGCTGACGCTGGGCAACGCTTCCGCCGCGTCCGAGAGCGTCCTCACGCGTGCTGGTAGCGGCGTGCTGATCGTCGAGCCGACGAACGGAACCTCCCCCGCGAATCTGGGTGCCGCCGAGCGTCTGTTCGTGAACGGCGGCGTGCCGACCCACAACGGCATGGTCGGTGCCTCAATCGTGGGGCGCGACAGCGATGATAGCGGGAATACCGGCGATTTCCTGACCTACGGTGCGAATGGTTTTACGGTCGCCAACTACACCGATGGGCTCGGCGGGGGCGCCGACTCGATCGCCAACCTGACCGCCACCACGGCCACCGACAACGCGAGCGTGTACGCCTTGCGCGTGAACAGCGGTGTGCTCCTGAATGTCAACGTCGGCAAAACCCTTACCGTCGGAGACGGCACTCGCCCGGCCGGCCTGATGCTGAACAAGACGGGCAAAACGACCACTGTGGTCTCCAGCGGTACCTTGGACTTCGGTGCCTCGGAGGGCATTGTCCTCTTCAACGGTATAAACACCGGCGGCGCGATTCAAACCATTGTCTACTCGTCCTTGGCCGGCCAGAACGGCATCACTTTTGCCGGGCTCTCTCCGAGTGCCGAGATCAATCTGAGTCCTGCCAGCAGTAACCCGTACACCGGCGGGACCCGCATCCTCTCTGGACGGGTCGTGATGTCGAAAAACAGTGCCCTGGGCGGCGGGGATATCACCGTGCTAGGCCACGATGGCTGGGGCGGCCAACTCTATCTCTCCGGCTCCTGGTTCACTATCACCAATGCCCTCCACATTTCCGGTCTCACTGGCCATGTGGAGGCAAACTATCGGTTCGGCGCCATCAGGATCGGGGGCAACGCTCGATTCACGGGGCCGGTCGAGCTGCTCGGCGACACATGCATCGCCGCTTCAGACAGACTAGTCACCGGAACTTTTAGCGGCCCGATCTCTGGCCCGTGGCGACTCGAAGTCGGAGGGGATCACACTGTTGATCGTCTCTCCGGTACGATCGTGCTGACCGGAACGAACACCTATTCGGGCGGCACGCGTGTGCACCGCAACACCCTGAAGGTCGGCACGGGCGGGACTCTAGGAACCGGTCCGGTTGAGAATGACTACAGCCTGATTTTCGACAGCGCGTCCACCGTTGAGGTCACCAATCTCCTCAGTGGCACCGGATCTCTCACACACCAAGGAGCAGGTACCCTGAAGCTCGGTCGTGTCCCCGACTATGTCGGGCCGCTGACCCTCAACGGCACGCTCGACCTCTGCGGTTCTTCCGCCGCTTTCGGCGCGCTCTCCGGCGTCGGCCGGGTCGTGAATTCCTCGGGGCTGGATCTTGTGCTGACGGTCGGTTCCGGTAATACCAACACCGTCTTCTCCGGACAGATTGACGACGGGATCTCGCTGGTCAAAACCGGCACCGGCACCCTGACCCTTTTTAACACCAACCGCTACAGCGGCGCGACGACCGTCTCAGGCGGCACCCTTAAGATGGGGAGCTTGTCAGACATCTCCGGGCTCTCCTACCGCTTAGACGCCTCCAAGCTCGACTCCCTTACCACGCTCAATGACACCAATGTCACCGCGTGTGGCCCGACAGGCCGGCATGCCGATGTCCGCAAAAATCCAGACCTGCAACTCGCACGAGGTGGCCACCGCGCCGCAGATCCCGGTTCCGGGCCTGCTCTACCGGAAATTCAAGGCCATGCGGGAGCTGGGCGTTTCCCGCGCCATGCTTTGCTGGTACTTCGGCAACTTTCCGGGGATCATGAACAAGGCGGCGGGCGCACTTTCGTTCGAGCCCTTCCCTGAATCGGAAGAGACATTCCTGAAGGAGCTGGCGCGCCCCGACTGGGGCAAGCAGGCGGACAAGGTTGCCCAGGCCTGGAAGCGGATGGCCGACGGGTATGAGCACATGCCGCTGATCACGGAGTTCCAGTGGTGGGGCCCCATGCACGATGGCGTGGTCTGGCCTCTGCTGCTGCGTCCGCAGGACGCTCCGCTCGTTCCGACGTGGATGAATCCGGCACCCTTCCCGCCCTGCGGAGACCGGATCGGTGAGTGTCTGGCGCAGGCCTATGCCCTTTCCGAGGCCGTCGAGTCGTGCCGTACCCTGAGCGCCGGATGGAACTGGGGCGTGGATTTGCTCCGGACGCTGGAGTCCGTCCCGGGGCTTCTGCCGGAACGCCGTCTGGACATCGGCGTGGCCAAGGCGTTGGGCATCCAGTTCCGTAGCGGGCTGAACATTCTTCAGTTCTACGATCTGCGCGAGCGTATGGTTCATGAAACTCCCGCCCAGCAGCTTGAGACGATCAAGGAACTGCGCCGGATCGCCGAAGAGGAGTTGAAAAACGGCGGCGAACTGGTCGCCCTGTGCGAGGCCGACTCGCGTCTGGGCTTCCATTCGGAGGCCGGCGGCTACAAGTATTATCCCGCGAAAATCCGCTGGCGCATGAAGCAGATCCAAGGCCTGCTCGACAAGGAATTCCCCGCGCTCGAGCGCGAGATCGCGAGCGGCACGGATGTCTTTGCCGCCTACTCCGGACGCAAGCCAGACGGCCCCGCCGTGCGCAGCCTCTTCTGCGCGGACATCGGCACGCGTCTGTCCGGCAATCCCGCCAACCACCGTCCGCCCGACGGACTGGAGTGGCAGACCTGTTCCGGCACCAACGCCGCCGTGCCCGAGATCCGCTGGGCCTGCTGCCACGACCGCGACGCCTTCTACGTGCTGACCGAGTGCGTTGGCGAACACCTGAAAAAGGCGGGCTCCGTAACGCTCACGGTCGAGCCGCGCAGACTGTGGCCGACGCTCAATTACAGCATTACCTGGTTCCGCATGAAAGACAACCGCGGCTGGTACGGCTGGCGGCGCATCCCGTTCGTCTCGCTCCAAGCTGATCCGGTCGTCCCCAAACCGCTACGTGTCAATGTCAGGAACGAGATTGCCGGAGTGGGAGAAACGTCTTGGATCGCTCGGAAGCCCTGGGGGCCGCGTCTTCTGATCAACACCGACAATCCGGCCAACCTCGGCTGGCTGTTTTTCGAGCGCGGCCTGTAAACCGAAAAGAGCGGATTTTTCAACGCTCAAGTGGGCGGCGCATGCGCCGCCGGGCAAGTGACACTTGCCCCTCCCGGTGCTCCGCACTGAAACCTGCGAAACCATCCTTCCGCACGGAGGAAGGCGGCTCGTGGGGACACTCGCCCTCCAGTCCATGATCCGGCTCGCGCAGTGCCGGGAGGGACGAGCGTCGCTCGTCCGGGCGGCGTTTCACGCCGCTTCTGAACGCCGAACGCCGAACGTCGAACACTGAACGCCGAACGCAGAAAAAGCGGCGTTGCGCGGAATACCGCTTGCCGCCGCACTGGTATAAACGACTAAGGGTGCCGCGGCAGGGTGACGTAAAAGGCGGTACCTTGGCCGGAGGTGCTGTCGGCCCATACCTTGCCGCCGTGGGCGGCGACGATGGCCTGGACGATGTTGAGACCCAACCCTAGGCCCTTCTCCGCCTCCCGAGCCTGTTGACCGCGGAAGAGCCGTTGCCAGATCAGCGCGAGTTCTTCCTGCGGGATGCCGATGCCGGTGTCGCGGACACAGGTGGTAATGCCGGTGTCATCTGCGGTAAAAGAGACGATGACCGATCCGCGCTGTGGGGTGTATTTGATGGCGTTGTCGATGAGATTGGCGAAGACACGCACCAGACGCGGCCGATCGCCCCGAACGAGCATGTCCGCAGTTGGCAGATCGGTTTTAAGGGAAATCTCCTTCTCTTCCGCGACGAGTGTGTAGAGGTCGACGATCTCGTCGATCAGCTTGGTCAGGTTAAAGGGGCGGATGTTGAGCCTGACGAAGCCGCTCTCCATTTCGCGTGCGTCCATCAGATTCTGCAACTGGAGTTTGGCGGAGTCACAATCTTCAATGATGTCTGCCAGCGTGTCGGACACATCTTGCGGGAGATCGCGATGGTTTAGGGCGAGTTCAGCGGCACCGCGGATACGGGTGAGGGGCGTGCGAAAGTCGTGTGCGATATTGTCCATGGTCTGCCGCATGGCTTGGATCAGATTGGCGTACTTTTCGGTGACGATCGTAAAGAGGCGGCCGAGGGTGTCGAGTTCGGCGATCAGGCTTTTGACGGGAGGCGCACCGGTTTCAAAGGCACCGGTCTCAATGATGTGGCTCATGGAGTCGGTGATGTGATGGATGGGGCGCAGCGTGATCACCATCATGAAGATGCCGGAAAGAACTGAAAACAGGGTCGAGAGCAACGCAAAGACCAGTAGCATGCGGGCCAGCATGCTCTTTTGATCGACCTCCAGAAACGACCCCTTGCCTACCTGCAGGACGCGCCCGTCTTCGAGCAGGGTGGTCTGGATCTGGATGTGGCGGCCAAGGGGCTTGATGTAATACTCGCTCAGGCCGGCAGGCGGCAGGGACGAGGCCTCCTGCGGGGGCGTATAGACGCGCCAGTCGGGCAGGTCGATCTTTTTGGGCCAGGTCATGGTGTACTCCACCTGGCCGCGCCGGTTGATGACACGGACGATGAAGATGGTGGAGGGAGGGTAGCGTTCCATTGTGACCTGTTCTGCCAGCAGGTTGCTGCCGGCACTCTGCTGGATGAGTTCGACCAACTCTTCGCTTTCGGCGGTGACGTCCTGCCGGTCGTACCCACGCGCGGATTTCGTGATGACTTGGCTGGCGAGCACGTAGATGCTGACGGTGCAGAGCGCGTAGACCACGAGGTAGCCCAAGCACAGGTAGAAGGCGAAGGAGCGGAAGACCTTATTGATCCGTCCGAAAAACATAACCGACTCCGCGCAGGGTTTGGATCAGCTTCTTATCGAAGCCGGCATCGATCTTGTTGCGAAGCCGGCAAATCAGAACGTCGACGATGTTGGTTTGAGGGTCTATGTCAAGGTTCCAGATGCGCTCGAGGATCAGAGCTTTGGTGAGCGGGCGGTCGGGGTTGCGCATCAGCAGATCGAGGAGGGCGAATTCGCGCGGCTGGAGGTCGATCTTCTTGTCGCCGCGCACGACAGTGCGGCGTAACATATCCACATGCAGGTCGCCAATGCTGATGGAGGTCGCGGTCTTGCCTTTTTGCGGAGCCGCTGCCGTGCGGCGGGTAATGGCGTTCAAGCGTGCTGAGAGTTCGGAGAATGCGAAGGGCTTGATCAGATAGTCATCGGCACCCGACTGGAGGCCGGAGACCCGGTCGCCGACGGCGTTTTTGGCGCTGAGCACCAAGACAGGCGTGAGGTCTCCACTGTTGCGCAACTGCTTGAGTACGGTGAGGCCGTCGATTTCCGGGAGCATGATGTCAAGCACGACGGCGTCGTAGCGGTGGGCCTGCCAGAGCGCCTGACCCTCGGTACCGGTGGATGCGGTTTCTACGGTGTGGCCCTCTTGGCGCAATCCACGGCTAATGAACGCCTGGATTTTTTTATCATCTTCGATGACAAGTACGCGCATGGCGGCCTCCTCAAGCTATAGTTCTCTGAAACGGGCGAGCGGATCGTCGTCCGGACGGTCATTGTTGTAGATGAAGTGGGCTTGTAACACGGCGACGATGACAAACAGTGGCAGCAACAATTCTTGCCCTTCTTCAAGGGCGGTCATAAGCGCGTACATGGAGTCGGAGAGGCGGATGCCGAAATTCTTGCGAAAAACGGCCGGCAGACGGTCTGCGATCTGAATTAAGATGAGGGTGCCGCCCATAAAACCGATCGACCAAGAAACCGGGTGTAGCTTGAACAGGCCGGTCCACAGTCGGCGCAGGAAATAGAGCAGCGTGCCGCCGCAAACCAGAATCACAACCACGAAACAGGCGGCGACGATCAGGCGGTCGGACAGCGGGTTAACGGGATTGGTGAGGAATCTCATTTTAAACGGGGTGCCGCGCGTGGCGCCCGGCAGGTTGGAGGGGGCGATCAGCAACCTGTGCCAATCGAGTTGGCGGCAGATCGCAAAGAAAGAGATCAGAGAAAAGTTGGTGAGCCAGAACGGGCGCGACCGCGAGGCACGCATCGGCGGCACCAGCCAAAAGAAACCGATCTGGAAGAAAAGAAGCCCGACCGTGACGACTTCGATTGTCGAGTTGCCGTCATCGTCGAAGTGCGTCTGGATCCATTCCGGCGTCGCGATGGCCCAGATGAGGAACAGCACGGCCATGCCAACCAACCAGATCAGGGGAGCAACCGACCACGAGTACTTGCTTTTAAGAATGTCCATTGTCTGCTACGATTCCTCCTTTGGTACAGAACGGTGTAGTTTGTACCCTTATGTGCCGCCAGATGCAAGCGGTTTTTGTAATGTTCCTGTAATGTTTAACTTTCAACGTTCGGGTGCAATGTGGTACAATGCCCGCAACCAGATTGGAGGTTGGCTGTAATGATTCCGCAATGGGTGATAGAGAAAAAGCGCGACGGCGGCGTCCTCGAAGCGGATGACATCCGCGCGTTCATCGAAGGTTACACGACTGGCGTGATCCCGGACTACCAGATGGCCGCGTTGGCCATGGCGATCTTTTTCCAAGGCATGACACCGGAGGAAACGGCGGCGTTGACCGACGCCATGATGCGCTCTGGCGATTGCCTGTCGTTTGAGGGGTGGCCGCGTCCTACGGCGGACAAGCATTCGACCGGTGGCATCGGCGACAAGTTGTCGATGGTGATCGGTCCGCTCGCCGCATCGGCGGGCTTGGCGGTGCCGAAGATTTCAGGACGCGGGCTCGGTATTACCGGCGGTACGCTCGACAAGTTAGAGTCGATACCCGGTTACTCCACGCAGCTCTCGATTCCCGAGTTCCAGCGCGTGGTTGCCGAAGTCGGCTGTTCGATCACTGGCCAGACCGCGAGTTTGGCCCCGGCCGATAAAAAACTCTACGCGCTGCGCGATGTGACCGGTACCGTTCCCAGCATCCCGCTGATTACCGCCAGCATCATGTCCAAAAAGCTCGCAGCGGGTGCCGATACGCTGGTCTTCGATGTCAAATGCGGACGCGCTGCCTTTATGCAGACGCTCGACGAGGCACGTGAGTTGGCGCACAGTCTATTGCAGGTTGGTGGGGCGTTGGGGCGTCGCATGGGTGCGCTGATCACCGATATGACGCAGCCACTGGGCCGCGCGGTCGGTAATGCCGTCGAGGTGGCTGAGGCGATTGAAACGCTCAAAGGCGGCGGCCCGGCGGACACCCGTATGCTGATGATCGAATTGACCGCGTTGATGTGCGAGCGCGGCGGCGTGATGGCCGACCGCACGACGGCGCGGCGCGAACTGGCCGCGCGACTGGACGACGGCCGTGCGTTGGATGTGTTCCGCCGCATGGTCGAGGCACACGGCGGCGATGCGCGCGTGATTGACGACCCGCTGCACCTGCCGCAGCCCGGCGCGGTGGTGGAGGTGCCCGCGCCGCGAGACGGGATCGTCACCGATGTTGACGCGCAGCAGATCGGGCGCGTGGTGCTGCAATTGGGCGGCGGGCGTACCACCACCGATGATGTGATTGATCCGGCGGCCGGTGTCGATCGGTTGGTGCAGGCCGGTGAGACGGTCGCGCGCGGCCAGCCTTTGATGCGGTTGCTGGCGTGCGACGCCGCACGCGCTGAGGCACTGTTGCAGGAGGCCGCTGCTGCGGTGCAGCTCGATGCGACGGCACCGGCCGGGCGGAAATTGGTGATTGAAGAGGCGGTCCCGCATAACGGAGAATGACTGTGACTGTGGACGCTCGTATACGGCGGAATTTAATCGCGGCGGCGCGTGAGGCGGCGGCGCATGCTTATTGCCCTTACTCGAACTATCCGGTGGGGGCGGCGTTGTTGACGCGCGAAGGACAGATCATCACCGGCTGCAATGTCGAGAACGTCTCGTTCGGCCTGACCCTTTGCGCGGAGCGCACGGCTCTCGTCAAGGCAGTCAGCGACGGCGTGCGCGAATTTGCGGCATTGGCGGTGGTGGGGGGCGACCAGACACCTGCCGCGCCGTGCGGAGCCTGCCGTCAGGTGCTGGCGGAGTTCTGCGCACCGGACATGCCGGTCTTTTATGCGCGTCTCACCGGCGGACGGAGCGTTGCGACTACCGTGGGTGCGTTGCTGCCACAAGCGTTTATTAAAACGTAGAGGCTTGCGCATCGCCGTCTAAAAGGGTTATCCTCTCTACGTTTCATTAACCTTTGAGGGTATGCCATGTTAGACATCAAGCGGATCCGCGAGAATTTCGACGAAGTGACCGAGGGCTTGCAGCGGCGTGGAGCGTCGCTCGAATGGGCCGAGCGTGCGCGTGATCTGGACGCGCAACGGCGCGTCTTGGTCACGAAGGCCGACGAGTTGAAGACGTTGCGCAACAGCCGGTCTAAAGAGATCGGTACTCTGAAGAAAGCCGGTCAAGACACCGCAGCGGTGCAGGCCGATGTGCGCGCGATCGGCGATCAGATCACGGCGCTCGACACGCAGCTCCGTGAGATCGAGTCCGACCTCGAAGCGGCCATGCTGTTGATCCCCAACGTGCCGTGCGCGACCATCCCGACCGGTCCGGACGCCTCAGCCAACCGCGTCGTCCGGATCGTGGGCGAGCCGCCGACATTCGACTTCAAGCCGTTGGACCACATCGTGCTTGGCGAGCGGCTCGGACTCTTCGATCTGCCGCGCGGTGCTAAGATCACCGGGTCGGGCTTCCCGTTGATGCTGGGCGCGGGTTCCAGACTTCAGCGCGCGCTGATTCAGTACATGCTGGACATGCACACTGAACGCCACGGCTACACCGAAATGCTGCCGCCCTTCATCGTCAACAGCGCCTCGATGCGCGGCACCGGCCAGATTCCGAAAATGGCTGATGACATGTACCACTGCGAGGTCGATGACCTTTGGCTGATTCCGACCGCCGAGGTGCCGGTCACAAATTACTTCCGCGACGAGATTCTCGATCGTCCGTTGCCGATCTATCTCACCGCCTACACCCCCTGTTTCCGGCGTGAGGCCGGTTCGGCCGGCAAAGAGACGCGCGGCATCCTGCGCGTGCATCAGTTCGACAAGGTCGAGATGGTCAAGTTCGTAGAGCCGGAGACCTCCTACGACGAGTTGGAGACGCTGGTGGCGAATGCTGAAGAAGTGCTCACCAGCCTGGGTCTGCACTACCGTGTGTTGGAACTCTGCTCGGGTGACATCAGCTTCTCGGCTGCCAAGTGCTATGACATTGAACTGTGGGCACCGGGTCAGCAGGGGTGGCTGGAAGTCTCTTCTTGCTCCAACTTCGAGGATTTTCAGGCGCGCCGTCTGAACTGCCGCTACCGCGACGCTAGCGGTAAGACGCGTTTGGTACATACCCTCAACGGTTCGGGCGTGGCCTTGCCGCGGCTGATCATCGCGATCCTCGAACAGTGTCAGCAGGCCGACGGATCGGTACTGCTGCCCGAGGCGCTGCATCCCTACCTGCGCGGTCTGAAGCGGCTGGAGCCGCAGGCAAAGCAAGCCGATTGATGAGTGCCTTACGGCTCGGCAAGCGCAAAAACAAATTGTTTGTTTAACGCAGAGGCGCAGAGACGCAGAGGTTTTTGGGGCATGGCTCGGTTTTTTACATCCACAGATGACAGATTACGCAGATGTTTTTGGGTGGCATGGCGACGGATTTTTAACCGCGAATGATGCGAATTGTCGCGAATCGAATAGGCATGGCTACATAAATGGCCGCAAAGAACGCAGAGAACGCAAAGGAAAGGCTTCAATTTTCATGAAGTTTCATGTGTTTCATGGTTCTGTTTTTCTCTCACAGAGGCACGAAGGTTTTTTGGGGCAGTGCGCTCCCGGACAAACTAATTAACTAATGAACTTGGGTTGCGGGCTCCGCCCGCGTTAGACCCAATCGAATCTCTCGATGCTTCACTTTTTCCAAGACCTTTGGGAGTATCCCTTCCTCCGCAACGCCGTTGTGGCGGCCCTGCTCGCGGCGGTCGCGGCGGGCGTGACGGGTAGCTTGGTAGTCGTGCGACGCTCAACCTATCTGGCCGGAGCGGTTTCCCATAGCGTGTTGGCCGGATTGGGAGCGGCGCGTCTGCTGGAGCGGCGGTTCGGGATCGGTTGGCTGCCGCCCATGGCCGGCGCGACGTTGGCGGCCGTCGCGGCCGCCCTGTTGCTTGTCTGGCTGACGCAGCGTGGTCGGCACCGTTCTGACACCGTCCTGAGTGCGGTCTGGACCGGCGGCATGGCGCTGGGCGTCTCCTGTGTGGCCGCGACACCGGGCTATCAGGATGATCTGATGAGCTATCTGTTCGGGTCGATCCTGTTGGTTTCTGATGCGGATTTGCTTTGGATGCTGGTTGCCGATCTTCTGCTGATCATGGTCATGGCCGTCTGTTACAACCGCTTTTTGGCGATTGCCTTCAACGCCGATCTGGCTCGTTTGCGTGGCGTTGCTACGATGCCCTACGAGGTGATCTACTACGTGATGACCGCCTTGACCGTGGTGCTACTGGTGCGCGTGGCAGGGATTTTACTGGCCGTCGCCCTGTTGACCTTGCCGGCGGCGACGGCCGGTCTGCTCACGCGGCGCCTCGACCGGATGATGGTGGTGGCTGTCGGTATCGGGGCGGGAGTCAGCCTGCTGGGACTGGCACTCAGCTACGGCCCCGGTTGGCCGCCCGGTGCCACAATCGTCGAATTCGCGATTGTCGCTTATCTGGTTGCGGCGGCAGTCAAAAAAATGGCCAAAATTTTTCACTCCCGTACTTGACCTCCTTGCAAGCGGGTGGCATAATGTGTGTATCTTCAATCGATTTAAGGCAGTCCGTGGACCGGCTGCGTGAAGGAGACGGAAATGACTATGCATAAAAACCAAGGTTTCACCCTCGTCGAGTTGCTCGTTGTAATCGGGATTCTCGGCATTCTTTCCGCAGCGCTTTTCCCCGCGATCGGCAATGCGGTGATGTCCGCCAATATGGCGGCCGTCGGCACCCGCGGCAAAGACATCTTTGTGGCGATCACTTCCGCAAACATGGAGCGCGAGCCGCTGGGTTTGGGCAGTGTCTGGCCGGATGAGATGTCGGATGCCTCTGGTGACCTCTCCGAAGATGACACGAAGCGTAAGGCAGCATCGTCCGACAGTACCAAGTACTTTGCCTATATTTATGACGAAGATAATCTGGGCACGCAAGAGTGGAGCCCGGTTGCTGAGGGTTTCGACTACTCCAAGCTGGCTGGTGCGGGCATTCCTTCCTGCGGCAAAAACAAGCTGGAAGAGCAGTACAACATGTGGACGATCATCTGCAACATGCGTGACGAGTGGGCGGATATCATCCCGATTCTGGTGACGCGTAACGTGGACGCCAGCACGCTGGTCGCGAAATACGACGATTCGAAGGCGACCACCAAGATCAGCTTCTCCACGTCTGATCCCAAGCCGTTTTCGGACAAGGGCTTCGTGATGGTGCGCAAGGGCGGCGCGATCTTCAAGGGCCGTTCGCGTTATCGTGACCTGCGCGTTGTCTATAACAACCAGCAGTTTGACACAACCCTGCAGTCGCAGTCTGCGCAGATGAAGTATCTGACTCCCAAGTCCAGCGTTTCGGCAGGAAAATAAGGCTGACGTTGGTAGGACTTTTGAGAAGAGGGAGCGGTTCGCCGCTCCCTTTTTTTTGGGGAAAACCCTGTTTATGATCGCGCGCGTGGCCACAGAAGTCTCCGTCGGACAACTCTTCGACTACCGGGTGCCGGACGAGTTGGCACCGCGTCTGGCCGTAGGGCAGCGCGTGCGTGTGCCTTTTGGTGGCCGCACGCTCTCAGCCTATGTGGTGGAACTTGCAGCAGAGACACCTGCGGCTCCCGCTGTTCCTGATCTCTTCAATCAGTCCGATCTGCCTAGCCTTCCCGCCGCCCGGCGGCTGCGCACGATCCTTGCGATTGAGGATGAGACGCCGTTTCTTTCGCCGGTGTTGCTGGAGTTGGCGCGCTGGATGGCCGATTATACCTGTACGACCTTCGAATTGGCGCTGCGCTGCATGCTTCCCGCCGCCGTACGTAGCCGTACAGTCAAGCCCAAAGAACGCCTCTATGTCACACCGTGTGAGGGAGACTTCGACCTCACGCCGCGCCAAGCGGAGCTGCTCGCCAACCTGCGCCGCGTGGGCGGCGGTTGGCTGTATGGCCTGACACGCGAGTTTGCCTGCACGGCACAGACGCTCAAGACGCTGGCCGAAAAGGGAGCCGCCGTGATCGAGGCGCGCCAGATGCGGCGTGACCCGCTCGCCAACCGCACCATACTGCCTACGCGTCCCCTGCCGCTTATGCCCGAGCAAGCCGCCGCCCTCAAACTGATCATTGCGGCGGTTGACGCGGGCGGGGACGCCCGCGCTCCCGACTTGCCACCCAAGCCGGTGCTGCTCTTCGGTGTGACTGGTTCTGGCAAGACCGAGGTCTATCTGCAGGCGATTGCTCACGTGTTGCAGCGCGGATTGGGCGCGATTGTGCTGGTGCCTGAAATCGCCCTCACGCCGCAGACTGTGCAGCGTTTCGCCTCGCGGTTTGGCGCGCGCATTGCGGTACTGCATAGCGCTTTGAGCGACGGCGAACGTTATGACGAGTGGCATCGCATCCGCAACGGTGAGGCGGCGGTGGTGGTGGGGCCGCGCTCAGCCGTTTTTGCGCCGGTTCAGAATCTGGGACTGATCGTGGTGGACGAGGAGCACGAACCCTCGTACAAGCAGGATGAGGCACCGCGCTACAATGCGCGTGACGTGGCGGTGATGCGCGGATGGATGGAGCGTTGCGCTGTGGTGCTCGGCAGTGCCACGCCCGCGATGGAGAGCTGGCTCAATGTCGAAAAGGGCAAGTATGTTGCGGCGCATCTGACGCAGCGCGTGGCGGGGCGTCCTATGCCGTGCGTGCATATCGTTGATATGCGCGTCGAGACCGCCAAGACCGGCCATGTCCAGATCTTCTCCGATGTCCTGCTGGAGGCGCTCAAGTTGCGTCTGGAGCGTGGCGAGCAGTCGATCCTTTTTCTCAACCGCCGTGGCTATGCTACCTCGCTGATCTGCCCCCAATGCGGCGCGGTGGCCGAGTGCCCCTCGTGCAGTGTAGCCTATACCTATCATCAGGCCGACACCTGCCTGCGTTGCCACATCTGCGGTGGCTGGCGACCGCCGCCCGATGTGTGCCCGGAATGCGGTGACCCGGCGTTCAAGTTCTCCGGCTTCGGCACGCAGCGGGTGGAGAGCGCCCTCAAGCGCTGTCTCCCGCAGGCGCGGTTGCTGCGCATGGATGCGGATGTGACGACGCGTAAGAACAGTCACGACGAACTGTTGGCGACCTTCAAGAGCGGGCGCGCGGATATCTTGATCGGTACGCAGATGATCGCCAAGGGACTCGACTTCCCCAATGTTACGCTGGTCGGCGTGCTGGTGGCCGACACCAGTCTGCACATGCCGGATTTCCGCGCGGCGGAACGCACCTATCAGTTGTTGGCGCAGGTTTCGGGGCGTGCGGGACGCGCCGAACTGCCGGGCGAGGTCTATGTGCAGACCTTCTCGCCTGATCATCCGGCCGTGCAGGCGGCCGCTTCCGACGAAGGTTTCGCGCCGTTCGCGGCGGTCGAATTGGCTGAGCGCAAATCCGGCGGCTATCCGCCCTACACGCGCCTGGTGTGCGTCACCTTCAAAGGTCCCGACGAAACCAAGGTGAGGTTCGTGGCCGAGAGCGTCGAGCGTGAGTTGCGGCGTGCGCTGGCCGATGCCTCCGTAAAGCTTTCCGAAGCCTGTCCGGCGCCGCTCGCCAAAGCTAAGGATCACTACCGCTATCAGCTTTTGCTACGCGCACCGACCGTGTACGCCATAACACGCCCGCTGCGTGCGTTGCTGGCCAATCTACGACCGACAGCCGATGTCACACTGGCGATCGATGTTGACGCGCTCAGCCTGATGTAGTGCGGACGATCAGCCTTTGAAGATCACGAACTTGCGCATCGCGTAGTTGATGAACAGTGCGCAGATAATGTTGGCGCCAAAGGCGAGGGTCGTCTGGAGCCCCGACTGCGTGATCAGGAAGGTCTGGATCGCGGTGCCCAATACCATGCTGATGCCGGAGACCGCAAAGAAAAGCAGGAATTCTATGATCCAGTGGTGGCGGCCGGGCTTGAAGACGAACAGACGGTTGAGCAGATAGCAGAAGGTGTTCGACAGGACGAAGCCGATTGCGTTGCAGAAGCCGGCATTCCAGGCGCGTACGGACTGGGTGAGTTCGGGCGCGGTCAACCCCAGCAACCGGACAACAATATCGTCTTGCGTCAGGCACGGCAGCAGAAACCAGCCACACAGGAAAAAGGTGATGATGTGTACGCCTGTCGCCATACCGCCGACGATTCCGTATTTGATGAATTGCACCAGCGGGTGTGCATCGTGGCTGAGGCATTTTCGGATGATGTCATGCAACGGAGCGTCCTCCATGGATTGAGACCGAAGCTCTTTTTCAAACAAGCGGGTTTGACGCGGCAGGGGTGTGTTCGTGGCCGGCGGCAAATGATTCGCTACGCGGACCAGTAGCACCGAGACGTTATCCTCGCCGCCGGCCTGTAGCGCGTGGTCGATCAGCGTCTGCGCCAATTCCTCTAAGGGCCGGTCACCCTCGCGGACTAACAAGGCTGCAAGTTGCGGGTCGGACACCATCTTCGAAAGGCCGTCCGTGCAGAGCAGATACAGGTCGTTCGGTCGCACGGCGAGTGATGTCCGCTCCAGTTCGACGTCCGGCGCCAGACCGACCGCCCGCGTGATGACCCCGCGGAAGCGCATGGGCAGGCTCTCTTCCACGGTAACGCCGGCCGCAGCCGCCAGCGAATGGTCAGCGGTCAACTGGCTCAACAGGCCATCGCGGAAACGATAGGCGCGGCTGTCGCCAGCATGCAACACACAGGCCCGCGTGGGCGTGGCACGATCGAACACCAGCACCACGACAGTCGTGCCTGATCCCGCGAAACCGTGGTCCGCCGCATAGGCCTTGATTGCTCGGCTGGCGTCGTTGACCGCGCGTGTCAGCAACCATGCCGAGGACTCGGCGGTCAGCGCGAACGGTGCGTCCGGCGATTGCGTAAAGGCAGTGTGGATAGCCTCTACGGTACATTGGCTGGCGACCTCACCAGCCGCCGCGCCACCCATGCCGTCGGCCACCGCGAAGACACCGCACTGCAGCAGGCTCACCGCCGCGTCTTCGTTGTTTTCGCGGCGGCAACCGGTGTCGCTCAGGACCGCCGCCGTCAAATATGGAAACGCTTCACTCACGTTTAATGACGCTAGTCTAGCAAATTGTTAGGCGCGGGGGGAAGCAGAGAAACGCTCAACGCTCAACGTTCAACTTTCAACGCTCAAATCCACGGTAACACTAATGCACTAATGAACTAACAACCCCATGCCGCTTTCAATGCCTGTGTCGAAAAAACCGAAAGGTCGGCCTCGCTCCAGATGATGCCGATGGCGTCGGGATGGTGGGCATCGGATGAGCGGATCACCGGCAGCCCGAGCGTCTTATCGCGCCACTCCTCCAGATTTGCGTATCGGGTCAGCTCCACTGCATCGAAGCCCTCATCACCGAAGAGGCCGCCGAGTTGCGAGGTCACGCTGAATACTGCGCGGTCGATATGCGCCGCAATGAAGAGACCGCCCAGTTCATGGATGTGTTTACCCACCTCACGTAACGTCAGGCGGGTCGGTGCGCTCAGCAGCCGCCACTCCAACTCTTCTACGTTGTCGTCGGCATCTACTACCGCCTGATAGCCGAACACCTCGGGCTGATTCACTCGCTTGGGTAGCGCGGCATAGCAGATCTCGGTCATTGCCGCCGCTTGTTCCAGCGTATCGAAAACCGCCAGTGCGTGAACTTCCTCCGCCGAGGTGACCTCCAGCCCGAACAGGCAATTCAGTTCCGCGCGCCGACAAGCTTCCGCTAGCGCCGGGCAGTTGCGCGACGAATTGTGGTCGGCCAGCATGATGCCATTCAGCCCAACGGCCTTGGCAGCCTGCACGATCGCGCGCGGTGACGCATCAAGATCGCCGCACGGAGAAAGACAGGAGTGAATATGGAGGTCGAACGCAAACATACCGAGAGTGTAGACTGTTCCCCCTCGGGAGGTAAACCCCTTTTGTGTTGCGCCGAGGCCGGGTGTGAAGATAAACTGGCCACCATGGGTTCACTGCTCTTCACTCTGTTGGTCATTGTTGCGGCTTGGCTCGGCACGAATCTGCTCCATCGGCTCTGGGTGGGGCTGCGCCACCGGGCTTGGGAAAAACACGCGAACCGCGATCCGGACGGTCTGTTGCCGGGTGCCGCGGCCTATCAGGTCGGCGACGGCTCCGTGGCGTTGCTCTTTATCCATGGCTTTGCGGACACGCCCTACATCTGGCGACGTATCACACACCGTCTGGCGGAAGGCGGGGGCTTCACCTGCCGTGCCATGCGCCTGCCCGGCAGTGCCGAGCCGGTCGCGCGTGCCCGCCGCCAATCGCTGGAAGTCTGGCGTGCGCAGGTGACCGACGACCTGGTGCAGTTACGCGAGACGCATGAAACCGTGTGGGTCGTCGGCCATTCGTTGGGCGGTGCGCTCGCGCTGGATGCGGCGTTGCGCTTGCCGGATCTGGTGAACGGCGTGGCACTCTTTGCTCCGCTTATCGAAGTGTCGCGCAAGCGATGTCCGCTACTGCCGCCGCATGTCTGGTTCGCGATCGCGCGCGTTGCGCTCTGCCTCTCGCCGATGTTTGAATCGCCCTTTTCTGTGCGCGGGGTTGCCGAGGACGATCCCGCCTTCACATACGCGCGCGACCGTTTCATTCCCTTCTGCGTCTACCGCGCACTCTTTAAGTTGGTCAGCGAAAACCGCCCGCGCGCCGCCCAGCTCACCTGCCCGGTTTTTGCGGTGACCGCCGCGCGGGATTCGGTTGTCGATACCGCCGCCGCACAGCACTGGCTTACCGCTTGCAAAGGGCCGACGTCGGTTCGCGACCTGCCCGAGACCGGGCATGTGATTCCTCTGTGTGCCGATTGGAAAAACCTCACCGACGACATGGCGGCGTTCATCGATACCCGGGGTTGACGTCCGGCGCTGATCATACGAAACTAAGCGCATGAAGAAACCGATTGCCCTCGTGGCCGCGATGGAGGAGGAAGTGGAGGCGCTGCTGGCGTGTTTTCCACAACACGAAACATGCGTACACTTCAACACGCGGCTGTTTCACGCCCACCACGGCAACCAGGAGCTGGTGATTGCACAGACCGGCGTCGGCAAGGTCAACGCCGCCTGCACACTCGCCCTGTTGCTGTCGGACTTTGCGCCGGGATGCGTGATCAATACCGGTACGGCCGGCGGCTTGCAGGCCGGCCAGCATATTCTAGACCTGCTCGTGCCTGAAGAGATCGTCTACACCGATGTGGACTTGACGCCGCTTGGGCTGGCCTTTGGGCAGATGCTCGGCAGCGAGCCGCGTTTCCGCGTTGCGCCCGCATTGCTCGCGTGCTTCAGAGACGTGTTGGCCGAGCAGCCCTCGCCGCCGGTCTGCCACCATGGCCTGTTGGGTTCCTCAGATTCGTTCATTCACTCGCAGCAGCAGCTTGACCAGATTCGCGCGCGTTTTCAGGACAGCGTGGCGTGCGTCGACATGGAGGGTGGTGCCATCGCCCATACCTGCACGCGCTTCGGAGTGCCCTTCCTGATTCTGCGCGCGTTGAGTGACGCTCCGGGGAGTGGCGACAGTGCCTTGGACTTCCAAACCTTTTTGAAGCGCGCATCCGCGGTGTCAGCCAACCTGTGCCACGCGCTGGTCGAGAGACTCGAACTCCTAAATCCTAAATTCTAAATCCTACCTTCTAACTCCGCGCGTAGCGCGGGTTAGTCGTCGCCGTCTTCAATACTGACGATCTTGCCGTCAAACTCTTCCAGCACCTGCTTGAGCAGCGGGTCGTCGTAGATGTTGTTCGGACGTGTCGCAGACGCGGCGGGTTTGCTTGTGACGGTCGGCGGCTCATCGGAGCGCAACGCA
>Ga0116189_1000638_pt1 | contig 30370 bp, 26 predicted proteins | sample AD_JPNTR3_MetaG_FD_89895 | JGI IMG/M metagenome (GOLD analysis project Ga0116189, IMG submission 89895) | Active sludge microbial communities of municipal wastewater-treating anaerobic digesters from Japan - AD_JPNTR3_MetaG | ecosystem: Engineered > Bioreactor > Anaerobic > Digestate | place... | reverse complement strand
TCATCACTTATAACTATTGTCTCGTCTGTTATTAATGGTGCTAATGTTCCCATTACGGTAGTATATGCTGAACTGAATAACATTGCAGATTCTCTACCGTGAAATGATGCTAAACGATTTTCAAGATCTATATGACCTTTAAATGTTCCACTTATAAACCTTACTGCTCCTGGTCCAGCTCCATAAACTTCTGCTGCTTCTTCTTCGGCTTTTATTACTTCTTCCCTTATAGACATCCCGAGATAAGAATTTGAATTTAATCTAATAAATTCTTTCCCTGGATAATCTAAAAGAAAATACCTCGTACCTTTCTCTGAATCACCTCTTTTAACACCGGAAACAATAGTCTCTTTTCCTTTGAGTGTTCCTTTTTCCTTTAAATCATCCAATTCATTGGATAAAACTTTTTTTAATTTTTCAACTGACATTTTTTTACCTCCATTTAATTTTAATTTTTTAAAAGTTTTATTGAAAGCTTATCTAACATATCTTTCGTCATAGATTCAAGATTATAATCTGGCTTCCATCCCCATTCCTCCCTTGCACAAGAATCATCCATAGAATCTGGCCAGGAATCAGCAATACCTTGTTTTAAAGGATCAATTTCGTAATCCATTCTAAACTCAGGAATATACTTTTTTATAGATTCTTCTAGAATTTCAGGTTTAAGTTGCATTGCTGTAACATTAAAAGCATTTCTATGAATTAATTTATCTGGATTTGCTTCCATAAGATTAATTGCTGCTTTAATGGCATCAGGCATGTACATCATATCAAGAGAAGTACCCTTCTTTAAAGGACATGTATAATGCTTATTCTGAATTGCTTCATAAAAAATTTCTACAGCATAATCTGTGGTTCCCCCTCCAGGAGGTGTAACATAAGATATAATTCCTGGATATCTTACACCTCGAGTATCTATACCGAAACGCTTAAAATAATAATCGCAAAGTAGCTCTCCAGCCACTTTTGTGACTCCATAAATCGTAGTAGGTCTTTGAATAGTATCTTGAGGAGTATTAATTTTTGGTGTGCTTGGACCAAATGCTGCTATTGAACTTGGAACAAAAACAGCTAAATTAAATTCTCTTGCAACCTCCAAAACATTATAAAGACCATCAATATTAACACTCCATGCTAACTGAGGATTTTTTTCTCCAACTGCTGATAAAATAGCTGCAAGATGATAAACTGTTCCGATATTATATTTCTTAATTACCTCAGTCAACTGGTTAAGATCTCCACAATCCACAATTTCAAATGGACCACCCTCTAAAAGTTCTTTAGATGGTTTTGTCCTGTGACCACCTGCTATGACATTATCACTACCATAGCGATCCCTTAAAGCAGGGGTTAATTCCGAGCCTATTTGCCCCACTGAACCTGTTACTAAAATTCTTTTCATTAATTCCTCCTATTTATTTTTTCCTATTTATTTTAATTTATAAATTAATCTTAATGTTTCTCAATAAACTTAGTAAAACTTTTTTCAAAAATTAAATCTACCTTCCCTGTAGGACCATTTCTTTGTTTTGCAAGGTAAAGGGAGATAGTATCCTTTTCATCGTCTTCTTCTTTCGGTTTATGAAGAAACATTACCACGTCGGCGTCTTGCTCAATAGCACCTGATTCTCTCAAATCAGAAAGAAGTGGTTTTTTATCTTGCCTCTTTTCTATTTCTCTACTTAACTGAGACAAAACAATGACTGGTATTTTAAGTTCTTTTGCGAGATTTTTAAGTTGTCTTGATATTTTAGAAATTTCCTGTACCCTATTTTCCACACGTTCATCGCTATGCATAAGCTGGAGATAATCGAGTATTAAGATAAAATTTCCCTTTTCGGCTAATAATCTTCGAGCTTTTGACCTAACTTCAAGAACAGAAATATCTGGTGAATCATCTATAAATATAGGTGTATTATAAAATACACTTATAGTACTGCTAATCTTCTCCCATGCTTCATCTAAAAATATTCCTGTTCTTAAACTCTTTAAATCTATTTCTGCATGAGCGCAAATCATCCTTTCGACTACCTGCTCTTTTGACATTTCAAGGGAAAATATAGCAACAGGAATATTTTCGTTAAGAGCAATATTTGTAGCTAAATTTAACGCAAATGATGTCTTTCCTACTGATGGCCTTGCCGCAATTATTATTAAATCTCCATCTTGAAAACCAGCTGTCAATTCATCAAGACGAGTAAAGCCCGATCTAACACCAGATATGCCACTTTTTTTCCTATAGGCAGCCTCAATCCTCTCAAAGCAATCAGGCAATAGTTCTCGAACATGATAAAAGTTAAGAGGTCTATTTGATTCAGATAAATCAAAAATAAGAGATTCTGCCTTATCGAGTAGTTCTTCTGCGCTTTTTTGACTATTAAAATCAAAACCTAATATAGTATTGCCAACCTTTATGAGTTTTCTTCTAATTGATTTATCTTTAATAATATTTGAATAATATTCAAAATTGGCAGTTGTTGGAACATTGGATGCAAGTTGAATAATATAATCTATACCTCCAACTTTTTCAACAAGGTCTCTTCCCTTTAATTCGTTTGATAAAGTAACGATATCAATAGGAATTCCTCTTCTCGAAAGGTCAAGCATAACTTCATAAATTAACCTATTGCCTTGATCATAAAAATCATCTGGGCTTAAAATACTTTCAAGCTTGAGAAGCACATCTCTATCAATAAGCATAGAACCTAAAATTGCTTGCTCTGCCTCTAAACTACTTGGTGGGGCTATATTCATCATAGATTTATTGGTTTTTCCCTTCCTTTACGTTCACTTTAATTTTTGCTGTAATACCTTTATAAAGTTTAATTGTCACAGAATGAACTCCCACCGACTTTATTGGAACATCAATAATTATTTTTCTCTTATCAACTTCAATATTTTTATCTTTCTTTAACCTATCAGCTATAATCTCTGGAGTGACAGCACCAAACAACTTTCCCTCTCTACCCGCTCGTTCATATATAATCATAACATAGCTATCTTCTAATTCTCTTTTTAAGATTTTAGCGTCTTCTTCTTTTCGTCCAAGTTTCTCAAGCTGGATCTTTTTCTCATGTTCAATGGCTTTCTTAGAAGATTCATTAACTTTTTCAGCTATTCCATTCCTAATTAGATAATTGCGTGCATAACCTTCTTTTACTTTGACTAATTCACCTTTTCGACCTAAACCTTTTACATCTTGCTTTAAAACGACAGTTATTAAATTCATTTAACTACAAAAGGTAAAAGAGCTACTTCACGAGCACGTTTAATTGCCTGAGCAACTCTCCTTTGATGTTTTGCGCAAACTCCTGTAACTCTTCTCGGCAAGATCTTGCCCTTATCACTAATAAATCTTTTAAGCAAATCAATATTTTTATAATCCATATTCAAATTGGGATTTGCACAAAAACAACATATTTTTTTTCTCGGTTTAAGAAAATTTCTTCTTGTTGGTTGAGTTTTTGTTTCTCCTGAACTCATATTTTCCTCCTAAAAATAATTAAGATATTTCTTCTATTTCTTCTGGCACAAATTCATATTCTTCTGATGTTTCGTTCTGTTTTATTGAATCTATTGGGGCTTTTTTATCTAAAAACATGATAGTATTCGCAACAATCTCAGTAAACCATGTTTTTTGACCATTCAAATCAGCTGCTCTAATTTGTAATCTGCCCTCAACATAAACAAGAGAGCCTTTTCCTAAAAAATCACTAACTCTCTTCGCAACTTTTCCCCAAGTAACAACCTTTACAAAAAGAGTATCTTGTTTGAGCTCTCCACTGCTACTTTTAAACTTACGATCTACAGCAATTCTAAAGCTCGAAGTTTGTAAACCAGAAGTGGTAAATCTTGTTTCTGGATCAGCGCAAAGTCTACCAATTAACATAACTTTATTAAGCATTTATTATTCTCCTTTAAGGTTATCCTCTTCTATTATTTCTACGCTTTCTTCGCTTTCTATACTATCAGATCCTATAAAATCATTAGAATCTTCTAATTCTACTTTTGAAGTAGTAATTTCAGAAGTATCTTCTTTTTCTTCTTCTGAATCTTTCATTTTTATTGAAGAACCAACCTCAGTAGCTTCTTTACTAACTTCGAATTTTGTCTTTTTTTCATTGACAACAATCATCGAACGTATTATAGATTCTGTAATAGTGGTTAATCTCTTAAGTTCCTTTGGTAAAGTTGCATCGCCCATAAATTCAAATATATAATAGATACCCTCTAATTTTTTATTTATTGGGTAGGCTAACTTTCTTTTACCCCAAATATCTATTCCTAAAAGATTTCCACTTGAATTGATTGTATTAACAATCCTTTCTTTCAGTTGCGTTACTGAATCTTCTGAAAGCTCAGGATCAAAAATAAACACTGCTTCGTATGCTCTCACTTTTTAAAAAACCTCCCTATGGATTAAATTTAATTTTAAAGCTTTTGTTTTATCTGCTAAAAGCAACCATAACAAAAGCAGGGCAAAACATTTAATATTATATTTTATAGACAACAAATTTCAACTTTTATGTATTACTCAAATAAACTATTAAAAATTTATTTGTTTACTCAAATTTTAGACTCAAACATAGAAATAACTATTTTAAAAATAGTTTGGAATTTTTAAAAGGAAACAAAATTTATAATGAATGTATCTTTTAGTTTTATATATGCCCAAAGGAATTATAATAAGAATAAATAATTAGAAAGATGCTAAAACCTAATCTTCTTAATGTATTAGTAAATACAATAAAAATTTGTTATCTTTTTTTTACTCCCTTATTCATATTCTTAATTTTATAAAAAACTGTCCAATTAATTAGAACGATTAGACAAAATGGATAGAAAGTATATTTTTTGGATTTCATTAAATCTGTTGATTTAAAATGGAGCTAAAATAATTATAGTGTACGGTATTTTCATTGTTTTTATAATTTTCCAGAATCATTCATCACTTTTAATCTCTCTGAAAATCTTCTTGAATATCCAAACATATCTGTGAAACATAACCTAATTCTTCCTCCAAAAATAATAACTCCAAAATTATAAGATTAAAAATAGATTGTTCAGTTATACAAGATTACATAAGAGGCACAAGAAAAAGATTGAAGTTATTATTTTCATGCATTATTGTGGCAGAAATACAAAGAGATGTTAAATAGAGATGTCAGGGTAAGTTTTAATTACTTCTTGAATATAAATAATACCATTTCCTGGTTCATCAATTCTTAATTTTTCTCTTATAGATAAAACAATTGAATCGGTCATTTCAGATTCAGATAAAATAATGACCAACTCTTTCTCTGGTTCAATTTCCATTGAGAAAAGCTTGGTAGTTTCGCTAATTCCTGACCACCTACCATTAATTATGGTGCCACCCTTTGAACCCGCTTTGGTTGCTGCATCGATAACTTCTTCAGCTTTACCTTTATCCACTATTATTGTAATTAAATGATACATAATATTATCCTTACCTCTCACACTTATATTATTTTCACATCTAATATTCTTTTTCCCAAAAATATTACAAATGGAAGTCGTAAAAGCTATTCCGTGATTTGGCTTATATAGCTCAAATTCTCTATTAATATCTTCTAAAGCTTTATGGGCAGTTGTTTTATCAGTTATTAAAAAGACAACCTCTTTTCTTATATCAGAGAGTCCCATTAAATCCAAAACATGATGACTTCTTGCAGTTCCTTTTCCAAAGACTATTATTCCTCCAGAAATACCATGTCGCTTAGCAGTTTTTACCAATCTACTACCCAATCCAAAGTTTACAATCACACATACTAACTCTAATTCAAATTCTTCAGAGTTTTTATTCAAAATTATTTATGCCTCCTTTTTTGGATTTTAATTTAAAAATAAAACCTAAGATTAGAGTCACAATTAATGGAGTCATTGCAATAGTTGCAACAACTCCAAATCCATCCACTAAAACATTTGCAGATTCTATCGCTTCGGCAGCTCCTTGTGTAAATGCCAAGATAAATGTAACAGTCATTGGTCCAGATACAACTTGACCTGAGTCAAATGCAATTCCCACAAATAGTTCAGGAACAAAGTAAGCCATAACTATTGCAATAATATAACCCGGAAGCAGATAACACCATAATTGTATTTCTGGAATTAAAATTCTTACTATAGATAATGTAACTGCTAAAGCTTCTCCTAAAGCCAATGCAATCATTACATCTTTTCTTTTTACGGATCCACTCGTAACATCTTCAATTTGGTGAGTTAGCACATTAACAGTAGGTTCAGCAAGTATAGTAACCATACCCAATATAAACCCTAATAGAATAACATACATATGGTTGTCAATGGAAGCCAGCTTATATCCAACTATATTTCCCACCATGATAAAGCTTGCATTTACTCCTAATAAAAACATTGTTAATCCAACAAAAGTGAACAACAAACCAAATAAAATCTTTCTAACAGCTGATCTTGATAATTTAAGCGAAAATTTCTGAAATATAAGAAATATAACTATGATAGGAGTTATGGCAACAATAACTTCCCCGATTATGGCTGGTAACTTTTGAATAAACGGTCCTATTATTGATGTTGGTGTTGATACTAATTCAATATTATTAAGAGTTCCGGTAACTTTATCAGTTTTTGATATGATACTCATTATCATAACTGACATAATTGCACCTGTAGAAGCTATAGCAACCAAGCCAAAACTATCTTTTTCAGAGGCTTTGCTATCTTTTTTTAATTTCGAAACTCCCGTTGCAAAAGCTAAAATAATTGGAATCACTAAAACTCCAGTTGTTGATGCTGAAGCATCAAAAGATATTGCTAAAAATTCTGGTGATGTAAATAACGCAATAATAAATATAATACCATAAGTAATTAATAATAACTTGCGAAATGGAAAGTTATAAATGATCCTAATAAGTCCTACACAAAACATTGATGCTATTCCTAATGATACAATCATTACAACGTTGCTTTTTGAAATTATACCCGATGTAACTAATTCTATCTGCTTGGCAAAAATCTGAAGATTTGGCTCAGCAAATGATATAAAAAAACCAATGATTAATCCAATTATAACAATTATCCATATCTTATTTGACTTTATTATAGTTGAACCTATTGAATTACCAATTGGTATGATGCTGATATCTACCCCAACTAAAAAAAGAGTTAACCCAAAAATAACCAACACTGAACTAATAATAAATCTTATGATCAATTCTGCTTCCATTGGCGTAAGAGTAAAGTTTAAAACCAACACTATGATAGTGATTGGAAGAACGGAATATAAAACCTCTTTAAATTTCTGAATAAGCACGCTTACTTAAAACAAATCCTTTCTATCGGTATAATATATTTTCCTGTTATATACCAATTTAGTAAAAATTAATATTGATTCTCTAATCATCAATGCTGTCTTACGTCTTTCAAATGATAAAAACCTCGCTCATATAATTAAAACTTAACTTCATTTTAAATTATATTTTTTCTTTTGAATTAATCTACCAATGCTGTAGTTTAGAAAAATTCTAATGAAAAATAATATTTTAATTTAAGTTGAACCAGCTATTTTAATTTTAATATTTACTAAAAGAATCAAACTTTTATTAAATAAAATTTTTAAAAGGAGGGATGTATGAAAGGAATTAACAAGTTTTTTTCGTTTCTTATCATCACTGCTCTTTTATTATCAAATCTCACTTTAAGTGTTCAAGGTTTGTCCACTTTTATTCTTAAAGCTTCTGGTGAATGTGGATATAATCTTCTTGAGTGGGAAAAAGTAGAAGGAGCAGTATGGTATTACATTTATCGTGGTGAAGGTGAAGGAAATGAAGTAAGTATGCCTTTAACTGATTTTCCAATCAAAGAAACTACCTACAAAGATACAAAAGGACTTAAAGAAGGAGTTAAGTATTGTTATTACGTAAGGGCATTGGATGAAAAGAATGTGGAGATTGCAAGGTCAATAGAAGCTTGTGCAATTCCAACTTGTTCATCTGAACCACCGGAAGATGAATGTGAATTAAATTTACAATTCAAGATTGGTAATATCTATTACTGGGTAAATGGTGAACAAAAAGGTCCAATGCTCACTGCGCCAATTTTAAGATGGGATAGAACCTTCTTAATCATAAGGCATGTTATTGAAGAAGTTGGTGGAGAAATCTTTTGGGATGGAACAAACAAATTAGTAACAATAGTAACAAAAGAGGGTAAAAAGATTGAATTTCAGATTGGTAATAAAATGTATAAAGTTAATGGAATTTCTAAACAGATAGACCCGTATAATCCAAATGTAGTTCCATTTATTGATAATGGTAGAACCTTGATTCCTTTAAGAGTAACTGGAGAAGAATTAAATGCAAAAGAGATAAACTGGTATGCTGATAGGATGATAGCAGAATTAATTTTCCCATGTCCAGAAAGAATTAAAGGAAGAATTGTTATTAATGTGCCTATAAATTGTATCAAGGGCACTACAATTAACATTTATGATGCAGCTGGCAATGTTGTCACATCTGGTTCACCAAATTTAAATGGTGTATTTGATACAGATTGTAAACTTCCTTGTCCTGCAACCTACAAGGTAGTACCCAAGAATGAGAATTGTAATTTTTATCCCGACTCTCAAGAAATAAAAGTTCCATGCTGTCCAGATGTTGCAAAGATTGCGTTTAAGTGTGATTGCGAGGAAGAAGTAAAGAAAATTTGTGCTTGTCTTGTTCGGATGACAATTCAGCCTGATAACAATGGCTACTATCATGTAAATATTAAAGAAAATTGTGAATCCGGCGATCCTGTCTATAATCTTGTTCTTAATTTCCCAGCAGATTTATTAGATGGAAATCTCGGTATAAATATACTTGATTACTATAACCAATTTGAGCATCCCGTACCAACCGGTTTAGGATGCATAACTGTAGTATTCAATACATCTAATAATGTTGTTTCACAATGGTGGGCATATCCAGAGAGAAAACCATGCTGCGGGGAAAGCTGTCAATGGATATGTGGATGCATATTAAAGGCTGAACCGGCTGCTGATGCTAACTATTGGGTTGTTGTTTTTGATAAAGGTTGTGACAGTATAGATCCGATAGATTTGCAAATACCTGCAAATCTTCATGATACTAACCTTAACTTAACTATTCAAGATTACATTAGAAAATTTCCTAACAATAAATATTGGTGTGTTGAGCTTTGTTTAGATGAAAGTGGTAAAATTGTTAATTGGAAGGCTACTCCAGAAAAATATCCTAATTGCTGTGAAAAAGAGGGTGGAAGAATAATTGTTTCTATGCCTAAGGAGTGCTTAGAAGGAACAACTGTTTACATCTACAATATAGAAGGTGTAGAAGTATGGCATGGAATAGCAAATAATCAAGGTGTCTTTGATACAGGTGAGAATCCCTGCATACTTAAATGCCCTGCAACTTACAAAGTGGTGCCCAAGAATGAGAATTGTAAGTTTTATCATGAATCTCAAGAAGTAAAAGTGCCATGCTGTCCAGATGTTGCAAAGGTTGAATTTAAGTGTGAATGTGAGGAAGAAGTAAAGAAGGGTGGAATTATTGCGAAAGTTTATTGTGATCAAGCAACTGCATTAGTCCCAGTTTCAGGAGTTAAGATAAATATTTTTAGAACAAGTGATGGTACACTCATATGGACTGGTATCACTGATTCTACTGGAAAGATTGATACATGTTTTAATATAGAACCCGGTCAATATAAGGTTGATCCTGATGATTATTCAAATATGTGTAGCGATATAGTTCCACCATCACATATAGCCAATGTAACATCTGGGAATAAAGTTGAATTAGTATTTAAATGCAAGTGTATTGGTAAAAACGGTAGAATAGTTGTCAAAATGTCTAAGGAGTGTTTAACTGGAACAAAAGTAATTATTTATGACAAAGATGGAAATGAAGTATGGGCAGGAGAAGCAAATAGTGATGGTGTATTTGATACTGGATGCACTCTCCTCTGTCCTGGTGGTCCATACAAAGTTGTTCCAGTAAATGATAAGTGCAAGTTTAGCCCCCCTGCTCATGAAGTGAGAATAAATAAATGCTGTCCTGAATATCAAGAAGTTGAGTTTAAATGTGATTGCGAGGAAGAGAAGGGTAGGATATTTGTAACAATGCCTGAAAACTGCAGTGGAGGAACTACAATTAACATTTATGATGCAGCTGGCAATGTTGTTGCGTCCGGTTCACCAAATAGAAGTGGTATATATGATACTGATTGTAAGCTTAAATGCCCTGGAACATACATAGTTAAACCAATAAATAAAATTTGTAAGTTTTATCCAGAATCACAAAAAGTTGAATTAAAGAATTGCTGCCCAGATTATGCAAAGGTTGAATTTAAGTGTGAATGTTACGGGAGAATAAGTGTAACAGTACCTGTAAACTGCATTAAAGGAACCACGATCATAATCTATGATATGAAGGGAAATATTGTTGCAAGAGGTGAACCTAATGCAAATGGTGTATTTGATACAGATTGTAAGCTTCCTTGCCCTGCAACATACAAGGTAGTACCCAAGAATGAGAATTGTAAGTTTTATCCTGAATCTCAAGAAGTAAAAGTGCCATGCTGTCCAGATGTTGCAAAGGTTGAATTTAAGTGTGAGTGCGAAGAAGTAAAGTATGGAAAGATAGTTGTCACTATACCTGGAAATTGTGTTAAAGGGACTACAATTTACATCTATGATTTAGCTGGTAAAATTGTTACATCTGGTTCACCTAATGCAAATGGTGTATTTGATACAGATTGTAAACTTCCTTGTCCTGCAACATACAAGGTAGTACCCAAGAATGAGAATTGTAAATTCTATCCTGAATCTCAAGAAGTAAAAGTTCCATGCTGTCCTGATTATGCAAAGGTTGAGTTTAAATGTGAGTGCGAAAATAAAGGAACAACAGAACCTTTTTTATTCTTTAAAAAAATTCGTTCTTACATTTTGAAATTATTGAATGTAGCCCTTTAGTAATTACCTCGGCTCAAATAAATATTCGCCTCCTCTTAGCTTTGGTTCTTGCTTTGTTAAGAGGAGGCTTTATTTTATATTTTAAAATAAAAAAATTTAAATATGTTTTCGTACTTAATAAACATATATATCTTTAATAAATAATTAAGTTTGCAAAAACTCAAATTTTAATTTAAAACAAAAGTTGAAAATTCCATCCCTTATAATATAATTACTCAAATTATTTTAGGCTTCTTTCCTGTTAGAAAATGTTTAAGATATATTAAACCTATTATATTAAGAGGTGAAAAATATGGAAAAATCTTATACTTGTCCTAAATGTGGTAATCAATTATTGAAAGTTAAGATAGTGGAAGATGAAAAAGATATAGAAAAGTATTATTGTGATATTTGTGATAATTCATATGATGAATCAAAACTAAAACCTAATAAAAATGTGAAACTGATAAAAAAGACTTCATTTTCTAAGAGCAGTAATAAGAAAAAAAGTACTAAAAAATCAAATAAACATAAATAAGCATTTAACAAAATATCATAAAAATCAGATAAAAATTAAATATTAAAAATTTATAAAATTACTATTTTCATTTAAACTATTAATGAATATTTTAATTTTGCGGAGAAAATAATGGAAAATAAAAATGATATGTTTTTAGTAAAAGTAAGGGCAAAAGTAGAACTTGTAAATTGTAGTTCAAACAACAAAAAAATAAATATAGGAGACAAAGTTATCTTCCAAGATCATGATGAAAAAAAATATGGAATAGTAATTTCATTACAACCTCTTATAGAAAAAAATACATCTCTACCAATTATCATAGACACATCATCAATGCATTCTATAGATGATTTAAGTAATATTGCAGATTACGAAAAAGAAGTACTCGAATTTTGTAAAGAGAGAGCAAAAAACTATAAATTAGATATGGATTTTCTTAAATCAGAATGCTCTCTCGATATGTCGAAAGTTACAGTCTATTTTATGGCAAATACAAGAATCGATTTTAGAGAATTAGTTAAAGACGTAAATAATATGTTAAAAGGTCGTAGTAAATTAGAGCTTTGGCAGATCAACTCAAGAGAAAAGGCGTTTATTTTAGGAGGTTTAGGTGTATGTGGAAGAGAAATTTGTTGTCGCCTGATTGGGAAATTTCCTGATTCAGTTAGTATTAGAAGTGTAAAAGATCAAGGTCTTGAAATTAATCCATCAAAAATAACAGGACCTTGCGGAAAGCTAATGTGTTGCCTTACTTATGAACACACTCAATATATTGAAATGGCAGAAAATTTTCCAAAAGAAGGAACTAAAGTATCTGTCAATGGGAAAACAGGCACAGTTAAAGCAAATAATATTATTAAAAATACTATTACAATTGAATTTAATGATTCCATAACAGTTGAACTTAATAGGGAGGAACTACTAATTTCTGACAATCAATCTATATGACAAGATTTATCTTAACTTTTATTTTTGTTGTTTTTTTATTATTTAGTTTACCGTTTACAAGTTACTGTATGCAGCAAAGTGAAAGTCAAGTTCTTGTTAACTCTAACTTTTTTCCTTACATTTATGTAAAATTAATCAACAATAACTCAAATAACTTTGTTAGTTCGGTAAAAGTAGATGAAAAAGAAATAACAAATTACGAATATACTCAATTCTCAATTCCAAAAAATAAAAAATTGATTCCAGTTTTACTTATAGAAAATTCCAAGAAAATGGTTGATTTAGGTTTTGATATTGAGACTAAGAACCTGCTTCTTCATATAAAACAATCACTACCAGAGAAAGAAAATACACTTGCTTTTACTTTTAACACTGAATTAGAAAAAATAAAGGGGTCGTTTCTAACAGTAAATTTCAGTTATAATCCTAATGCAAGATTAATTGATTCATTAATATTGGTCACAAACATAATAAAAAATATAGATGATTACCCCTTTATTATCCTTATTGGAACAGGAGAAGATAAAGGAAGTAAAACAGAAATATTTTTTCCCTCATATCCAATAGTTTACATTGATGTCAAGAACAGTATTAATGGTATGAAAAAAATTGAACAAATTGCAGAACTTTCTTCTGGTTTTTCAATTAATTTATCAGATGTTTCTGACTATAGCAAAATCGAAGAAAGAGTAAAAAAAAATTTAAACACTTATCCTTCTCTTTTTCTATTAAAAACCCCGTTTAAATATAGTCTATCTAAAAAACACAATATTACATTGGAATTAAATAATGGAAAGAAATATGTAGAAAAATTTAATGTTAAAGGTTTATCAATAATAATACCATGGTTGATATTAACGCTTACTATTATCTTAGGTTATTATGCATACTTTTTATTAAAAAAGATTGACTCAAAAAAAGAACCTCCGATAAAAACAAGCAACAATAATATTGGTTGGCTTGAAATCTTTCTTAGAAACGGAAAAAAGAAAATTATTATTGATAGTAGAGAATTTATGATTGGTTCCGCAGATAGTTGTAATTTACAAATCAATGATTTTGAAATTTCAGCTTTACATTGTATTATTAAGAATGTGGAAAATGGATTTGAATTAATTGATTTGAATAGTAGGAATGGTATATATGTTAACTCTCTAAAAGTTTCATCTAAACTATTAGAAGATGATGATTTTATTAGAGTGGGCTCAACTATAATGATTTTTAAAAAAAGAGTAATAACAAGTAATGAAACTTAAGAAATTATTAACTCTTATTCTTGTTCTTATATTAATTATTATTCCTTTCCGCGCAAATTTAGCCGTTAACTCCGAAAAAGTAATAAAAGTTTATTCAGAATTAACTACCTTATATTCTTTTACAGATTCGATTGAATATATGACTCTGTCTCAAAATGGTGAAAAAATAGTTTTTCTAACAAAAAGTAAAAATACTAAAAACTATTCAGTTTATGTAGCCTCTTCTAATGGAATGGGTATTAAAGAAGTTTTTAGTTCTGGAAAATATAAAGTTGGTACTGAAGAAATATATCTTGAGCCTGTTCAGAATTTACCATTTATAAGTGGAGATGGTTCTAAAATAATATTAGGGTTACAGGCTTCTAAAAGCATTTCATCAAGAAATGATTATTTTTTGGTATATGATATTAAATCAGAAAAAAAAGAATTCATTCCTCTTCGTATTCTTGTAAAAGGCTCTGAATATATAAGGTTCCCCAGAGCAAATCTCAATCATTATCCTTTCTATACAACTGATTACAACGCTAAGAAAATAGTTACACAAGTTGAAATCGGCGTTGATGGGTTACTATGTAATGTATATGATTTTGCAATTGTGATAATGAATATAGATGGTACAAACCAAAAAATTCTTATTGGACCAACAGCTTTTGTTAGCAAAGAGTGCACGTTTATGTGGAGTGATTATCCTAAATCTCCTCATTACCCCTCTCTTTCATATGATGGTAAAAAAGTGGTATTTTATAGCAAGGTTTTTATGAGTGAAGAACCAATTGATAGGACTGGTGAATTATTTGTAATAAATTCTGATGGTTCTAATCTCAGACAGCTTACTTCCTCAAAACGTTTTGATAAAAAAATAGAAAGTTTGGGGCAATTTTTATTAAACTATTATAGCTCAAGAATTTATTTCAAATCTTTCAATAATGGCACAATAATGCTCTCTTCCATACCAATCGACGGTGGAGAAATCCAAAATCACACAGAAATTCCTGAAAATTCTCCGTTCTTTCTTAGCGGAGATGGTAGAAAGTTGTTCTTTATTTCAGATAAGTTGTCAAAAAGCCTCGTATACTACGATATTATGAAAGAAACAACAAACCTCGTTTTAGATTATACTTTTAGTGGTAAACCAAATAATTATGGCACTCTGAACTCATTAGATATAAAAAATTTCAATACTACAAACTTAACCAACTTTTCAGGAAACTATATTCTAATTAAAAATAGTTTGTTTCAAAATGATTGGGTTTATGGTATTAGTGTAGATGAAAATTTATCTTCAAACCAAGAATTAGTTGCTGAACTTAAAATCAATAATCCTACAGTAAAAGTAGATGAAAGATTAATTTCGCTTGATGTTGCTCCATATATAAAGAATGGTAGGGTAATGGTACCAGCAAAATTAATAGGAGATATATTCAGTGCAAAAGTTATATGGTATGACAGAAATCAATGCTGTTATATAAGATATAATGGGAATCTTTTAATATTTTATCTAAAAAAAGATTATATCTGGTTTAACGGTGAAAATAAAAAGAAAGATACAACCCCCGAAATAAAGTCTGGGAGGTTTTTTGTTTCAATTAAAACTTTGTCAGAATATATGAATCTTAAGCTTGATTGGAACGCTAAATTACAAACTTTAAAAATAGAAAGAAAAAACTTAAAATGAACCAACGAGCTTTAATCAAAAAGCATTTCAACTTTGGTATAGGCTTAATTTATAAAGCTGGCAAAATACTTATAAATTCTTTTAACAATGAGAGAATAATATCAAACAAAGGTGAAATAGACCTTGTCACTGACGCTGACTACAAATGTGAAAACTATATCGTAGAAAGCATTCTAAAAAAATTTCCAAACCACTCAATTTTAACTGAAGAGAAAGGGTCGAGAAATGGAAATAGTGATTTTTTATGGATCATAGATCCACTTGATGGAACCACTAATTACTCAAGAAAATTACCTATATTCTCAATATCAATCGCTTTTGCAGTGGAAGGAGATATTAAATTTGGTTTAATATATGCGCCAAAACTAAATTCTATTTTCAGTGCAATAAAAGGAGAGGGTGCTTTTGAAAATAATAAAACTATACATGTTTCCAATGTAAGTGACATTGGAAAAAGTTTTCTTGTAACTGGTTTTCCTTATGATATAAGAAGTACAGATTATGATAATATCGATATTTTTGCATTTCTTTCAAAAAAAGTTCTTGCTATAAGAAGACTTGGTTCAGCTTCAATAGACATTTGCTATGTAGCTTCTGGAATTTTTGATTGCTTTTGGGAGCTCAAACTTAAATTATGGGACTATGCAGCGGCATCTCTAATATTAAAAGAGGCTGGTGGTAAATTCACTGATTTTAATGGAAATGAGATAAATGTTTCTGGAAACATAGTTAATTCTGTGATAGGTTCTAACTCAATAATTCATTATGAAATACTTGACATTATCAATAGTTTTATTCATTAAACTCAATGCTTAAAAAAATTCTAATATTAGTTTTAATAATTATTTCAATTTTTCCTACACTTAATGTTTATACAACTAATTCTGAAATATTTATACCATTAGATTCTAAAAGCTGGCAGGGAGGAGGACAACTTTCTTTTAATAGTAGTTCTTACCTTGAATGGTGCCCAAAAGAAAAAGGTTCTTTGATTCTCACAAGAAATATACCTTCAAATTGGGAATGCTTCAATTGTATAAAATTTGATTGTCATTCTTTAGTAAACACTTCTTCATGGATCTATATTATGATAGGTACTTATGGTAATTCCTATCTTTACTCATATATAACTATTAATTGGACTGGATGGAAAAGTTTCACTTTGACTTTTAATGAATTGTTTTCATCATTTGCTAAAGTAGGAAATCCTGATTTGAGAAAAGTAAGATACATTGCATTTCAAACTCACCCAGATGCATTTTTAAATGTTTCCAAATGTAGTATTTACATAAGTAATTTGAGACTCTCTTGGCATAAAGATGAGAATTTAAATGATTATAATCTTAAATTACCTCCTTCAAAAAATAATGATCTTTTATTTAATGAATCAAAAATTCAAAACATACGTAATTTGCTTGCTAATAAAGAAAATCAAAACCTTTCTAAAGTCTTTGGAGAATTAGTAAAAAATGCTAAAAATATATTTAATGATAGTGCAAAGGTAAATCTCTCAGTTATAAGAGATGCTGCACTTTTAGGAAGAATTAACAATGATAGTACATTTAAAGAGTTATCACTTATAAATTTATCCAACATTGATGAAACTCATTGGGATAAACTTATAAAGGAAAATGATATCCTTGTTCAAGAAGATTTCATAAACTATGTTATTGCTTTCGATCTTTTGAGAGATGAAGTTGAGCCCAATTCTAAAACCTATTTAACAATACAAAGAATAATAAATTATGTAGCTTTAAAAGAAATAGAAACCTGTAAATATTGGATATCATATTATCCATATGGTTATGCTAACAATCACGTAACGAGAGCAGCTTTGGCAGCAGGCATAGCAATGTTAGCAGCAGACCCAACCAGCAACAAAAGAGATGAAATATTCAACTTATCTCTTTATATTCTGGACAGATTTTTTAATTTTCAATTATCTTATGAAGGAGTTTTAAACGAAGGAACTCATTATTTTACTTACCTTACTGAAATTCTTTCATATTTCGCACATTTTTTAAAGAATATAACTAACTTAAATATTTTTTCAGATTTTCCTTTTTCTGACAGACTCAAAAACCTCGTAGAATGGAGTATAAAAATAAGAATGCCAAATGGTTTTTTGCCTAGTATTGATGATTCCTGGCAAAGCAGAGTTATTTATCCTCAAAAATTTATTTCGGAATTTTTCCCTAATAATTCATCCATATTAAATTGGGCTTCTTTAAATGTATTTTCTAATTCTTCTATCAATAATGAACCATGGAACATAGTAAAAAGTCTATATATTCCATTGTATCTTTACACTTACAAAGAAAAAGATGAAGTTTCAGAGCCATATTTTGAACCATCACAATTTTTCGCTTCAGATTCAGAAATTGTTTTTAGAGAAAATTGGAAGAACGATAGTGCCTACCTTCTTCTTACAGGAAAATCATTATCATCTCTACATGAACATGATGACACAGGCAATATTCAGATTTATGCAAATAAATGTCCTATCCTTTTAACAAGCGGTTATGGTCCAAATGGATGGAGTTCCACTAATAGGGATTACTATGTAAGTGCGAAAGCTCATAATGTAATTGAGGTTGATGGTAAAGGTCCAAAAGGATTCTATAATGGTGGCGTAGGACCAATAGATTTTTCATCTGTTTCTGATTTTAGAACATTTTCAAAAATTGATTTTGCGAATGTTGTCATAAGCCATAATGTTAACTTTAACGATGTCTCACACAATAGATTTGTCTATTTTATAAAAAAAACTGACAATACACCATTTTATGCAGTTATTCTTGATGAATTAAATTCAACGTCAGAAAAAACTTTTTCCGCAAATTTTCACACTGCAGGCGAACTTATATCCAAAAAAGAGAATGAAATTATATATGGAGTAAAAAATTTAGATAATGAGGATATAAAAATAAAAGTTGTAAATATGTTTGATTGTAAAACAACCATAGAGAATGGATTTTATTCACCTTACTGGGGGGAAGAAGTAAAAACAAAATATATAAAATATAGCCTGTATGGGAAAAAAGATGCCACTTTTGGAACTGTAATACTTCCACATAATGCCTGTGAGTTAATTGATCTAAATACTTCAAGTTATAAAAGTAATGGAGTAACTGAATTTAGTATAGCAGTTAGTGGAAAAGAATTTAATTTTATAGATTATTTCACAGTAGATAATAAAGGAAACTTAAAACAACTAAAATATACAGGGAGTGATGCAACAATTTCCTATATGCGAAAAGATAACTTAAATAATGAAATTATGACATATTTTGTTGAGAATTGTAGTTACTTAAACCTAAATCAAAAGGAAATATTCTTCTCTCCTAATAAATTTAAATATATTTATTTTTCAAAAAATAGCCCTCTTTATAAATATTACTGTGAGTTTGAATTGAATTATCCATCAGCGAGAACATTCTTCAATTTTTCAGACTTTAACTATGTTTTGTTGGATGGAAAAAAGATTTCTTTCGAAAGATTTAAAAAAGGAATATTTTTAAACCTTCCCGCAGGTAAACACATTCTTACATTTAATTAAAAAAGGATTAAGGTAATAATGGTTAATACAAATTAAATATGTAGATTCTTTGTTAACGCTCAGAATGACCTCTCACCCCATTATCACGAGAGAGCATCATCTTAAGCGATCCAAAGGATCTGAGTATTCCTCCGAAAATAATAACTCCAAAATTATAAAATTATATTTAATAAAGAGGTTGAATTTATATTGTTTAGTTATATAAGTGGCATAAAAAATGATTAAAGATATTATTTTCATGCTTGTGCTGTGGCAGAAATACAAAGAAATGTTAAAATGCAAAAAGATTGAATTCTGAAGTTCAAGCGTGACAATGCCGCGCCTTCAGAATGACTTGGAAACGTGAAGCACAGAACAACAGAAAACACAATTTCGAGAGACTATATTAATCAAGAAAGGGGAAATACGGCTTTAGGAATTAACAAACATTTTCGTAATATTTAATAAGAAAATAGGTAAAAATTATGAAGTTTATTATAATAGGTAAAAATGAAAAAACTGATTTCTGAGATATTTAAGTTAAAGAAAGAGAAAGATGCAGTTATCTTAGCTCATAATTATCAGTTACCCGAGATTCAAGATATCGCAGATTTTATTGGTGATTCATTAGAGCTAAGTATGCTTGCCTCAAATGTGGAGGCTCCTGTAATAATCTTTTGTGGTGTTCAATTTATGGCTGAAACAGCTAAGATTCTATCGCCAAAAAAGGATGTACTTATACCTACTCTAAATGCAGGATGTCCGTTGGCAGATATGATAGATTCAAACTCACTATCACAGCTCCAAGAAAAATATCCTAACGCCTCTACTGTCTGTTATGTAAATTCTTCAGCTGAAATAAAAGCTATGTCAGATATATGCTGTACTTCAGCTAATGCTTTGAAAATTGTGGATTCAATCGATAGCACGGAAGTAATATTCGTACCAGACAAGGGTCTTGGTAGTTACGTCGCAGAAAAAACAAATAAAAAAGTTATTTTATATGAAGGATATTGCCCAACACACTTTAATCTTACAAAAGAAGATCTATTAAAAGCAAAAGAACTACATCCAGACGCTGTTACTATAGTACATCCAGAATGTTCAAAAGAGGTAAGAGACATAAGCAATTTCGTTTTTGGTACAAGCGGAATGTTAAAATTCGCTCGCGAATCAAAACATAACAAATTTCTCATTGGAACAGAGGAGGGAATGATTTATAGGCTAAGAAAAGAAGTACCTAACAAAGAATTTTTTCTAATAAGTTCCAAGTTATATTGCCCAAATATGAAAAAGACAAACTTACAACTTCTTTATAAGTCATTATCTGAATTTAGATATACCATTGAAATTCCAAAAAATATTCTTGAGAAGGCTCGTTACCCACTCTTAAAAATGCTTGAGATAGAATCATCAAAACAATGAAAAAAGAACAAACTTATTTTGATGTAATAGTTATAGGCACTGGGATTAGCGGTTTATATACTGCCTTATCTTTGGATGAGAAATTGAATGTTCTTATTATTTCAAAGGGTAAAGTTGATAATTGTAATACTATCAGAGCAGAAGGTGGAATGGCGGCTTCAGTTGGTAAAGAAGATTCTCCTTTACTCCATGCTAAAGATACAATTGCAGCTGGTGGTGAATTAAATGATACCCAAGTAGTTAACATTTTTACGAATGAAGTATTAGAAAGAATTCGAGAATTAGAAAATATGGGTTTTAAATTTGATAGAGATGAATCAGGTAATTATATTCTTGGATTAGAAGGTTTTCATTCAGTAAGGCGTATCCTACATTATGATGGAGATAAAATAGGTAAAGGCATTTTTAAATTTCTATTTAGTCTTATACAACAAAAAAAGAATATTAAAATCCTTGAACATGCTTATCTAAATGACTTATTTGTTGATGAAAATAAAAAATATTGCGGAGTTCAAATACTGAAAAACAATGAACTTCATGTTTTATCCTCAAAAATTCTTGTTTTGGCGAGCGGAGGATATGCAGGTATTTTTGAAAAAAGCACTAACGATCCATTTGTAATTGGCGACATATCAGCAATTGCTTACAAGGCTGGAGCAATATTTGCTGATTTAGAATTTGTTCAGTTTCACCCAACAGTTTTATTCAAAGAAGGATTTGAACCATTCCTTATTTCAGAAGCAGTTAGAGGAGAAGGAGCAATTCTATTAAACAGTAGAGGGGATCGCTTTATGAAAAACTATCACCTTAAAGGTGAGCTTGCTTCCAGAGACATTGTCAGCAAAGCAATATATGAAGAAATGAAAAAACAAAAAAATCAAAATATATACCTCGATATGAGCATAATTGGAAAAGAAAAAATTAAAAAGCTTTTTCCAAATATATATGAAAACTGTAAAATTAGAGGAATAGACGTAACAAAGGACAAAATACTAATTCATCCAGCTGCTCACTACACCATGGGAGGAATAAAAACAAATATATATGGCGAAACAAGCATAAACGGTATTTTTGCAGTTGGAGAAGTATCCTGTAATGGCTTACATGGAGCAAATAGACTTGCATCTAACTCTCTCCCGGAGGCTTTAGTTTTTGGCAAAAGAATAGCGCAAAAAATCAATATGGAAGAATTTGATAGAAAAAGAGAGGTTGCAATACAAAAATCTTTACCAGCTAAACTTGAATCGAAAATAGCTTTTCCAGATAAAGAAGAAATCAAAAAAGACAATTGGAAATACCTTTCGATTGAAAGAAATGGCAAAAATTTAACAAACTACAAAAATTATTTAGAACCCTACTTCGTTGAAGCTTTGAATTTAGATACAAATGAAAACTCATCAATTTACAGCTATATAATCTTATCTTATCTTTTAACAACCTCTGCACTATTAAGAGAGGAATCAAGAGGATCGCACTTTAGATTAGATTTTCCTACCGCAGTTGAAAATTTTAGAAAATCTATTTGTTTAAAAAGATCAGATGACCCCAAATGTGCTATACCTATAATTTCATATATTGAAAGGAGATAATGATTTCTAAAATGAACACAAATTTATATCATCAATTCATAGAATATGCCCTATTAGAAGATATGCCATATGATGACATAACAACAAGCAACCTTATAACAGAAAACTCTACAGATATAGCTTACATCATATGTAAAGAAAATTGCATTTTGTGTGGAATTGATCTCGTAAAAGAAATATTTTCTCGTTTAGATAAAACAATTGAATTCGAAAAACTTTTTAAAGATGGTGATAAAGTCCAAAAGGATGATAAAATTTGCAAAATTTATGGTAATACGAGAGCAATTTTGCAGGGAGAGAGAATATCTTTAAATTTAATTTCATATCTAACGGGTATAGCTACACAAACTTCTGCTTATGTAGATATAACAAGTAATTATGGAGTTAAACTCCTTGATACAAGAAAAATTCTTCCATTGTATAGGAGTATGGTTAAATATGCGGTAGTAACAGGTGGCGGGTCAAACCATAGATTTAACCTATCAGATATGATAATGATAAAAGATAATCATATAAAAGTAATAGGTGGAATATCTGTAGCATTAGATAATATAAAGGATTTGAAAAATAAATATCCATTTACAAAAATTGAAGTGGAAGTAAAGAATATTAAAGAAGCTATGACAGCGCTAAAATATTCTCCAGATATAATAATGCTCGATAATTTCTCAGTTTCAGATTGTAGTGAAGCAATATCATATCTAAAAGGAAAAGTGGAGATAGAAATATCTGGAGGTATAAATTTATCTAATATTTCTGAGTATGCAAAATTAAAGCCAGATTATATATCAGTTGGCTCAATCACTCACTCAGTTAAAGCAATTGATTTTAGCCTGGAAATCGACTAATAATTAATAGCATTATCATACATAGTGATACTTAAAACTTCATTTTTATCGTTTAATATTAAAGCCACAAGGTCAATTTGAAAAGATTTATTTATATTATTATCCTTTAAATAACCAAGTGCTGCTTTAATGATTCTTTCCTGTTTTTTTAAGGAATATGCTTCTTCTGGGGTACCAAACAGAAGAGATTTTCTTGTTTTGACTTCAACAAAATGAATTTTACCATCTTTAGTTGCAATAATATCTATTTCTCCATGTTTTGTATGATAGTTTCTGCCAATTACCTTAAATCCTAAGTCTTTAAGGTAATTTGAAACATAATTTTCTCCAAAATCTCCGAGCTCTTTCCTTGACATTAAAGTTCCCGCTGACATTAAAGCTCCTTAAGTAGAGAGGCTATTTTTTCGATATCATCTTCAGGTATTTTTGTTTTCTTAAAATTCTTTATATAATCATATAAATCATTAACTTTTAATATGACAACAGTTTCATCTTTAGTGTTGAGGACAGCTTCTTCATTAGTAAAAACAACCATTCCCTGAATCCAATATGGAAACTCATTACTTCCAAACAACCTCTTTGATTTTTTATCAAGAAAAGACTTTAATTCCCATACATTTCTCTTAAGCTGTCTGCTTGGATTTGTTATATAACCTTTGTAAATACCACCCATTTTACCAACTTTTTGATATTCCCAAAGGTCTCCTGTACAGCTTATCTCACCTTTATAATTTTTGGTCTCAATAAGGAAAACTCCGTTAGGGCCAACAAGTAGATGGTCTATATCACAATTCTTAAAAGGTAGTGATAAGTTGTTCAGTAAAATATATCTATTATCGAGTTTAAGTAAAACTTCTTCGACCTTTTTTTGACCAAGCAGCCCAGCTCTCCATATCCGAGCTTGAGTAAGTTTTAATTCGTACATATACCCGCATAGAACAAATACAAATCCACCCACAAAAAAAGCAAGCAAATCATTTCTAAAAATCCCGAGAGTCATAACAAAAAAACCAGTAGCTGTAAGAATTATTTCCAAAATAGACCTTACTTCCAAGCCTGAAAGCATTTCTTTTACAAAATTTTTTTTATTTATTACTCTCATTTCAAAGCAGTCATATCTTAAAAGTTAACCTATGGAGATGTGAGAAACCAAAATTTGAAATAGCAAGAATATGCTCTCTTGTACCATAACCTTTATTTTTGGATAACAAATAATTAGGATATAATTCATCGAAAATATTCATTATTTCATCTCTTATTACTTTTGCTACAATAGAAGCAGTAGCAATAATTGCCAAATTAGAATCTCCCTTCTTTATGGCAATTTGCTTATAAGGAACATTTTCTAAGATAAAATTACCATCTATTAAAACTAATGGATCAAAGCTATCTGTAAACTCTTTATTTAAGCTTATAATGCATTCAGAGAGAGCTTTCTTCATAGCTAATTTAGTGGCATTAAGAATATTTATCTTATCAATGACAAATTGGGAAACGACACCAATACCTAAAAAAGGTTTTTGTTTAAGAATTTCTAAAAATATTTCTGTCCTCTTATTCTCTGAAATTTTTTTAGAATCATTTACATCTATCTTTGTGCAATTGCGTAAAGCCACAGCGGCAGCTACCACTGGCCCAGCCAAACTTCCTCTTCCAACTTCATCTATACCAATACAAATATCGGGTGAAAAAAATTTTATAAACTTTTCCTGGTTTTCCCACAGATTTTCGTGCTTCAAACTATTTATTTGTTAAATTATTGCTTAATACTGCAAAAGCACCCGGTGGCCAAAAAATAAGTGTAGCCTTTCCAATTATAGATTCTTTGCTTATTGGGCCAAATTCACGGCTATCAAGACTATTGTTTCTATGGTCCCCCATTACAAAATATTCATCTCTACCAAGAGTTAGCGGTCCATAAACACCAGGCGTGGCTCCTGATATATAATCCTCTTCAAGGGGAATTCCATTTATTAATAATTCACCATTTCTTATTTCTATTGTTTCTCCCGGTAATGCTACTATTCTTTTAACATAAAATACTTTTGAGCCGTTTGGTGGTCGAAAAACTACTATATCACCTCTTTTAGGATCATTAAACCTATAAGTAATTTTGTTTACTATAATTAAATTATTTTCTTTTAAAGTAGGTAACATTGAACCCATTTGAACGCGATAAGGTTGAAATAAAAAATTCCTTATCAAAAACGCTACTAAAAGTGCTATAGCAATAGTCTCAATCCAATCTAAAATCTCTTTCTTTGTGCTTTGATTCATAATATTATTCTTCTTTTTTGTTCACTTTCTTAAAAATTATTTTTCTCTCAATTTTTGCTTTCTTACCTTTAGCAGTTCTTAGATAATATAGCTTTGCTCTTCTGACCTTTCCCCTGCTTGCTACTTCAATTTTAGCAATTGTGGGAGAATTAAGTGGAAAAATCTTTTCGATACTTATACCATCAGAAACTTTCCTAACGCAAAAACTTTCTGAAATTCCTCCTCCTTTTCTGCCTATAACAACTCCTTCAAAAATTTGGACTCTTTCTTTATTTCCTTCTTTTATCTTTTGATGTACCTTAACAGTGTCCCCTACCCAGAAATCAGGTATATCATTTCTAATCATATCTTTTGTAATATCCTCTATAATGCCCATTTTAAAACTTCCTTTCCAAAAAATAAATCAACTTAATAATTATACTAATTTTGCTTATCTTCTCAAAGAGTGATAATAATCCAAATCTATAATTTATTATCTAAGTTTTATGAAAAGCATGAAATTGTGGCTACAACACTTTAAAAAACCGATTATTTATAATTCTAATATCTCTTTGTATTTTCTGCCACAAGCATGAAAATAATATCTTTAATCCTTTTCATATACCACTTATATAACTAAACAATATCTAATTTCGTTAATAATCATAATTTTATATTTTGGAGTTATTATTTTCGGAGGAATTAAAAAATTTTATATTTATTATAACTAATATTTTGATTTTTTATAAAAGTTATGAAATAATTTTTAATTATTGAGTTTTTATCTGAGAAAATGGAGGATTTTTTGAACGGAGAAAAAATAACATTAAGACAGCTTGAAACATATCTTTTCAAAGCTGCAGATATATTACGTGGTAATATGGATGCATCTGAGTACAAAGAATACATTTTTGGTATGATTTTCCTGAAACATGTTTCAGATGTCTTTGACGAAAAGCGTGAAGAACTTAGAAGGGAACTTCAGGCTGCGAATATTCCCCCCGAAGAAATTGAGAAAGATCTTAAAGACCCTACTTTATATAAAGATACCTTTTTTGTTCCTGAAAATGCTCAATGGAATAACATTCTCCAACTCAAAGAAAATGTAGGTGAATCTCTCAACAAGGCACTTGCTGCTCTTGAAGAAAAAAATCTAGAGCTTGAGGGTGTTCTAAAACATATAGATTTTAACGCTACAAAAGGGAAGACAAGATTAAAAGACACACAACTCATCGACCTCATAAACCATTTTAACAAATATAAACTTACCACTGAAAATTTTGAATTCCCAGACCTCTTAGGTGCTGCATATGAATATCTGTTGAAGCAATTTGCTGATTCTGCTGGCAAAAAGGGAGGTGAGTTCTACACTCCACCTGATGTTAAAAAGCTTATGGTTCAACTATTGAAACCCCAGGAGAGAATGACCATCTATGACCCAACTGTTGGCTCTGGAGGTTTTCTTATTGAAGCAAAAAAATATGTGGAAAGTCAGGGACAGAATTCAAGGAATTTAGGTCTATATGGCCAGGAATTAAATGGCCTTACCTGGTCAATCTGCAAAATCAATATGATTCTTCACGGTATTCCTGATGCACACATTGAAAACGAAGACACTCTAACCACACCAAAGTTTCCTGATGGGGAATATATAAAGCAATTCGATAGAGTGCTTGCAAATCCACCTTTCTCACAGAACTATTCCAGAGCAAATATGAAGTTTGAAGAAAGGTTTCGTTATGGTTTTACCCCAGAAAATGGAAAGAAAGCTGACTTGATGTTTCTTCAGCATATGATAGCAAGCACCAAAGATAATGGAATGCTTGCCTCAGTTATGCCTCATGGAGTTTTGTTTAGAGGTGGGCAAGAAAAAGTCATCCGTGAAGGCATTGTAAAGGATGACCTTATTGAGGCAATTATTGGGCTTCCGGCAAAACTCTTCTATAATGTTGGTATCCCTGCCTGCATTGTCGTGATAAACAAGCACAAAGACCCGCAAATGAAAAATAAAATCCTCTTCATAAATGCTGATAAAGAATACGGCGAAGGAAGAAATCAAAACTATCTCAGGCCTGAAGATATTGAAAAGATAAGTGCAGTTTTCGACAACAAGCTTGAAGTCCACAAATATTCGCGTATAGTTCCCATAAAGGAAATTGAAGAAAATGATTTTAATCTGAATATAAGAAGATATGTAGATAATTCAGCCGACCCAGAGATGGAGGATGTTGCATGCCACATCAAGGGAGGCATTCCTCAAAGTGAAATAGAGCAATTTTCTGAAACTCTTCAAAGATTTCATTTCGACTGTTACACTTTGCTTAAAAAAACCGATAGCAGCTATTTTGCATTTAAAGAGAATATTCAGGATAAAACTGAGATTAAAGATATTGTCGAAAATGATAAAGACATCATGGAGGTTTATTCAAAGCATACTGACAAGCTCAAAGAATGGTTCAAAGAATTGAACCCCAAAATTGAAAACTTCCCAAAGAAAAACAACCTATGGTTCTTTAGAAATAACGCATTAAATTCACTAAAAGAGAAGCTTATTCCCCTTAATGCAATTGATGAATTTAAAGTGGCAGGTGTATTTGTAAATTGGTGGGAGGAGCTCTTCTATGATTTTAAATCCATTATTGCAGATGGTTTTAACAAAAATCTCATTGAAGATGAAAGTATAAAAATGAAGTTTTTCTCTAATGTATTCGCAGAAATCGAAAATTGCGAAGGCAAAATTACTTTAGTTGAAGGCGAAATAAATGAACTTCTGGAAGAAGATGAAGATTGGGATGATGAAGAACAGGGCACTAAAACATCAGGTAAAGTGAAAGAACATATAAACGAAACTATAAAATATTTGAAGCAAAATCCCAATGAGTTTGCTATAAAAGAAATGGAAAAGTGGGTAGGATTGAATTCAAGAATTGAGGATAAGGAAAAAGAACTCAAAACCTTAAGAAAAGAGCTAAAATCGTTGGAGGAAGAGCTTAAGAGCAAAGTTATGGAAAAAAGAGTCTCCCTCACTGAAGACGAGATAAAAGACCTTGTTTTTGAAAAATTTTACGCAGTTGCTGAAGCGCAACTCATCAAGTACCTAAATCGAGAAAAAAGAGAAATTATAAAGTTTTTTGAGACGCTATGGGATAAATACAAAGTGTCACTATCAGAGCTTACTACAGAGCGCGATAAAGAAGTTGCGAAATTAAACGAGTATCTGAAAAAGTTAGGGTATAAGTAGAGAGGACTTATGAGAGAAAATAAAACTATCGAATTTAAGAAAGATTGGCGGGATGATTATCTAAAAGTAGTGGCAGCATTTGCTAACAGCGATGGAGGAGAAATTTATATTGGTGTAGACGATCAAGGGAATCCTGTTAGTTTAAGAAATACTAAAAGACTCCTCGAAGAACTTCCAAACAAGATACTGAGTAAATTGGGTATTATTGCATCAGTCGATACTACAGAATTAAACGGAAAGATAACAAATAAAGAGTATCAAGAGATAAACAACTGTTTTAGGAACACTGCGAGTAATGATCTTAATATTTTGGTAAGTAAAGATATACTAAAGCCTACTGGAAAAAGAGGAAAAGGGTCTTATTATGTTATTGCACATTAATTGCACATTTTGCACATTAATTGCACATTGTTTGCACAATTTGAAGAGGAATGGGTTTTGTGTGCGGTGAAACGCATTTTATTGCACACAAAAAGAGTTGCATGCATTTTATTGCACACAATATAGAGGGAGCAAATGAGCAAGAGTATAAGTGAGCTTATTAAGGAAGCTGAAAATCAATTTATAGAGCTAAAAGAACAATTCAGTGAAGGGGTATTGAAAACAATTTCAGCTTTTGCAAATACAAGTGGCGGAGTAATTTTAATCGGCGTAAAAGATAACAAAGAAGTTGTTGGAATAAATTTAAAAGTCGGCGAATTTGAAGAGATCGTGAACAAAATTGTTGATTCTCTTGGCTTTCAACCAGAAATTAAACTTGTTTCATTCAACAGAAAAAAGCTAATAAGAATTGATGTTCAGAAATCCTCCATACCGATAAAATACAAAGGCATTTATTATAAAAGAGTTGGCAATACAACGAGAGGAATGAATACAGATGAATTGTCACGATTTTTTAGACAGGATTTGCGATGGGAGAGGCTCACAAAGCCCGAATTTAGCATAGATGACCTTGATGAGGAGACGATTAAAAACTTTGTTTCACTTGGAACATCAAAAGGTAGATTAAATTTGCAGAATAGAAATATATCTACTCAAGTTTTGCTAAAAATGCTTGGGCTCATAGAAAATGAACATTTTACAAATGCATGCATACTTCTATTTGGAAAAAATCCACAGCAGTTTTTCTTAGGAGCAAAAATGAGGGTAGTAAGACTAAAAGACAATATAACAATCATTGGAGATAGATGGATAAGTGGAAACCTTTTCAAACAGTACTACGAAACAGAGGAAGCAATTAAAAGTCTTATAAATGTTAGATATGAAATAAAGGGTTTTAATCGTGAGGATATTTGGGATTACCCTCTTCCTGCAATAAGAGAAGGTATCGCAAATGCTCTCATCCACCGCGACTATCTTGAAGGCAGAGAAACTCAGATAAAAGTTTACGATGATAAAATTTGGTTTAATAATCTTGGTGGTTTACTTGATGGTGTAAGTTTAGAAGAACTGCTTTCAGCACATGCATCAAAACCACGGAATCCTCTTATCGCAAACATCTTTTACACTGCAGGAATTATTGAATCTTTGGGCTCTGGCATAGATAGGATGAGAAGTGCTTTAAAAGAACAAAATCTTCCTGAAATGAAAATCGAGGCTAATCATTTTGACTTTAACCTTTGGTTTTTGAAAGATGTATATACTGAGGAATACCTCACAAAATTAGGGCTGAACGAACGCCAAGTAAAGGCAGTACTGTATGTAAAAAAGAACGGGAAAATAACAAACAAAGAATACCAAGAGATAAATAACGTAAAAAAAAGACAAGCTTCAATTGAACTTGCTGATTTGCTAAATAAGCAAATATTTGAAAGAATAGGAAAGACCGGAAAAGGTACATTCTACAACCTATGGAGTAATAAAGGGGCATAAGGGGCATAAAAGGGGTAATAAAGGGGCAGTAATTTAGTAGAATATGAAAAACTATTCGCACAATTTGGAAAGGGGAGAAGTACATATTATACTTTTAAAGAATTTGGGAATTAGTTGGCATTTTCTTGGCGAACTTGGTGATTATTTGGCGAAAAATGGAATTCGCCTAATATGGTAAGGAAGAGCACTATGATTAAAGATCTACAAAAAATTCCTGCTGGCTGGAAAAAGAT
>Ga0116189_1000637_pt1 | contig 30479 bp, 29 predicted proteins | sample AD_JPNTR3_MetaG_FD_89895 | JGI IMG/M metagenome (GOLD analysis project Ga0116189, IMG submission 89895) | Active sludge microbial communities of municipal wastewater-treating anaerobic digesters from Japan - AD_JPNTR3_MetaG | ecosystem: Engineered > Bioreactor > Anaerobic > Digestate | place... | reverse complement strand
AATTATTGGAAACACTATTGCAATTACATAAACTATGCAGTTATATTATTTGTAGCATTAAATACACCTGCACTATATACCAGTTTACACAAAAAATTCCGCACACCCAATAACAACAAAAAAAGGGTCCGCAACACTTACTGTCACGGACCCTTTCGGGCTGACCACAAAAGACATTGACTCTTAATTCTTGCCTCGGCCAGCTAAGTACAAGAAATAGACCCAATGCCATGACGTTCTTCTATTATAATTTAATTATATGTTTCATGCAATAGATTTTTAACACTTTTTATGACTATTATCAATCTCTGTGCCAATGAAAATATCAGATACCCAATAGAATTACCGATCTATCAGAACAATTATTTCCTTCGATCACACAATTCATTACCACATGCCGCTACCCAGTCAGTTCTTGTCTAGTTAATGTGAAACCGCTTCACGCTTAAGTAGTACTGTGTGTAGTATTTAGGTGGTATTTAATCGATTAAACGGAGATAATAAGGCAGAAAATAAAAAGCCCTAAAATCGCCATTTCTTTGCTGTTTTAGCCGATTTTAGGGCATATTTTAAGCTGGTCAGGAGGGACTTGAACCCCCGACCCGGTGGTTAACAGCCACCTGCTCTGCCGACTGAGCTACTGACCAGTGTATTTCAAAGATTTCCTGATTTTAACCCGGTGGTTGCCGGGCAACTCATTTGAAACAGGTTAAAAATATATTACTCTCATGGTTATGTCAATTCATTGTTGATCAGCAGCACCCCGATTGTAATTTATTTTAAGTTATCATGAAAACGCCACATAAAACACTGCTTCTTTTCCTGCTGCTCCTTTTCTCCTGCTCTCAACTGCCCACAGAAAGCCGTCATGACCAGCAATCATACTCTTACACTCTTAAGCTGACAGGTTTGCACCAGGACTCTCTCTCGATCTCTCTTAAAGTCAGCAGACCGGGAAAACTAGCCCTCCCCTATCATTTCTTTGACAACCCTGTTGATTATGTTTCCGGCATAATTGTACGTGATTTGCAAGTGATAGACTCGGATGGTTTAATTATCGACACAACCTGCACATTAGAGAAAATCGGACCCGTTTATAATATCGTTTTAGATCTTACCTACAACATTCACTATCCGGTTACACTGAACTACAAACTGAATAACAGTGCTTTTGAGGATACATCCAAAGATTATCTCCCGTCTGTTCAGGTCAGCGACTCACTTCTTTTCCTGATCGGTGCCTCATGCTTTATAATCCCTTATCTGGATTTGCCAATTGCCAATGCCTGGCGCACCCCCCTGGATTTAAGAGTAAATGTTGAATCCCGAATACCCATTTACGGAATACCAGGTAAGTCTTTCTCCTGTTCAAATCTCTATGAACTGCTCTTTATCCAGTTCTCTGCCGGGTGCAGTCCGATTGTCGAAGGGACATCCGGAGAAACGAAGTTTACTTTTGTCGATATGCTCAATGGTAATTATGAAACTGCTGTTTTGCCCACTGTAGCTCAGAACTTCTCCAGAATCCTTGATACAATCTCTTCCCTCTATGGTAAATTCCCTTCCTTATATACTGTTGCGTTACAGGATTTCGGCGGTGGTCTGGAGGGAAGCTACGGGTTTTCACTTCTTCAGCCAAACCTGGCTTTAGAGAGCAGATTTCACGAGGTACTTGCCCATGAGGCACTGCACCATTTCATCGGAATACAATGCGGGGAATACGATGATCCATGGTGGAAAGAAGCTACAACCAATTACCTGGGTGCGGTTCTTGTTACAGCAATGAACCTCTACAGCAAAGCAGAGCTTAGAAAAAGGTTTACAAGCTTTTTCTATGTCGACCCCTCAGTCTCCCATCTCGCTCTTTCAGATCCATGGCTAAGGGAAAACATGTTTGCCCAGAAAATACACAGTCTGGCCTATGACAAAGGCACTCAAGTGGTCATGCTGCTTGACCTGAAAGTCAGACAGGCTTCGGATAATAAGTACTCAATTAATGATGTGACCGCATACCTTACCAGGAAATTCAGCAAATCAGCCTTTCACAGGCAGGATTTTATCTCTGCTTTCAAACATTTCGGAAATCCCGATATCTCTGATGTGATCGCTACCTACATCGATACCCCTGGTACCACGATTCCCGACTCTGTTCTTGTGCGGACATTTGACGAACTTGATTCTCTGGGGGCATTTGGAGATTAACCCTGAACCGCAGACTGGACAATAATCCCGCTAACACACTCATCCTAAATCGTATCGGGAGATGAAGTGTGCCTTTGCAGCGGAATATTCCTCTCTCAGCCCTTTATATGATCGATCATAGCGAGAACTATAGACGAAAAGAACAGTACAAGACAGACAAAAACCCCCATCCCGCCTATAATAGTGAGCGCAAGCGGAACCGGCGAAAGAAAAAGCTTCTGTATCTTCTCCGGGTTCTTCCCCCTGTCTTCTATTGCAGCATGAATATTACCAAGCTGCGGCAACACAGCTATAAGTGGAAAAAGAATAAGACCGGCTATCCAGAACCACCAGTTGGCAAGTACATATTCCATCTCTATTCTGATCCCTTCTAATATTCAAATTATCAGACTTGATTTTTCCTGCACTTCTTCTCAATCACTTGCGTCTGAGAAATGAAATCAGGCTTCTCAACCCCGATTTTCTGTTTATAACCCTGCATCTCAGTCTCGATGCTCCCAGCGATTCCTTAAATTTAATAACACCGGAGATTCCGCTCGATGGATTACAGTCAAACCACCTGAAACCGTTTTCACATGCATGCCGGATAGCACTGTTGTAAAGCATATTGTTGGGACGGTAAATAAAATAATCATCAAGACCAGCTCCGTGCCAGGCAACAGCATGATCATTCCAGTAAAAGCAGATTATCCCTGCAACTGCCTTCCCTCCAACCCTGGCCAGCCATAACTTTCGGTAAGCATGATCCAGATTTCGAATCTTCCTTAATAATCCGGAATCATAACTTACACCGGAAAATATCTGCCCCGATTTCCACCGCTCCACAGAATGGAGATAAATCCGGAAGTATTCGTCCCAGTGAGCAGGCTCTTCCGCCTGCTCCACAGTCACACCTTTCTTTGTCGCATTGCGCACTGCTTTGCGGTGGCAATACTCCGAACCTGCAAATACAGCATCGTATCCACGGGAAAGATCTACACTTTGCGTGAAGTCATCCTCCGATCCCTCGATCTCCACCCTGTTCAGAACCGGATCATAAGGATTCTCTCTTATAAGCAAATCTCTGTATTTCCCGCAGTAATCAAGAAGTACCCTGTGATGGTTCTCATTCAAAGGCGTCCTGGAAATCCATCCTCCGAATGTGCAGGCAGGCATGGAAAGTATAACATTGAAAAGATTGACCGGCCCTTTCTTGACAACCCGTGGAAAAAGAACACTTGAGCCGTCACTCAGTTCCAGGATCGATGCCACAGGAGTCATAGCGGGATCGGCAAAAAGCTCGGCCCACATCGGGGTATGGAAAAATGTGGAATAAGGTGACTCTTTACAAAACAAGAGCCACTGATCCCTTGATACCAGCGATTCACCGCAAACCCTCAGTTCCCCATTTTTCAGCATTTTTTAATCCGGAAAAGATACAGCCGATAAATATGCATCATTAATCAGTTTTACCTGTTTTCTGATATCATGATTCTCCCTGGCATTTTTCCTTCCCTCCTCACCCATCTTCAGCCGCATTTTATCATTGTCAAGAAGGCAGATCAGATTGGAAGCCAGTGTATCTGTATCGTGCTCAGGACAGAGTAAACCGCTTTTTCCATCAATAACCACTTCGGGAATATCACAATGAAGGGTTCCTACGACTGGTTTACCTGCGGCCTGTGCTTCAATACATACCACAGGTGCTCCTCCCTCTGTGTCTCCATCGGATGCTGTACAACTGGGTGAGAGAACGATATGGGACGCGGCAAGAAGTTTCAGGTAAGTCTCAACACTGGTGTTTCCATGAAACACCGCTCCGTCAATGCATTTCCGTGATATGAGAATATCTCTGACACGTTTCCTGAACGAACCATCACCAACCAGGTGGAGCTCGATATCCGGATGGCGGTTCCTTGCCATACAAAAAGCCGTAACAGCATCCACAGCCCCTTTCTTTTCCCTCTCCAACCCTACAAAGAGAATCTTTTTGGGGCCGCTTGCTTCAGCTCCATTTGCAGATACAACCTTTTCTATTCTGTCGAGATCGATACCGATCTTTATCACCCTTATCTTTCCGGAATCACAGCCAAGTGCCTCAAGTCTTCCAGCCATGTGCTTCCCCTCGACAATAAAAAGGCTGCCTTTTTTAAACAACTCCCTGTAGCGCCTTTTCCATACAGAACGTCCGGGAAGTTTATTTATGTCAAGGCCATAGAATGTGGTCACAAGCGGTATGCCTTCTCTTTCAGCGACTCTTAACACCCGCCATGATTCAGTCGAGAAGTGGCCATGAAGAACATCGGGGTTTTCCTTATTGATAATCTTTCTGAATCGTCTCTCACAGAGTCTGGGCATCAGCCTCAATGCCTGAAGATATAACTTTCCAGCTATTGCTTTCTCAGCCAGAATAGCATGGATATTTCTTAACGGGAAGTGATCCCTGTTCTGCATAAACTGGCATAAGACGATATGGTTTACATCAGAATTAAAAGATATCTGATTATAGATCCAGTTCTGGGTGACAGGAAGAAATGAATGGACAATATGTGCTGTCTTGATTTGTTTCATAACATGTTCTTCAGTGTCTCTCTGAGAAACTGTCCAGACCTGAACATTTTCATTATCTTTACTTCCAGCAGATATCTCTTCAGCAGACCAAAGTAAGGTTCCGACTTGTACTTTTCTCTCAGGTGTTTTGCTGCCTGAAGGTAAAACTCACGGCTTCCTGAGACTTTGTCCGGCATCGGATGATCATTGTAGAAAGTCAAAGGTGAGTCAATTCCGGCAGCACGGTGATTTCTAAGAATCCCGATGTAGAAGTCATAATCCTGCAGTGCTTTCAGTTCCGGATCGAACCCTCCAGAGTGCTCTATGATTGATTTCCGTACCATCACGGATGATGTAGGGCCGATAAAATTCTTCCTCATAATAGCCCTGAAATGATCCTCCGATCCGGGGTTTCGGAAAACGTATCTTTTTTTCCTTCCATGGATGTCAATTACATTTATGCCGGTATAACAGAGTCCGGCATTCCCGCTTCTCATCACTTCAAGCTGCATTCTCAGTTTATTCTCGTCCCATAAATCATCGTCATCAAGAAAGGCGACAAACTCCCCCGATGCGTGCTTTATTCCAAGATTGCGGCTGAAACCGCCTCCCTTGTTCCCCCCACTGCAAATATAACGAACTCCCATATCCGATAATCTTTTCTCGAGATGCCTGTTCTCTGCTTCGCTGTCATCGATAACAATTATCTCCGGAGCAGAGACATGCCGCTGATTTCTCACACTCTCCACAGCTCTCAGAAGCATTTTTTCTCTGTTTCTGGTAGGAATCACAACACTGATTTCAGACATCAGTACTCCAGTTTATTCAGGGAGCGATGAGGATTTTGCCTTTACGATGCAGTTTTCCTGAGGATTGAACGGAATAGAAATAAGTCCCTGGAGCCAGACGTCTTTCAGGTTTCCAGACATGATATGCGCCCTCGATTCCCTCTCTCATGACTTCTGTTCTGGCCAGAAGGTTCCCGTTAGATGTGTATATCAGCACTTTACTTCCGGGCGGAAGATTTCTGAATATTAATTCAGAATGTCTGGCCTGGAAAAAGGGGTTTGGAAATACCAATATATCTGAGGATTTGTTGGATGTCAGTTTATACCCCAGAGATATGCGTGAGACTCCAAGGTCAGTTCCCGCCCAGAGCACCCCGTTTGATCTGTCAATTTCAAGATCGGTTATTTTATCCGATACAAGCCCCTGTGCTGTAGTAATGAAGGTTTTTGTTTCATTTACAAGGTTATATCTGAGCAGACCGTTTCCGTTTGTACCAAACCATATTGTAAACGGGTTCTCATGTTCTACTGAAGTCACTTCCGGTCCGAAACCTTCCATTTCAGTAAGCTGTCTTGTTTCCGGGTTGTATTCAAATACTCCCTTTGATGTGACTATTCTGGTAATCAGATCATCAGAGGTTGACATATCATTGACTTTTCCCTTACCTGCGAAATTAGCGATTACTGTTACACCGTTTTTGAGAGGATTACCATTATGACGGAAAACGGTGATTGTCCCCTCCTCACCTCCGGCGAAAATTGTCCCGCTTTTATCCACAGTCAAAGATCTGAAAGTTTTAGAATAATTTGGATCACCCGAAGGAAAGAAGTTTCGATAGTGGGCCTTTTCAGGATCTTCCTGATCGGGATCGGGATCATAACGCGGGTCATAGCAGATAAGCGAACCAAAATAACTATCGAAAACGGAAAACCACATAAATCCGGATGAATCTACGGCTATAGCGTCACACTTTGCCCATGCATATCTGAAACAATCTATGCTCTGGTAAAGCTTCCCCTCGCCATAGTCATTGTAAGGAATACAAAAACGGGACCAGCTGTTCGAGGCCGGGTCGAAACGCTTTATGTGGCCCCCCGATAACCCGAACCATACTCTTCCGTCAGGGCTCTGTGCCATGCCCCTGCTGTCCTCGTTCTCGCCCATCCATCCCATATCAGGTATATAAGTTGGACTGTATATATTCCAGTTGTCTGCTTTAAAAGAATTGATTGCTTTCCACCAGGGGAAACCATCTACTCTGGGTAAAGCCCATAGAGTACCATCACTGCTGACGAGAATCTTATTAACATAAGTAAAAGACATTCCTTTAATGCTATAGTATCTCACTTCATTCCAGTCCCAGGAATAGAAATAATCTCTCTCTGTACCGATCCAGCAGGTATTGCCATTTTCCTTCAGAACAGTAATCCTGCTTGGCAACGAAAAGATTTTCTCCGATCCATAATAAAGGTGACCATCTTCAGCACGGAGAACTTTTCCATTGTAAAGAATCGCCGGGCCACTGTAACCCTTTATCTTGCCGGATATTCTAAGAATAGAATTCACCGGATCATCTTTTTTCTCAACACGCCAGATCGAGGGGTCATAAAAGTTGGCAGTATAAAGACTGTCCTTGTGTATCTTTACAATGCCATCATTCAACCCTCCATAGAGTGTATCACCGATAATCTTTATGACATTGATCTGTGAGGAAGAGAGGTCGCCAAACGATGAGGCGTTTTTCTCGGCTTCCATCGTTTCCGTATTAAAAAGGCTGATCCCTTTATTGGAGCCAACTACCAGATACTTACCAAGAGAGATCAATCCGGTAATCCGCCATCCGGAGGAGAGATAAGATACCGATAAACTGACCATTCCTTTAGGCGTTCTTTTTGTAAGATAACCCTGTGATGATCCAGTCCAAATATTGCCTTTTTTATCGCGGCATAAGGCAATTATCAGCGGATCAGGGGATGAAGCAGAGGAAGGAAAGAGCTTGCCGTCGGTATAAGGACTGCCTGTTGAATAAAGTCCTCCGCTGGTGGCAACCAGGACCGAGTCTGACTTTAAAAAAAGAAAATCATGTATTGTCGTTGTTGTAGAGTAATTTATTATCGCTTCGGCAGCCTGTGCCAACAAAACAGAGATAAGTAGAATAAAGCAGCTTTTTATAGAGCGCATTTTTTCATCCGACCATTTTTTTAAACTATACCGAATAAAAGAATATACCTCAATTCCTGCCTGAATTCTAATTTTTTATGCTGTCCAGATTTACTCAGGCCCTTTGGGCTAAAGCACTAAACCGGGGTACATACAATCTTAGAAACCCATATCTCTTCGAGTATTCTTGTCAAGTTATTCCGATTACAAACAGGTTTCATACCCCTGCTAAAAAAAGGTAATCGTAACAGAATCCCTGAAAAAGAGGAAAAACCACAGGTGGCACAGTCGGAAAAGAGCCATTGCACCATAATGGAGCAATGACCTTAAATCAGACAATCTCAATAGACATCAAGATAAACTTCGCCTGTCAGTCCTGACGGCCTGCCGTTCATTCTGAGGAGGTTATCGAGAGTATTGAGTACCGTAATCACCAGCTCATTCCGCTTGGGTTCACATACCGATGTAATATCGATCTCCATGGGATGCCAATTAAACAAACTGAGCTGTTTGTCATTAAGACAGACACTGGTTGTCCCGGAAACCTGTGAGAACCTCAAGACCAGCTTTTTATAGTCGTTGGGTATTTCAAATGACTGCCTGTAAACACCGGTTCCACTAAGGTATGGATACCCGTACTTTGTCCAGGAATCATGGCCGACCAGAGCACTTGATTTGTCTATTGTCCAGCCGTTCTGCCCTTTGGAAACCGTAAAATCTCCAAAGATAAGAGGCGGATAGAGGATGGTTTTGGGGTCTGTTACAAAACCTGTTGTCCTTATTGAAATCCGGTTGAATCCCTTCACCAGGCTGTTGCTCAAGTTGTAAATCATGGCATTGGAACCGAATATTTTCCTTAAGGCAGATGGAAATTCAGGACCTCTTTTTACCGGTTCCTCACCATTTTCCATTTCAGGTCCGGCAATCTCCGGCAGAAAAGAAAGCTTTTCTGCTCTGACACCATTTACACTTACTTCTATCTGACTGTCAATGACAGAGTGACCGTTAAGTCCTCCGATTCCGCTTAACAGAAAATAGCAGTTCTCAAGCTGAGCCTTAGCCTGAAAGTTAGACTCGTAAAAATGTGAGAATCCCCCCGACTCCCGGCTCAGCCCGATTCTTACATTCCAGGTTGAGAGCGGGAGAGCGTTCAGTGACAGCGGCTGGAAAGTCCATTGATCTTTGAAAACGATCCTGTAGCTGCGCTGAGGCATCGTAAAAGGATTGATCCCATGGCGGAAACGCTTGGAACCCTGCTGAGAGATACGCGAAGCAGAACCGATGATAAAATGTGTGCTCCTGGGAGCAATACTGAGATTGAAAGAGCCACGTGAGTTTTTTCTCTCCACCCCATCAATTTCAATTATGTCCCCGGATTCACAGTCAACTGCTGCGAAATGCTTATTATCCGGCAGTTCGATCTTTGCCAGGCAATCCTTTGAATCAGATGAGTTATGAATAACATACAATTCGTAACCTTCTGCAGCACCGCATGCACTGAAAATATCTGTACAGGTTTTTCCATTAACGGTAATACTTACAACCGGCTGTATACAGCTCAGAGCTTCTTCAAGAGCCCCGGATGCAACTACCTTCCCTTTATTCTTTTTAGGATCAATGATCTTCTCAATACGTGAAGTAACAGAAGCCGTAGCCCCATCCTCACTGGTTCCCTTCGGCGCTTCATCTACAAATATTACCTTCCCGTCCTTCTGCAAAAGCTTTTCAATAAAAATCAGAACATCACGAGAGATAAAAGGAGAATAGGGAACAATAAGAAGCTGATAATTACCTTTACGAATTCGGTCACTTGTCCCGAATTCACCGTTTGTTCTTACGCTGCAGCTACTCAGAAAATCCTCATTGATCACATCAAAAGACAGACCACATCTCTCCAGACCAGCCAACGTCTTCTGCAACTGAAGTGTTCCCTTTATCGCTGAATCATTATTAGATGGCATATATCCGGCAAGAACCTGCTGAGAAGGTGAAAGTACTGCCACCTGACGATTCCAGTGCAGGTCCCTCAGCAATTCCTGAACACGAGAGATATAACCGCACAATGGTTTCATCTGTTCCCATCCGGGTGAATACCATCCCGGATTAAATGGTGTCTTAATATAACTGCGCTGGTCTACATTGAAAAAACACCCATCTATAATAGTTCTGGAACTGCCGGCCAGCAGTCCCAGATCAATCTCATGCTTTAAAGACTGCACAGTACCGGCACTACCAAGTCGATTACGACCTATTACAGAAAGTGTCTCGCGTCTGTACTGATTGGAATTAGTGTCGGCAACAACTCTAAGTAAAGGATAATTCTGTTCGGTTCCATCCAGATTCTGTAATCCCACAAAAGAATAAGTCCCCGTTTCCGATGGAACAACAGGATCGATCAGGCAGTTAGAGTTACGGTAAATACTCTTTTCGGGACAGAGAATCCATTGAGAAAGCCGGTTTTTCTTTGCCCATGCCTCCAGCGGCGAGGTGAACCTTTCGTACATTGACTGCTGCAGGAATGTATAAATCTGCTGGCGAATTTTGTGTGCCTGAGCACAGTTTTCAGAAAACAATGCCGGTAAAAGCTTGATAAGATCCTTTTTGTATTTGCTCCTGAATTTTACTACCAGATCATCATCCCAGGGTATCGCATTCTCAGCCGGCAAAAGCGTGGGCATCTCATTTATGAAACCCTCAAAGGTAGAGGAAACATATTTTGAGAAAACAGGTCTCAGTGATTCAAAAACCTCCTGAATGTAGATCTGGGCGATTTTTGGATTGTAAACATTAGGAATGTAGCTGTTGAGAGGATCCCTGAGATATTCTTTCCTGAAAACAAAAACTCTCCAATCCGCTGACGGTGCCTTAAATACGATTGGCCCATTTGTACTTTTTGAAGTAAGTTGTTTTGTATCTGCAAGACTCAAAGCACCATTGTTTATTCGTACCGCCAGAGCAAAGCAGTCCTGAGTATCTGTAATCTCGATCTCATCCTGCCCGCTAGGTGTTCTGATTTCTGTAAGCACAAGCTGCTGGGCACGAAGTTTTCTGGACCGGTTCATCGCCTGATCAAGCGCACCGCTCCATGGGAGAGAAAAATCCTCAGCAAGACGGATAGCAACTTTTTTCTCGCTGGCTATTCGAAGCGCTTCACCAAGGAGTTCACAGAATTCCTCAGAATTTAAAACCGGCTTCATGTCTCTTCCCGGCTTTATCGCAATTCCTCCGAATCCCTGAGCGATAAGAGAATTTAGTTGCTCGACCATCTCTTTGAGATTAATACTGAGATTCCAAATCCAGATTACCCATGGCTGAGATTCTCTACCAGGCTTGGTGATGGCGTTCTTGAGATTCTTCAAAACAAACTCCTGTCATGGAAATGAAAATTATGCAATATAGGGATCAAAGAACTCCTGTCGGATCAGGTTAGTCACTGAAATGAGTTTCAGAGAGCAGTAATACAGAGGTTGAGGCCTCGAATATTATATAATAGTATTAATTTAAATCAAGTAATTACGTTAGTCAATCCATTTTTATAGCCATAACCACCATCCGGGCAGGCTATCTTATTGAATTTCAATGAGATATATCGAGGGTGAAAAAAAGCCCAACAAACTATTTAAGCGGTTTAATTGATGGTCCGATCCTGCTTTGAGCTCATTTAGAAGATCAATAACTCTTACTGCTCAGCGCATCCAGTGCTAATCCAATTGCCTGTCTGGCATCAAAAGCCTCTTTAAACCTGGAGCTGTCAATTGCCCCGATTCTCTTTAAATCCCATGCCCCGGGAAAGTAGATCACAGTCTTTTCCGTAGCCAATGCCAGAGCAATTTCGCTCAATGTTCCAAAAGCACCCGGAAAGGCAATAATGACATCGGATGAATTGACCACAAGGACATTTCTGGCTATTCCCATTCCCGTTGGAATAGCTATGTTCACATACTGATTTGCTTCATCTTTCCTGGTTCCCGGTAAAATCCCGATAACCATACCATTGTTCTCAGAAGCACCTTTACTCACCGCCTCCATTATGCCGGTAAGTCCGCCACATACCAGAACCGCTCCTCTGTTTGCGATATGGGTGCCAAGTTCATAAGCAACCTGGTAGTTTTCAGGAGTAGCCTGGTTCCCGCCAATCACTCCGATCACTGGTTTCTGTTGAAACAAAAAGTCCTCCGCGTAAAATTATTCTCCAATAATTTTAATAAGAATCCTTTTAGGTCGCCTCCCGTCAAACTCCCCATAGAAAATCTGTTCCCAGGGTCCAAAGTCCAGACGTCCTTCGGTAACTGCCACTACTACTTCCCTGCCCATCACCTGGCGTTTCAGATGAGCGTCACCATTGTCTTCTGTCACATTGTGCCGGTAGTTCGAAACCGGTTCATGAGGTGCAAGAGATTCCAGCCAGTCATCAAAATCATTAAGAAGACCAGCCTCATCATCATTGATAAACACACTGGCGGTGATATGCATAGCATTAACCAGACATATTCCCTCAGATATTCCACTCTCTTTTAATGCTGCCTCAACCTCACCAGTGATATTGAAATAATCTCTGCGGTGGGGAGCGTTGATGGTCAGTACTTTTCTGAATGATTTCATAACTGCATGTTTCCTATACGTGAAAAAAGTTGCTCACGGAGCTTATCAAAGCCGCTTTTGCCCAGAAGAGCGAACATATTCTTTTTGTAAGCTTCAACCCCGGGCTGGTCAAAGGGATTGACCCTCAGCATATAACCGGAGATTGCGATTGCCTTCTCGAAGAAATAAAAGAGCTGGCCAAGAGTTTTCTCGGAACGGTCCTCAAGAGAAAGTATGGCTGATGGTACTCCGCCGTCAACATGCGCCAGTAAAGTTCCCTTGAATGCATTAAGGTTTATATCCTCAAAGCTCCTGGAAGCCAGGTAGTTGAGTTCATCACTGTCATCATCGAACTTTGGAACAGATATTGAACGATTGGTTTTCTTCAATACCATAAATGTCTCGAATACGTTTCTTATCCCTTCCTGCATCCACTGCCCCAGGGAGTGGAGGTCGGTAGTGTAATCGAGAGCAGCCGGGAAGATTCCTGTGCCGTTTTTCCCTTCACTTTCACCGGCCAGTTGTTTCCACCACTCGCTTATAAAATGGAGTTGCGGCTGGAAAGCGGCCATCACTTCGGTTGTAAATCCTTTTCTGAACAGAATATTTCTTACAGCCGCATAATGACCGGCCATGTTATCCTGGTAACTGTCTCCACTGCAGAAGTCCATAGCTTCTGAAGCACCGGCGAGAAGATTTCTGATATCTATTCCTGCAACAGCTATGGGAAAAAGACCAACCGGAGTCAGCACCGAGAACCTTCCACCCACATCAGAGGGAATTTCAAAAGCAGCATACCCCTCCTCTGTTGCCAGTTTACGAAGAGCGCCTTTTTTGGGATCGGTGGTAGCGATAATACGGGAAGCCGCTTCGCTTTTTCCATACCTTGATTCCATGAACTGACGAATTACCCTGAAGGCTACACCGGGTTCTGTTGTGGTACCGCTTTTTGAGATAATATTTACTGCCACACTGCGGTCTTTTACCAGGTCCAGAAGGTCGGCAATGTAATCAGAATTTATGGAATGTCCGGCGAAAACGACTCTTGGTTTTCTCATATCCTCAAAAGAGGATGAAAGAAACTCTATCGCAGCACGTGCGCCAAGATATGATCCCCCTATCCCAATACAGATCAGGATGTCAGCTTTTTCCCTTATCTCTGATGCCCTGGAAACGATTGAGTCCACCATTGATGATGAAATGGTCCAGGGGAGATCAAGCCATCCAAGGAAATCATTTCCGGGACCGGAGCGCTCTGAAAGCATCTTTTCTGCAGATGCTATCGATTGGTTATAGTTTTCCAGTTCTTCCTGATTGATAAAACCGCTAAGGAGTTTGTCGCTAAAGCTTATTCTTTTTGATGACATTGCAGATCCTTTGTGTTTGGGTTTTATATCTTATTCATCTGTGTTTTCTGTTAATTTACAAGTTACAGATTATACCGTCCGCTGTCTTTTACTTATGAGACTGCTTACAGAAATCTCTGTACCAGACTCTTTTCCCGTACTACCGGTCTTGAAATTGACATCATGATTACACCGCTTTTGAAAATTGTCACTGTACCGGTAGATTCGGATATAGTAACTGCAAGAGCATTAGTGCAGGCGCTTATTCCCGCTGCTGCGGCATGACGAGCACCATAGCCTCCAGGAAGAGCCGGCAGTTCTTCTGTCAGTTGCGGTCTTAAATAACTGCCCGCAGAGAGCACGATTCCATCACCTGTAATTATAAAGGCGCCGTCTATGGCAGCGAATTCCTTTATGGTCTCCACAAGGCCCGGGTCCATGATGTTACGCTCGGCTTCGCTGTAACCACGGAAGGGATTTATTATAAGTTGTCTTACATAGGCATTGACCGAGTTGGTATCCCCAAGCACAAAAATGGTACCAACCGGTTTACCCTCACGACCCTCAATCGCAATCTCGCCTGCCAGTCCCACTACCCTTTCAAGTACTTCCGGCTCTACATCCGGCGGGAGGATATTCTGTGCTGTTGTAAAGAAGAACTCGTACTCCAGCGCTATGTCAATAGTCACGACAGTATCGAAAACCCCGTTTTTGGAATTTCCTGAGATGCAGACCACCTTGTCCTCTTTACCGATCAGGTTACGGGAGAGTGCCAGGAGAATCCCTATTTTCATCTGCCCAGTACGGGATGCCGGAATGGATGGAGCCTGAAGCAGACCAGCGATTCTTTTATCTTTGATCAGATCGAATCTGGTCTTGTTGCTGGTTACCAGAATAAGCTTTGGTTTACCTTTGAACTGTTCGATAAAATCGTTCTCTTTTACAGTATCGGCAAACACCATGATAGCTGATGCTTTAACATCTCTGGAAAGATCGATTGCTGCATTAATCACTGGATTGACGCTCTTTTTTGCTCCGGATTTCTGAGTTTTTTCCTCAGGAGAACCTTTTTTAAGATTCTCAAGAATCAACCTGAGGTCAATTGGGCCCTCGAAAGAAAGTATCTGGTCCCGTACAAAATCGGTTTTGAAAAAAGCAGCAAGTTCCGAGAGGATCTGGATCTGTTTGTTGTTGTCAGCGTCATCTCTGGCCACCAGAAGAACAATAATGTGCGCAAGCGCACCCCGTGCCGCATCATAATTTATCCCGGCCAGACTGCGTCCGACAATAATTGCAAACTCATCTTTTATCTGAGCTCTGGCCTGAGGAAGGGCAAGTCCCTGACCAATGAAAGTGGAGGCCGATTCTTCCCTCTTGAGAATTTCATCTACAATCGTCTTCTGCTTGCGTACATCGAGAGCTTTACACAAAGTAAGGGAGATTTCCCGGAGTGCTTCCACCTTTTCATCAGCCTTCAGTTCAACTACAGTGGGCAGAACAAGATAGCTTTCAAACAACAAAAGTCACCTCACATTCTGATCGACGCGGCATAGTAATCCACGATCTCCGGTTTATTTACAATCACACTGTCTTTTTTCAAGCTGATTGCTTTAAGCCTCAAAAGCTGCTGCATTCCTGTTTCAACAATCTTCCGGGGATCTTCTCCCCTGACCTGTTTCAGATTGCGATTAGCAGCAGAGAGCCCCTCCAGAAGCACGGGAATCTGTTCTGATATCTGCTCCGGAGCAGAACCCTTCCCCTCCTTCAGAACAAAGGAGACCAGATGAACGGGTAAAATTCTGTAAAGATTGAGGAATTTGTTCTGTATATACTCGCTTACTTTCTGCATCGATGCCCTGTGTGACGAGAACTCATCACGGGCATTCTCCAGTCTCCCGGCCACAACATCAACTATTTCGCGTACGGTAACGGGTTCTTCATAGTCAAGGAAGATTTTGCCGTACTTTTTTCCGGTGTACCTGGATGAAACAACCGGTGCATAGGCAAGAATATCCGCACCGAAATACATGAGATTTCCCAATATCCTTTTGTAAAGAGGGTTGGAACGTTTTCGAAGCTGCTTCCCTTTCAAGAGCATCCTGAAATACGGCAAGTCCGGAGGATATTCATAGGAAATTGCCATAGGCAGCAGGTAAACATCATTCTGCGGTTTCTCCGCCTGCAGAAGCACCGATGCTCCCAGAATACCGTATTTCACATCAAGAGTTGCACCCGAATAACTTCTCCCCCCTTCAGGAAAGAGAATCACCGCCTGCCCCCCTTCAAGCATCGATTTTACACTTTTGCAAAGATTACGGACATAATTACGCTCAAATCCGGTATCACGCGACACCGGAAATGCCCCCCATTTTTTGAACCGGGGTCCCAGGTATGGAAGGTTTGTCAGGTTATCACCAGCGGCAAATCTCAACCCGCGAAACCCTTTCCCGAAAAAAACATGCCCCACAAGAAAATAATCCACATGGCTGCGATGCGTACTCACAAGCATCAGGGGACATTTCTGGATTTCAGAAGAGTTGAGATCCGGTCCTGAAACCTCTATTCCGGTAAAGGCAGTATCAAAAAACCTCTGTACACTTCCACTTACATCTTGTATTGCCCGATCATACGAACTCATTTAACACCTGCGAAAACGATGAAGATATTTACCAAAAATAGGATTTGAGGCGGTTAAAACCAAGGCAATTCTGTACAGAAAAGAGCTCAGGATGATTTTAAATTATGTTTTCAGAAAGGTAGAGACCGATATGTTGAAAAAAAAGCTTTCAGCAGAAACCGGTCTCTCTGATTTCTGCTGAAAGCCACAAAATTCCTCTGTTTTCTTTTTTCTTTTTAAGCTACATCCTCCATCACTCCGACATCAACATCATCTTCCCTGTCAGAATGCTCAATTTCAAAACTCTCGCTTTCCTTTTTCATCTGCTCGATCAGATCCTCTCTGCCGATCAGTTGAAGATGGCGGATTCGCTTATACTCGTTTCGATGCTCAGGGCAATATTTTGGATATATATACTGCCGGGGGTAAATTTTAACCTCAAACTGGTGATCACAGCCCTCCAGAGCGCAGTTCATGACAAGGGTAACTACCTCTGTGTAGTTATGCTTGAAAGTCTGATTTTTAATATTTACATCCTCAGGCTTTGTCCGCTTTCTTATACGATATCTGTCCTGGCGGTGTTCGGGACAATATTTGGAAATATGGATGCCGAAAAAGATCTTGCCGCATCCGGGGTACTGGCATTTCTTTTCCCGAAGTTTTTGACGGCGCCGCGATTTAGGTAGCTGCATATTAGATAACCCTCCGCACTCAGAAAAGGATTTTATTTAGAGGCAAATTGTTCCAAACTTTATAAATTGTTTTTGTTCAGGCACTTATAATATATGGGCAAAAGTAAAAAAATGCAAATTGTTTATCATTTATTTTAATAACCAGGTAACTCCTGTCATCCTTTAAATTAGTTGTATCTCCTTTCACAGCAGTCACTTACAGAGGCATTGACAGAGCCGCTTCAGAAAATTATTTTATCTCCTTTGCTTGACAAGAGGGCTTCCCGTTTCGTCAAGGCCACCCGGTTCCGGCCGTATCCGGCATTTCTTTTTTCTCTTCAAGCCCTTTCTCTTTCCCCCTCCTGGCGTTTAGATTTCCCAGAAACTATACTTATTTAGTACGCTTGCTTATAACTAATATTGAATTTCATCTTTCCACTTATGAAAATCCGGACTCAGAAAAACTCTGGCGAACATAATCCGGTGATAATCCCGGCGTTTCTTGATCTTGATTGGGTTTCCAAATCTGACCTCCTTTCAGGAAAAAAAGACCATACCCTTGTACTGGACTTCTCTGAGACAAAAAAGATCGACTCTGCCGGAATGAGTTTCATTCACCTCCTCCACTCATTACACCAGAAATCGGGTGGGAAACTAATACTCAAAGATCTCTCACCGGATCTACTTAAAAACCTGCAATCCTGGTCTCCGACAGCCGCAAAACAGACTGGAAAGAAAAAAAGCGAGAATTTCCTGGTCAGAACAGGCGACGCAGTGCTTTCTTTCAAGGATACTGCCCTTGGAGCGCTCTCGATTCTAACTGAAATGCTTTACTGGGGTACTTTTGGATTATTGGAAAAACGGGACATTAAAAAAGGGGCATTAGGCGAACAGATGTACCAGTTGGGATATAAAGCCTTTGGTATAGTCGGCCTACTGTCACTGCTAATCGGGATCGTGCTTGCTCTTCAGACCGCCATGCAACTGCGTGTTTTTGGAGCAGGGGTTTTTCTGGCCCCACTGGTTGGAATCACGATGGTAAGGGAGATGGGACCTCTTCTCACTGCAATTATTCTGGCTGGCAGAACCGGAAGTGCTACAACAGCAGAGATTGCCACGATGGTAGTTGGTGAAGAGATCGATGCTCTTCAGACAATGGGGATAAACCCGATTCAATTCACTGTAGTACCAAAATTCTGGGCTATATCGATCACCATGCCAATACTTTCTATCATGGGTACAGCGGCAGGCATTCTGGGCGGATATTTTGTAGCTTTGCTTTATCTTGATCTGTCATCGAGTCTTTTCTGGAATGAATTAGGAAAGAGCCTCGCCATGAAGGATATATTCGCGGGATTCATCAAGTCGGTTGTCTTTTCATGGCTGATTATCTGGATCGGATCCTTTTATGGGTTCAAAGTTCGTGGAGGCGCTGAAGCGGTAGGGAAAGAAACAACCGCCAGTGTTGTAACCGGTATTTTTATAATCATAATAGCGGATGCCCTTTTCTCGTTTATCCTGTAGGTTAAGCGCATTGGAAAATAATAACAGAAAACCGGTAGTTGAAATAGAGAATCTGGTAACCAAATATGGTGACCGGGTTGTACTCAATAACATAAGCACCAGCTTTTTCAAATCTGAAATCAGAGTGATACTGGGCACTTCAGGATGCGGTAAGACGACTCTTCTCAAGTCGATAATCGGGCTCCTTAAGCCATATTCAGGCAGAATCCGTATTTTCGGGACAGAAATATCTGATCAGGATGATCCCAGTACATTAGATGTGTTGAAAAAGATTGGCGTTCTGTTTCAAAATGGTGCTCTTCTGGGATCGCTTACTGTTCAGGAAAACGTTGCATTACCATTACAGATGCACACTAATTTACCAGATAGTATAATCAGAGAGATTGTCCGGTTGAAACTCGCTCAGGTCGATCTTCCGCACGCGGCGGAACTTTATCCTGGAGAACTATCCGGTGGAATGAGAAAGAGAGCCGCACTTGCACGTGCTCTGGCACTTGATCCGCCGCTGTTATTCTGCGATGAGCCTTCGGCAGGACTTGATCCAGTGACATCAGCCGGTCTCGATGATTTACTGTTAAAACTACGCATGATGCTGGGGATAACTGTTGTGGTTGTTACTCATGAACTCTTTTCTATAGAAAAGATAGCAGACAATATCACATTTTTACACAAAGGGTCTCTTCTTTTTGACGGCCCACTTGCAGAAGCGCTCAAATACAAAGAGGGTCCTGTTTGTGATTTTTTCAAACGGCATGAACCGGATCTGAACAAAGGCGTCACCTGCACCACTGATTTCAACCTGGAGTTTTCAGGATGAGCATATCTAGGGCACAGCGAGCCAGACTTGGTGTATTTGTAATCGCGGGAATAATCCTCCTGGCAATTTTCTTTGTCATTCCCCTGGGGATGAAACTGACAGACAAATTCAATACTTTTTTTGCCTACTTTGAAGGAGAATCTCTCAGCGGACTGGAACAGGGTGCAGTTGTCAAGTTCAGCGGCGTACCCATTGGGAAAGTCGAAAAAATAACATACCTTCCGGACAATCTCTCCAAAGTAAAAGTAGAGATGAAAATACAGCATGATTTCCCAATGAAAGTGGATATGGTTGCCACTACAGGGGCGATGGGGATAACCGGGTTGAAGTATGTTGAGATAACCGGAGGGAAGAATGAATCAGAGCTTCTTAAACCCGGATCTGAAATTCCCACAAAGATCTCCGTTATCTCGACAATCACTGGTAAAGCGGAATCGATTGTAGCCAAAGTGGAACTGCTTTTAAATCACCTCAATCAGATCACAGAACCGGACAGTCTCAGGTCAATTAAAAAGATACTGGACAATGTAGCCTATATCACAGAGGACGTCCGGGGTTTTGTCAGCGAGTCACGTCCTCAGATTCAGAAAATGACCAGTTCCACAAGCAGTCTGATCACCAAAATCGATTCCGTGGCAGGTGACATTAAGAACTTTACCAGTTCTTTTAAAGGTGATATCACGGCAGATCAGATAAGCCGAACCTTTTCAGCCATTGATTCCACAGTGCAGTCACTTAAAAGCCTTGCCGAAAATCTTTCTCTCATGGTCCGTCAGAGCAGGGAGGATTTCGCAGTGGGGATGGAAAATATCAGAGAGGCTTCAGAGAATGCCAACCAGTTGACAAAGATTCTCGCCGAAAACCCATCACTGCTGCTAAAGGGTGAATCTCAGAGAGGAAGGGAGGTCCGATGAGAAAAAGGATAGTATACCCGCTGGCATTAGCTGTGTTGCTGACAGCAGGATGCGGTTCGGTACCGACAAAACAATACTACGTGTTAAATTACCTGCCTTCAATGAATAAGCGTCAGAATCCAAATCCATATCCTATAACTATCCGTCTTAAGGAATTCAATATAGAGGAAGCATATAACCGGCCTCAGATAGTCTACAGACAGAGTCCTTTTCAACTGAAATATTACGTTTACCGTGTATGGGCTGTAAAACCTACCCGAATGATAACTGATCTGGTTCACAAACATCTGGTTTCCGCTAATCTTGCCAGCAGTATTGTCAGGAGATTCGATGAGGGGCAAAAACCGGATTATGAGTTAAGCGGAATAATTGAGGCACTTGAAGAGTACGACAGCGAGGAACTCTGGTTTGCTCACCTGGCCTTCAGAATCAATCTGGTCCGCACCGGTGACGGAAGAGTGATTTACACCAGAAGATTCGATCTGCGGAAAAAAGTGTACCAGAAAGAGCCCGAATTCGTTATCAGGGAGATGTCAGCTCTGATGGAATTTGCAATGACTCAGGCAATTCATGATATGGATGTCAAGCTGGCTCAGGAATACGGAAGCAAGACCACAATTGGAATTGAATCGCCGGTGTTCGAGGATTCAACCATTATAGAGGTAGATCAGTGATGCTGCGATCTCTTCTGCCCCGTGCTGTACTATTATCCATAGGCATTTTTCTCTGCTATTCCAGGGCAGATCTTCCTCCGGATCTGCCTGGCGAGGAAATAACAGAAGAATACCTGAAATGGACTATTCCGGCCGACACAGTTAAACGACAGGAAATTGACAGCACAAACAAAGCCACAGCCTGGTACGATATTGTTGCAAAGACCTGGGACGCCCCCCCTCTGGCAGAACAGATGGCTTCGGACAGAACAAATATCCCTCTTGGTAAAGGTGGCATTTTCGTTCCCAGATACACTGAAGCGGAAAACGAACCAGATGTGGAAATCCTGGACCTTGATGTACATACTGTAACTACCGGAGAAACAGGCAGAACTTTCAAGGTAGAGCCCGGTACCTATAATGTTATGTTGGGAAGCGGCTCCCACAAACAGCGTATTGTCAAAAGAATCGTAGTGGAAGAGTCGAGAGTCTCTCCGGTCATGCCCGACTGGGCAGGTCTGACAATTGAAACAGTTGACACAAACCTTACTACTTTCCGGGGTGAATACGAACTGGTGCGTTTAGATGACTTTGAGCCGTTTGGAAGAGGATTCGGAGCAGATATCAGCCTGGGTGAATCTGTAAAAACCTGGATACTTAAACCAGGTACCTATAAAATTCTGGGTAGAGGAGAGAGTTACAATACTCTGAAAAATTTCGTCACAGTAAGACTTCTCCCTGGTGAACTGGTAAAGTTTCTTCTGATACAACGACCCGACAACATGGCGATAATCAGCGGTGGTACAGTTGATATCACACCCGGGACCCAAATCACCTCACACTGGAAATACGGAGGTAATATCGGTGGAATGCTTCAGTTCAATGGGGAGATCGACCGCAATGAAGCGCATCAGGAGGCCATATCAACTATCTTCAGTCTCTCAACCAGTGTATGGCTTCTTTACAACAACCAACCCCATGAATGGGAAACGATGGTGCGAATCGATGAGGGTCTGAGCCTATCGGAACTTGACCTCACCAGCGGTGTTGATGATTTCAGGATCAATTCTCTCTATATCTGGCGTTTTTTAAGTTGGTTTGGCCCCTTTGGACGTGCTGAGGTAAGAACCAACCTGCTTCCCAGGAGAATCAGACTTGAAGATTACAAGAAAAGCGAATTCTGCATTCTTGAGAATGACTCTACGATAACTGAGGAAAGCTTTGACACATCAAAACAGGTCTTCCAGATCACACCGTCATTTTCTCCCTTAACTCTGGATATCAGTGGAGGAGCCAATTTCGATGCAGTAAACACAAACTATTTCGAACTGAAAGTCAGACTGGGAGTTGGAAGTTCCTTCTCCAGTTTTCCCCAGAGATATCAGAGTATCGATCCGGATGAGTATTCCGATTCACCCTATTATTTACGCATGCAGAACAGCATAGTGCTCCAGTCCCAGAATAAAACAAGCATTTTTGAATTTGGACCCCAGGGCTCCATCAGTGGAAATATCAATATCGGGAGACTGGGAACTGCCGGTGCGGAATTGAAGGTTTTTGCTCCAGTTGCTCCGGAAATGCGTATTACAAAACCGGATTTCGACCTTTCGGCAACTATAAGCTGGCGTATCGCTCGTCCTGTCACTCTCGATTATGATTATGATTATATACTGAAGCAGCCCGAAGATGTTGATGCGCGTGTAAAAAAGAGCACTCACCGGGTGTGGCTGAGATTTGCTTACAGCAGCAGGTAGAAACTGCCTGGACAAATACAAGGGAAATTTTACTTTCCCTTAACCAGTGGATCCCCTTTGGATTCTATATCCTTTACTTCAGAGATAAATTCGCTGATATCCTTGAATTTCCGGTACACAGAAGCAAACCTTACATAAGCCACCTCATCCAGGGCATAGAGTTCGGCCATTACAAACTGTCCTATATCCTGGCTGGGGACCTCCATTTTTCCGGACTTCTCTATCAGATTCTCGATTTTATCAACTATACTCTCGATTTTTTTCATGCTCACCGGTCTCTTTTTACATGCCGCAATGATACCCTGCATGAGTTTCTGACGGTCATAAGGCTCACGGCGTTGATCATTTTTAATAATAGTAAGCGATACATTTTCAATGTATTCATAGGTTGTGAATCTCTGTCCGCATCTGAGACATTCCCTGCGCCTGCGAACAGCCTGCCCCTCTTTACTTGAGCGTGAATCCACTACTTTATCTTCACCATGACTGCAGAAAGGACATCGCATTACTTACTCCAAATCGAAAGGGTTGTATCTCTGATTACGAAACAACACTATATATAGTACAATATACTACTAATTGCTTTCACGTGCAATAAAGAGAGATAACAGTAATCCGGCTCTGATAATCAACCGTCAAGAACCGCAGCAGGGAAACCGGAGAGTTAAAACTGCTTCGAAATAAGAATTCCTGCAGTGGAGAGGTCAGGAGATATAGCGGGTTGGATTCTAAGAGCAGCCCCGGTAATCCCCTTATAACGGGTCTTTGCCCTTATGTCGACAAATGCCACGATCCTGTTTAAAACCATCGCTCCCAGAAAAAGAGAGGATACCGTCTGGAAAACGTGGGAGTTCTTTCTCATCCTGACGTATTCTTCTTTGTGATAATCCGAGTCCCAATCCCAGTTAAGATCAAAGTCTGTTATCTCGTCTTCTTTCTGGCGGTTCAGTCCTGTAACCTGATTGTAGTATTCCATGTTATCAAACTGCCCCACCAGATTCCAGTAACTTTCATCATTTCTGCCCCGGGTTATATGGGCATAAGTAGAAGCATAACCCCTTGAATTCATTGATAAAGTCTTTGCCTGACGGTTGCACATCACAGCACCGAAAACCGATAACACATCCAGGCAGATATATCCCAGCGCAGGTTTTGCATTGCCCAGGTAGTGATGTCCCAGACCGGGAATCAGAAGTGATGCGGCCATAGCTGTTTTTGAAGACTTGATGGATTTATCATCCTGCTGCGAGAAAACATCGATGCTGTCTACAATAATATCCTGTACAGTGACCTGCGCGGAAACTGCAACAAACAGAAATAGCGGCAAAATCAGAAAAGAATTATGTTTTCTCAAAATCTAACCTGTAAAGCATAACCGGAAGCAGGTCCGTTTACTGTCTGCACGGTCTGCTGTTCGATATTTATTCTCTGCCAGAAACTCTCTTTGCCAAGCAACTGGTCATTATGGGCTTTAGCGGTGATCCCCGCATCTATCGCACTCACGATATGATTCACAAGCAGCATAGTGAGAACACCTTTGGAAATCCGATAATACTTGTTTGATTCTGAGATCTTTTTACTGAACTTTTTCTGGTTTTCTGAGAAACCATACAGAGCATTACCGGAGTCTTCCTCTGCTTTGTAAACCAGAAATCCTTTATCGAGATCGCTGAGTTTCCTATATTTGTCCTCATATTCTGAAAGAATTTCAAAATCACCATCGAATCCAGGTTCCGCATCATCCCAGCCATGAATAAAAGGATTGTCATATTCACGAATTGTGCGGTAAAAATCCTCATCCTTTTTATTGGCACTACGAATAAATGTTGCGGAATCCGTCCCGAGAAAGATTTGCTCCAGGGTAGAATCTGAAAATTTGGAACTGAGCTTTTTATAGTAAGAGAGGAAATTGCCGGTTGAATAATGCTGGTCAGCAAAATCGTAAGCATCTTTTTTCTCATTTCTGCCTTTAATCCCAAAACCAGCGCCAACACCTATCACTGTGGCTTCTACTGCCCCATAAGCTACTGCTTTTTTCACATTTCTGGCATAAGCCTGGCCAAGTCCCGGAAGCAGTAAAGAGAGCATGATCGCTACTTTTGGAGATCTGTACTCCTTAAGGTTTCTTGCAAAATTGATCGGTTCCATCTTCTCAATTTTTGAGACTTCTGGAGCAGGCTGAGGTTTCAGACCAGATTCAGGAGCTTCCTTTACAGGTTTTTCAGCAACTTTCTGTTCCTGCTCAGTCGTTGATTGTTCAGTCTCTGCTAGAGATGAGTCGGTACTTTGATCCGGCGATTCTGCAACTTTCTCGCTGGATTCAAGCTGCTCAATTTTTTTTTCTTCCCTTGCCGGTCCAAGAAGATCCTCTTCTCCGCCCTCAAGAATAAGCTCCTCTTCACTCTCAATTATTTCAGGAACTTTATTACTTCTGGATGAAGTTTCCACAGTCTGACCACTGTTTTTTTCAGCAGTGGATTCAACAGCAGGTTTCCCGGATGAGTCATTTGCAATCGTCTCTGAAGCTTTTTGCACGGTGTCGGGCTGATTCTGAGCACTTACAGCAAACCAGAGCATTGAAATCAGACAAAGAGCAGAATACCTCATATTACTCCCGTAAGAAATGGAGATCCTTACAATCCTAATACATCTTTCATTGAATAGTTTCCGGGTTTCTGGTTTGCAAGCCATTTGGCTGCAACCACTGCCCCTCTGGCAAAAATTGTACGGCTGTGAGCCATGTGTCTCAGTTCAATCCGCTCACCTGGTCCTGCAAACAATACTGTATGATCACCCACTATATCACCGCCGCGCACTGCATGCATTCCTATTTCCCGGGGAGAACGAACAGACTGAGAAATTCCGGACCTTCCATTTTTTACAGCCTCATCGTAAGATACTTCCAAAGATTCCGCGATTATTTCTCCAAGACGCTTAGCAGTTCCACTTGGAGAATCTTTCTTGAACCTGTGATGAGCCTCGATGATCTCAATATCAAAAAGGTCCTTTAATCGTGAAGATACCATTTGGGTAAGGGAGAAAAGCAAATTTACTCCCACGCTCATGTTGGGGGATATCAGCACAGGTACACTTCCGGAGACCTGATTCCCGAGAGCCTTGGCCTCTTCATCCAACCCGGTTGTTCCAATCACCAGCCCGGCCTTTAGCTCAGAAGCTTTACTTAACAATGAGCGTGTAGACTCAATGGTGGAAAAATCGATAATAACGGCTCCTGACAGATCCTGGCCACTGAGAGAATCTGAAAGCAAGACTCCTATGGGGCCTTTGCCTATCAGTGTTCCATAATCCTGTCCTGCCTGGGGATGACCTGCATATTCGATGCATGCTTTCAGTTTAAGCGCATTATCTGAAAGCACAATGGAAGCTATTTCAGCCCCCATTCTGCCCATTGCACCATTAATAACTATGTCAAGAGCCACAATTACTCCTTGATACTGAAGTTGTACTTACGAAGTACGGAGATAAGTTCCTGTTTATTGCGCTCACTGATAGCGACAAGCGGAAGACGCAAAGATCCGGCATTCATTCCTACAAGATTCATCGCTGTTTTTACCGGAGCAGGGTTAGTTTCAATAAACATAACCTGATTAAGGGGCAGCAGTTCCTCATGAATCTTCAGTGCCGACTCCATGTTTCCTTTGAAAAACTCATCAATCATGGCGCACATCCTATCAGGGACAATATTGGCCACAACAGAGATGACCCCTTTACCCCCTACAGCAAGAATGGGCAGAGTCAGTGCATCATCACCCGAAAGGATAGTCAGCCGCTCGCCGCAGCGGCGATGGATTTCGGAGATCTGAGTAACATTACCACTCGCTTCTTTTACACAGGCGATATTCTTGAAAGCACAGAGTCTCTCCAGTGTCTCAGGCAACAGATTAATTCCGGTCCTCCCCGGAACGTTGTAAACCACTATCGGGATATCGACACTGGAAGCTATAGACTTGTAGTGCTGAAATAAACCCTCCTGAGTGGGTTTGTTGTAGTAGGGAGTGATACACAGAAGCGCATCTGCACCTTTATCCTGGGCGTGTCTGGCAGCGGAAATAGATTCCCTGGTATTATTTGAACCGGCACCGGCTATAATCTGCACTCTTCCGGCAGCCTGATCGATGGTGATATCCACCACCCTGTTGTGCTCCTCCCAGGAAAGAGTAGCTGACTCCCCTGTTGTTCCACAGGGGACAATACCTGAGACTCCTTTACTGATAAGGAATTCAATATTGTCACGCAAAGCTTTTTCATTTATCGAACCATCGTCACTGAAAGGGGTGACAATCGCTACATAACATCCTTTGAAAAGCATCTTTTTTCCTTTCAAAAAGTAAAAACGCCGGGTCTTTAGAAAGGCCCGGCATACATCTGGACATTAATATACCGGGCTTTATTTTTCTTCCTTAACAACCCATACCTTGAGTTTTACAGATACATCCCGGTAAAGGTTGATTTTAATATTGTAGACCCCAAGCTGCTTGATCGGCTCTTCCAGGTCCACATCCCGTTTTTCAATATTAAAACCTTCCTTTTTAAGGAAATCGGCGATTTCCTGCGCGGAAACTGAACCAAAGATCTTCTCTTCCTCTCCGACTTTCACCGGAATAGTGCAAGGGATCTGTTCAATTTTCTTTGACAGTTCACGAGCCTCGGCGATTTTCTTCTCTTCTTTACGCTCAGCCGCCTTTTTTGCCTCAGCAACTTTCTTTTTATTTCCCTCAGTAGCAGGAACAGCTATTCCCTGAGGAATAAGAAAATTCCGAGCATAACCGTCTTTGACCGGAATCACATCCATGGCCTTTCCCAGCCCGTCATAGTCTTTTTTCAGAACTACTTCCATAGTTAGATCGCTCCTCTCATTTTCAGCTCTGGTTATTTAATGTTTTCCGCTACAAAGGGCAGAAGAGCCAGGTGGCGGGCACGCTTGATAGCGATTGCCAGCTTTCTCTGGTTCTTTGAACTTACACCTGAGAGGCGGCGCGGAACAATTTTACCACGTTCTGTAATATACCTGTAAATGATGCGGATGTCCTTGTAGTCAGGCTCAACCTTATTCTGCTCAAACCAGCAGACCTTTTTAGTCCTTCTTCTTGGACCCTGACCATAATCATTCCGTTCTCTGTCACTTTTTCTCTGAAGCATTTTCTCTCTCCTCAATCATTCAATTTCATCATCAGTTTGAATTGGCTGTTCATTTTCGGGAGATTTTTCCCGACGTGCTGCTGCCGCTGCTCTTGCCGCCTCGTTCTTGAGATTGCGCTGAACAGTCAGGTGGCGAAGAATACGCTCATTAAGTTTAATATACTTGTCGAGGGCAGTGACAGTATCCCCTTCCCCCTCATACAGGAAAAGACAATAGTATCCTGTCTTTTTCTTTTTAATGGTATAGGCAAGCTGACGCTTTCCCCATACATCGGTTTTTTCAAAGTTTGCTGTCTGCTTGATGAGATCTTCAACCTGCTGCTGCTCTTTCTGAAGCACATCATCAGGAAGAGTCCCATCAAAAACTACCATTGTTTCATAGGGCCGCTTCAAAATAAACCTCCTGTGGTCTATGGCTCCGGCTGAAGCCGGAGCAGGATTATTTGTTGTATTTATTCATCACCACATCGATCCCCTCTGTAAGAAAACAGATCGATGCGGCAACAGCTTTGGAAATCACGTCTTTTAACACTTCTTCTTCCTGAGCAGAAAAATCACCCAGAACAAATTCCTTCAGATCCCGGTCTTTGGGCGGAGGGCCAATCCCTATACGCAGCCTTGGGAAATCCGGACCAGTGTATTCAATAATTGATTTTAGTCCATTATGACCGCCATGAGATCCTCCTCTTCGAGCCCTCATTGTCCCCAGCGGAAGATTTATATCATCAACTATCACCATTATAGCATCAAGCGGTACTTTCGTTTTTTTCAGGATGGCCTCAACAGCCACCCCCGATCGGTTCATGAAAGTCTGAGGCTTGACGATTAAAACCGTTTTACCGGAATCCATGACTCCGGAAACGATTTCAGAATCGGCAATAAAACCAGGGACAGAAGACTTGAGATTCTGAGAAAGAGCATCGGCAACCCTGAACCCAATGTTATGTCGCGTTTTCGCATACTCTCCAGGATTGCCCAACCCGATATAAACAGCATCAATTGATTCGGGCAGAACGGATCTGTGAAAGAGTTTTCTTAAAAAAGAAAACAATCCCATCAGTCCGGTACTATTTCTTTTCCGCCTCGGGTGCAGAAGATGCAGCGGCAGGTGCAGCAGCTCCTGCTTCAGCAGCTTCTTCAGGTTTGGCAGCCTCTTCCTCACGAGTAGCATGAGTAACCACAGCCAGAACCTCTTCAGGCGCTTCTTTTATTGTTATATTGGGGATAACCACATCCCTGACATGAATCGAATCTCCAATATCCAGCGCCGATACATCGATAGTGATGTTTTCCGGGATATCTGAAGGCATACACTCGATTGTAACCTTCTTTACCGGGATACCGAGAACTCCGTTGCTTTCCTTCACACCAACCGGAATACCTACAGTCACCACAGGAACCTCGATTGTAACCTTTTCGTTCATGGCTACTTTCTGAAAGTCAATATGGAAGAAAATATTGTCTTTCAGAACATGGTGCTGTACTTCACGGATAACCGCGATGGAATCATCCCCATTACTGCCGATTCCAAGATCGATCAAATGGGTCAGTTTTTTTGTGCGTACAATTGTGGCAAACTCTTTTCCATCGACTTCAATGTTGACCGGTTCATGGTTACGGCCATAATAGATCGCCGGTACCCATCCCTGCATGCGCGCTTTGCGGGTGTAGGATTTTCCCGATCCGCTGCGTGGCCGTGCTTTCAGTTTAATGATGTCCAAAATACCTCCTGGAATAAGATTACCTAAGCTATGGTCATAATAGCTGGGGCGGAAGGATTCGAACCCTCGAATGCGAGGACCAAAACCTCGTGACTTACCACTTGTCGACGCCCCAGTAAAAAAATAGGCAATCTTCTAATATAATATCAGGAGCGTTTTAAAACAAAACCTTGATTCACATGATTAAAAATTGCCATGGTTTTGAGAAGGAAAAAGTTTTGTTTGCTTAAACCTTGATGAAAAGGAAATGATTACAAAATTCGGTTACAATAGTGATACCACCCCTGACTCAGATTCAGCGGCCTGGAATGTAAACACTGCGGGCACTGCAATCACTGTTGTTCTGAAGAGGAAACCATGTCTTTGAGTTTTTCCTCGTAGGCACTGATCACTTTTTCCTCGATCATCGAGCGTGTTTCTGCATTAAGAGGATGAACAATATCCTGGAATCTGCCGTTTTTCAACTTGCGGCTGGGCATTGCAACAAAAAGGCCCTGGGAACCTGAAATAATCTTCAAACCTTTGACCAGAAAGCAATCATCAAAAACTATGTTTGCGGAGGCTTTCAAACGCATTTCATTTTCAATGACCGTTACCTTCACTTCTGTGATATTCACAGTTTACCTCCATTCGTTTGGCATCTTTGATAACGAATGCCCGATTGGGGTGGCATTATTTCAGATATGAAGCTATATAATTAAAATATAACAAGAGCAACTGCATCTGCCAAGCAGAAAATCTATTCTTTCAAACATTTATTTCTATCAAATCAAGGATATAAGACATTTCGGGAGAGCAAAATAGCTCCAAAAGTCTCAAATACTTGCTGTTAAGAGGTGCGAAACAATTATTTTATTCTTTTTTCCTATAAAGACCAGACAGAGAGAATGATCATGGTTGCTCCGAAAAAAGACATACTCTCCTTACTGGAGTTTTCTCCCGAAGAGATAGTAGAAATACTGAGCAGTGCCTCCGACCTCAAGAGAGATCGTTTGAAGACCGATCCCAAGGCATTCAAAGATCGCACGGGAGTAATGATTT
>Ga0116189_1000627_pt1 | contig 30983 bp, 20 predicted proteins | sample AD_JPNTR3_MetaG_FD_89895 | JGI IMG/M metagenome (GOLD analysis project Ga0116189, IMG submission 89895) | Active sludge microbial communities of municipal wastewater-treating anaerobic digesters from Japan - AD_JPNTR3_MetaG | ecosystem: Engineered > Bioreactor > Anaerobic > Digestate | place... | reverse complement strand
GGCGACGCGGCGTGGGGCGGAGCGTCATGCCCGGCCGCGCCGGGCGGTGGGATGGTTCGCTGACAAGACGTCCCGCCCGCAGGCCGTCAGGCGTTGCGGTGTGGGGGTTTTGCAAGAGCCTCTTCGGTAACACGCAGTGTTCCACCGGTATTGTGACGGTGACGGACCACGGTCTTTTCGACGGCGCGTCTAGCTTCTATATGGGTTCGTCCTCGAATGCCGTGGGGCATCTTTTGGCGCAGGACGACGCCGCGGTTGTCTGCGGTGGTGTGCTGTACATGGGGGACGCGAAACAGGCGCGCGCCTACGTGACGCTCAAGGACCGCGCCACGCTTTCCGTCAGTCCCGTTGTCGGCAACTGGATGTGCCTGGCACCCAACACGGATGACGCCTACGGCCGCTTTGAGGCAACGGACGACGCCGTGGTCACGCTCAGCAATCAGTCGTCGATCGAAATGACGATGGGCGGTACCTCGCGCGCGGAACTGATCCTCGCCGGCAACGCGCAGTTACGCGGCGGCACGGGATCGGCCCTCACGAACAAGAGCGCGGTGGTGGGCAACACTGCCGTCTCGCTCTCTTCCAACGCATTGCTCGCCGTGCGTGCCGTGTACGGCGGCTCGCCTGCGGACGGTTCGCAGACGATGACGTTTACGGCGGATGGCGGCACGCTCTCCGTCTCCGGCATCTCTAAGCCGCCGGTCCCGTTCATGAGCGGTTGTGTGGCGACACTCGGCGCGCGTGGCTTCACGCTCGACTCAAAGCACTTCGATGTGACGCTCGACCAAGACTTCACAGCGGCGAGTGGCGCCACTTCCGCAACCTTCACGCAGACCGGTCTCGGCACGCTCACAGTGATGCGCAACTCCTCCCATCCACGGACCGTCGTCGCGCAGGGCGCGCTCGCATTCACGAACGGCACTTCGCGCTTTGGTAATGCGCTTGAGATCGCCGAGGGCGCACGTCTTGTGCTTTTGGACGCCTCGGCGTCCATTACGGCTGACTCGATTGCCTTCACAGGATCTCTGATAATCGATCTGCCGTCGGACTACACGCTCGACGATGCGCACACGGTCCTTGCGCTCGATACGGCACTCACTGCGGATCAGCTCGCGCAGATTGTGGTGGGCAATCCCGAGAAGGGCAAAAGCTATACGTTCACGCAGAGCGGGGACGGCCGGACCCTGTTCGTGACGGTGGCGTCGGCGACCTCCGGCGCGTACACCTGGAATGCCGGTACGGGCGTTTGGGGCCTCTCCGGCAACTGGACGCCCACAGGCGTGCCTACGCACAACGACGTAGCAACGGTGGTTTCGGACGCCGCGATCACGATGGACGCTGTGGGTGCAGTGGGCTCGCTCGCCGTGCAGGCGGCGGTTCCCGTCACGCTCTCGGGCGACGATGCGCTCTATGTGGCGGACGGCGTCTCCGTGGTCGCGGGCAGTTCGCTCACGGTATCCGCGCCCGTGCGCAACTCCTCGACTCTGGTGAAGGACGGTTCCGGCACGCTCACGCTGGCCGGTACGAACAAAGTCACGATGTCCGGCGACTGGAAGTTCAACCGCGGCGTGACGGCGTTTACCTCGGCGGCGGCGCTCGGCGCGCACTCCGCCAGCGCGTCCGCGATCACGATCAGCAACTGCACCTTCCGCTATACGGGCGAGGCGACGTCCCTTACGCGTCCGCTACGCATCGCGGGAGAATACTGCGCGGTGCTGGACATCGTGGGCGACCTCACGTTTGACGACCTGAAAGTCAGTTACGCAAATACGGCCGGCGGCGGTATCGTGAAGACGGGGGCGGGTACACTCACGCTCAATGTGCCCAGCGGCACTACCACCCTCTCCGTGCGTGGCGCGGAGGGGCGCAGTGTTAACCAAGATGTGAACGGCACGTTCGCGCCGTCGAACGGTGAGGTTACAAGCTGGGATGGCGTGGGACAGTTCTCGATGCTGGACGGCAAGGTGCTTGTCCAGGGGCAAGGCAAGGACGTCTCCACCGTGAAGCAGGAACATCACTGCTCCCTCGGCGGCAGCGGCTGGAACACTACGGTCGCACCGGAACTTTATCTGAAAGATGTCGCCTATGTCGTGGGCAGCGGCAGCGGCTACCACATGCTGGTGGATGTGCAGATCAAGCAGGGGTGTCCCGCCGCGAAACTGATCCTCGATAACGCGCATCTTACGGCGAATGGACTCGACATCGGCTACAGCAAGCAGAGCGGCAACACCGACACGCCGCAGACAACGCTCGCGATCACGAACAGCACGCTGGATATCACTTGGCAGTTCAGGGCTCCGAATGCCAGCGGCATGGCGCCGGTGATCCGCATCGGTCAGGGCGGCCTGATGCGCCGCGTTACCAGCACGCAGGCGGGCGGCGTGTATTTCGATCGCAACCTTGACGTGCGCGTGGAGGACGGCGGGCGCATCGAGGTGGGCACTCCGCAGAATCTCTATCTGGGTGGTAACGCTGCGGGCGATCTGGTCCTTGCAAGCGGCGGTGGCGTGAAGGTGCATCGCTTCCTCGCGCAGAACGGCAGCACTGCGGCGGCGGTCGCGTTTGACGGCGGTTACGCGCAGTTCACGCTGAACGACGGCATCTCGACGGTGGTGAACCCCGCGACGACCTGCTTCCGCGCCGATGCGGGCGGCGGCGAGCTTATCACAGCGGCGGGTGTCACCCATACCCTTGCGATTCCGTTGCGCGGCACGGGACGCTTCACGAAAACCGGGGCGGGCACGCTCGTCTTCACGAACGACCTGAACGTGGCGATGGTGAAAGATTTACCCGTCTACTCGGAGTTGACGTCATCCACGGTGAAGGTCGCGAACGGTGGCGGCTTCGAGATCGCTGAAGGTACGGTCAAGTGTGTTGCGGGCACGACGGACGCTGCCAGCCGTTTCTCCGGCGTGGGTACGCTCGCAGGGTCGTTCGGCATCTTGACGCTCGATGTCGATGCGGAAGCGACGGACGGCCTCACGTTCGCGGATCTCACGGCTACGCAGGTGGTCGCCGACTTCGGACGCGCGAGCGATGATCCCGTCCCGTCGGGCGGCAGCGCCGTCGTCGCGAAGATCGGCGCGGGTGCCTCCTTCACGGGGATGGCGTGGAAGGCGGAGAACCTCGGCGCCAGTCGGACGGCAGAGTTCGTGTGTGACGCGAACGGCGTCGTGACGGCGCGCTTCCGCAATACTGGTCTCGTGGTCATAATCCGCTGACCGTGCGGGACAGGGTTTATGCAATGTTATTATCGCTGACGGCCAAGAAGTCTCTTTTCCTGGTGTTGTCGGTAATCGTCTATGGTAGCGGTTGCGCGTCATGCCAAAAGAAACAGGACGTCCCAACCGTATCTGAAAACCATAGGCATCATGCGACAACACCGGGAAAAGACGCTGACGAAAGTGCGGATGCCGTAGACAAATCTAAGGTGGAGCGATACGACAGTTCCCTTTTCACGCTGGAACGCAAGGCCGAATTGTTGTACACGCTCTCGCAAGAAGACAACAAGGGAAGTGATTTGAGAATCTGGCGTGTTGTCGTCACCACTGGCCATATTCAAAGACACGGTAAGTCGGGATACCCGCCGATACGTCATGAGGTGGTGTTTTCAGACGATGACTGTATCTCAGCGATCAAGCGTTTGCTGACGGAGGGGGCGGACATAAACGCCCGCAACCCTAAAACGGGAGACACAGCTTTGGATGTGGCGATATTACTGGGGCGCAGACGTGTTGTCTGGTTTTTGCTCAACGACCGGAATGGGGAAAAACTCGATGCGGCATCAATAAACACGGCAATCAAGGCCGCCGAAAAACGCGCAGACGATTTGGTGCTTCTACGGTTGGTCGAGTTGAGAGCAACGAAGGGACAAGACGACTGAACGCCGAACGCCGAACGCTGAACGCCGAACGCCGAAAAAGCGGCGTCGCGCGGGATACCGCTTGCCGCCGCACTCCAATTTTCACGCTCAAAATCTGGAGTGCGGTGACAAGAGCCGTGCTGTGCGCGGGTCGCGGCACCGCTTTCCGCCCCATCCGCATCAAAGCGGCGTCAGAAGCGGAACCGCCTGCTGCCGGTTGCGGCGGTAGACGTGGAAATCGCTGTCAAGGGACATAACCCGGTGCTTCGGGAAAAGCTCAGACATCCTAACGAGGCAGGCATCCGCCAGCGACATGGGGACATCGGCATACTTCCGAAGGAGGTCACACACGGGCACGATTTCGTCGCTCAGGCAGAAGTTACACTTGAGTCCGCCGGATCTCAGCATCCCTCCTATTTGCGAGACACCCCCGGATGTTGTACGCAGAAGAAAGATGGCTTCGGAAAGCGCGGCCTCGCAGGTGAGCAGGGGTCCCGACGCCTGCTTGAGCTGTTCCACTGTCCACGCATGATAGGTATCGCGGGCATTGATGAGCGCCACGAGGGGGCCGGCATCGATGATGATCGGCGGCTTCATCTCCCGTATCCCTCCATGTGGCGGGCATGAGACGACAGATCGCACGGCCCCTCCACTGTGCCGGAAAACTCCCTAATACAATCGTAGGCTGACGGTTCAGCGGCCTTTGACTGGTCTGCATCGATGTACTTGAGCACGGCTGTTCGGATCAGTTCCGAGCGTGACGTCTGGTGCTTCTCAGCGATGACATTCAGCTTGCTCACGAGCGACTGAGGCATCTTAAGTGTGACAGTAATCATGGTCTCCTCCGAACGGTATTACCCATTTATCGAAATGGTAACACCCGCTCGGTGCAAGGTCAAGGCCGCTTTGGCAACCGGTTAGTGCGCTTATGAGTGCATAGCCTCACGGACTATGAGTTTAGGGTGGTATTTGATACAATTGGCACCAAACGAGTAAAGGAGAGATGCTATGAAGGTGATTCGAGTGACTGCGGCGGTTTGTGCGGTGCTTGCGGCGTTTACCGTCCATGCAGCGAAGTTGGTGGTGACCAACGATTACAACGGCGTCAAGGTGCTCGTCAATTACGACGAGAGCCGCATCGCTCCGTACACGCTTGAGGACCCTTTGACGTTCGTCGATGGACGCAAGGTCAAAAGCCAGGCCGACTGGCGCGTGCGCCGCGAGGAGATACTGGAGATTTTCGCGAAGGAGATGTACGGCGTTGAGCCGCCAAAGCCCGAGGCGCTCATCACCGATCTCGTCAACGAAAAGGTCACGGCGGCGGGATTTGCGATACGCCGTCAGTACAAGATGTATTTCAAGGCGGACCGCACGGGGCCTTGCATCAACTGGATCCTCTGGATCCCGCGCTGGGCCAAGAAGCCGGTGCCGGTCGTCAGTTTTCTCAACTATCGCGGCAACCACGAGCTTGTCTGCGACAACGACATTCCGGTGCAGACGGGCTGGACCCGCGCTGGAAAACACACCGACGGAAACCGCTCTTCAGAACGCACGCGCGGCATGATGCAGGACGCGAACTCCGACAGCATCTTCCCGCTTGCGATGATCCTCGCGCGCGGCTACGCGGCGATGAGCGCGTGCTACTGCGAAGTTTCGCCTGATCCGGGCTACAACCAAAAGCCCCCCTACGAGCAGAAGACGTTTGCCTATACCGGCGTCTTCGATCTTTGGGGCAAGCGCGACGAGAGCCGTACGGACAATATCACCGCGCTCGGGGCGTGGGCTTGGGCGCTTTCGCGCGGGCTCGATCTCGCCGAGCGCGTCCCGGAAATCGACGCGAAGCGGAGTGTCGTCACCGGTTGCTCGCGGCTCGGTAAGGCTGCGTTGCTTGCGGCCGCTCGTGACGAGCGCTTTGCTGTTTGCGTGCCCAACCAGACCGGTGGCGGCGGCGCACCTCTTGCCAAGCGCAACTACGGCGAGAACGTCAACACTGAAATCCATGCCTTTACCCACTGGTATTGCCGCGCCTATGACAAGTACGCGCCCGATCCCGCGAAGCTGTTGACCTTCGACCAGCACATGCTGCTGGCCTGTGTGGCACCGCGGGCGCTTTTAATCGAGGGGTTCGACACGTCGAGGTGGATGGACACAGAGGGCGAGTACCTCGCGTGCAAGGCCGCCGCGCCAGTCTGGAAGTTCCTCGGCAAAGGCACGATGCCCGATGTCCCGTATCCGGACAATTACGACCTTTCCGCAATCGGCGACTCTTTTGGCTATGTGCGCCGCAGCGAAGACCACGGCATTTCCGGGTACGACTGGCAGTGGATGCTCGACTTCGCCGATCGCGCTTTCGGGAAATAAAGGAGAAAAGAATGCGACGGAAGACAATGGTTTGCGTCGCGGCCTTGTTGGCTGCGGGAGCCGTGAATGCGATCGAGTTGGACGGCGGGTGGATGCTCGCGCTTGATCCAGGCAACTGCGGCAAGACGAACGGCTGGGCGGCGGCCGTGCGGGACAACGCGAAGCCGGTGCCGGTTCCGGGCGTCATCCAGCAGGTTTATCCGTACGACTGCGGCGTGGCATGGTACTACCGGCGTGTCGCGCGTCCGAAAGCCGGAGCGCAGGAGCGCGTGATGCTCCGCTTTGGCGCGGTCGACTATTTCTGCGATGTCTATCTGGACGGACAGAAGATCGGAAGTCACGAAGGCGCGGAAAGCCCGTTCGCATTTGATGTGACGGATACGCTCAAAGAAGACACCCTGCTCGCCGTGCGTGTGATCAATCCCGGCGAGGAGATGATCGAGGGCTTTACGTGCAAGACGATTCCTCACCGCAACAAGCACGACAAGATGGAGTTTAGGCCCGGCTGGTGTTACAACACGGGTGGCATTATGCTTCCCGTTTCGCTTGAGGTTGTTCCTGCGGTGCGCGTGACCGATGCCTTCGTGAAAGCGGATTGGAAAACCGGTCGCGTCACGGTTGAAACGACGGTGCGCAATGACTCAGGCGCGCCATGCAAGAGAGATATTACCTTCGTCGTATACACTGACGACGCGCCGAACCCTGTCTGCACTGTGATGCGCCCGCGCGAGCTGCCGTCTGGAGACACCCTGTTTGAAGAGACGTTTGATGTGCCGGGCTTCAAGCTCTGGAGTATCGATACGCCGAACGTCTACACGCTTGCGGTCAATGGCTACGCGACGCGTTTCGGATTCCGTGATTTCCGCCTCGTGAATGGGTGGTTCACACTCAACGGGAAACGGATCTTCCTCAAAAGCGCTCATACCGGGAACCACATGCCGGGCGGTCTTTCTGTGGTGGATGCCGCCACGCCCGAGCTTGAGTATCGCGACTTCCAGAACATGAAGGCGATGGGGTACAACTGCGTGCGTTTCATTGCCACACAAGCCACGCCGCGCCAACTTGATTACTGCGACCGGCTCGGCCTGATGGTCTATCAGGAAACTTATGCCTCGTGGTGTCTCGCCGATTCGCCTCACGCGAAGCAACGCTTCCTCGAGTCCATGCGTTGCGAATTGAAGCGTGACCGCAACCATCCGTCGATCACCATCTGGGGTGCGATCAACGAGATGCGACAGGGCGACTCGATCGAAGCCGCGCGCACGATGCTCCCTGAAATGCGGGCACTCGATCCCACGCGCCTCTGGATCTTCAGCTCCGGGCGCTGGGATCTCTGGCCGAAGCTGCCGAAGGGCCAGAAAGCAAGCTGGCAATACCAGTTCGAAGGGCAACCGGGGCCGGACTGGGGTGTGGGTTCCGCGTCCAATCCCGGCAGCATGGAATGGGAGTGCGTGTGGGGCGAAGACGGCAATCGCGCCAACAACGACGCGCCGTCCCCCGGCGACATCGGGCTCAAGCCCGCCTGCGGCGACCTCCACTTCTACCCCGGCTATCCGCACAACCCGGATCAGGTGCGCAAGATCCGCACATGGAGCGCCCACGCGAAGCCGGCCTTCTTCTCTGAATACGGTGTCGGTTCGCTGCTGGACGTGATCGACCACTGTCATGAGTTCGAACGTCGCGGCATTCCCGCAACCGCGCCCGACCACGCGCTGATGGCTGAGATCCGCAGGAGGTATCTCGAAGACTGGGAGAAGCTGGGGCTCGGGCGGTTCTTCGCCGACCCCGTTGATTTCTTGAGGGCGTCCGAGCGCATGAACGCGCGCAGCCGCCGTGAAGGATTCGATCTCGTGCGTTCGAATCCACGCTTCGTGGGCTTTAATCTCACAGGCGCGCTCGACCATGCGCTCTGCGGCGAGGGCCCCATGTCGCTCTTCCGTCGCATCAAGGACGAAAACTTTGATGTGTTCCGCGATGGCTGGAGCGATCTGCGCTGGTGTCTGTTCTTGTCCAAGGGGAACTATTTCGCGGGGGACGCGGTGGAGTTTGAGGCTGTGCTGGCCGACTTTGAGGCGCTGCGCGACGGGACGTACGAGGCAACGTTTGCGCTCGTGGACACGAACGGCGAGGTAAAGTGGCGGTCACCGGTTGCGCCCTTTACCGTGCCGCAGAAGGACAAGGATGGTCTGCGCGCCGTCGCATACCCTGTCGCGCGGTTCCGGGCCGAGGTTGATCTCCCCCAAGGCGCGTACATGCTGAGGGCTTACCTTAACCATGGCGGTTATGCTGCGGCCTTCGAGAAGGGGTTCTACGTGACGGCGCGTCCGGTCGAAGAGAAGCCGCGAGGCGATTTCTTTGAACTCGGCCGCGTCGACGAGGAGCAGGGCAAGGCCGCGATGGCACGCATCGAGGCAGGCGCGACGGGACTTGTCCATCTCGAGAAGTGGGGCAGCAAGCCTCCTGCATTCCTTCCGCTTGCCAACCTCGTGGTCACGCCCCGGAATCACTGGCTCTACCATGATGACACGATCATGGTGCCCGATCCGCTCACGCAGGGATTGAAGACGGGGTTCCTCGACTGGGATTTTTACACGGACTGTTTTCCGTTTTACGGTTTCACGACGGATACGGAGCCCGTCTCCTTTGCGTCGGTCAACTTCAACGTAGGTGGTCCGCCTGTCTACAACCGGTCGTTCAATCTGGCTACGTTCAAGCATGGCAAGGGTCTGTTGATTGTTTCGACGCTGCCGATCGAAAAGACATCCCCCGCAGGTGCCATTCTGCTGGCCAACGCACGGAAAAGATAGGGGGACAACGATGACAAGGATGGCGATTGTCGTTTGGGCGGCAGGTCTTGCCGCAGCCTTCGCTTTCGGGAGCCCCGCGTTACGGTTTGCCGATGGCTGGCGGCTTGCGTACGACTACGAACATGTCGGCGCGACCAATGGTTGGGAGCGCAGTGTGCCGGACGGGGCTGTCGAGGCAACCGTGCCCTATTGTACGGCGGATGTCGCTCCCGATTGCCGAGAGGTTTGGCTTTACCGTGAGTTCGTTTCCAACTTCACCGCAGGAGAGCGCGTGTTTCTCGAACTTGGCGGTGTCACCTATCTCTGCAGGGCCTGGCTCAACGGCGAGAAGCTCGGCGAACATCGCGGTTCCTACGGTGATTTCTTTTTCGACGTCTCGGGCGCGCTCAGAAGCGGCGCGAAGAACCTGCTCGTACTCAATGTGCTCTGCCCGGACCACAATTTCCGCATTGATGGGAACGACTCCCATCAGATGCCGGTTTGGAAGACGTTCCCGCGCATTCAGCGTGTGCCCACGTTGCGACGCCATGACGACGTTGCCCTTGTCTGCGTGTTCCTGCGCCCGGACTGGAAGAGCGGTGCGATTGCGGGTGAGCTCGAGTTTGATGCGGTTCGGGCACGAGATGTCGACGTGACGGTCGAGGTGCGTGAGCACAAGCAAGACGCCGTCGTCGCGGCGTCCCGCCAGCGGGTGACGGTTCCGGCAGGCCGGGGAACGGTAAATCTGCCGGAAACGGTGAAAGTGCCCGGATTCAAGTTGTGGTCGCCGGACGCCCCCTCGTTCTATGACGTGACGGTCCGCACCGGCGGCGAGGAACTCGGAGTGCGCAGCGCCTTCCGTGACCTGCGGGTGGACGACTCGGGATACTTCGTACTCAACGGCCGCCGCATCTTCCTCAAATGTACGCACATGGCGTCGGAGCATCCCAGTGCGATCGATATCCCCGTGAACCTTGCCGCGATGTATCGGACGCTTCTCTTCCTCAAGGTTAGCGGACTCAACGCGATCCGCTTCATCAACTGTCCGGCATATCCCGAAGTGCTTGACATGTGCGACGAGATCGGCCTCATGATGTACCAGGAGCATCCGATGGCTTGGCTCAAGGTGGAGGGCCGGGACACGGCGCGTCTCTTCCGCGAGTCGGTGAAGGAACTCGTGCGCCGCGACCGCAACCATCCATCGCTGACGATGTTCGGACTCTTGAACGAGACGGAGAACGTGACGAACAAGATCGTCTTTAATGAAACCGCTCGCGACATGCTACCGGAACTCCGCCAGCTCGCGCCCGGCCTCCTTTTCATGTACCATTCGGGGCGTTGGGACGCGAAGCGCGATATTGCATCGGCCTCGAATCCGGGCTCGGTGCACTGGGACGCGTGGATGGGCGATGAAGCGCCGGACGCGCCGCCAGAGCCGATCAAGACACCACAGGAGGGCATCAGCAACCGCCCTGGTCGTGGCGACATCCACCTCTATCCCGACCTGCCGTTGAACGAAGTCGAGTGGCGGCTTTTCGATCATCTCACAAAGACCAACCGGCGGGCGGCGTTCATCTCCGAGTCGGGCTATGGATCGATGGCGAACGTGCTTGAGGGGTACCTTCGGGTGGCGCAGACCGGTCACGGTCGCAAGCTGTTCACCTATCCGATAATTGAGCGTCAGGTGAAAGCGCTCCGTAGCGCCTTCGACAAGTACGGGCTCTACCGGATCTGGCCGACGCCGGAGGAGATGATCAAAGATTCAGAGGCGCTGAGCGCCGGCAAACGCGCGGCGCTCACGACGATGATCCGGCGCTGCCCGAAGGTGAACGGCTACTCGATCACCATGGCACAGGATCTCAACTATTACGGCGAGGGGCTTCTGGAGACGGGCGGGGGGCTGAAGCGCGGCATGGCGGACATGCTCGAGGAACAGCTCGCTGATTTGCGTTTTTGCGTATCGTCCACAAACCTGTCGCTCTACGCGGGCGCGAAGTTTCCGCTCGATGTCGCAATTTCTGATTTCGGTGTGTTGAAAGAGGGCGTCGATTATCCGGTCGTGTTGCGCATCACGGGCACGGATGGTGTTGTTTGGCACCGGGAGATGACGCATCGCGTCGAACTCGCGGCGGACGGACAGCGGTTGCCGGTGAAGACGCTCTTTGCGGGCGAGGTCGACACGGCCGGCTGGCGTCCCGGTAGCTACCGCGTCGGGGCGGAGATTCTCGAAGGCGCACACGCCGATTGCGGAACGCTGGCCTTCACCCTGACCGACCCCGACGCGTTCGGCGCGTTGAAAGACAAGGTCGCTTACACCGTGAGCGGCGTACATCCGAATATCATCGGTTTCTTCAGGCGCGTCGGCATGCGGGTCATTGATGTCGATTTCGACCATCTCCCGTCCGAAGGCGTACTGTTCGTTGGCTGGGTGAACCTGCCGGACGAGAAGATCGACCGGCTCGTGGCGGCGGCGCATCAGGGTGTCAAAGTGGTCCTTCTGCAGCCGGAAGCGATTTCGACGAAGATGGGCACGGGGCAGCCGCGAAGGATGCCATTTGTGGCGGGACGGCTCAAGCGCGCGAGCAACTGGCTCTACCACACCGATTCGATCGTGCTCGATTCGCCGCTCACGGCGGATTTGCCGCGGGGCGGGCTAATGGACACGGACTTCTACCAGCATGCTTGGGGGTGTCATGTCTACCTTGACGGCGCCAAGCCTGATGTGACGGCTGTCCTGAGCGCTTTCGTCGGTTGCGGCGGGCGCGACCACACCGAATGTGAAATCGGGGTGCAACTCGGAGCTTATCGCGTCGGCAAGGGATGGATTGTCCTCAACACCCTCAGGCTTGATCTCTCCGGCGGCGAACCCGCCGCTGACCTCATCCTCCGCAACATCTACCAGTTCAAGCCTGTAGACTCGCCCACAAGCGCGAAGTAAAAAATTTGAACTCTCAACGTTCAACTCTCAACTAATGCACTAACGAACTGGTGCCTCCGCCGTCCCGTACGGCGGGGACAAAAACGCCGGTTAGGGGCTTTTGGGGGTTATTTTTTCTGCTGGTGGCTCGCCAGAATTTATGTAATATATTGATTTCCAAGGGGTTGCGAAGAATAACCAAAACATGTGAAAGCTAGATTTGGTATTGACTTGTGGTGGGGGAAAGTGTTGAATGGTGTCACAAAAGGTCAAGGTATGGTTTCTAATGATGTACAGAGCGTGGCGGCGGCTGCCGGACCGGGTTTGCTGGTCGGGCGGTTTGACCATGCTTTGGATCCCAAGAAACGGCTGACCGTGCCTGCGGGCTGGCGCGACCTGATGGGATCGCCGGCGCATGTGTACGTGTTTCCCGACCCGAACGAGCGGTGTCTGAACCTGATCCCTCCGGCGGAGATGGAGGGGCGGCTTGAGAAGTTGCGGCAGCGGCCGCTCTTCGACAAGCGCGCGCACGAGGCACTGCGGGTGTTCGGTGAGAACGCCGAGCAGGCGGTGTTGGACGTACAGGGACGGATCCGCATCAAGGATCGGCTGCTGGCCTTCGCCGGCCTGAGCAGCAAGGTGGTGATGATCGGCGCGATGAACCGCATCCAGCTCTGGTCGCCCGAAATGCGGCCGGAGACCGAGACGGTGGATCAGGCGGCGCTGGCGGCGGCGTGCGAGGTGCTGGAGTTTTAACGTTGCCCGGCGGGATGCCGGTGCAGTTTGACAAGAGGATTTGGATCGCGGGCAGGGCGTCCCCGTCTGGAAGGCGGACGCGTTTTCCGGCAGGGATCGTTTTGCTGCGCGATCGTTATTTGGAACGGATTCAGTCTGGAGGGACGATGCACCTGCCGGTGTTGCTGCAGGAGACGGTGGACGCCCTGGCGGTGGTCCCTGGCGGCAGCTACATCGACGGAACACTCGGCGGAGCGGGCCACGCGGCGGAGATCTTGAGGCGCGCGGGGCCGGCCGGCCGGTTGCTGGGGATCGACAGGGATGTGACGGCCCTGGAACGCTCGGCGGCGCGGCTGGCGGTGTTGTCTGGCGAGAAGGTGCTGGTGCACGGCGCTCATGGTGAGCTGCGGTGCCTGGCCGAAGCGAACGGGTTTGCGGCAGTGGACGGTGTGCTGCTGGATCTGGGCGTGTCATCCGATCAGCTCGACACGCCTGGACGGGGGTTCAGCTTCCGATTTGACGGATCCCTGGACATGCGCATGGATACGACTCGGGGGGAGTCGGCGGCCGACCTGCTGGCAAGGCTGGACGTGCAGTCCCTCGCAGACGTTTTTCGGAGGCTCGGCGAGGAGCCTCGCGCGCGGCGGATCGCTCAGGCGGTTGCGCGCGCGCAGCGTCAGGCGCCGATCGTCACGACTGGCCGCTTGGCGGAGGTGGTGACGGAGGCCGTGGGCGGACGCAGCGGGCCGCGGCATCCGGCGACGCGTGTGTTTCAAGCGCTGCGCATGGCGGTGAACCGAGAGCTGGAGGATTTGGAGCGGGCGCTGGAGGAGGGTTTGCGGCTCCTCAGGCCAGGCGGAAGGATGGCGGTGATCACGTTTGAAAGCATCACCGACCGGCTGGTGAAGCAGCGTTTTGCGGCGCACGCGGGACGTTGGGTCTCCCTGCAACAGGGCGGCGAGCGCTGGGAAGGCGAGTTGCCCGCTGTGGTGCGGGTGACGCGGCGTCCGCTGGAGGCCGGGCCAGAGGAACTGGCGGCCAATCCGCGGGCGCGCTCGGCGAAACTGCGGGTCGTGCAGCGCTGTGAGGCGCCGGTGCGCGACTGAATGGACGTTAGGTGTGTGAGACGGTTTGACAGAATGAACGACAGTTTGTAGCGTAGGAGGGTGTGCGATGAGAAGAAATCGGAAAAGAAATGTGCACGCGAAAGTCGTGCCTCGCTCGGTGGCCGGTGTTTTTCTGCTGATGGTCGGACTGGTGTTGCTGTATTGGATGATGGATTCCAAATGCGATGTGGACGGTCAGGAGATCCGCAAATACGAGCAGAAGCTTCAGGCGCTCGAAGCCGAGTACGCCCGTGAAGAGACGCGCTGGAATGAGAAGAACACGCCGGAGAAGCTGGAGGCGGCGATGTTGCAGCACGGGATCGCCATGGCGTACCCGTCTGCCGAGCAGGTCGTGCGTATGGATGCTTCGGGGGTGCCGATCGAGGGGCAGCTCTCTATCGCCCGTTTCAGGCGCAGTCAGAGTGCGACGGAACGCATGGTCAGAACGCAGCCGAAAAAGTGACGTGGCGAAGGTGACGGCGCGCCATGCATGATCGCGGGATACAGATTCGCATCTGGTTGGTTGCGCTGTCGTTGCTCTTGGCGTTTTGTGGGTTGGGCGCTAAGCTCTGCTATCTCCATCTCTCGGACCATTCTAAGGTAACGGGGCGCGAGTATAAGCGCGTTCTGCTAGGATTGCGCGGTGGGATTTACGACTGCAACGGCGAGCGCTACCCCATGGCGGTTAGTCTGCCTGCGCGGCTCTTCTACCTTGATCCGAAGGCGGTCAAAAAAGAGCATGACGTGCGTCAGATCGCGCAGAAGGTGGCTCAGCGACTCGACCTGTCCGAGGAGTCAGTACTGGCCCAGTTCAAGCGTACCGACTCGCGCTACATCAAGCTCGGGATCAGTCTGGATGATGAGGTGTTCGAGGCGTTGTCCGATCCTAAGACGATCAGTGGTGTGGCCTCTGAGGATATTGTCATCCGCCGTTACCCGCAAGGCCGACGCATGTCGCATGTGCTGGGCTTTGTGAACAACATGGGCGTCGGCGGAGCGGGCATTGAGCAGCAATTCAACAGCTATCTAACGGGCACGCCCGGCTTGATCGAGGGCGAGAAGGATGCCGGGCGCCGTGAGATTTTCAGCCGCCGTAAAATCCATGTGCCGCCCATCGCGGGCTCGGACATCTATTTGACACTCGATCATCGCATCCAATATGAAGTGGAGCGCGCAATCCAAGAGGTGGTTGAAAAATTTGACGCGCTCTCGGCATGGGCCATCGTGCAGCACATCAGCACTGGAAAGATATTGGCGATGGCCTCCTTTCCAGATTTCGAGCCGGAAAGATACACGGAAACCACCTTGGACGTCTGGCGCAACAACGCGTTGGCAATTGTCTATGAGCCGGGTTCGATCATGAAGGCGGTGACGGTGGCGGCGCTGCTGAATGAGCGGCTGGCCACTCCCGAGACGGAGTATGAGGTGGGCGAAGGGGTGTGGTTCTATGCCGGCAAGCCGCTCCGCGATCATGTTTACGGCCGCGTCAGCGTGAGTACGGCGCTCAAAAAATCCAGCAACATCGCTTGCGCGAAAATGGGCCTCCGGCTCGGCCCGCAAAAGCTGGAAGCTTATCTGCGCGCATTCAACTTCGGCAGTAAGCTGGGCATTGAACTGCCCGGCGAGGAGAACGGCATTCTGGCGCGGGCGAAGCAGTGGGACAAGCTTAAGCCCACACGTATCCCGATCGGACAGGGTATCGCGGTGACCGGCCTCCAGATGATCAATGCGTATTCCACGCTGGCCAACGACGGACGTATGATGCGGCCGTATGTGGTTGACCGGATCGTATCACCCAGCGGCGAGGTCATCATGCGCGCCAAGCCCGAGGTTATTGGCTGTCCGGTGCGTCCCGAGGTGGCGCGCGCCGTGCGCGAGATGCTGACGGGGGTCACCGAAGAGGGGGGCACCGGCAAGCGCGCTTCAGTCAAGGGCTTCTCCATCGCGGGTAAAACCGGCACGGCGCAGAAGGCGGTGCCCGGAGGATATTCGAGCACCGATTACTACGCCTCTTTTGTGGGTTTCGTACCGGCCAGCAAACCGGTCTTCAGCGTGTTGGTTTCGGTTGAGCGGCCACGTCCTCAGCACACGGGCGGTTTTGTGGCGGCCCCGGTCTTCGCTCGGATCGCCACGGCTACCGCGCGGTATCTTGCGCTTGACCCGGACCTGCCCCTTGACGATGACGACCTGAGATTGGCGCAACCGTAGCCTGTGCGACAAACCCCTTTGCGGACAGAGAGAAAGACTTTGATGAAATTTACAGACATTCCAGAGATCATCCCGTTCTTGAAAGATAAGCCGCCTGCGCTTGACTTCAGTGGTGTACAAAGCGATTCGCGGCGGGTCAGGCCGGGCGATCTTTTTGTGGCGCTGGTCGGGAGCCGCGATGACGGCGCGCGCTATGCGGCCGCTGCGTTGGCCAAGGGCGCTGTCGCGGTACTGGCGGAGAAACCGGTGCCGGATGCGTCTAAGCAGACGATTTTGGTCAATGATGCTCGCGGCGCACTGGCCTGTCTCGCGGCCGCACTGAACGGCTGGCCTGCAAAGGCACTGCGCGTGTATGGCGTTACCGGTACGAACGGCAAGACCACCACCGCTTGGCTGTTGCGCGAATTGCTACGTGCCGGTGGCAACACACCGGGTTTGCTTTCCACCGTGCAGATCGAATATGGCGGTCGCGCGATTCCGGCCACACGCACCACGCCCGACGCCTGCGAGTTGCAGAGTCTGCTGGCTGCGATGCGGTGCGCCGGTTGTGATTCGGCGGTGATGGAGGTTTCCTCCCATGCATTGGAACAGCAGCGCACCGCATTCCTGCGTTTCGAAGCCGCCGTCTTTACCAACCTCTCGCAAGACCATCTCGATTATCACGGCTCGATGGAAGCGTATTTCCAGACCAAGCAACAGTTGTTCAAGCAACTTGCACAAGACCATCCCGGCGCGGCAGCAGTCTGCTGCCTCAATGGCGGTTCCGACTACGGCGCGCGCATGGCTGAGTATATCGCAACGCTTCCGCTGCGTTGCGTCACCTGCGGCTTCACGCCGGATGCTGACCTGCGTGCTGAAAACGTGTCGGTAACGCCCGATGGCAGTCGCTTCACGCTGGTCACGCCGGATGGCGATCGCTGTGAGTTGGACGTGCATCTGGCCGGTCGTTACAACATCGCCAATATGCTGTGCGCGGCGGGACTCGCCCTTGACGCGGGTGTTTCGCTTGATACTGTGGCTGCAACGCTGGAGCAGGTGCGCCCGCAGTGGGGACGTCTCGAACGTGTGGCCACCGCGCTACCCGCCGCCGTGTTCGTCGATTACGCGCATACCGACGATGCGTTGTGCAATGTGCTCACCACGCTGCGTGAAATCACGCGCGGCCGCTTGATTGTTGTTTTTGGATGCGGCGGCGATCGTGATCGTTCCAAGCGTCCGTTGATGGGACGTGTCTGCGCTGAACTTGCCGACTTAGCGGTGGTGACCTCGGACAATCCGCGCAGCGAAGAGCCGATGGCGATCATCAATGAGATTTTGGCGGGCGTGCCGACCGGCGCGACGGTAGCGGTCGAGCCCGACCGCCGCATGGCTATTCGATTGGCGTTGACCGAGGCCGGACCCGACGACGTGGTGCTGGTGGCGGGCAAAGGCCACGAGCCGTTTCAGGAGCTTGCGGATCGCACCGTGCCGTTCGATGACCGGCGGGTTGTGGCGGAGGAGGCGCGCACGTTAGTTCTCACATGAAGGTAAGACACGAAGGGCACTAAGGGTTTCTGAGAACACTGCTCGGTTTTTTTTATCCACAGATGGACACAGATTACGCAGATTTTTTTGGGGGCAGGGCTGGCCGCAAGTCGCAAGTCGCGGGTCGCGAGTCAACTTCCCTTATTGCGGCCACGCAGTGGCTCGCAATCGTGAGAGTAAAAGCACTGCTCTGCTGTTTCACGCGAAGGCGCGAAGGTTGGAGGGCGAGTGTCCCCACGAGCCGCCTTCCGCTGTGCGGAAGGATGGGAGGGACGAGCGTCGCTCGTCCGCGGGCAAGCAGACGCTTGCCCCTCCCTGCGCTTCGCAAGCCCGATGGCAAGAGTGGAGGGTGGCATCTGGGTGGTGCGCAAAAATGGGAAACGTTGTGGCCTTTGTGCCTTTGTGTGAGGTTGAATTGGGTTGCGGGCTTTGCCCGCATTAGTTGCTACGTCGGCAGAGTCGGATAATCTGAACATGTCAAACGGTCAACCACAGGTGTTTGACGCGGCCGAGTTTGCCGCGTGGGCGCACGGCGACGCGCAGGCGTTGCCGGCGACCTTTTGCGGCGTGACGCAAGATTCGCGGCAGGTGACGCCGGGTTGTCTCTACATCGCTTTGCGCGGCGAACGTTTCGACGGTCACGATTTTGTTGCGCAGGCGCTCCAGAAGGGGGCGGCCGCAGCGTTGGTGGAGCGGGCGTGGCGTGCGCCCGAAGAGGCTGCCGGATGGCCGTTGATCCGCGTGGATGACGCGCGACGTGCGCTGGCCGATGTCGCGCGCGCTTGGCGATTACGGCAGACGGCGCGCATCGTGGGCATCACCGGCAGTTCTGGGAAAACCACAGTCAAAGAGATGACCGCCGCGCTCTGCAGCGGCGGCGGCTCGGTTTGTGCCACGCGCGGCAATTTGAACAATGAAATCGGGTTGCCGTTAAGCCTGTTGACGCTGGGTGCGGAGACGGCGTACGGCATCTTTGAGGTTGGCACGAACCATCCGGGCGAAATCGCGGTGTTGGCCGATGTGCTGCGTCCCGAGATCGCGCTTATCTCCAGCATCGGAAGCGCTCACATCGAACACTTCGGTTCGCAGGAGGCGATTGCGTTTGAGAAGGGCGAACTGTTGCGCGCGTTGCCGTCCGACGGTGCGGCGGTGCTCTGTCATGAGACCGCCTGCTTTGAGCGCTTGGCGGCTTGTGCGGCGGCACCGCTCGTGACGACCTCGCTGGTGACGCGCGATGCGGATTTTTACGGCGAGCCGCTGGATTTGCTGGCGGGCCGGATTCGGGTGTCAGAGCGCGCGACGGGTGCGGAGATCGAGTTGTGTTGCGGCTTGCCCGGCGAACACAACGCCTCGAACTTGCTGCTCGCTTTTGCTGCGGCGCGCACGGCGGGTGTATCGGCGGCGGACGCAGCGGAGGGGCTCGCGTGCTTAACCCTTCCAGAGATGCGTTGGGCCGTGAGCAAGCGGGAAGGTATCACCGTGGTGAACGACGCTTACAACGCCAATCCACAGAGCATGATCGCGGTGTTGCGCACCTTCATGCAGATGCCTTGTGACGGTCGGCGGATCGCGGTGTTGGGTGATATGGGAGAATTAGGTGCGCATGCCGAAGCGTTGCATCGCGAAGTGGGGCGCGTGGTGGCGGCGCTGGCACCGGATGAGATGATCGGCGTGGGGCCGAACACGTCGCGCTACGTGGCGGATGAAGCGGTGAAGTGCGGTTTTCCGGCGGCGCGGATGATGTGCTGCGCGGACACGGCGGATGCGGCAGCGATTCTGCGCATGCGGGTTCGTGCCGGAGATAACGTGTTACTAAAGGCGTCACGCAAGATGGAGTTGGAGCGAGTGTTAGATGCATGGACCGTATGACCAGGTGAATGCGCTGGTGCTGGGTGCCGGGGCCAGCGGCGAGGCGGCAGCGCTGCTGTTGGTGTCGCGCGGTGCGCGTGTGCAGGTGCTGGATGAAGGCGACGGCGCGGCCAGCGCCGTTGTGGCGGAGCGATTGCGCGGTGCCGGGGCCAGCGTACGATTTGGCGTCGGCGAGTTACCGGACGAGCCGTTTGACGTGTGCGTCACAAGTCCGGGATTTACCATGCAGCATCCGTGGATCGTGGCGTGCCGTACGCGCGGTTTACCGGTCATTTCAGAGCTGGAATTGGGCGCGCGTTACTGGCCGGGGCGCGTGTTGGCCGTGACCGGCAGCAAGGGCAAGAGTTCGTTGGTCAAGCTCTGCGCGGATACGTTGAATAGGGCGGGCGTGACCGCGTCGCCAGCCGGCAATTATGGAATTCCACTCAGCAGGCTGGCGTTGGAGCAGCCGGAGTTATGCTGGGCGGTGACGGAAGTCAGTTCGTTTCAGATGGAGCACACGCGGACATTCAGTCCAGATATTGCGATCCTGCTGAATCTTCAAGTCGACCATCTTGACCGTCATGCGGACATGGCCGAGTACAAGGCGCTCAAGTTGTCACTGTTTGCCGCCATGCGTTCCGGAAGTGTTGCGCTGTTGCCTGCGGGGTTGACGCATGAAGGACGCATCCCGGAAGGTGTCGAACTGTTACGCTTCGGGACGGATGCGGGCTGCGACTGGGCCTGTGAAAAACACGCGGTGACGGGTGTGCTGCGCGGCGATGCCCGCAGGGTCAGCCTGCAGGGGAGTTGGTTTGACAATGCCGTTCTGAGTGCGGCAGCGGCGGCCGGCGTGGCTGCGTTGATTCATGCGGGATTGAGTGATGTGCAGATTGAGGCCGGTTTGACTTGCTTCGAACCGTTGGCGCACCGCATGCAGACGGTTGCTGTCAGTCGGCAGGGGGTGCGGTACATCAACGACTCCAAGGCCACCACGCTGGCGGCGACTGCCGCCGCGTTGCGGATGGCACGGGGACGGGTGCGCTTAATCGCCGGCGGGCTCCTCAAAGAAAAAGAGCTAGATGGCGTAAAAGAGTTGCTGACACAAACCGTAGAAAAAGTGTATCTTATTGGGCGATGTGCTGAGCAGATGTTTCAGGCGTGGTCGGCGTCCGTCCCTTGTGAGGAGTGCGGCACGCTCGAGCGGGCCGTTGACGCCGCCCAGCGCGAGGCACTGCCGGGTGAGATTGTACTGTTGTCGCCGGGCACAGCTAGCTTTGATCAATTTACCAGCTATCGGGAAAGGGGAGAACGTTTTACTGAGAGGGTCCGTGCGGTTGCGGATCTTGATGAGCGTTTCTTTTCTGAAGGCAAGAAGGATAAGGAGACACAATGAATCGTCAAATCATGCGTATTGCTGCGGGTGCGAATCTGGTGGCGGGATGCCTCCTGCTGCAAGGTTGCGGAATGTTTGGAAAACCGAAGGATCACACCGTGAGCGAGTTACCGGGTGGTGATCTGCCTCCGGTCGAGGTACAGATTATAGAACCGGCCGCGTCGGCATCACCGGTTGAGGTGGTGCCAGCGACCGTGGAGACGGCGCCTGTCGCGCTGCCGCCGGTGGCGAGTACAACGCCCTACACGATTCAGAAGGGCGACACGATTTCTGCGGTGGCCTACAAGTACAACCTGCGCTGGCAGGATGTGGTAGCGGTCAACCCCGGGATCTCGCCGAACCGTCTGCGTATCGGTCAAGTGATTCAGCTTCCGGGTCAGATTGATCTGGGGCAGGTGCGTACGGTGCCGGCGACGACACCGAAAGCGCCTCGCGCGAGCGCGCCCAAGGTCTCCGCTCCGAAGGCGACGGCTGCGCCTGCTTCGGGCTCCACCACCATCTATGTGGTCAAGCCGGGTGATTCGCTCTCCGTGATTGCCCACCGGCACGGTGTCAAGACTGCGGACCTGCGCGCGGCGAACGGGATTAAGGGCGACAAAATCCTCGTCGGTCAGAAGCTGAAGATTGTGGGCGCGACCAAGACGCCTGCCGGAACGACATCAGCCAAGGCTGCGGCACCCAAGGCCGCCGCGCCGAAGATGGCTGCGCCGAAGGCAACGGCCTCGACACCCAAGACCGAAACGAAGCCCCAAGCGACTGTTGCGACACCGCCGCCTGCTCCGGCTGCTACCGCCGAGACTGTTGCGCCCGCTCCGGTTGAGAGCGCGCCTGTGAAGGTGGAGACCACCGCTGCCCCCGCGACGGTATCTCCGGTTGCCGCTGATCCGAATGTCCAGACCTACACGGTCAAAGAAGGCGAGGATCTGTATGCGGTCGCGATCCGCTGGGGTGTCAGCCCGAGCGATCTGAAGTCGTTGAACAACCTGACCGGTTCGGAACTGAAGGCTGGTTCCGTCCTGAAGATCCCTGGCGGCGTAAGATAACAGCGAGAGGCTGAGACATGCGTACGACGCTGATGGCGTTGGCTCTCGTCGTCCTGTCGCTGCTGGGTTTCGGGATTGTTTTGCTGGCAACGGCCAGTTCAGTGCGGGCGCAGGGTCTTTACGGCGACCCGCACTTCTTTGTTAACCGTCAGTTGATATGGATGGTCTTGGCTCTCGGCGTGGCTTGGGCTGCCTCCCGGTTTGATTACCACTGGTGGAAAGAGACTCCGGCGCTGAGCATCGGGCTTTATCTGTTTGTGGTGCTGGCGCTGATGCTGGTTTTCGTGCCGGGGATCGGTGTCAAGGTCAAAGGCAGTTACCGCTGGCTAGGCTTTGGGCCGTTCCGTGTGCAGCCGAGCGAATTCGCGAAGTTCATGACGGTGGTGGTGATGAGCGTCTGGATGGATCGCATCGGGCGCTGCGTACGTCAATTCTGGAAGGGTGCGGTCATTCCAGTGCTCGGCTTCGGAGTGATCGCAGCGTTGCTTGTACTCGAACCCGATTTCGGCGCGACGATGGTGGTCTGCGTGGTCGGCGGACTGCTGATGTTTGTGGCCGGTACCCGAATCATCTATCTGCTGGGTTTTGGTGCGGCGGGGATTGCTGTGGTCGGTACCTTCGTGCTCGCCAATGCCAACCGCATGGAACGCATCAGGGCCTGGCTGCATGGTGAGGAGAGCGGTTCGGCCGCTGCCTACCAGTTGAAGCAGGCGCTCATCGCCTTCGAGAACGGCGGGCCTTGGGGTGTCGGGTTCAACCAGAGCATCCAGAAGTACAACTATCTGCCCGAGGCACACACTGACTTCATCTTTGCGATCGGTGGCGAAGAGTTCGGGTTCCTGTTTTCAATCGGCGTCTTGTTGGCCTTCGTGCTCATTCTCGTGTGCGGCATCCGCATCAGTCAGCGCGCCCCCGACCGGCTCGGACGCATGCTGGCTTTCGGCATGACGGTGCTGCTCGTCTTTCAGGCGGGCTTCAACATCGGCGTCGTAACCGGTTGCCTGCCCACCAAAGGACTAGCATTGCCGTTCATGAGTTACGGGGGCACAAACCTGATCACCGCGATGTTGGCTGTGGGAACTCTGGTGAACATCGGGCGGCACGTCGATGTGTCTGACGAACGCATGCACACGCAGGTCGTCAAGAACGCGACGATTAAGCTGTAGCACCCTTGTCTCACTGGTCGGTGAGATAAGGTTTGGTTTCAGGTTACTGGTTTCAAGGTTTCATGCTTCGGCGTTGAGCGCAAATCTCAAATCCCAAATCCTTAAGATCCAAGTTTCTTCAGCCCCTTGAAATACGGTGCCACCCGCCCCTTGTTGTAGGGCTTGAGCCCGATACACGTGAATCGTCTAAATACCTGTCCCTTGGTTGCCGATCATGACGCGCGCGTCGCGCGGGCACTCGGCCGCGAACGCGGCGGTGCCTTCGTCAAGGACGAGGTTCACATGCTCGTCCCCCTCGACGAGCCCGTCGCGCAACGACAAGATTTCGACGGTCACGGAGGCCTCGCCGGCGGGGATTGTGGCGGAGAGCGGACGCTGCACAAAATCCACTCCGTTTTCTGCGTCGCCTGAGAACGTGTAGGTCACCGTCAGCGGTTGCGAGAGGTCGCCGCCGCGCTTGATGCGGAACACGCCTGGGAACGATGAGCCCTCGGTCGTCCGGTCCACGTCGGGAACCACCCATACGGGCGGTTTAGCGTCGAGCGGTTCGCTGTAGGTCCACATCGTGCCCACTCTCGTGCCGACGTAAAGTTTGCGCCCCAGAACGCCGATGCTATGTGCATCCGACGGAGCGTTCGTGCTCAACGTCGTCCAATTCTGCAAGTTGGTTGTGCGCATCACCGTTCTATCGTACCCCAGCGTATACAGTGCCCCATCGGAAATCACGTAATCACATACGTAGTTTTGCGACACCGCCGTGGGAGCACCAGTGCCATTGAAGGAATGGAGGTAGTTATTGATCTTCAAAACCATGACCCCCGCAAAACTGGAAGTTTTGCTGCCGTACTGCCCGATGCCGTAGCTGTTCGTTGTCCATGTCGTGCCGTCATACGAACTGCATGCGCCGGACGAGCTGCTCTGTAAATACATTTTCCCGCCAACCGTGCCGACAAAATAGAAGCGGCTGTAGTCGTCGTCGAGGTACACTTCCTGATATCCGAGCGTCCACGTGTTGCCGTCGTCAACAGAGCGTTTTGCATGCGAGAGATGGTCGCCGCCAGAGCCCACGATCCACAAATCCTTGCCGTTAAATGTTGTAATGCCATAACAGTGTTCCATATATACGCTCTTGAACTGCCAGCCTTTGGAGTAATCAAGAACGGCCACGCCGGAATGCGTGCTGGGATCGATCGGAGGCACATAGAGGCGTCCAAAAATCGGCGTGAAATAGTACACGGCCTCCGTCGTGAAGACGAATGGTTCGTCAAATGTTTTCGTCACGGGATCGTATCCCGCTAGCGTTATCGGCCCGGTGTTGGCATTGTAGTCGCCAAAACCCGAATACAGGCGGCCGTTCCATCCCTGCACGGCACGGATGATTTTGCCGACGCTAGTCCTCTGCGCCTGCGCCCATTTGTTCACGACCTCCAGGCTCCAGACGTCGGGCGCGGCATCCGCCTGCAACGCGAACACCGTCCCTGCGATGGCCATGAAAAAAATCCGGATGAAATACGTCGCATTGGCTTTCATTTCACGTGCTCCTTCGAGTTGTGTCGGTTCCGTTCTCTTTTGCTCTATAGCGGAAGGCGGCTCGCGGGACTCTCGCCCTCCAGCCTTCGCGTCTTTGCGCCTTCGCGTGAAACACCCGAGCAGTGCTCCAAAAAACTTCGTGTAGTATAGGCAAAAACGCTCAACGTTCAATGTTCAATCCAGCCGTAATCGGTAGTGATAGGGATGTGCGAAGGATCATGCGTTTCTGGTGAAAAGGGGAGCAAAGAGTCGGGAGCGCGGGCGTCCTCGCCCGCAACAATGTGCCTTGCAAAAGGGTGTGGCACGGGCATCTTGCCCGTGTTCCATGGTTTCATTTTTGACCTGATTGACCCGACTGACCTGATTGGGAGGGCGAGTGTCCCCACGAGTCGCCTTCCGCTGTACGGAAGGATGGTTTCAGGTTTCATTGCGGAGCGCCGGGAGGGGCAAGCGTCTGCTTGCCCGGCGGCGCATGCGCCGCCCATTTGAGCGTTGAAAGTTGGGCGTTGGGCGTTAAAAGTTTTTTAACTCTGAACGCTGAACGTCGAACTCTGAACTCTGAACTCTGAAGTCGAAAACTCCTAAATCCTAACTCCTAAATCCTCCTTGGCTAAGGATGCTGGCGCATCCTTAGCCTACTCGTGCCGCAGCGCGGTGAGAGGATCGAGCTGCGCGGCCTTCCATGCCGGGTGCGTCCCGAAGGTGATTCCCGTGATGACGGAGACCGCCAGCGCGACAATCAGCGATTCGGAGGTCACCACGGCCTTGAGACCGGTTTCGCCGCCCATGCGTGAAATCCATTCGGCGGCAGCGGCGGTCGCAATACCCAGTCCGGCACCGAGCCCGCCGCCGATGGAGGTCAGCAGCACCGACTCGGCGAGGAACTGCCAGAGGATGTCGCGCTTGCGTGCGCCCAGCGCACGCCGCACACCGATCTCGCGCGTCCGCTCGAAGATGTTGGCGAGCATGATATTCATGATGCCGATACCGCCTACCAGCAGGGAGATCGCGGCGATTGATGTCATCACCACGGTGAAGATGCGTTGCGTGCGCTGCGCGCTTTGCAGTAGCTCGTAAGGGACTTGCACCTCGTAGTCGACTTGCGCATGTGTTTCGCGCAGGTAGGTGCGTAGTCGGCCGGCTGTGCTGGGAATCGCATTGACGTTTTTTGCCGCGAGATAGAGGTAATCGTAATCCACCCGCTCCGCCATGCCGCGCCCCATCCGGACAGTGATGCCGCCCCAGAGAGACGTGGCCGTCTCCAACGGCATGCAGACGATGTTGTTGAGTTCGAGTTGCCCGCCGATGCGACCGCCCCCCGGACTCTCCATCAATCCCACCACGCGGAAGGAGGCGTTGCCGATGGCAATGGTTTGGCCGATGGGATCGCGGTGGCCGAAGAGTCGACGCGCGGCCTTGACGCCGACCACGCAGATCGGGTCAAGGATTTTGCCGTCGGTCGGCGCCAAAAAGCGGCTGCGTCTGTCCACCAGCCGACAGCGCGTCACCTCCAGAAAGTCTGGCGTGGTCGCGATGGCTTTGATGTCGGTGGATGCCTGTCCCAGAAAGATTTCCCGCCGCACTTCCATGACTGGCACGAGCAGGCGCACATTTTCGAAAACGGCGGCGATGTGCTCGACATCGCGCTGCGTGATGCCGTAGCGCTGGGTGTACGAACGGGTCGTCTGCGTCACGTTGCCTTCAGCCGGCTTCACCGAACGCAGGATGATGTTGTCGACACCCTGCGATTCGATCTGATGCAGGGCTTCGCGTCGTCCGCCCTCACCGATGGCCAACATAGCCACGACTGCGGCGATACCCAGCACAATGCCGAGTGTGGCCAACAGCGATCGTACCAGATGCCGCGTCAGACTCGCATAGACAGTCCGGGCCATTTCCAGCAGGTTCATGCTTCGCTGGCCCTCCCGTCATGGATCGTGACAGCTTGCGTAGCATAGGTACGGTAGGCCGGGTTGTGCGTCACCATGATGATGGTCTTGCCGCTGCGGTGCAACTCCTGAAAAATGCTCAGTACCTCCAGGCCGGTCTTTTCGTCAAGATTGCCGGTGGGTTCGTCGGCAAGGATGACCGGCGGGTCGTTGGCGAGCGCGCGCGCGATGGCGACGCGCTGGCATTGGCCGCCCGAGAGCTGGGTGGGGCGCGAGCCGTAACGGCCTTCCAGTCCGAAACGGTCCAGCAGCGCCTTGGCCCGCTGGCGCATGGTCGCGCGCGGAACACCCGCATACTGCATCGGTACACAGACGTTCTCAAGGATCGTCAGGTGCGACAACAGGTTGAACGACTGAAACACCATGCCGATCATTTTGCAGCGAACCGCCGATGTGGCGTCGTCATTCAGTCCCGACACCGCGCGGCCTTCAAGCAGGTAGGTGCCGGAGGTGGGACGCATCAGCAGACCGAAGAGATTGAGCAGGGTCGACTTTCCCGAGCCAGACGGTCCCATCACGGTCAAAAACGCACCGTGCTTCACGATGAGATCAGTGGGGCGCAACGCGAAAATCTGCGTGCCACCGGCTTCGTACGTTTTGCTCAGCCCGCGCAGTTCGATCAACGGGGCTTGGGGCGCTGGCGTGTGCAGACGCGCGCCGCTCATGGCGTGAGTGGCTCCACGATACGGGCGGTCAAAATATCCAGCGATGGCCGATCAAGTACGAACAATACGTCTAGTCCGCGTACGGCCGCATAGCGTTTGCCGAAACCGGCCTCGCGCCCGATCCGGAGCGTTTTGCGCACAGCATCCCGCGCGTCAACGTCGATGCTGATCTTCAGCCAAGGCTCGCGAAGACCGCAAGCGGCGAGACGTTCAGGCTCTAGGCCCACGCCTTCAATGCGATCGGCTCGCAGGTTTTCGACGCAGACAAGCAGCGCGTGCAACCGCTCGTCGACGATGCGTCCGGCTGTTCCTTCGCCCAGATGCCACAGCGTCTCGCTGTTTTCGCGCTCCACGACTGTGGCGGGCGTCCCTTCATGTATGACCGTAATCCGCCGTACGCTGGCGCGTGGCAGGTTCAACACATTCTTGTCGCGCAGGCTGAACAAACCGGCCATATTGACAAGAGCCGGCGGCAGATTACTGGATGCGATCCGGTAGACCGTCGGCGCGTTTGTGAAGACCAGATCAAAAGCGGTGCCTTCCAGATTGCCGGGGGCAACCATAAAACGCCACGCGCCTTGCTCTGCAGTCAGTTCGACGTGACTGATCGGCAGGGAGCGTTCATGCGTCGCGGTTCGGGTGTCGTCCCCATTCTCGAAGATGGCGTCGGCCCTCAACCGCAATAACCGTTCGACCGTATCACGTACAGCAGGCTGATCCGCCTTGTCTGAGACCGGTGCCTCAAACCGCCAAAGACCATTGGTTTGGGTCAATACAAATAGCGCATCGCCCAGTTGAACCTGCAAGCGCCGCACGCCTGCGGCAGACCCGAAGAAGGGGCGCGGATCGCGCAAGTTTGCGACGGACAACTTGAAGGCATCGGCCACGGTGTTTGAGACTGCGCCGATTGCCCCGCCACCCGGCAAGAGCACATAGCAGAGCGATGCGGCACCGTCGAGCGTGTGCCCCAGGGTGATTTTTTCGGGCGTCGTATCACCGTTCTCCTGCACATTGATTTGGATTCCGGAATCAGGCCCCAATCCGTAAAGCCCCATCCGTGTTTTAAGCGCGGAATCGGTTACGGTGACATCCAGGATGTTTGAGACTGTGGGCCAGACAAAATGTGTGAGCCTTGCTCCGTAAAGCGTGTCGAGAAGCGTGTCGATCCGTTCATCATCCGCCGCTGCCTCCGTCGGTTGAACCAGTCGCCAGGTGCCCGTCTCTTTTGACAGCGTGATGAAGGGGCGGCCGGGCGCACGCACTTCGAGCGCGCGGACTGCGCTGCGGACGCCGCTCAGCAATTTGCGCGAACGGAGATCGTCGGCGGTATGCGGGATCGCATCGAGCAGTGCGGCCGGCACGACCAAAACTTGGTCGGAGCCCTCAACGCGCAGGTAGAGTTCGTTGCCGAGTGGGGTGAGGGCGCCTAACAGGAATGATTCACTGCGCTGCATACCTTCCAGCGTCACATGGACGCGGGGCGGCACCAGACCGAAATCACGCATAGAAAGTTCGCGCTTGCGGAGTTCCTGAAACGCAATGGCATCCTTGACCCGCGCCGATTCAAACGCATCGAGCAGTTGCGCCACGGTGCCTTGCTCAATCTGCGCAGGAAAGGGTGCGGTCATGTGCCAGCGTCCGTCCGCCAACTCGACGCTCATCCGTGCTTCGCCGCGGTCGATGGTCAGACGCGTCACACGACCCAAAGCCTCATCGACCACACGCGAACGGACACTTTCCTCTGTGCCGAAGGTTTGCCGCCTTACATGCAGCCCCCATAGCAGCAACGCGCAAGCCGCGATGGCTGCCAATAAAAAAAGAATGGTTCGTCGGTTACCCATATCCGCTTTCTACCGCCTCGACCGCCTAGACGTCAGACAGAACACAAGGAAGACACAGAGTGGTATGACGCCTGCGGCACCCACCATAAAGAGAACCCACTCGCGTCGCGTAAAGCCGGTCACCAGTGTGGCATCGCCGCCTAGCGAGGGGGCCGACCCCATGTCGATGCCGGCCAGCCAAGCCATGGCGTTCACAAAAAAATCACGGTTAGCGCTGGCGCGCGAGGCCAGCATGCCGTTCATGACAAAATCGGTCTCGCCGATCACGCACAGGCGTGTCGGACGGAACGCCACATCCTTGGCGACACTGCCGCCGCGTTCGGAGACGGCTGCCACTGCTACCGGTCCCGGCAGCTCGGTTTGCGGATCGAATTGACGCGGGAAGACATGGGGGTGGCTTTCACCCCACCCGTCGGCATCGGTCGAGGCGAGCAGGGTGACCTTGGGCCGATCCGCGCCGGTCGGTGCAGAGGTTTCGTTCAGCGTTTGGATGCAACGGGCGTTATTGAAGACCAGGGAGGCGTTCTTGAGTTCGCGCGTAATGACGTGGTCGGCGAAGTTCGAAAGCACGACCTCCTGACCGGAGAGCGTCTGCGGACCGACAGCAAAAAGCGGCAGCAACTTGACGCCCCATTTGGCCAGCACGTCTTCTATGCCAGTTGTGACATGAGGGGCAGCCAGATAGAGCAGCCGTCCACCATTCTGCAGGAAACCGTCAAGCAGCGCGATCTCCTCCGCGTTCAGCGCATAGCGCGCACCGGCGATGACTAAGACGTGGCAATCATCGGGAATGCGGTTGAGTCCAGGCAACGTGAGAGGCTTAAGGTCAAAGCCGCCGCGATTCAGTTCACGGGCAATGTCCGAAAAACCATGCAGCTCATCGTAATCATCAAAGCGCACCTCGCCATGCCCTTGTATCCAGTAGACAATTGCCCTTTCGAAAGGCAGAGCTAAGCGTGCGATCGCTGCCGCGCATACACTTTCACCACGGAACACACCCAGTTCACGGTGGTTACGCGCGTTGAGTTCTTCGCGCGTGCGCAACAGGGAACGCTGTGCGATCATCTCGTCAAGTGTCACGACCAACCGGCGACGCTGGCGTTCCAGCAGTAAGGCATTTTCCGGTACCTTCTGCGCCGCGAGCTGTCCCGCCCGTGCCAGATCCCAGCGGGGATCAACGTACTGGATCACGATGTCGGCACCGGCCACGCTGCGCGAGGCTTGCCGCAAACCGCGCAACAGGCGCGAGACCGGTCTGAACATCGGGTGTCGGCGATCCATGAAACAGGTGATGCGGATCGACCCTTGCGTGTCGGCCAAAATGTCGCGCGTACGCGCCGAAACTTGCGTGACCTTGCCGACATTGACCTCCCACGTCAACGCTGTGTAGTAGCCCAGTGCTACGACCAAAACGCAGAGTACGCCGCCCAGCACAATGGCCAGCAACGTGGAATTCTGCAAGGCGCGTCGTCCTGATTTCGGTGTCTTATCGGGAGTGGGTTCTTTTTTCACGGCATCATCCCCGCAGACGCAACAGCGCCAGCAGTTTGGAACAGGCGAACAGGAAGAAGAGGGCCGTTGCGACATACAGCATAATAACGGATGTCGTAAAAAGCCCGGTCGAAAAATCATGCACATGCATCAGCAGCGGCATCCACGCCACGGAGGTGCGCACGCCGGGCAACCAGGCGAGAATCGCCGCATACACGGCAATCGGCAGGGCGCTGCACACGACCAGCGAACTGACGGCGGCTGCCGCCTGATTACGGAAAAGCACTGAGATCATCGTGCCCGCTGCGCACCAGGTCGAGGCTTGTAACAACAGGATCAGGCTGGTCGCGGCGATCGCTGCGGCGCTGGGCCGCGCAAGCTGAGGCCCGGCTAACGCCGGCAAGAGCAGCGCTGGAACTAGCAGCGACAAGCCCAACGTCACGACGACGGCCGTCATGGCGGAGAAGAACTTGCCGAGGACGAGGTCACGCTCTCGGATTGGCGCGGACATCAACAGGTCGATCATGCCGGTCGCACGTTCTTCGGCGAAAAGGC
>Ga0116189_1000626_pt1 | contig 31027 bp, 20 predicted proteins | sample AD_JPNTR3_MetaG_FD_89895 | JGI IMG/M metagenome (GOLD analysis project Ga0116189, IMG submission 89895) | Active sludge microbial communities of municipal wastewater-treating anaerobic digesters from Japan - AD_JPNTR3_MetaG | ecosystem: Engineered > Bioreactor > Anaerobic > Digestate | place... | reverse complement strand
GTTGAAACGCTACAAAGTGTAGCGCGTCCGCACGCGCCGCGCAAGTGCTATCCGATTCAGCGTAATCCGATTCGCTGGCCACTAGCCTGGCACACCCCTGTCACTTTCTTGACACACACCCGGCATTTTACATTTGGGGATTTTCGCATTGCCGGATTGGTGCGTGAAAACGTATGATACTAAGCCATGTCTAATGGATCCCAAAATAAGCGCGAAATGCCCAAGCCTCCCCCGATTTTACCTTCGCAGGCGGAAAAACAAGGAAATGATGCTGCCGGTGCCATGCCGCCCAAGCGGGTGTTCGGTGCCTGGCTGGTGGTGGGCATGTTGTTGCTGCTCATGTTGGGCATGGTGTATTACAAGCCGGAAGGTGAGTATAAGCCGATCGACCAGCTTGAGTTCCGCCGTATGGCCAAAGAGGGACTGATTGAAGAGGTCTCGATGGTGCGCGAGCCCAACGGCATCACCTACCTGCGCGGTATGAAGAAGGGAGTGGCCAAGGAACGTTTCCGAGTTAATGTGTTCCCTTCCGAAAATCTCGAGCAATTCCTGTTGTCGAACAACATCCCGTGCCCGGTGGTGAACAACAACAACTTTTTCGGGCCGTTTCTGCGCGAATTGCTGATGATCGCGCTCTTTCTGGGACTGCTCTATTTTGTGTTCATCCGCCAGATCAAGTCTGCCAACATGGGTGCGATGAGCTTTGGCAAGAGCCGGGCCAAGATGCTCAATCAGGACAAGAAGAAGGTCACGTTCGCGAATGTGGCCGGCATCCAGGAAGCGAAAGAAGAGGTGCAGGAGATCGTCGAGTTTCTGAAAGATCAGCAGAAGTTCCAGAAGTTGGGCGGACGCATCCCCAAGGGCGTGCTGCTGATGGGGCCGCCCGGCACGGGCAAGACGCTGCTGGCGAAGGCTATCGCCGGGGAGGCGGGCGTGCCGTTCTTCAGCATCAGCGGATCGGATTTCGTCGAGATGTTCGTGGGCGTGGGCGCGTCGCGCGTTCGCGACATGTTTGAGCAGGGCAAGAAGCACGCGCCCTGCCTGATCTTCATCGACGAGATTGACGCAGTCGGACGCAGCCGGTTCTCTGGCATTGGCGGCGGTCATGACGAGCGCGAGCAGACGCTCAATGCGCTGCTGGTGGAGATGGACGGCTTTGAGACATCGGAGGGCGTGATCATCATCGCGGCGACCAACCGGGCTGATGTGCTGGATCCGGCGCTGCTGCGTCCGGGGCGTTTTGACCGCCAGATCATCATCGACCTGCCGACGCTTGCGGGCCGCGAGGAGATCCTCAAGATGCACGCGCAGAAGATCAAGCTGGCACCCAACGCGGATCTCTCGCGCATCGCGCGCGGCACGCCGGGCTTCTCGGGCGCCGATCTCGCCAACCTGCTCAATGAGGCGGCGTTGCTGGCCGCGCGTGGCGGCAAGCAGGCGGTGGAACACATTGATCTCGAAGAGGCGCGCGACAAGGTGCTGTGGGGCCGCGAGCGCCGCAGCCGCGCCATGGAAGACCGCGAGCGCCGCATCACGGCATGGCACGAGTCCGGTCACGCGCTGCTGCAAGTGTTGTGCGAACACGCCGAGCCGTTGCACAAGGTCACGATCATTCCGCGCGGGCAGGCATTGGGAGCGACCATGTCGCTGCCGGAGCGTGATGTGCTCAACCGCACCAAGAAGGAATTGCTGGATCAACTGGTCGTGTTAATGGGCGGGCGTATTGCTGAACAGATGTTCACCGGAGATCTCTCAACCGGCGCGCGCATGGACATCAAGATGGCCAGTGAGATCGCGCGTAAAATGGTCTGTTCTTTCGGCATGAGCGAGGTTTTCGGATTCCAGTCGTTCGGCGACAACCAGGAGACGCTCTTCCTCGGCCGCGAGGTGGTGCGCCATCAGGCTTACAGTGAGGCCACGGCGCGCAAGATCGACGAAGAAGTCGCGCGGCTGGTATCGGACGCATATGCGCGCGCCTCACAGATGCTGTCGGAGCATCGCGAAAGGTTGGAGGTGTTGGTGGAACACCTGCTTGAGGCTGAGACCATGGACGGACGCGATGTGGAGGAATTGATCAAGGAGGGCCGGATTCTGAGCGATGAGGAACGCGCCGCCAAGAAGCAGGCGGACACGGTTTCTTCGGATGTGGCCTCCGCCGCTGGCGCTCAGCCGCCTGCGGATGAGTCCCCGGCCCCCGGTTCGGGGGCGGATGCAGCGCCGCCGCCGTTGCCGTGGCTGAATGAATGAGGTGGCCGGCCGCTTGCCGGAATGAGCCCATGATGGATTCAACACCACTACCCGTCCCGTTTCGGGAATGGAGATGCCGCGAACGGCGTTTGCCGTTGACGCGGACCTTGGTGATGGGCATCGTCAATGTGACGCCCGATTCGTTTGCCGATGGCGGCAAGTGGTTCGATGAGGACTGTGCCGTGGCCCATGCGCTCAAACTGGTGGAGGAGGGCGCGGACATCCTCGACATCGGCGGCGAGTCGACGCGGCCAGGCGCCGCGCCGGTCAGCGAAGCCGAAGAGTGCCGGCGCGTGTTGCCGGTGATCCGCCGTGTGACCGCGGCTTGCGATGTGCCGATATCGGTCGATACACGCCACGCCGCTGTCGCACGCGCGGCGGTAGACGCCGGTGCGTGTATCGTGAACAACGTCATGCCGCTTGTTGATGACGTCGCCATGGCGTCCGTGGCGCGTGAAACCGGCGCGGGGCTGGTCGCCATGCACATGCGCGGCACCCCGCAAACCATGGCGGAACTGGCGGTCTACGGCGATGTGGTGAGCGAGGTGGAGGAGGCGTTGCGCAAAGCATTGGTTTTTGCCGCCGGACAGGGCGTCATGATAGATCAGGTGGTCATCGATCCCGGCATCGGCTTTGCCAAGGACACGACTCAGAATCTGGCGCTGTTGTCGGCGACGGCGCGATTCGCGCGGCTGGCTCCGGTGCTGGTCGGCGCGTCCCGGAAACGGCTTATTGGCGAGCTTTGCGACGAGCCTTTAGCGTCCGAACGGCTGGGCGGCAGCATCGGGGTTGCGGTTTGGTGCGCGATGCACGGTGCCGCCGTGGTGCGCGTTCATGATGTCAAAGAGACCCGTCAGGCGCTGACCGTTGTGCGTGCGCTGACGGCATGAGGCGCGACCATGATTCGGAAAGTCAAGCGAACATTGTCTGTTTGGGTGTTGGCCGCCGGATCTCTGGCAGGCTTGGCGCAGACGGCAGAGGGGCCGCGGCTGCCTCGCGGGATCGTGCCGGCCGCGCCCGTCTATTCGAGCGACGGCACGGTGGCGGTTTTTGCGCCTGCGCATCAGGCCGGTTATCGGATGCCGGTCCTGACCTTTGTGACGCAGTTCAGTGCCGAGCTGCAGCGGGTGTTGCGGCTCAAGTTGGGGTCGCAACTCGCGCCGCTCGAGGTGGCGATCGGCGGGCAGAGCGATGGCGACACGCGTGTGTTGACGGTGCGCCTGCGCGATACGGACGGTGTGGTGCGAGAAAGGATCGAACTGCCCGATCCCGAGGCGGCGGATCTGGAGCGCTTCCGGCGCGCGATCTGCGTGGCGTTGCTGCGGGGCTGGATGGTGGAGGCCGGCGGGACCGAAGCCACCATGCAGAATCTGCCGGCATGGCTGATCGACGGACTGTTGCGTTACATCGACCGTGAACGGCGTCAAATGGATATCGACCGTACGCTGTTGCTCTGGTCGCGGGCGTGCCTGCCGCCTGCCGCAACTTTGATCGAGATGGATAGCCATGCGGCCACGCGTGAGCCCGCCGTCGCCGCGGTGCTGGCGAGCTGGATGATGGAACGGCGTGACGGAGCCTCGCACCTCGAAAGGGTGCTGCGCGCGGTCGCGACCGGCACGCCGTGGTCGGTCGGTCAGGTCGCGCGGCTGTTGTCCGGGGATGAGGATCCCCTCGCGTTTGACGAGCACGTTGACCGGAAGCTGCTGGCCGAGAGCCGTGTCGTCGCGCGGCCGGGGCTGACGACGGCCGGGATCGTCCGTCGTTTCCGTGCGCACCTGTTGCTGTACCCCGCGTTTTATGATAAAAGTCTGGGCGACACTCACCCGTGGTGCACGTTCCAGCAGGCGGTGGCCCGTTCGAAGGATCCCGAGGTGCGCGCCGCGGCCGCCGCTCAAAGCCTCCGCATGAAGATCGCGGCGGTTGGACGCGATGGTATGCTTCTTGCTGTTTCCGACGCTTACGGGGCTTTTCTCAATGCGTTGGCGCGCGGTGCGGAACAGGGGGAGTTGACGCGCCTGCTTCTTGAGGCCGATGGCATGCGCGGGACGTTGGAGCGCCGCGTGGCGGGCGGCGGGGCGCTTCAGCGGGACGCGGGTGGAGCTGTGCAGGGGGAGACCGGCGCGCAAAGGAAGTGACATGGCGAAGACGGACAACAATCAGAAAACGATCGTCGGCAAAATTCATCCGGATGTGCTGTCCTTCACGGTCGGCAAGGATCCGGTGCTGGATCTGGAGCTGGCGGTGTGGGACTGTCTGGGCACGGCGGCCCACGTGACGATGCTTTCCAGGATGCGCGTCAAGCCGCCGATCATGGGGACTGAAGAACGCAAGCGGGTGATCGCGGCGCTGGTGGAGATCATGCGCGAGGCGCATGCCGGAGCGTTTACGATCACCGAGGCCGACCAGGACGTGCATCTGGCGGTGGAGCGGCGGCTCACCGAGCGGTTGGGTGATCTCGGGCGTCGGGTGCATACCGGGCGTAGCCGTAACGACCAGGTGGCGGTGGACATCCGTCTGTACGCCAAGGATCAGTTGCTGGGGCTGACTGAAGAGGTTGCCGTGCTGGCCGAGAAGCTGGCGGCGTTCGGACGTCGCCATGCGCGGCTGCCGATGGTAGGACGCACGCATCTGCAGCCCGCGATGCCGAGTACGGTGGGGCTGTGGGCCACAGGGTATGCCGAGCTGCTGTTTGATGACTTGCCTTTGGTGGAGGCCGCCTATATCACGAACGATCGTTGCCCGCTCGGCTCGGCGGCCGGGTATGGGGTGCCGTTGCCGCTGGATCGCGCGTTGACGGCGCGGCTGCTGGGTTTCGCGCGTCCGCACCACAACGTCTTTCACGCGAGCAATGCGCGCGGCAAGAATGAGGCGGTGATGCTGGCCGCCTGCGGGCAGATCATGCTGAGCCTGTCGCGCCTGGCCGAGGATCTGATTCTGTTTTCCATGCCGGAGTTCGGCTATTTCGTGCTGCCGCCGGAGCTGTGTACCGGCAGCAGCATCATGCCGCAGAAGTACAATCCGGATGTGCTGGAGCTGATCCGCGCCAAGGCGGCGCTGGTGCTGGGTTACGGCACGGCGGCGAACACCATTCTGAAGGCGTTGCCGGGCGGCTACAACCGCGACCTGCAGGAAACCAAGGAGCTGTACATGGAGGGACTGCGCGTGACGCGCGCGTCGCTGCGCATCATGGCACTGATGGTCGCCGCGCTCAAGGTGCGTCCCGGGCGATTGCGCGCGGGGTTCGCGCCGGGGGTGTTCGCCACCGACCGGGCACTGGAACTGGTGGCCGGCGGCATGCCGTTCCGCGATGCCTACCAGCATGTGCGTTCTCATCTCGATGAATTAGAGGCGGCTGATCCCGATCAGGCGGTGGCCGCCAAGACGCACGAGGGCGGCACGGCGGGACTCGATTTCGATTTCTACCGCACGCGCGCTGGCGAGGTGCGCCGGTGGGTGCGCGAACGGCGCAGGCACGCGTCTGCGGCCTTCGCCAAGCTGCTGGGGGTGGCGTTCCCGGTGGTGTGAGCGTGACAGATTTTGTGTATCGAAGACGGGAGAAAGGATGACGAGCATGAGGATTCAACAGGTGGTGGCAGGCATCGGAATGTTCCTGGGGACGGTCGTGTGCGCGGCGGCGCAGGAGGCGGCGGCCACCGCGGCGTCGCCTGCGGTGAACGCGTACGGCATGTCGTTCAAGCAAGCCTGGGAGTATGGCGGGTGGATCATGTGGGTGCTCGCCGCGATCTCGGTGTTCGCCCTGGCCATGGTCTTCTATTTCATGGTTGTCTTGCGCCCTGGCGCGGTGACGCCGCACGAGCTGATGGTGGATCTGCTCGCGCGAATCCGGGCCAACGACCTGAATGAGGTGCGCCGGCTGTGTGACCGCCATCCCTGCGCACTGTCGTCGGTCGTGCTGGCCACGCTCGACTGCATGCGCAACGTGCCGCAGTGCGACGTGGCGCTGTTGCGGGGGGCGACCGAGTCGGAGGGGGTGCGCCAGGCTGATGCGATCCAGGGCCAGACCGAGTTTCTGTTGGACGTGGCGACGATCGCGCCGCTGCTGGGACTGCTCGGCACCGTGCTGGGTATGCTGACCGCCTTCGGATCGGTGGCGAGCGACGTCGCCAGCGCCAAGCCGGTGGTGCTCGCGGCCGGCGTGTCGCAGGCCATCGTCACGACGATCTTCGGTCTGGTGGTCGCGATCCCCTGTATGGCTTTCTATGCCTGGTTCCGCCGTCGCGCGAGCCGTCAGATCGCGAACCTGGAGACCGCCGCGGCCGAGATCATGACCGCGATCATCGGGGTGACCTCGGGGGCCAAGGGATCCGCCTATAACGACCGCTAGCCGGAGAGAGTGAGGAGCGCCAGCCATGAACTTCCGCAAGACCCGACGGGGCGTGCTTCCGACGTTCCAGATGACGTCCATGATGGACATCATTTTTCTGCTGCTCTTTTTCTTCATCACGACCTCGGTCTTTTCGCAATGGGAGTATGAGATCAACATCAGCCTGCCCTCGGCCCAGAGCGGCAAGGTGCCGGATCGCCTGCCCGGCGAGATCATCATCAACATCACCAAGGACGGGCGTGTCTCCGTCAACCAGCAGGATCTGACGCTTGACGCGCTCAGGACTCGTCTTGACCGTCTGGCGCGTTACTTCCCGGGGCAGCCGGTCGTGCTGCGTGCCGACAAGGAAACGCGTTACGAGGACCTGATCAAGGTGGTTGACACCTGCCGCAAAGCCGATATCTGGAACTTCTCGATGGCGACGAGCGAGGAGCAGAGCGACGCGACGGAGAAGAAATGAGGATGCGCTTCATAGGTCTGTGCGTGGGGATCCTGCTGGCCGGCCTGAATGCCGTGGCGGCCGCCGATCCCGTGGAGGTGACCGACCGCATGCAGTTGGCGGACGGGCTCTTCCGCCGCAGCCTTTTCGATCTGGCGGCGCGCGAGTACGCAACCCTGGCCGAGACGCCGGATGTGCAGGCGCTTGATGATGTGCTCTTCCGTCTGGGCGAGTGCTACCGCCGCCTGAAAAAGCTGCCCGAGGCCGAGGCCGCCTACAAGCGCCTGGTCGAATCCTTCCCGGCCAGCCGTCATGCGCCGCGCGCCCGGCTGCAGCGTGCCTTGATCCTGGTGGAATCCGGCGGGGCCTCGCTTGAAGAGGCGGCTGCTTCGTTCGCCAATCTGTCGGAGTCCTCTGTGCCGGCTGAAGTGCGCGCCGCCGCGCTCTACCACGGAGGCGAGACGCTGGAGAAGCTCAAGCGTCCGGACGAGGCGCTGGCGCGCTACGAGGTGCTGGTCAAGGAGTTTGTGGACACCGATTACGGGATGTATGCCGGACTGCGCACGGCCTGGCTGTTGACGCGGCGTAACACGGCGGAAGATCGCCGCCGCGCTTTGGGCATCTATCTGGATCTGATCCACAAGGCCAAAGATGCCAAGGTGGTGGAGGAGTCCTCGTATTTCGCAGCGCAGGTCTCGCTGCTGGACGGACGCCATGCGGAAAGCGCCGACCTCTTTCTGGCACTGCGCACCAAATTTCCGGATTCGCCGCGCGTGACCGAGGGGGCCCTGGCCGCCGCGTGGGCCAATTATTACACCGGACGCTTCAAGGAGGCGTCAGACTGGCTGGATCACGTGATGGGACAGGCGCAACATCCTGACCGCGAAGAAATCCTCTACCTTAAGGCGAACTGTCTGCGCCAGCTTGAGCAACGCACGGATGCTGTGACGGCATATACCCGGCAGTTGACTGAATTCCCTGACGGCAAAATGGCGCCGCAGGCCCGGTACGAACGGCTTTCGACGCTGTACAATGACGGCAAATATCAAGAGGTCCTGGAGGCCGCCGCGCAGATCGTCGTGCCGCCGCCTGACTTCGCGGACAACATTTACTGGATGAGCGCTGAGGCGGCCGTTGCCGTGCAGAAGGCCGAGATTGCCGTGCAAAACTATCGTCTGCTGGTGGACAAGTGCCCGACAAGCCCGCTCGCCAAGGATGCGCTCTATCGCTTGGGCTGGCTGTTGCAGAAACAGGAAGCGTGGGAGTCGGCGGCGGCCTGGTTCCAGCAGGTGTCCGACCGCTATCCCCAAGATCCGCTGGCCTCCAAGGCGCTTTACGCCGCGGGTGTCTGCCGGTCGCGGCTCGGGCAGAGCGAGGCAGCCTTGCGCGATTGGACCGCGCTGCTGGCCCAGTATCCGGAGAGCGCGGAGGTTGCAGAAACGCTCTACCAGAAGGCGATGGAAGAATTGCGCGCCAAGAATCCGCGTGCGGCCGGAGCGACACTGGACGAGCGCATGCGCCGCTTCCCGGACGATGCGCGCAAGGCCGAGGTGCTCTACTGGCGCGCCGCTGTGGCCCGCCAGACCGGCGATCGGGTGGAGGCGGAAAAGCTGTTCCGCGCCTGTCTGGCCGCCACGCCGCCGAAAGAGTTCGAGCGCGAATCGATGCTGGAATTAGGCCTCTTGCTGCAGGAGGACGGGCGCAAGGATGAGGCTGCAGGGCTCTTCCAGACCTTGCTGGACGCGCCGATCACCGACAAGCTGGGGCCTGACCGTCTGGCGTGGCTCGCGGAATTCCAGTTGGAGCAGAAACGGTTTGACGCCGCCGCCAAAGCGGCGCACGCCCTGCTGGCGCTTAAGCCTAACAAGGGCTGGATGCAGACTGCCTGGACCGTCCTTGGCCGGATTCATCGGGCCAAGGAGGAGCGCGATCCTGCGATGCATGCGTTTGCGGAAGCGTTGGCGACCGGCGCGTCGACTGCCTACGGTGCCGAAGCGGCTTTGCGATTAGGCGAGCTCTTGACGCACGCTGGACGTTTTGATGAAGCCGCAAATCATCTCAACGACGCGGCCTCGCGCGCGGCTGCGCCGGATCTGCTGGGGTTACGGGCGCACGCCTACATGGGGCTCGCGCGCAATGCTGAAGCGAAAGGGGACGTTGATGCCGCGTTGCGCTACTACATGAGTGTCGGGATTCTGTTTAACGACGCCGTGCTTGTGCCGGAGGCGCTGCACAAGGCCGCCGTCTTGCTCGACAAGCTTGGACGTGGACAAGAGGCAAACGCGATGCGCGAGGAGCTGCAGACGCGCTATCCGGATTCGCCGCTGTTGCGCCAGGGACGGATGCAGACGGAGCGTCGCGAGGAGAAGGGTTGAGCATGATACCGCACGGCTTTGGACAGCACCAGAGACAGGGCGAGCATCACATGATGTTGGCCTGTGTGGCCGTCTTGCTTTCCGCAATCATTCATGTGGTCTGCATGTACCTGTTTGCGGACTGGGCGTTGGGCGGCACTGCGTCCGGTCTGCGTCAGAAGGCGCGTGACTGGTTTGAGGGAGACCGTGTGCCGCCGATGCGTGTGGAGATGATGCGGACCGATCCGATGCGTATTGCCGAGAAAGTTCCAGGCGAACGCGATACCCCGAGCCGCGGGCCGATCGAGGCCGGTGACCAGGTGGAGGCGCTGAGCCAGAGCGCGAGCCCCGTGCTTACCGTGCCGCCCCCGATTCCGCGCGAAGCGTTGGCACCGGGCGTACCCGCGTTGAAAGAGGTGATCCCCGAACAGATCGACACCACGCCGTGGATGCCGCGCCAGGAGATCGCGCAAATTTTCGACCGTACCGTGCAGGACGATGTGGCCGCCTTGCCGCGGCGCGAGATCCCGATGATCGAACGGGTGCCCAAAGCGCCGGATATTGTGCCGTCGATCGATTTGGCCGGCCGCCGTTTCGGTAAAGATCCCGAGCCGCCCAAGCCCATGGAGGCTGCCGAAGTGTTCGATACGGAGATCAGTAAGGGAACCTTCAAACTGCCGGTCGCGCAAGTGCCAGAGACTGCAGCCAAGGTCAGTGCCGGCACGACCGAGGCACGTTTTGGCATGCAGCCCGGCGAAAAAACCGGCACGGCCATCGGTGGTGCGGATAGTGAACGGCTTAAGCAAGCGCAACAGGAACGCGTTGAGAAACAGCTTGAAGAGGCGGCCCGGCAGACGCCGGCCGGACAGACGGTCAGCGCGGAAGAACGTAGGGCGCGCGAGGCACAGGCGCAGATCGCGGCGCTGCAGGAGACGATCGACTACGTGCCGATCGACGATCTGCTGGCTGTGGGCCTGGAGACTTTCCGCGATCCGGCCGAGCCGGGACGTGTCTATTTCCGGATCGGCATCCAGCCGCGTGCCGACAAACAGGTGCCGGTCATCGCCAAAGACATCGTTTTCGTGCAGGATGTCTCGGCCTCGATGACCGAAGAGCGCATGGTCTTCTGTCGGCGCGGCATGGCGGCGGCGCTTCAAACGCTTAACCCGGGTGACCGTTTCAACGTGGTCGGGTTCCGCGATACGTTTGAGCCCTGCTTTAAGGAGTGGGCTGTCGCCTCGACCGAAAACCTCGTGAAAGCGGCCGCGTTCGTGAATGGCATGCGCGCCTTCGGTCAGACCGACCTCTTCGGCTCGTTGCGTGCATTGATGCGGTTGCCGCGTGATCCCAGGCGCCCGATGATCGCGGTGGTGGTCACGGACGGCAAGCCGACGTTCGGTGTTACCGAGAGCGCCAAGATCATTGGCGAATTTTCTGCACTGAACAACGGTATGATCTCGGTCTACATGTTCGGCACCCAGAGCAAGGCCAATGTGTATCTGCTCGACATGCTCACCTACTGTAACCGCGGCACGTCCACTGTGATGAACGGCAACCGCTGGGATCTGCCTGCGGCATTCCAGCCGGTTTACGAGGGGGTCCGCTATCCTGTCATGGGGGACATCACGGTGGTTTTTGACTCGGCGTCCAAGTGCGAGGTGTATCCCAAGAACTCGACCAACCTCTACAAAGACCGCCAACTGGAGCTGTGCGGTGTCTGTCCGGATACCACCGAGGAGCTGGTCTTTCAGGTGCGCGGCCTGGCATCGGACAAAGGCTATGATTCGATCTTCCGGCTAAGCATGTCGCGCCACGCTAAACTTGGTTCCGCCGCTTTGAAACGGCGTTGGGCGAATCAGAAGATGTACCACCTCGTGGCGGAGTATTCGCGTGAGGCGCGACAGCAGGTGATGGCCGAGATGCTGAAAGTCCATACACAGTATGGGGTGCCGATCCCGTATGAATCCGAACTGAAGTGACCGCCATGATCTCTTACAAGCTCGTGATGCCTGAGCACATGAACCAGTACGGCGTGTTGTTCGGCGGCAATTTGCTGAAGTGGGTGGACGAGACGGCCTGGATGGCGGTCAGTCTCGATTATCCCGGGGCGCGTTTTGTCACGATCGGCATGGATCGCGTCGAATTCAAGAAGAGCGTCTCCGGCGGTTCGATCTTGCGTTTTGAGATCGTCCGGCTTCGGGTCGGCCGTACCTCGGTCACCTATGACGTCCAAGTTTCGCGGCGCGAACTGCACCAGAGTGTGGAGGACGTGATCTTCAGCACGGACATCACGTTCGTGCGGGTCGATGAGAACGGCGAAAAGATTCCGGTCGCTTCCGCGTGTGACGTGTAACGCCTGTGCTTGATGCGATTCCCGGAAAAAGGGGTGTGAGATGTCAGGCCCAAGCAACAATGTGATCCGCTGCGGCATCTGCCCGAAGGCATGCCGCATCCCGCCGGGGTTCAGCGGTGAATGCCGGGTCCGGATGAACCTGGACGGGCGGCTGATGGCTGTGACCTACGCGCGTCCGTGTGCGGTGCATGTCGACCCGATGGAGAAAAAGCCGCTGTTTCACTTCTGTCCGGGGGCGGCGATCCTGTCGCTCGGCTCGGCCGGTTGTAACCTGCACTGCAAGCACTGCCAGAACGCGGACATGTCGCAGGGTAATCCGGAGGACATCACGGCCTTCGCGCTGCCGCCGGATGAGTTGGCCGCACTGGCCAAAAAGCAGGGGTGCGCCCATGTGGCCTACACCTACAACGAGCCGCTGGTCAACTATGAGTATGTGCGCGACTGCTGCATCGCCGCGCGTGCGTCCGGCCTGCGCAACGTGCTGGTGACGGCCGGGTATATCCGTGAGAAGCCGCTGGCCGCGCTGTTGCCGTATGTGGATGCCGCGAACGTGGACATCAAGGGTTTCAGCGAGGCGTTTTATCGGGAGGTGTGCGAGGCCAGTTTGGCGCCGGTGCTGGCTTCCGTCCTGCAGATGATCAGGGCGCGTGTGCACGTCGAGATCACGAACCTGGTGATCCCGACGCTCAACGATTCGGATGACATGCTGGACGGACTTTTTGAGTGGATCGCCGAAAACGCCGGACGAGAAATCCCGCTGCATCTTTCGCGGTTTTTCCCTTCCTTCCGCATGACGCATCTGCCGCCCACGCCGCTGGCGACGCTGTTGCGGGCGCGGGATCGCGCCAAGGCGGCGGGCCTCAAGCATGTGTACGTGGGCAATGCCGAAGTGCCGGACGGCGACGACACGTTTTGTGCGGGCTGCGGGACGCGGCTCGTGACGCGCCAGCGGTACGTGGTGACGGTCAACCGCGTCAAACCGGACGGCGGTTGTCCGGAGTGCGGCAGGCGGGTGTACGGAGTTTGGTCATGACGCATGCCGGGAGACTCACACGCCGTTGCTTCCTGCTGGCATGTTGGGCGGCACCGCTGTGCCGACGGCGGCTTGGCAGGATGCGTGTGCGCCAACTGGATCTCGCACGCGTGCGGCAAATGGCAGCGTGGGCGGGATGAGCGCGGGAGGGATCGTTATGCGGGGTATTCTGCCGGAAATGGTGCTGATCGCGTGCGCGGCGGTCGGGTGTTCGGGTGAGCGGACTCTGTCACGGAGCGAGGAGGATGTGACGATGAAAAAAGTGATGGTGTCGCCCTTGGCGGGGCGCTGGTATCAGGACAGTGAACGCGCGTTGCGCGACGAGATCGCGGAGTTGTGCAAAGACGTGACGGTCGTGCGCAAAAAAAACGTTTGCGCGGCGGTGGTGCCGCATGCGGGATACCGTTACTCCGGACGCGTGGCGGCCGGGGTTTATCTGCGGATCGACCCCAAATCAGTTGGCCGTATCGTGGTGATGGGGCCCAGCCATTACGTGGGGATGCGCAACCAGGTCAGCATTCCGGACGCGACGCATCTCCGGACGCCGCTTGGCGAACTGACGGTCGACACCGAGTTCGTGAAGCGCGCGCGAGCGCTGCCCTTCGTCACGCAGGAACCGCAGGCGCACGCGCAGGAACATAGCGACCAGATCCAGTTGCCGCTCATCCAGGCGTGTTTGGCCACCAACGTGCCGGTCGTGTGCGTGGTGTGCGGACAGTTTGATACTGAGAATCTGCTGACAGCGGCCGCGGCGTTCAGGGATCTGCTGGATGACCGGACGCTGGTGGTCGCGAGTTCGGATTTCACACATTATGGCGCGAACTATGGATATGTGCCGTTCACGAATGACGTGCAGCGTAAACTCGAAACGCTGGATCTGGGGATCTTCGATCTTTTTGCCCATAAAGACCTCGCCGGTTTTCTGAAGCGGCTTGACGAGACGGGAGCCACGGTTTGCGGCCGCGATCCGTTGGCTTTTCTGCTGGCGATGCTTCCCGGCGACGCCAAGGTCGAGCGCACGGCGTATGAAACGTCTGGCAGGCTCACGCATGACACGCGGAACTCGGTAAGCTATATCGGAGCGCTGGTGACCGGGGCGTGGTCAAGACCCTCCAAGCAAGTTCGGCCGGCGGTGACGGGCGCTGAAAAAATCCCGGATGACGATTGCGGCCGGCTCTTGGTTTGGGCCCGTGAGGTGATCACGGAGGCTTTCAAGCGCGGCGAACGGCGCGCGGCCTTGCGCGAGCCCGCCACCTTGACCGACGGAATGCGCCCGGTGCGCGGCGGGTTTGTGACGCTGCATAAGCGGGGCGAACTGCGCGGGTGTATCGGTGAGATCTTGCCGCGCCGCGAGATCTGGAAGGTTGTGCGCGAGCAGGCGCTCAATGCGGCGTTCCATGATCCGCGCTTCGAGCCGCTTGCCGAACGGGAGCTCGGTGAGATCGACATCGAGATTTCGATGCTGACACCGCCACGCCCGGTGGCGTCGTGGCGCGACATCGTGATCGGCAAGCACGGCATGGTGTTGACCAAGAACGGCCGCAGCGCCGTGTTTCTGCCGCAGGTCGCGCCGGAGCAGGGGTGGGGCATCGAAGAAACGCTTACGCATCTCGCCATGAAAGCCGGTCTTAATCCGGAGGCGTGGCGCGAGGGGGCCGAGTTCCTGGTGTTCGAGGCACAGGTGATTCGCGAACAAGGCGGAAAAGCCGATGATTAGCACGGGCGATACGCGGGAAGTTAGGAATTAGTGCCTTGCGGCTCGACAAGCACAATAAAAAACAAGTTGTTTCTCACACGAAGCCACGAAGGGCACGAAGGTGGATGCCGTTTTTAAAAGAAGCCTTTGTGGCCTTTGTGCCTTTGTGTGAGATTGAATTGGGTTGCGGGCTACGCCCGCGTTAGGAATTAGGAATTAGGAGTTGGGAGTTAGGAGTTGAACGGATGGCCGCCACTGAAGACGAGAGCCTTTATTACGATACGCACGCGCATTTTGAGGGCTCGCCGCTGGAGACGGCGGCGGTCATGGAGCGTGCGCTGGCCGCTGGCGTGGGCCGGGTTGTGGCAGTTGGCGGCAGCACGGAACTGAATGCCGGGGCACTGGCGGTGGCGACCGCATATCCTGAGAGCGTCCGGCTGGCGCTCGGATTCGATCGCGATCAGGCCGCATCTGCATCGCCGGAAACGTGTGTCGAGACATTGCGTCTGCTTGCGTCTGATCACGCGCTGGCCGCAGTGGGCGAGACCGGGCTGGATTTCCACTATCATCCTGAAACCGCTGAGGCGCAGTGCGCGTTGTTCCGCGCCCATTTGCGGCTGGCCGACGAGTGGCGGCTGCCGGTGATCATTCACACGCGCGACGCCGACGAGGCCACCTTGCGGGTGCTGGACGAAACGCCGTGGCGCGGCGAGGGTTTGCGCGGTGTGGTGCACTGCTTCACCGGCGACAAACACTTTGCCGCGCGTCTGCTAGAGCGGTCGCTGGCCATCAGTTTCAGCGGCATCGTGACCTTCCGCAACGCCGACATGTTGCGCGAGAGTGCGGCGAGCGTGCCGGACGACCGGCTGTTGATCGAGACGGACACGCCGTTTCTGGCGCCGGTGCCCAAGCGCGGTCAGAAGAACGAGCCGGCCTTCGTGGTGCATGTTGCCGAGTGCCTGGCGAAGGTGCGCGGCACAACGGTCGGGCACATTGCGGCAACCACGCACGAGAATGCCGCACGCCTGTTCGGCTGATCCGGTGGCGTTCGGTTGGCGTGGTCAGGCTAGATCGATCACCGTCTCTTCGCGCGTGGCGAGATTTTTGCGCTTGGCGCGTCCGGCGGCGACATCGTCCGGCCCGATGAAGATCGCGTCGGCGGCATCACTGGCACTGGCGCGCGAGAAGAATGGCTTGGGTTTCTGGCGTGCCAGCATGAGATCGACGCGTTCGCCCTTTTCGCGCAAGCGGCGGGCGAGGCGCGTGGCGGCTTCGCGCTGTTCGGGGAACATGTAGCCGATGACGACACCGTGTTTTTCAGCGGCGGCGGTCTCGCCCAGCAACTCCTTCAGCACTTCGACCACAACGACATCGCCGAAGCCGAGTCCGACGGCTGGCGTGGGGGCTCCGCCGATCATGGTGAGCAGGCTGTCGTAACGGCCGCCGCCGAAGATCGCGCGGAAGCACCGCTGTGTGTCAAAAGCTTCAAAGACGATGCCGGTGTAATAGGCCAGGCCGCGGATCACCGCGATATCAAAGACCAATCTGCCGGCGATACCATAGACCTCGGCAAGGGCGAAGAGTTCACGCAGGGCGGCGAGCGCGGGCGAATCGGTACCGGCGAGCGCGGCTGCCTGGTCAAGTGTCTCGACGCCCAGCAACTCGAAGGTCTTCGCGACCGCGCCATCGTCGAGCCCTTCGGTGCGCAACAGGGCTGAAATTTCGTCATCGCTGATTTTGCCGCGTTTGTCGAGCGCCAGAAAGACGGCGGCGTGGTGTTCCGGCGCGATACCGGAGGCGGCCAGCAACTCAGCCAATAACGCCCGGTTGTTGACATGGATGCGGTAGGCATCGTCGGGCATGCCCATCGCGTGCAGCGCGGCAGCGGCGGCGGCAAGGATTTCGATCTCCGCGGAAACGCTCTCCTCGCCGACGATGTCCAGGTTCCACTGGTAGTGTTCGCGCTTGCGGCCTCGGGTCATGCGTTCATAGCGGAAGCACTGGGCGACCGTGAACCATTTGACCGGAAAGCTGAGCTGGCCCTGGCGCGCCGCAATCATGCGGGCGAGCGTGGGCGTCATCTCGGGACGCAGGGCAAGCCTGCGGCCGCTCTTGTCCTCAAAGTGATAGATCTGTTCGGAGACCTCCTCGCCGCTCTTGCGCTGCAGGAGGTCGAGGCTTTCAACGACGCAAGCGTCATACGGCTGGAAGCCAAAGCTGACAGCGGCGTTACGCCAGGCGTCAAAGACGCGATTGCGCCAGCGCATGTCTTCAGGGTAAAAATCGCGCATGCCGCGCGGAGGGTCAAAGGAGAGAGACGTGGAACTCATGAGATTTACTTGCCGGCCAGCATGTCACGCATGCGTTTGCCGGGCTTGAATTTGACAACGCGGCGGACGGGGATCATCACCACGTCCTCAGGTTTGTTGGGGTTGCGTCCGATACGGGCCTTACGGGTGGTCACCTCAAAGACACCGAATTCTCGGAACTCGACATGCTTGCCGGCGCCGAGTGCGTCGATGATGCCGTCGAGTGTTTTTTGGACAACGTTAAAGACTTCGATTTGTGTAAGACCGGTCTCCGATGCGATCTGTGCAACCAGTTCGCGCTTGGTCAGCGCGGTGCCGGATTCGTTCAGAACGTCGTTTTTCATGGGAAGACTCCTCGGGGTGGAGGGGGAATTAAGGACGCAGGGCGTCGGTTAATGCGGCAGCCTGCGTGGCGATGGCATCCGCAGCCTGATCGGCCGGTACGAGCGTGATCTCTTTCGAGGTGCGCAGTTTGATTTCGACGCCGCCTTTGGCCAGTCCCTTGGCTCCGACCACGACGCGGATCGGGCAACCGATCAGGTCGGCGTCCTTGAATTTCACGCCGGGGCGTTCCTCACGGTCATCGACCAGGACGTCGAGCCCACGGGCGGCCAGCGCCTGCTCGAGGCCGTCCACGACCGCGCACACGGCGGGATCCTTGGGGTCGAGCAGCAACAGGGAAACGGCGTACGGGGCGACCGAGATCGGCCAGATGATGCCGTCGGCGTCGTGGCTTTGTTCGATGACGGCCTGCAAAGTGCGGGTCACGCCAATGCCATAGCATCCCATGACCATCAGTTCACTCTGGCCCTTGTCGGTCAGGTAGGTGGCCTGGAACGATTCGCTGTACTTGGTGCCAAGCTTGAAGACATGGCCGACCTCGATGCCGCGTTTGAGCTGCATCGTCTTGCCGCAGCGGGGACAGGCGTCGCCCGGTCCGACGACCACGAGATCGTCGAACGCGGTGACCGTCGCGTCGCGTTCGAGCGCGACGTGCGTCAGATGGGTGTCGGCCTTGTTCGCGCCGGTGATACGGTCGGCAGAGCCGCGCAGCGACCGGTCGGCGTAGATCGGGACGGAGAGTCCGACCGGGCCGGCAAAACCGACCGGGGCGCCGGTGACCTTCTCGATGGTGGCCTCGTCGGCCAAGGCGAGCTGCTTGGCGTTGAGGAGGCGTTTGAACTTGTGTTCATTGAGGTCGCGGTCGCCGGGGATCAGGGCGGCGACCGGTTGGCCGTCGGCCAGATAGATCAACGTCTTGATAAAGCGACCGGCCGGGCAGCCGAAGAAGGCGGTCAGGTCGTCGATCGTGCGCGCGCCTGGGGTGTCGGCTGCGGCCGGGGGCGGGCATTCCGGGTCGGCGGCGGGGGTGTCGGCACGTTCGGCGCGCTCTTGGTTGGCGGCGTAGCCGCACGCCGGGCAATCCACGATGCCGTCCTCGCCCGAATCGGCGAGCACCATGAACTCGTGGGACCATTTGCCGCCGATGTCGCCGGTGTCGGCCTCAACGGGGCGGGCATCCAGACCGCAGCGCCGGAAGATGCGGACGTAGGCGTCGAACATGGCCTGGTAGGAGGCGTCGGCGGCCGCGAGCGAGGTGTCGAAGCTGTAGGCGTCCTTCATGATGAACTCTTTGGCGCGCATCAGGCCGAAGCGCGGGCGGATCTCATCGCGGAATTTCGTTTGGATCTGGTAGACGGTGCAGGGGAGCTGGCGGTAGGAAGAGATCTCGCCGGCGAGCAGTTCGGTGACGACCTCCTCGTGGGTGGGGCCGAGGGCCATCAGGCGTTCGGCGCGGTCCTTCAGCCGGAACATGCCGGGCCCCATGGTGGCGAGGCGGCCGGAGCGCTCCCAGAGTTCGGCGGGCTGGAGGGCGGGCATCAGGATTTCCTGGGCGCCGGCGCGGTCCATCTCTTCGCGGACGATGCGGGAGACCTTGTGCAGGGCGCGCAGGCCGAGGGGCATGAAGGTGTACAACCCGCCCGAGAGCTTGCGGACCAGTCCGGCGCGGACCATGAGCTTGTGACTGACGATTTCAGCCTCTTGCGGATCATCCCGCAGGGTGGCGAGGAGCAGACGCGACCAACGCATATTCAGAGAATCCTTCCTAACCTACTATCGAACAAACAATTGTGCAACATTTGACAGGATTCCCGGCCATTGCGCAAGCGAAAAAAGGGAGGAGAAAAAGAAGGGGAAAAATAGGAGAAAACCCTTGCCTCCAGTGGCGGGATCGGAGACAATGGGATTTGATAAATGCGGACTTAGGAGTGTTATGATTTGCCGGTCAATCAAAGGGTTCACGCTGGTCGAGTTGTTGGTGGTGATTTCGATTCTGGGCGTTCTGGCGGCGGCACTAACGACTCAGGTGACCAAGGCGCGTGAGGCGGCTCGGGCCATGAAGTGCAAGACGAATCTCAAGAATCTGGCGCAGGCTGCCTTGGCGTATGCGGTTGACGATCATCCAAGGAGAGCCGGAGACTGGATGCCGTCAGCGAGCATGCCTTGGGCTGGGTCGCATGAGGGTTCCTGGGTCGAAAAGGTCAAAGGATCATACGCGAGGGTATACCATCACAACCCCGGTTGGGTTTCCTGGACGTGGAGCGGGGGCGCTTCTTTATGGAGGGGCCAGCCGACGCAACCGCAAAGCGGTGCGACTAGACCGGCATGCTTTCATGGAGATGCTGGAGTCACCTATCATTCGCTGTCGAACGGTGTCTTGTGGAACTACGTGGGTGCGGATATTGCCTCCTACGTGTGTGAAGCGCACCGGGATGTCTGCAAGCGCAAAGGAGTGCATAGTCATAGTAGGCCGATTCGGCGTTCCTATGTGATGAATGGCTATTTTGGGTTTGACTATCGGGCAGGGAGTGCCTCGACGGCTGTCGGACGTACGGTCAAAATCGATTCTCTGTCGTCGCGCGGGAATGCCGCGGCTTTGCTGATGTTCGCGGAGTTACCCGCGTTCAAGGTGCGGGGAAATCGCTTTGAGGAGTGGATTGATACCACGACGGACGCGTCTGATGGTGTGCTGCAGACCCACCTCGCAAGGTACTACTACGACGAAGGACAAAAAAAATGGGTTACCATTGATCCGTCTGAGGAGATCATCGGTTTCAACCACAGGGTCGCGAAGCGCCGTGTGGCCCATGTGGCCTTTGCGGACGGGCATGTGGATGGCATACCGGAACCGGAAAAACTGACGGAATCCCTTTTGAAGGATTTGACGTGTCTGTTGTGCAATGGCGTGGATGTGCCGGCCGATCTGGAGAATTGGTCCTCGGCCAGGCATACCCATGTGAAGTGAGGGGCCAGAGGTTGCGGTGCGGACGCGAGATTTTGCGGATCGGGAAGAGTCGGGAGTGCTGGATGAAGAGAGCGGCTTTTAGGTTATTGTGTTGTCTTGGGCTTGTTCTGACGGGCCTTTCGGCGTTGGGGCAGAGTGACTCCTTGCCTGTCGAGCGTCGCATGCTTTTCAACAATTGGACCGGGCGGCACCAATTGAACGATAAGCGGCAGGACTATTATCACGAGTTCTGGACGCACACGGGAACGGAGGCCCCGGGGCGTGCCGGTGATGCACGGAAAGCCCTTTTATTTGGCACGAACCATGTGTACGCGGCGATCTCTGAGGATAGCACGCGCACGAACATATGGCGGTTTACCGCATGCCGGGTCGGCACGTCGGCTTTTATAGCGAACGCTCAAAGTATCCCGCCCACTTCTTACAGCGATGTCATCCAGACGAATTATCAGGCGAACCTTCAAAATACGCCGGCTGCCATGATCGAAACGCCCTATTATCCTGAGGGAATCGGAACCCTGTATTTTGATGCGATCAACGTGACGGCTGCGGAGACCAACCAGCTCACGATCGAGATCGCGACAAACATGCTGGAGTATGTCTATCTGGGCGGTGGAACGACAAATCTCATGCTTGAACATGAGACGATGCAGTTTTCCAACAAATGGGAGGTGCTGGATGTCTTGCCCGTCAATGTCTCGGACGGCGTACCCATCAGATACAAGAAAACACTGAACTACCGCGGCGCCGCGCGGTTGAGAATCAGGCGGACGGGGCCCGTGTCTTCCTCCGGTGGCGAGGATAGCGCTTTTGTCGCGGTGGACAATATTTGTGTCTCGTACCCGCCATCGGATGTGGTGATGGAGCGGCCATCGCCCATTTTTTCGCCGGATTATCCCGCGCAACAGGAGCCGTTTACCATACGCTGCATGGTCAGCAATGTGTCTAATGTTTATCTGCGGACCGAGCATGGCGTGACCGGATATAGTCGGTCTCTGACCGTTCATTATCGGTGGCGGTATTTGTCGCAGCACTCGAATGAATGGGCGAGTTTGCCTATGACCTATGTCCAGGGATCAGGGATCAACGGAGATGGCGAGATCTATCAAGCCACGCTGCCCGCTCAGCCACAAGTCGGAGACTTGGAGTACTATTTCGTCTGTGATTTTGGGGGATACCGCTATCAGCCCATCGACTTCACTCAGACCTCCTACAATTTCTGGCCGGATTCTCCAGAAGAGAGCGAATGGCTGTCCCCTCGAATGCTTCGCGGTGGCACGCAGGCGGAGGGCGGGCGCGAGTTTTACACGCGGCTGCGTCCGTACCCGTCGCCCTACGGGACGGTCTCGGTGGTGACAGGGCCGGTCCTCGACGAAAATCCGGTTCCGATGACGCTCATCAGCAACAACGTGTGGCGCGGCATGATCCCGCTGGCAAGCGGAGGCCCGACCAACCTGCAGTTCTACTTCCGCGGTGAGAACAAATATGATCCTGACAGCCAAAGTTTCCTGACCCATTACTGGGTCGAGCCGGGGCAAGCGTTGACCGGCATCGTTCCGTTCGGTGGTGTGTGTGGTGCGCCGAGTTTAACCCGGCCGGCGGATAATGTCCGGATAAGTGTGACCGCGCAGGGTGGTGGCTTTGTTCAAGTCGTGTTCAACGCGGACACGCGGGAATATATGACCAGCCGCGCCGAGTATCAGAATTTCAACCTGTGGGCGGCGCCGTCGGATGTGTTCACCGACAGTAACGGGCAGGTGTCCAAGCAGCGTTTCCCAAACACGTTTGACTCTTGGCCCTCGAACGGTTCGAGTGTTGTACAGGAATATTTCAAAGGTTGGCCAAGCGTGACCAATGAGTACAGTGTTTACCCGTACAACACGTTCAACGGCTGGTTGAGCAGCGGGTCGGCGTATGTGGTCGACAGGCTGCGGGCTGACAATTTCAATACACCTGATCTTTCGGAGATTGGATTCCGTAATGTGGCGATCCGCTTGAAAGGCGGTGCTGCCGGCTATGGCCTTGGTTACATTCACAATCAGGCCAATAACACGCTGCAGGACGGCATTGACCGGATTTCTTTCAAAGGCAGACTGGGGCAGGAGGCCCTGCCGCATGAAGCGATCTACTACACGCAAGGGTTCCTATGGCAGAACTATCTGGTCCGTGCCAACGTCGGGGCGGATGACTTGTCTCCGCAGGAGCCGTCGCTCTCGGTGCTCGGGTACTACCAGGATTACAACAATTTTTACGAATACCGGATGACGCAGGTTCCAAACACCGCAAATTTGAATAATGACAGACGGATCCGTCATGAGCTTTACCGGTGGCGGGGGGGCGTCCCGGTTCTGTTGAAATCCGCGACCCTCTCTGCGGATTTAACCCTCACGACACGCACGCAGGTTGAGTTGCGGATGTATACGGCCCTCAACAACACCACCACGCTCAACTGCAAGTTCGGCACTGCAGACAATGTTTTGCAGTATACCGATTCAAGCATGAGTGCGCTGACGCGCGGAACCTGCGGATTCCTGTCGGCCGAGTGCCGGTCCGGATTCGGCGAGGTGTTTTCGCAACCGACAGCGCTCAGTGGCGTCAACGCCATCGCCGTAGCCGGGTCACCGTCGACGGTGTTGATGACCTCAACGACGTTTGCCACGGACATCCAGAACTGGTCGTTTGCGCCGGCCGGTCGCTGGGCGGCGCATGATAACTTTGCCATAAAAGGGATTTACACGGTGATCCCCACGCAGAAGCTGGGCGTGTTTTTGCAGAAAACACAGTTCGGCACGGATGAGCCGCCGCAGGCGCCGGGAACCACTGCTTGGACGCTTTTCAATGAGGTGACGCTGACAGGGTTCGGATATCAAGAGTACGATGCGCCTGTCTATGCCTGGAGGTCTCATTTTCTGATGCTGCAGCCGATCGGGCGTACGGACGGCCAACGTGTTGACGTGATTGTTGATGAGATCAATCTGTCGGGGTGGCGCGGGCAGCAGTCATCCGATTTTAGCATTCAGGACAGCGAGGGTGACAATCGGGTCCGGGCGTCGGAATGGGCGGCTACCGAGGCATGGGTGGTCAGCAGGGAGAAAGCCGGCCTGAATGAGGGACGCGTGCCGGGGGCCTTCAATATCACGCAGAAAAGTCCCATGACGTCGATTCAACTCTCAACGCGCTATGCGAACACGGATGAAGGATGGCTGACGAATACGACCTATATCTACAGTGGGCGGATCAAACTTGACGGGGCCGGAAAAACCAATTATTTTGCCGAAAACTTCATCGGCAGCGTGCGTCTTTCCATTAACGGCGACGTCGTGTTGAATTCAACGGACCCGTATTCGGCGTCAACAAATACGGTCGTGCTGGACTCCGGGTGGTACAGTTTCGAACTGCGCTTGGGGTGTGGTTCCGTGCAGGTGGGCCCGGCCGGCGGAGGAGTGATCGGCGGTCTGGGTGTCGCGTATAGCCGCGACAAGGGTGTTTCTTGGGTCGAGATCAAAGATCCCGGAAATGGCAGTTTTCTTCTGGCGGAAGAGCATACGATTTCTCTTGATCATCTGCGGGGGGGGCGCGTCATCAATTCGGCGGGCGTAGAGGGGGAGTGGCTGGACCAGGCTGTCCGGTCCCCTCTCCTGGAGCGCGGGGTGGGCATGCTTGAGTTTGACTACATGGTTCACCGGCCGCCGGCGAAGCTTACGGTGCAGTTTGCGTCGGAGGCGGACGATTCGTTGTGGCACGACATCCGTTCGATCGTCGTAACGGAGGCGATGACCAATTTTAAACACGAGCTGGTCTATTTGGGGACGAATGTTTCGGGATATTTGCGTGTGTTGAATGAACGGAGCGCGGGATATACGAACGCCTGGGTTTCCATCGATAATGCCGTGGCGTGGGATGAGCCTGTGGTTGGTGATGCCGATTGGCGCGCGTATAACGTGAAGGTGACCGACACCGATCCGCAGCGGGTGATGATCGACGAGAGCAAGGCCTGTTTCTTGAATAACAGCCAGACCGAGGAGACGGATCCCCATCAGACGCTCTATCCGGAAGCGTATGTGAAGACGCCTTTGTTGCCGACCGGGATCGGCACGCTGACGTTCATGGCCCGGGTGTATACCGATTCCCCCCCCCCGCCGACACTTCATCTTTACGTAACGACTCATCCTGCCGGTCCGCGTGCTGCGGATCCGGAGTGGACACTGGTGGCATCGTATTCCGTCACGAACATGCTGTATGACACGTATCGGTTTCAGCCGCCCGACGGTCGAGCGTACCGTGCCGCGAAACTGGTTGTGCCGACAACCGGTGGCGGGCAGCGGGTGTGTATCGAAGAATTGGCGGTAACCGAACCGGTGCTTCCCGGTTTTGAGATTGTCAATGTCCGCGCGCTCTGTGCGGAGGGTGCCGGCTTCAGCGAGGATCGTTTCCAGCCGTTGCACTCTGACGAGGTAGGGTTTGAGGCGCGGCTCAGCAACATCCGGCTCTCACCACAGAATATCCGCCTGTATGTGGATTATTACGTGGGCACCAATGTTTGGGGGGTTGAGAACTGGCCAGCCGGTGAGGTTAAGCGCCTGGAGATGGAACCTGTCGCCGATTCGGACATCCCCCATCTCTACCGTACAGACATTTTCAATGTGGTGCCGGCGCAAGAGAAGAATCAGGTTGTCCAGTATCGTGTGCGCGCGACATATGAGGATGCGAATAACACGGTATTGGAAGCGTATCAAAGCACCTTCGATAAGCCGTCGTGGTATGATCCGGTCGATCTGAATCAGCGGTTTGCCTCCACCGGCGGTTGGACGGCGTATTACATCGTGTACGATGTGCCGGTCGGTGCCGTGTGGTTGAATGAGATTAATGTGTATGAGGAGGCTTCCAGTGACGTGCCGGCGCATAGCGGGCTGCACAAATACGTCGAAATTGCGGTCCCCGCTGAGGTCAGTCTGTCCGGGTGGCATCTGGATATCGTGCCTCTCAATGACTATGAACCTGTCTATACGATCACCTTCCTGGGCGATCTGCCGACGCAGCAGCCGGTCACGAACGGCTACGCCTTTTTTGTGGTTGGACAGGATCCGTACGCGCAACCCAGTAACGTCCGCAATGCCCCACCGTTACCGAAACTGGATTACAGTGACCTGAATTTTGCGTCCAAGTTTCAGGACTACGCGCGGATGGGGATCCGCCTGCGTCGGCCCTGGGGCATGTATGAACACGCCGTTGTCTACGACCGCGTGCCGCACTGGGGCTCTTCATTCTCAGGGTCGGATTGGGTCGCCGAGCATCCCGGTCTCGGGTTCCAGTATGTAGGGAAGGAAGATCATGGCGGTTCGCTGAACGTGGTCACGAATTCGGTGCGGTATGGGTTGCCTCAGGCCTCTGACTGGGCCCCCAATCTGCTGGCGTGGACGCCCGGCGGGTTGAATGTCGGCCAGACCGTGGAACACTTCGATGTGCTGGCCCCTGGGGTTTCGAATGTGGTGGTTCGTTCGGTGTTGTCGCCTATGCACGGTGTTCAGAACGAGCAGGCGGTTCAGTTGCTGGCGTTTAAACTCCGTCTTGGCACCCCGACAAATATTGTTTATAAGTCGGACGACTGGTATCGCATCAAGTCGGTCAAGGTGAATGGCGTCGAGCATCTGTCGGGGGGAGAGGTGGACACGTTTGATTTGCCCCTGCTGGCTACAGAGTATGCCGACCTGAATGTTGTCGTCACGTTCGGGATCCGGCAGGATGTCGGCAGTTTGAACTTGGGCAGCGAGATCTTGACTTGGCTGATGAGCTTTGGTGACGCGCCGCTTGCGCCGACCTACTATTATGGCCGCGAGCTGGAGTTGTATGAGCGGTATTGGCTGAATGCCAATCCCACGACGACCAACTACCTGGAGGGCGGTATTATTAAGGTGGAGCGGGAGGACGCGACGACCAACTACTTTATGACCGCGTGGCTGGCGTTGAATGGTACCAATGTGTCCACGCTGCTCGGTGACCATAACAACGGGGACGCCGTGTTTAAGATCGAGGCCACGGACAGTCTGACCAAGCCGGACTGGACCATGTTGGCGCAGTACAAGCTGACGCCGACATCTTTTGACGATAACCACACAACCCGCGTGTTCATTCAGAATCCCTTCCTGCAAACTGATTTCTCGGCAGCTCACGGCGGACAGCTCTTCTTCAGGTGGGTGATCGAATACGAGGATCCGCGGTTCAGCAAACCGCCGTTGGTCAGCACCAATTCACCGTGACGTGTTCGGTCACGTCCATAGGGCTGGATGCCGCGCGTCCGGGCCGTTAGCGGGGCCGGGCTTGGGCGTGGCGGATGGCCCGCGTCAGTATGCCCACGATAAACAGAATCACAACGAGCAGAAGCGAACGCCGCTCGATGGGTGTGAGCCGTGGGCGACGCTCGCGGCGGGGGCTTGTCGGCCCGTCCGAGTTGTGCGGCGCACGTTTTTTTGGGCCGACAGGGTTCATGCTTTCCACGTTACCGCGGATGAGAGTCGGATGCAACCCTGGAAACTTTTGCCCGCTTACAAAATCGCGAGGATCAGTCTTGACGGTGCGTCGGGGACAATCCTATAATCCCTCCCCAATGTAGCTTTTCGACAATTCGAATTCGGGATCTTTTATGGCAGGCGAGAAAACAGATCAGACGGCTCAGCGGGCGCAAAACTTTTTCAACAAAGGCAATGCCGCTTTTGAGCGCGGCAATTTTGATATCGCGATCGACTTGCTCATGCAGTGCGTGTCGCTCTCGCCCGGGTTCTCCAGAGCACGTAAGACGCTCCGTGCCACCCAAATCGCAAAATTCCGTAAGGAAAAGAAAAGCGGTTTTGCATTGAAAATGCAGGATGTCAACGCGGCGGTGCTGCGTATGAAAATAGCCGGGTTGCTGAAAGCCGGAAAAACCGAGTCCGCATTGATCGAGTGCGAAAAGTTGCTGACGCTGAACCCGCTTCATCCTCAGAACGTCGAGATGGCGGTCGAGGTGGCAGAAGCGTCCGGACATCCTGAGGCCGCGCTTTTTACGGTCGAAGCGGCTTATGAGAACAATCCGGACGACATGCAGTTGCTGCGGCGCGTGGCGGATTATTACATGACGGTCGGCGATTATGTCAAGGCGCGCGATGCCTATGTGAAGCTGAATGCCTATCTGCCCAACGATCAGGTCATCTTCAAGCAGCTCAAAGATGCTGAGGCGCGTGTGACAATGGCGGCCGGGTGGGAAGAGGCGGCGGGCAAGAAAGACGCGTATCGTGACCTGATCGCCAACAAAGATCAGGCGAAGAAACTGGACATGCAGGCGAAGGCGGTCGTCACCGGTGCCGATGCGGATGTGCTGATCGAAGAGGCCCGTGCTCGCATCGAACAGGAGCCGAACAATCTGAACTACTACCGTGCGTTGGCACGGCTGTTGTCGCAGAACAAGCGTTTTGACGAGGCCGTTGATGTGTTGGAGTCGGCGCGCAAGATTAACGCCGCCGACCCCGAATTGGACCGTGCGATCACGTCCACCCGGATTTCGGCCTTTGAGGCCAAGATCGATGCGTTGAGGGAGGCGGGCGATGTGGATGGCGCGGACGCCATGGAAACGGAGATGAATCAGTTCATCTTTGATGATTTGAGCGCCCGCGTGCAGCGTTACCCGAACGACCTCAAACTGCGTTACGAACTGGGTATGCAGTATTTCAAGTATGGGTATTACGACGATGCGATCGGCCAGTTCCAGCTTTCTCAGCGCAGTCCGAAGGAACGCATCGAGTCCCTTTACTATTTGGCGATGTGCTTCTCGCACAAGGGACAGCGTGACATGGCGATCATGCAATTGGAAACCGCCAATGACCAATTGCCGATCATGGACGACCTCAAGAAAAAGGTGGTGTTCGCCCTCGGCAAACTGGCTGAAGAGGCGGGCGACATCGAGAAAGCGTTCGGATACTATAAAGACGTCTACGGTGCGGACATCGGCTTTGAGGATATTTCCGAGCGCATGGAACGCATTTACAAACTGCGGCAATCCCAGCAGGGCTGATCGCGACTTGGAGCGGCGGAGACGGGGCGCCAAGACTCTGCACGGCTTGGTCATTCAGCCAGGATTGCGGGATTTTCATGATTAAACCGTTTTGTTCCAATCCTGTAATCATGGCTGGAATAAACGGCATTTTGGGCCGTACAGGCGTCTTCGGTCACCAGGGCGCCGCTTGTCGGACGCCCAACAGACGCGCGGCGTTGCCCCCTAGCACGAGTTGCCTCTGCGCCGAATCACGTACTCCGGCGCACACGAAGTCGATACCGTCGCTGAAGCTCAGCCAAGGCCAGTCCGTGGCGAACAGCAGCCGGTCGGCAGGGTGTTCACGCAGGATCCGCTGCGGATCTTCTTCTTTTGCATTTATCGCCAAGATAGACGTGTCCAGAAAGACGTCCTGTCCCAGAAGGTGGATCAGGGCCTCATCCCATTGACGCCAGCCGCCCAGATGCGCGGCGATCAGACGCAACCCAGGCACATTGCGAAGGACGCGGCCGATCCGTGCCGGGTTACATACGGCATCAAACGGGAAGCCGATGTCGAATCCGCAGTGGCATTGAACCACCAGGTTGAGGTCGCGGCAGCATCGGAAATATTCCAGCATCTCGGGCGAGTCCACGACACACGGCTGATAGTACGGGTGCAGCTTGATGCCGCAGATGCCGTTCTCCGCCACCTGTTGCAGGTGCGCAAACTTCTCTTCATCCGCGGGATGAACGGAGGCGAACGGAATCAGGTGTGCCGCAGCCTCAGCGCCGCGCTCTCCCGACCGTATGGCGTTTGCTTCGGCCAGGATCCCATCAAACTGGGCAGGACGTGTGGCGATGGGACACACGACCGCATAGTCAATCGCCGCCGTGCGCATCTGCCTCAACAGTCCGCCGACCGTGCCGTCACCCACTGTGGCAATCTTGCCGTTCGCCTTGTCAACAAGTTTCTGCAGGGCACGTGTTGCGAGATCATCAGGAAAGGTATGAACATGAACATCAATGAGCATGTCATTCCCTCACATGATTACCGCTCATATCGACGAGGCGGCACGGACTGGAAACTGAACAGGACATCCGGGAACATCTTGGGCGTGATGCCGGCTTGCCGCAGCGCGTTGACATGCGGCCAGAACTCGCCGGCCTCCGCCAGGTCGTGCGCGTCAGAGGCCAACGCGATCTTTACGCCTTTTTCCGCACACAGGCGGATGAATGGCGTTTCAGGCTGATAGGTGTGGAAGTTAATCTCGGCCGCCACGCCGCTGTCGGCAAGCAAACCGGCGACCGTGGCAAACAGGTGGGATGGCACATCGAGACGGTTACGTTTGAAAAAGCGGAACGGGTGGGCCAGCACATCGATGTCGTGTTCAAGCAGTCGCTCAACGTCACGCAGGAAGAGTTTCTCAGCCTCTTGTTGCGATGTCTGTCCGGGGACAAAATCTTGGATCGCATGCACGGCACCGATGAAAATATCCCAATCGAAGTCGAGGTCTTCCGGCGCGAGCAACAACTGGCCGTCGTTGAAAAGGTCCAGTTCCAGGCCGATCTTGACGAACGGCGAGCGTAGCTTCTCGGCAAACTGGCGGTAGGCGGCCATGCGGCCACGTCCGGGTGTTTCCCAGACGGCTTTCGCCATGGCGGGATCGGATTGCCAGTGAAATTTCATGGCACAGTGCCTGTCGAAATAAAGCTGGAAGGCGTGTTCAGTGATGCAGAGGGTCGAGACGCCCAACGCCTGCGACAGCGCCACGCACGGCGCGGTGTCAACGGTCGTGCCGCAGTAGGCATGCTCGGTATGGCAGTGCACGTCAATGATGTTCGGCACCTGCATGCCAAGACTCAACTCCTCGATCTCCACGCGCGAATCGACCACGCGAATGAGGCTGAATCTGAAAGGCGGCTCGCATAGCGCAGGAACCGTATGGTAGAGAATGCGCTCATGCACGCGTGCTTTCTGCCCCTTGTGGTAATGGCCGCTGAGCGAAAGGATGACACCGGCCTTCTGATATGTATCGATGATCTCCGCCGCATTGGTCGGCCGATACGGATAATGTGAATCGATCGCCGGGTAGATCGGCGGATGCTGCACGGCGATCAACGGCAGATCCGGATTTTCTTCGGCACGTTTTTTGAGTGCCGCGAGATCCTCCGTCGCACGTGCGCATTCGTGATTTTCGTTGTAGACGTCATTGAACAAAAACAGGCCATACCCGTTGATCTCATGAAGGCCCGGCGTACTTCCGAAAAGCGCGTTGAATGCGGATGGGTCGCCGTCATGGTTGCCCGGGACAACCAGATAGGGGATGCCACTGCGCAAGAGTTCGCCATGCAGCGACATAAGATCCAACGAGGCGTTGCGGTCTGCGCCGTCTTCTACCAGATCGCCGAGAACGAGGGTTGCGTCTGGTGTGATTCCCATGTGACGCAGGCGTAAAAAGACTTTCTTTAACAAAGTCTGCGCCAGTTCGCCGCGCATCTGTTGTGTTTGGGCGGTCTGACGGGCCAACCCCATGTGGTGGAGATCGGAGACAACTAATAGGGTTAAGCAATGCTCACTCATGCGTCCATGCAACTTTCATCACTGTAGGCTTAGCACAACGGAAACCACGGTCAAAAAAAAGCGGCCCTAGCGTACGGGAACTTGTTGTGCCGGTCAACAGGAAACGGCCAAAAAACAGAGGCAAAAACAGAGGCTCGTGTGCGGCGATTTTTCTCACGCAGTTTGTCGGTGAGGCGAACTTGTCGCTTTCATTTGCAGGCACTACCATCCCATAGGGCAGACCGGAAACACACCGGTTCCCATGATTGGGACCTATTAGGCGGGGGGGGGGCGAAAACCGTCAACCCCTGAATTTTATAAAAAAAGTGTCGGCTTCGGAGGCGATAGCCTGTAGCCTACAGGCGCATGAAAAAACTGATCCC
>Ga0116189_1000623_pt1 | contig 31094 bp, 31 predicted proteins | sample AD_JPNTR3_MetaG_FD_89895 | JGI IMG/M metagenome (GOLD analysis project Ga0116189, IMG submission 89895) | Active sludge microbial communities of municipal wastewater-treating anaerobic digesters from Japan - AD_JPNTR3_MetaG | ecosystem: Engineered > Bioreactor > Anaerobic > Digestate | place... | reverse complement strand
TATTTTGTGGTAATGCAAATACGCTGAAAGAATCCGCGGGATTTGGAATGTCCGATTTCCCGCGCGAAAGACAGGAAGAATTGACGCAAATATGAGCATCCTCCAATGACCGAAGGCCGACAGCCTTTTGAAATCGAATTCAATCCCGAATTCCGGCGCGCGCTGGAGTTGATGGAGGAGACGGACAGGAATATCTTTATCACGGGCCGCGCCGGCACGGGCAAGTCCACCCTGCTGAATTATTTTTACCAGAGCACCAAAAAGAACGCCGTGTTGCTGGCGCCGACGGGCGTGGCCGCCGTCAATATCGGCGGGCAGACGATTCATTCCTTCTTCAATTTTAAGCCGACCGTCACGCCTTCCGCCATTCGCAGAAAGCGCGGCGCGGCGAAAACTGGGAACTCTCTTTACAAAAAGCTCACGACCATTGTGATTGACGAGGTTTCGATGGTGCGTGCCGATCTGCTGGATTGTGTGGACAAATTCCTGCGGCTCAACGGCCCGAATTCCAGACGACCTTTCGGCGGCGTGCAGATGATCTTCATCGGCGATCTTTATCAGCTGCCGCCCGTGGTGACCGGCGCCGAGCGCGAGATTTTCCGATCGCATTACGCGAGCCCTTACTTTTTCAGCGCCAAAGCGATGGAGGGGCTGGATCTGGAATTTATTGAACTTGAGAAAGTATACCGTCAACAGGATGACGATTTTATCCGCCTGCTCAACGCGGTACGCAACAATTCCATCACTCAAGAGGATATCGCCCTGCTCAACCGCCGCTGTCATCCGTCCTTTGAGGCGCCCGAAAACGACTTTTACATTTCGCTCACCAGCACCAACGAGCTGGCCGACTGCATCAACGAGCAGTGTCTGGAGCAACTGCCCGGCAACATCTGGAAGGCCCGCGGGGAAACCCGGGGTGATTTCGGCGAGGAGTACCTGCCGACGTCGGTCGAGCTCAAGCTCAAGCAGGGCGCGCAAATCATGATGCTCAACAACGATTCCTACGGGCGCTGGATTAACGGCACCATCGGCCGGGTGAGAAAATTCGCCCGTGACGAGGACGGCGAAGATGTCATCATCGCGGATCTGGACAACGGCGAAACGGTGGAAATATCGCCCTATACATGGAAAATTTATAAATATTTTTTGAAAAACGAGGAGGTGCATTCGGAAGAGGTCGGCTCCTTCCGCCATTATCCGGTGCGGCTGGCCTTTGCGGTGACGATTCACAAAAGCCAGGGAAAAACTTTTGAAAAGGTCATCATTGACGTGGGGCGCGGCACGTTCGCCCACGGCCAGATGTATGTGGCGCTTTCCCGCTGCACGTCGCTGGAGGGGATGGTGCTCAAATCGCCGCTGAAAAAAAGCCACGTTCTGATGGATTGGCGCGTGGTGAAGTTCCTGACGAATCTGCAATATGCAAAAGCCGAGCTTGTCTTGCCGCGCCGACAGAAAATCAAATTGCTGGAGGAGGCGATTGAGGAGAGGCAAGTCATTGAAATTGTTTATCTTAAGGCGAAGGATGAAAAATCGGTGCGCATGATCAGGCCGCTGGAAATCGGGGAGACGGAATTTAACGGCACGCCGTTTATGGGGTTGTATGCCTATTGCATGGCGCGCGGGCAAAACCGGGTTTTCAACGTTGACCGCATTCTGGCAATCCGCTTTTTATCCGAGCAATAGGCGCGAATAACAAACATTTTGCTTGACAAGCCATTTTAAATTGAATATCTATCGCCTTTAATTTTCAATAAAGTGGTGATTTTTATGAAGACATACATGGCAAAAGCGCAGGACGTTGAGAAAAAATGGTATATCGCTGACGCTTCGGGCAAGGTGCTGGGAAGATTCGCCAGCGAAATCGCCCGCCGCTTAAGAGGAAAACACAAGGCGATTTACACGCCGCATGTGGATACCGGCGATTATGTCATCGTGGTCAACGCGGAAAAAATCGTTCTGACGGGCAAAAAGCTGACGGATAAAAAATATTATTCCTATTCGGGTTATCCAGGCGGCTTGAAAGAAACGGCGGCCGGCAAGATGTTGGCGGAAAAGCCGGAGAATTTAATCCGTTTGGCCGTTCAAGGCATGTTGCCCAAAAACAGTTTGGGGCGCAAAATGCTCAAGAAACTTAAAGTTTATTCCGGCAACGCTCATGGTCACGAAGCCCAGTGTCCGGAAAAATTATCCATTTAATTGGGAAAACAAGAAATTCGATTTTGTGGGGAACTCATGGCGGAACAAAGATTTTATGCAACGGGAAAAAGGAAAAACGCGATTGCCCGCGTTTACATGAAACTGGGCAGCGGAAATTTTGTCGTCAACAAAAGAAGTTTTGATGAATATTTCACGCGTCCCAGCCTGAAAATGATTATCAAGCAGCCTCTGGAAATCACTGGTAAAAAAGATCAGTTTGATTTATACGTAAACGTAAGCGGCGGAGGCGTGGCCGGCCAAGCGGGTGCGGTGAAGCACGGCATATCCAAAGCTCTTCTGGAATATGACAACGAATTGCGACCCATATTGAAAAAAGCCGGGTTTTTGACCAGAGATGCCCGAGCGAAAGAACGAAAGAAATACGGGCAACCCGGAGCGAGGAAGCGATTCCAATTCTCCAAACGTTAAATTCCGAAAGGGGGGCTTCTGGCCTCCCTTTTTTTTGGGAGATTTCTTATGATGAAAGCAGCAGTGTTCGGCGCGAGCGGCTATACGGGACAGGAACTGATCAGAATTCTATCGGGCCATCCCGATGTGGAACTCGTTGCGGCGACGTCCCGGCGTTTTGACGGGCAAAAGGTGGCCGATGTTTTTCCCGCGCTGGCGGGTCTGACCGGTTTGACCTATCGGAATGCCGCTCCGAACCAAATCGCCGGGCTCTGCGACGTGGTTTTTCTGGCCCTGCCGCATGGCGTGTCCATGACCATCGCGCCGGAGTTCCTCAAGGCGGGCAAAATCGTGATTGACTTGAGCGCCGATTACCGTATCCGGGATCTGAAGACCTACGAAGCGTGGTATACGAAACACGTAAGCGCCAAGTTTATCAAAGACGCGGTTTACGGCATCCCTGAGCTCTACCGGCAGAAAATCAAAAAAGCGAAAATGGTGGCCAACCCCGGCTGCTATCCGACGAGTATTATCCTGGGCCTCGCGCCGGCGCTGAAACAGAAAATTCTGGAGCCGTCCAGCATCATCGCCGATTCCGCCTCCGGCGTAAGCGGTGCGGGACGGGAGCCGGTCATCGGGTCGCTGTTTTGCGAGGTGGACGGCGGCTTTAAGGCCTATAAGGTCGGCAGGCATCGGCATTTGCCGGAAATCGAGCAGGAGCTCAACGCGCTGGCCGGAAAGAAATTCGCCGTGACCTTTACGCCGCATCTCCTCCCCGTGAAGCGGGGGATTCTCAGCACGATTTACGCGACGCTGAAGAAGGATATGACCCTGAAGGAGGCGCGGGAGCTCTACGCTTCTTTTTACGCCGGGGAAAAATTTGTCCGGGTTTGTCCGGAAGGCGTTTATCCCAACATGTCGTCCGTATGCGGTTCGAATTACTGCGACATCGGATTGGCCGTGGAGGCGCGGACCAAACGCATCATCATCATGGCGGCCATAGATAATCTCATCAAGGGCGCGGCCGGCCAGGCCGTGCAAAATATGAACCTCATTCTCGACCTGCCGGAAGACGCGGGCCTGGGGATGGCGCCGCTGTATCCCTAGGATGGAGCATGTCCCTTAAAATTTACAACACGGCGACACGGAAAAAAGAGACTTTTCAACCGATCCATGAGGGTCAGGTGGGCATCTATGTCTGCGGCATTACCGCCTATGATGTCTGTCACGTCGGCCATGCCCGGGCGGCCATCGTCTTTGATGTGGTGGTTCGTTATTTGAAGGCGAGCGGATGGCGGGTGACCTTCGTCAAGAATTTTACCGATATCGACGACAAAATCATCGACCGTGCCAAACGGGAGGGCGTTCCCTTTACGGCCATTTCGGAGCGTTACATTCAAGCCCATGATGAAGAAATGGCGGCCCTTGGCGTGGAGCCGCCCACGGTAACCCCCAGAGCCACCGAGCACATGGCGGAAATGATTGCGCTGGTGAAGACGCTGGAAGAGAAGGGATATGCTTACGACGTGGACGGCGACGTTTATTTTTCCATTCGGGACTTCCAGCGTTACGGAAAACTCTCTGGCCGCAACCTGGAGGAAATGATGGCCGGTGCGCGCGTGGATGTGAATGACAAAAAAAGGAATCCTCTGGATTTCGCTCTGTGGAAAAAAAGCAAGGAAGGCGAGCCTTTCTGGGAAAGCCCCTGGGGCAGGGGGCGGCCGGGCTGGCATATCGAATGCTCCGCGATGAGCGCGCGCTATCTGGGGACCCCCTTTGACATTCACGGCGGCGGCGAGGATTTGATTTTTCCGCACCATGAGAATGAGGTCGCCCAGACCATGGCGGCCACGGGAAGACCGCTGGCGAATTACTGGATGCACAACGGTTTTGTGAGAATCCATTCTGAAAAAATGTCAAAATCGCTGGGGAACATTTTTCCTGTCCGGGAGATTCTGAAAAATTATCATCCGGAAGTCCTGCGGCTGTTCATCCTGCAGAATCATTACCGCAGTCCGGTGGATTATTCTGACAGCGCGCTCAATGAAACCCGAAGCGCCCTGCTGAGAGTCTATACCGCTCTCAAGCTGGTGAAAGATGTTTTGCAAAAAACGTCTGTTGATAACAGCCGTTCCGACAGAGAACCCTCATCCCGGGAAGAGAAATTCGGAGAGGGGTTCGGTGATCTCGCGGACAAGTTCAATGCGGCCATGGACGATGATTTCAATACCGCGCAGGCGTTGGGCTATGTGTTCGAGACGGTCCGCCGGATAAACCACATCGGGGCGGACAAGCACATGAGCCCGCCTGAAAAGGCGCGAAAGCTGTCGGCCGCCAGAGGGGTCATGGATTATTTCGCTTCGGTACTGGGTGTTTTTCACTCGGACGCGGATGCTTTTTTCCTCTCCGACCGGGATAAAGAGCTTCGTAAGCAGGGGTTGAATGCGGCGGACATTGAAGCCCTGGTGGAGCAAAGAAACGCCGCGCGGGCCGCCAAAGACTGGGCGACAGCCGACGCCATCCGGGCGCAATTGGCCCAACACCACATCGTCCTGAAGGATGCCGCCGGCCAAACCAGCTGGATGATCGAATAATTGACAGCCGCTTTTTCTTGTAAAACAAGTCTGATAAAAAGCCGAAATGAATGAAAAAAATAAAAGAACGTGATATATTGAAAAAAATATAATCCAAATGGCGAGGAAATTTATGTCGACCGTATCCAAAAAAATATTCGTGCTGGCCGTTCTTTGTTTGGGGATTTTTTTCCTGATTAATTTCGACAATGAAGCGAAGGTATCCGCGCAGGACAAGAACTTCTACAAGGATATAAAAACATTCAATGAAGTTTTTGACATTATCCGGAAAAATTATGTGGAAGAGGTTGATTCCAAAAAACTGATGGAAGGCGCCATCAACGGCATGGTGAAGTCTCTGGATCCGCACAGCGCCTTTATGACGCCGGATTTATACAAGGAAATGGAAATCGAGACCCAGGGGCAATTCGGCGGTATCGGCATCGAGATTATGATTATCAAAGATGTATTGACCGTGGTGTCTCCCATTGAAGACACGCCGGCCTATAACGCCGGAATCAAAGCGGGTGATCAGATCATCAAAATTGACGGCAAGCCCACGAAAGACATCACGTTGATGGAGGCGGTGAAAAAACTGCGCGGACCCAAGAACACGAAGGTGACCATCACCATCATGCGCGAAAACATGTCCAAACCCAAGGATATCACCCTCACCCGCGACATTATTCAGGTCAAGAGCGTCAAGGTGAAGAAGATTGACGAGGGCATCCGTTACATCCGCATCGCCGCATTCCAGGAAAGGACGGCCGATGATTTGCGCAGGGAACTTAAAAAAATCAGCGAAGGCAACGCGCCGTTGAAGGGCTTGGTGCTCGATTTGCGCAATGATCCGGGCGGATTGCTGACCCAGGCGATAGAGGTTTCCGACATCTTTCTGAAGACCGGCGTCATCGTGTCCACGCGCGGGCGGGTGAAAAACATGGAAACCAAAGCGGTGGCCAAGGATGACCAAAACGAAATCACCTGTCCGATCGTCGTGTTGGTCAATGAGGGGACGGCAAGCGCCGCGGAAATTGTCGCCGGCGCGCTTCAGGACAACGGACGCGCCCTGATCGTGGGAACGCAGACATTCGGCAAGGCGTCGGTACAGACGGTGATTCCGCTGGATGACGGCTCCGCACTGAAACTGACCACCGCGCGCTATTATACTCCGAAAGGTCGGTCCATCCAGGCGGAGGGCATTACGCCGGATATTATTGTCAAATATGTCAAACCGTCCGAAGAGAGCGAGGACGGCGGCAGTAAACATCTCCGGGAAAAAGACTTGGAAGGCCACATTAAGCCGAAACAGGAAGAAGGTGTTCCGCCGGAGGAAATGGAGTTTAAAGACATCAAAGATTTGTCGGACATCGCCAAGGACAATCAACTGAAAACGGCTGTGGATATCTTGAAGAGCTGGAACATTATGAAAGAAAATCTCAAGTGAAGTTATTCGAACATGCGTGCCGCGCCGGAATATGAAAACATTTAAGACGATTACCAATGCTGTGGTTGTCCTGCTTATCGTTGCGTTGATAGGGGGCATCCTCTATGTTCTTTTTCAATTTAAGGAGGAGATGCCCCCGGTAAAGGAAACAAAAGAAGCAGCTAAAAAACCTCCCGTCAAAAAGCCGAAAGTTGAAAAGGCGAAAAAGGAGAAAGTGGCGATCCGCCCTCCGCTGCACAAAAGGCAGATCGCCATCATTATCGATGATATCGGCGGCAATCTGGAAGCCGCCAAAGCCTTGATGAAAATAGACGCCGAGTTGACTTTTGCCGTTTTGCCCATGCAGGCGCATTCCCGGGAAGTGGCGGAAATGTTGCATAAGGCCAAGAGGGAAGTTCTTCTGCATTTGCCCATGGAACCGGCTTCTTATCCCCGTGAAAAGCCAGGCGAGGGGGCCCTCTTTACGGAAATGTCTCCGGAGGAACTGATCCTGCAGTTAAAGAAGAATATGGCTTCTGTGCCCCACGCGGTGGGGGTCAACAATCACATGGGCTCGAAATTCATGGCAGATCCGGAAAAACTGACGGTGATTTTCCGCGAGCTGAAGAAAAACCGCATGTTTTTCATTGATTCGAGGACTGCGCCCGACACGCAGGCGGCCACAGTGGCACAACAAGTCGGTTTGAAGATGGGTCAACGGAAAATCTTCATTGATAATGCCCGGGATTATAAACAAATTTACGATAATCTCATGCGCGTGGTCACGGGTCATAATGATTTTCCGCTCATCCTGATTGGTCATCCTTATGCGGAAACGATTAAAGCGCTCCAATTGGCGTCTGAAAATTTGCGCAAACAGGGCATCGACATTGTGCCGGTGTCGCGACTGATCGCGGAGCAAAAATCCTCGTAGCGTTGGATGATGGTTTCAAGAGGCGAAGAATATTCATGATGCGCAATCAAAAAACATATTTCATCCTGATGCTGGTATGTGTCGCGTTGAGCTTGTCCGGATGCGGGCTGTGGCGCAAAGCTCCCGTGGAGAAACATCCGGTGGCCGTGCCGGAAAAATCGGCGAGCGCGGCTTACCATTATTCCTTGGCCGTTATTTTGCGCCTGGACAGCCGCCTCCAAGAAGCGACGGAGGAAATGAAAAAAGCCTGGGAAGCGGATCCCGATTCCGCCTATCTGGCAACCGAACTGATTTCGATATACGCGCAACAGGGTGATATGAAAAACGCTTTGGCCTTCGGGGAGGAGATGCTCTCCAAAAATCCCAATAGCGTGGAATTGAACCTGATCATGGGCAGTCTGTATCTGAATGTCGAAGATTACGACAAGGCGATTGGCGCGGATAAGAAAGTCATCGAAATAGACCCCAAAAATCTTATCGCACATCTTTATCTGGCCATCACCTATGCCGAAGAGAAAAAATTCGATAAATCAGAAGAAACATTCAAAAAAATGCTCAAGATTGATCCCGAAAATCTGATGGGCATTTACTATTACGCGAAAATGCTGACCCAGGCCAACCGCCTGGAAGAAGCGGAGAAGATGCTGAAAAAAGCCATGTCTTTGAATCCTTATTTTGAGATGGCTCTGTTTGATCTGTCGGCGCTTTATGAAAATCAGAACAAGCTCGACAAGGCCGTGGACCTGTATCGCAGCTACCTGGCCATCAATCCCTCCCGCATCGGTTTGCGGATGAAAACGGGGGAGTTGCTGATGAAGGGCAAAAAATATGACGAGGCCCAAAAAGAGTTTCAGGAAATCTTAAAATTCGATCCGGATAACCGGGAAGTGAAAATCGCCTTAGGCTTAATGTATTATGACATGAACAGGATTGACGCCGCCATTGAGGAATTCGCCTCCATTCTGAGCAAAAACCCGCAAGACCACAAAGTCAGATATCTTCTGGCCAACGCGTATGAAGAAAAAAAGGACAATCCATCGGCTCTGGCGGAGTATAAAAAAATTTCCGTTTCCTCCGATCTGTTTGCATCGGCTCAAATCCGGGCGGGATTTATCCTGAAGAAGGACAACAATCTTTCCGGCGCCATCGCGCTGATCGAAAATGCGATCCGGCAGCGCAAGGACCAAATATCGTTGCACCTGTTTTTGTCGTCGCTTTATGAGGAGGCCCAGGACCTCAAGGCCGCGGAAAACGTGCTGCGGGAAGGCATCGGCATTTCGCCTGAAACGCTGGAGTTGCATTACGCGCTGGGTGTGCTCTACGAGAAAACAGACCGGTTTGAACAAAGCATCAGCGAGATGAAAAAAGTTTTAGAAATTGATCCGGAGAACGCCGAGGCGCTTAACTTTATCGGATACAGCTATGCCGAGCGCAATATCAATCTTGACGAAGCGGAAACCATGATTCTGCGGGCGATGGAACTCAAGCCGGACAACGGCTATTTCATTGACAGTCTGGGCTGGGTCTATTTCAAAAAGAACAAAGTAAATCAGGCCCTGAAATATTTGAAGCAGGCACACGACCTGCTGCCCGAAGAAGTGGAAATCATGCTGCATTTGGCGGATGTTTATATGAGTCTGAATAAGGTCAAGGAAGCGAAAGAGATGTGCGAGAAGGTGCTGAAAATCGACAGCCAGAATAAAATCGCTCAACAAAAGCTGGAGGAGCTCACCGGCGGCAAGCGCTAAATTTTCTTTGGATTCCATGCGCCTAAAATCAATAATCTTAATGTCTTTCCTTGCCTTGTGCGCCGTCCTTTCCGGCTGCGTCATGCAGCCTTCGCTCATTCCCGATGCGTCTAACGGGATGATGTCCGGAGGATGGAACGCCGCCCTCGGAACGAATGATCTGGTCAGGGCGATGGTCAATATCGAAGTGGAAAAATCCAAAAGTTACCATACGACGCAGGCGACGCTGCTTTTGAAGAAACCGTCGTATCTGCGTTTGGAAATCCTTTCGGTGATGGGCATCTCCGGCCTTTGCGTCATCGCGGCGCCGGAAAAAATGATTGTCTATCTTCCGTCGAAAAACGAATTTTATTCCGGACGGCCTTCCCGGCAAAACATAAGCAAATTCATCCCTCTGCCGTTGGATGCGGCAGATATTGTCCCGATGCTGACCGGATCCATTCCCGGCTTGACCGATGATAGTGTGGAGAAACGCCTTTATCAAGAAAATGATCCTTGGCGGTTGGACATGACCTGGCGATCGGGCGTTTCTCAAACCGCATGGCTGAAGCTCAATCGGTTGATCAGGTTGACGCGTTCCGGCGATGGACCGCAAGAATGGCTGAACGCGGAATATTTTTATGAAAACGAGCGGGAATCCCTGCCGTCAAAAATCGTCTTCACGATGGCCGACGGGGGCTATATCGGTATAACGTATACGGATCTCAGCGTGGAGAAAACGGATGATGTTTCAATGTTTAATATGGACCTCCCCCCGAATGCCACAGTCGTTGATTTGAATTAATCCTTTCAGCAGTTGATTATTTAATGTCCTGAAGATTGGAACGGGCGATGCGCGCCTGACTGGTATTGGGATACTTTTTGATGACTTCCTGCAAAAGCAGTTTGGCGCTTGTTTTGTCTCCCAGTTTCAGAAAAGCCAATCCCTGCTTCAGCAGGGCGTAAGGAACCTTATTGCTATTGGGATAATTTTTCGTGACCTTTTCATATTCCAGAATGGCGGTTTCATACTTTTTCTCGAAAAAATAGCATTCACCGATCCAGAACTGCGCGTTGTCGGAATACTCGCTGTTCGGATAGGACGCCAGGTAATTCTGGAATTCCGTGCGGGCCTTGTCGTAATTGCCTTCCGTGAAGGTTTGGTAAGCCGCCGAGTAAGCCTTATCCTTGTCGCTTTTCTGGGCGGCGTCCTTTGAGGCGGTGACAGGAGCCGATTTTCCGTTTTTGTCCGGGGTGTCGCCGGAAATGTTTTTATTGCCGATTTCCAGGAAATTTTCGATAAAATTGATTTTCAGCAAAATGTTTTCGAAGCGCTGGTCTTCTTTTTTGGTGAAGGCGGAAAAATCCTTTTTCAGGGATTCAATCTGCCCGCGGAGCTGCTGAAGATTGTCACGCACATCGGCCATGTCGGCTGCGGTGTTGGCCTGCGTATTGCGCAGAGCTTCCAGGGACTCGGTGGTCTTTTTCAGGGCGGCGATCTCGGTTTCCAGGGTGGCCAGCCGGTCATCCATCTTCTGGTTCATTTCCGCGCGCAAAGCGCGTAAATCCCCGGACGTGGCGCATCCCGCCAAAAGCAGAACCGCTATGAACAATACAAGATATTTAAAATACCTCACGGCTTCACCTCACACAATCATCGGATTAAGGATGCACGACAAAGTGCGCCCGTCTGTTTTTGGCCCAAGCCTCTTCGTTGGAGGCGGGATCCAAAGGACGTTCTTCGCCATAGCTGACGGTCTTGATGACCGATTCCTTGATGCCGAGATTGACCAGATAGGATTTGGTTTCATCGGCGCGTCTTTGTCCCAGAGCAAGATTGTATTCCGCCGTTCCCCGTTCGTCACAGTGCCCTTCAATCGTGACGGACGAAAACCGGTGCTTCATCAAGAGCGCGGCATTGGCCTGAAGGATTTCCCGCGCATCGGGACGGATGGCGGAGCTGTCGTAGTCAAAATTAATGTCACGGATTAGATCCTGAAGGATAGCGGCCTGCTGCGGTTTTTGAGGCTGGGCTTCGGAAGCTTCCAGAATATCGGAGCCTCTGTCTTTTGCCCAGGTATCCGAAGGACCTGCGCCTTGTTCCGAGGCCGTCTGCTGTTGGCTTGGCGTGGAGGTGGCGGAGACCGTTTGTTTTTTGGCACAGCCCGCCAGCAGAGCGAGACCGCCCATCAAAACCAGTAAACATGCTGTCAAGATTAGATTTTTTTTCATAAGGCCATCCTTTCCCTGATTAGTGAAGTTTATAAAAAAATGTCAAAGGCTTTCTCCCTGTCCTTTGTTATATCAGTCGCGACGGGTTTTGGTTTTTTGAATGCGCGTGTTTTATACGTTAAAAAGTTCTAAAACTCAAGTGAAAATGAACGGGCGTTTTATTTCAGGCGTGGCGACCATGATGGAGTCGCCAGTTTGTATTTTTGTTCATAAAGAATCCTCGGATGGGAGCCGTTGGAATTCATGATGATGATTTTGCTTTTTGAGCCGCCCCGTGCGAGGTAAACAAGTTGCCTGCCGGAGGGCGACCACGACGGAGATTCATTATTTTCCGCATCCGAGGTCAGCTGAACGGGAGAGTTTCCCTCCACGTCAACGGTGAAGATCTGATAGCGGTTGTCCGTTAAACCTTCATACGCGATGCGGTCGCCCCGAGGCGACCATGCTGGCGAGGTGTTGTAGGTGCCTTCATAAGTCAGCCTTCTGACGTTGCTTCCGTCGGCGTCCATGACATAAATTTGCGGAGAGCCGGAGCGGTTGGAAACGAAGGCGATTTTTTTGCCGTCCGGCGACCAGGTCGGCGAAACGTCGATGGCAAAATTGTTTGTCAGACGTTTTAATTGAAGGGTGCCCAGTTCCAGCACATAGATTTCTTCATTTCGGTCTTTGCTCAGCGTCAGCAGGATTCTGCTCCCATCCGGTGAAAAGGCGCCGCATAAATTCAGTCCTTCAAACGAAGGGACCTTTTTTTCCACGCCGCTTTTGAGGTTCCGGATGTAAATTTCCGGACGACCATCCTTATACGATGTAAAGGCCATGTATTGGCCGTCGGGGGACCAGCGGGGAGAAATGACAATCGACTGATGATTCGTAATCTTTTTCAAATCTTCGCCGTCGTAACCGATGAGGTGGATGTCGGATTTCGAACCGGCCTTGGACACAAAAGCGACTCTGGTGTTGAAATCGCCTTCATCGTTAATCAGTGCCAGCAGAATGTCTGAAGCCAATGCCCGGGAAACGGCTTTCAGATGAGCCGTGTCCGTCCGGTATTTTTTATGAAAAATCTGTTCCCCGCGGACGACATCAAACAAAAAACCTTCCACGATGATTGCATCGTCCTTTTTCAAAAGAGAGCCTTTGAGCAGATAATCCGCTCCGACGGCCGTCCAATCCGCAAAACGGATTTTGTCGGCGGTCAGCGCAGTCCGGAAAGTGCTGTCCTCCAGAAAACCTTTTGGGTTCAGCACATTGAAAAGACCGGTCATGGCCAGATCTTTTTTGATGTGTTCCGGCAGGGAAATGTCCCATTCCGCCGGCACCCCCGGCGACGTGATGAAATCGCAGATGGCAATGGGAATCAGCCGGAAAGCAGGGGAATCGATATCTACATAGATTTTCGCCGACGTCATTCCGCCGGCGAACCCCAGCAGGCAAAGCGCCGCAAGAAAGGCAATGGCATATTTTTTCATTTTTTCGGGACAACCCCTCCTTGGAATGCGGGAATTTTTAACAGACGGTCCGGTTCTTTTCAAACAAAAATTCCATCAGCGCAGTTCCGCCGAATGAAAGCGGATGCCGATTTCAATGTTATGATCCCTCACCCACCGGGGCAAAGGGGGAAACGGCTGAGATTTTTTGACGGCCCTTAAAGCGGACTCGTCGAAATATCGGTTGCCAGAGCGTTTTTCAAAAGAGACTTTTTCCACGGCGCCGCTGCGGTCAATGCTTAGGTCGATGATAGCCGTGATGTTTTCGTCCGGCATGAGCGATGGGGGCATCGACCAGTTTTGCTTGACTTTGAACCAGACGGCTTGAATGTATTCCTTGATTTCGGAATTCATTTCGCCGGCGGTGGCGGGCGATCCGGTGGCGACGGCTGACTGGGAAGCCGTAGGGGCCGTGGTATTTTGTCTTTGGCGGATGGCATTGAGCGCCTTTTGAATGTCGGATTCCCTCTTGGCTTGAGAGGGCATTGCGTCCGAATAAACGCTGGTGATCTTTCTCTTGAGAATGACGGTCTGGCCCACGTCTTTTGTTTTGAAAAGTTCGTTGAAAGACGAAGCGTTGCCCGAAGGCAAAACAGCCTCAGAGCCGACCAGTTGGACGGAATAGATAGGTCCGAAAGTCAAGCGCCTAGAACTGGTCGGCACGGAAACGAAAATCAGGGAAACAGCGATGAAATGAAAGGCCACGGAGAGGAGAATCATTTTTTTGAAGGAATCGGAATTGCCGCGGCAGCCGTGGGCAAGCATCCGGGAAGTCATCTTCTTTCCTCTGGCGGCTCGGTAATCATGCCCAATTTGTCGACGCCCGCTCGGCGGACTTCCGCCATGACCTCCACGACAAAACCATAGGGAACGTTTTTGTCGGCCCGCAGGAAAATTTCCCGGTCGATCCTGCTCGATAAAATGGCCGCCAGTTTGGATGTCAATTCATCCAGAGGGAGTCTTGTTTTGTTGAGGTAGATTTCCTTGGATTCGCTGATGGTCAGGACCAGTTTTTCCTCGGCCAAATCGAGACTCTTGGACTTGACCCTCGGCAGATTGACGTCAATGCCCATGGAAAGCATCGGGGCCGTGACCATAAAGATGACCAAAAGCACCAGCATGACATCCACTAAAGGCGTGACATTGATTTCCGCCAAGGGTTTGCTGGAATGATTGCTTCTTCGAAATTTCCGCATAAGCCTTTTACCTTCAGCTTGCCTTGCGCGCGATATGGCGTTCGATGATATTTAAAAATTCCGAAGCGAAATTTTCCATTTCCTGCACCATGCTTTTCGACTGATTCAGAAAATAATTGTAGAAAATGACTGCCGGAATGGCCGCGGCCAGGCCCGCCGCCGTGGCAATCAGGGCTTCGGAAATACCGGGGGCGACCACCGCCAGCGTCGCCGAACCGCGCATGCCGATGGACTGGAAGGTTTCCATGATGCCCCAGACCGTGCCGAACAGCCCGATGAAAGGGCTGGCCGAACCGGTGGTGGCCAGAAAACCGAGCGCGCTCTCCAGCTTGGTCATTTCGGTGCCGCAGCTGTTGCTCAGGGCGCGTTCAAGATTGTCCAGAGAAGAAAGGCGGATGTCGTCGCCGGCCGCCGGGGCATCGGAATGCTTTTCCCCGCTTTTAGAAAGTTCTTCATAGCCGACGCGAAAAACTTCCGCCGTGGTGGAGAAAGAATATTTTTTCGCCGCCGCGAGAACGTCGGTTAGTTTGGACAGGCGTTGATACTCGTCATTGAACGCCTCGTTTTCTTTTTTGATTCTGCCGTAGGTGCGCCATTTGAGAAAAATGATGGCCCACGAAATCACCGAAAAAATCAGGAGGATGAGCAGAACGAACTTCACCATCGGACCGGTATTTAAAATGATGCTTAAAATGCTCCCGTTCAAACTTACAGAACCCATAATATCCCCGCATCTTGTGAATTTTATTTGAGGCGTAAACTAAAGGAAAAAGACAACCTTGTCAACATATCTTTTAGATGACAGCGCCGTCATAAATCTTCCGGCGTGAAAGCGACCACGTCGTCAATCTTGTCCGCGCTGACGCAAAGCATTGCCAGCCGGTCCACGCCCAGGGCCGCGCCCGCGCAGGGGGCAAGCGCGTCGAGCGATTGCAGGAATTTTTCCGGCATGTCATAGGACGCCCAGCGTTTTCCGGCGCGTTTTTTCAACGCCTCGCCGAAGCGGTTTCGTTGTTCGGCGGCGTCGGTAAGCTCCGAAAAGCCGTTGACGATCTCGAGGCCGCCGATATAGAGCTCAAACCGTTCGCAAACCGAAGGGTCGCCGTCCTTGATCCTGGCCAACGCCGCCAGACTTGCAGGGTAATCATGGAGAAACGTTGGTTTTTCCACGCCCAACCGGGGTTCGACGTATCCAACCAACAACTCGTCGAACCGGTTTTGAGCCAGCGCTTCCTCCACGGAAACCGGCGCGTATTTCGCGAACGCTTCGGCGACCGTCATTCTCTGCCAGCCGGGTGCCAGAGCAATGTCGCGGCCGCTCGTCTTCAGGTTTTGCAATCCCAATGCTTGGGCGGCAAACCGGATTAAATCCTCGCATTGATCCATGAGCTTTTGATAATCAAAACCGGCGACATACCATTCCAGCATGGTGAATTCCGGAAGATGCAGGCGGCCTCTTTCCGCTTTGCGGAAACATTTGCAGATTTGAAATAGACGCTGATAGCCGGCGGCCAGAAGCCGCTTCATGCAGAGTTCGGGGGAGGTCTGCAAAAACCAGCCGTCGGCAGGGAACGCCTCGATATGTTCTTCGGGAGCGGGGGACGGAATTCTCAAGGGGGTTTCCACTTCCAGAAAGTCGTGGCTGATGAAATACGCGCGGAGGCTTTGCGTAAGGCGGGCACGCACCCGCAACGCCTGTGATTTGCGGGCTAAGTAGAAATGGTAATCCAAGCTGCCCTCCGGCGCGTGTTAGCCTTTGACGCGGGTCAGATATTCTCCGGTGCGCGTGTCAATGCGGATTTTTTCCCCTTCGGTGATGAAGGTGGGAACCTGAATCGTGTAGCCGGTTTCCACCTTGACCGGCTTGGTCGTGCCGGAGACGGTGTCGCCCTTGGCCCAGGGTTCCGCTTCCGTGACGACCAGCTCGACAAAATTGGGCAGGCTCAACCCGATGGGTTTGTCCTCAAAAAGCAGAATTTCCACTTCAATGTTATCCGTCATGAAATTTTTTGCGTCGCCGACCTGATCTTCGGTCAGATAAACCTGTTCGTAGGTTTCATTATCCATGAAACAATATTTGTCTTCTTCCTTGTAGAGGTACTGCATCTTCTTTTCGCGCAAATCCGCCGGTTCGAATGTGTCCACGGAACGGAACGTGCGCTCGAATTGGGCTCCGGTGACCATGTTCTTGAGTTTGGTGCGGTAAAGCGCCTGTCCCTTCCCCGGTTTGACAAAGTTAAATTCAATGATGACATACGGCTCATTGTCGATTTTCAGCCGCAGCCCTTTTCTTAAATCACTGGCGGTGTACATAAGAATCTCCTTGCAAATAAGATGAACAAAACAAAAAGCCTCGCGCTTTTTATGGGTTTCTCTAATCTATTTATGTGAACTTGTCAAAAAAATGTTTGTTCTTTTTCAGGTCGTTTTGGATGGTCCGGGATAGGGCGTTCAGCGGTATTTTCCCGGCGCGTCCCGGCGTGTCCACGACGTATTGGGGGAGGCAAAGTCCCGAGCACTGCCGCCGCATGGCTTCCATCAGCGCCATGCCGGATGTCAGGTCGGTGCGGAAATGTGCGCAACCCCGGGCGGGATCGCAGTGAAAAAGATAATAAGGCCGGACGGATATTTTTTGGAGGCCGTTGAGCAGGGCTTTCATGACCTCCGGTAAATCATTAACGCCCTTGAGCAGGACCGACTGATTGGAAACGGGTATGCCGGCTTCCTGGAGACGGTTGCAGGCGCGCGCGGCTTCCGGAGTGATTTCCGCCGGATGATTGAATTGCGTGTTGAACCACAGAGGACGGTGGCGTTTCAGTATCCGGCAGAGATCCCGGGTGATGCGCATCGGCATCACAACGGGCGTCCGACTGCCAATGCGTAAAATTTCGATGTGCGGCAACGACCTTAAGGAACTGAGGAGCTTGTCCAGAACCGCGTCCTCCAGCGTCAGCGGGTCGCCGCCGGAGATGATGACTTCCCGGATTTGCCGGGCGGAAGCCAGATAATCCAGCATGATCTGCCATCGTTTTTTCAAGCTTCCGGGACGGTCGGTCGACCAGAAACGCTTGCGGTTGCAATGCCGGCAGTAAACGGCGCAGGCTTCCGTGACCATCGCCAGGCAGCGGTCCGGATACCGGTGGATTAACTTGGGGACCGGCATTTTCAAATCTTCCTCCAGCGGATCTTCCGGCAGAAGCCGCCCGCAGGAAATTTCTTCGCTGCGAGGAATGCTTTGAGCGCATATCGGATCGGAGAAATGATTGTCCCGGATCAGGGACAGATAATAAGGCGTGATAGCCATGGGGTAAACAGCGGCGACTTTTTTAAAGCTTGTTTCATCGGAAGGCACGTTCCCCAGCAAACGCTTCAGCGGCGCGAATCCCGTGACGCGGTTTTTTAATTGCCAGCGCCAGCTGTTCCAGTCTGTTGCCGAAGCCTTAAAGGATGAAAGAAAAAATTGCGTATTCAACGTCCGCTCCGTTTTGTTGGATGAGGCATGCCCGTAAGCTATCGGGGAGCCTCCTGAAAGTCGTTCGCCACGCCCCGCAGGGATGGGTTTCCTACCACAAATTTACGGCCTTGCAAAGTTCAATAAAAAATGGGACGGAAAAAAACGCCCGGCTATGCTATGGTCTTTTGGCAGGACAACGGAGGAGACGTTCTGTGATGGATACGCAAAAAAGCAAGGAGAGGGTGGCGCTTCTGTCGGTGGCGTCGAATTCTTTTCTGGTGGTATTCAAAATCATTGTCGGTGTTGCAATCGGCTCCGTTTCAATCATTTCGGAAGCCATTCACTCCGGCGTGGATTTGCTGGCGGCCTTGATTGCCATGTTTTCCGTCAAAACATCCGGCGTACCCGCCGATGAGCGGCATCCTTTCGGCCACGGCAAGATTGAAAACATTTCTGGTTTTGTTGAGGCCCTGCTTATTTTTGCCGCGGCGTTCTGGATTATTTTTGAAGCGCTGAAAAAATTAAACGCGCCCCGGGCGATGGAAAACCCTGAATGGGGCGTGGGCGTCATGTTGTTTTCCGCCGTCATGAATTTCATGGTGTCGCGGAAACTTTTTCAGGTCGGCCGGGAAACCGACTCCATCGCCCTGCAGGCCGACGCCTGGCATCTGCGCACGGATGTTTACACTTCCGCCGGGGTCATGGCGGCGCTGGGCGTCATCTGGCTGGGACATAAGATTTTACCCGATCCGAACATTCACTGGATTGACCCGGTCGCCGCGATAATTGTGGCCTTGCTGATTCTGCGTGCGGCTTATCAATTAACCATGAATTCCCTTCGCGATTTGGTTGACGTTCAACTGCCGGTGGAAGAGGAGGATTTTATCCGCGACATCATCCGGGGCGAGGACAAAATTTACGGCTTTCACCACCTGCGGACGCGCAAGGCCGGCGCGCTACGGTTTATGGAGTTTCACATCAAGGTGGATCCGCAGATGTCCGTGCATGATTCGCACGATATTACCAAAATATTAAAGAAAAACATCCGCAACAGGTTTCCCGATTCGGCCATCACCATCCACGTGGAGCCCTGTGACGGCGACTGCACGGATATTTGTGAGGCCGGCTGTTTCCTGCCCGCGGAGAAAAGACCGAAGCGGCCGCCCCTTCCCGCATTGCCCCATGAGGTCACATGATACACCGCTCCAGGATGTTCTATTCGTAATGGCCTTGCCATAAATCTATCTTAAGCCTTTAAATTAAATAATTTTCTCAGTTACGGCTGTCTTAAAAATGATATTTCAAGACCTAACCCCATTATTCTTGGCATCACCTTTCCCATGACCTGCAACATTCGCATCGTGGCAGAGAATGCCAAGATTCAGTTTGCCTTTTTGCCGCGCGGTTTGGCCCCGGAGCTGGGTTCCCACGTCATCGTGCCCTGCATCGCAGGCCCGTCCTTAGCCGCGGATCTGCTGCTTTCCGGCCGCATGACCAGCGGCAGGGAAATGGCCCGGCTGGGTTGGCATCAGGGGCCGTTCCGGCAGCGGACGTGCTGTCGGCCGCGCTGGAGCAGGCCCGAGAGTATAGAAAAACGGCACCGGTGTCTGTGGCTATCTCCAAACACCTGCTATGGAAGGGACTCACCTCCACCATTGCGGAAATGGATGAGTCTGAATTCAGCCTGTTTCGGTGGGTCTGCCGTCAACCCGATGCAGCGGAAGGGATTATCTTCTTTCTTGAGAAGCGACCACCGGGCTGGAAAATGTCGGCCACCAAAGACCTGCCCGATTTTCTGGACGATTCCAATTGATAGAAATCCGGTGCGTAAATCCATTGGCGCTATGCAAGCTTCCTTTGCACTTTTTCCTTCGACGTTAATATTTCATTTTATACGCAGGGAATCGTTGACCGGCGCCATCTTTCTGGGCTTTGAATTCGTCCAGCGTCAAAAACGGCGTGCTCAATGATTGAGTTCTCTGTTGGGTGATGCATGAATTCGAGACACATAGCTCCTTCTTGCGAAGCATGAAACTTCGTGCGATGTCATGTTTGAGAACTCCCCGAAGCCGCATCATCCTGCCAGTATCGGGAATTTTAGGGCATCAGACTCTGCAAGACTCTTAACGCGTCGGACAATTCTTTTGCCTCGTTATTGATCTTGTCACTTTTTTCAATACCCTTGGTTATCTTCGACTTCAAAGTTTCCTGAGTCTGAGTATATGAACCCTTATCCTGTTCATAGCGGCTAAGGCAATACTTGAACAGTTTGTTTGTGCATTGATTCAAGGTCTCGGAACCCACGCATCCGGCGTTTTGCTGATCCTGAACGGAATAGCTTTTATTGGCACATTGCTTGACATAGCTTTTATATCCGCCGTAATAGGTTTCCTCAAGGAAGGGCCAGCCACCCTGGCAATCGTGAAATTTCAACGGGGAATATGCCTTCTGTACCCTGTCTATCGCAAACATCAAATTATTATAAAGCGACATGGAGTTAACCAATGCTTCAGTCACATGGATGGGCACCTGCAATACCTTTCTCGTTGATGCGGGTTCTTCTTGCACAAGCGGTGGCAGCGGCTGTACAACCCGGGTATTCGCTTTCGGGCCGGTCACCGGTTGCTCGGCGCTTACGGCGCTTGACAGCAATGCAACAAACCATAACGACACGGTAAAAATTAATAGAGAATTCGTAGTCTTCATAGTTTTCCTCCTGAGCAAACAAGATATTTTTTATATGCAAAATAATGCGCTTCCCCTCACGTGTCAATGTTTTTAATTTTGCGAATCTTCCATCATTGTATAGAAAAATTTACCCTCCTGCCTCATTCAAAATTAAAGTAAATTTAAAGGCACGGTGGCATACTTGTAAGCGGAATGCACCTTCTTGTCCCGAAGGCGATTTATTGTTAACCCGATTAGTAGGGAAACGATGACAGCGATGTAGGCGATACCAGCAGACTGTTCCAGCATGACCAGTACCCGTGATGACGATTTTGCTTCCCGCATTGCCCCGTGAGGTCACATGATACACCGCTCCAGGATGTTCTATTCGTAATGGCCTTGCCATAAATCTATCTTAAGCCTTTAAATTAAATAATTTTCTCAGTTACGGCTGTCTTAAAAATGATATTTTAAGACCTGACCCCATTATTCCGGACATCCGATTTTATCATAAAATACAATCGAATCAGACTGTCCGGCAATTGGTGTTTAATGAAATTCTTCCCCCTGCTGAACAACTCTGTGGGAGCATACCTTATTCTGAAGAACTTGTTGGAGCTGAAAAACAACCGCACTTTTTTTGTCTCCGAGGATCTCTCATAGGGCAGCAGATGTATTTTATTTCTGACCGAAGACGCCCAGTCTTCCATCGCCTTGAGATCATTCTTCTCCGAATCGGTTGGGCGGCGCAAAACGGACAACATTACCGCATCCATTACGGTCTGAAGCGCCATCTGTGATGCTTTCAGCGCGAGATCATCCCGGTTGATGCTTTCAAAAAAAGAAACCCGTTCCACATGAGCAAGAAAGCAATGATACTGATGACCGATGGTCCGTGAGCCCGTTATGGATTCCTTGCGCACCCTGTAATTGTATTTGACTTGATCGGTGATGACGATCTTTCGGGCCCGATAAAATATTTTGGGCATGACCGCTATGTCTTCATACGTTCGGCCTTCTGGAAATTCAATGCCGTCAAAAAGCACCTTTTTGAAAAGTTTATCCCATACGTAATTACAAAGCCATTTATCTTGTACAAGTTCCGTCAGCGCTTCACTACCCGAATACAGGGTAATGCCCTCAGGAACACCCGTTGGAAACGGATGCACAACCCTGGAATGGATAACCTGCTTACCGCATATGGCAATATCGGCATCATGGGCATGTAAAATCCCATAAAGCGTTTCGTGATAATCAGACTCGATAAAATCGTCCGAATCGATGAAACTTAAATAATCGCCGCGCGAAAGCCGCATGCCCACATTCCGTGATTCTGATAATCCGGCGTTCTTTTGATGAATCAAAGAGATCCGATGATCCCTTTTGGCATATTCTTCGGCAATTTCAGGAGAGCGATCCGTTGAACCGTCATTGATAAGAATTATTTCCAAATTTCGGTAGGTCTGCCCTGTAATGGAGTCCAGACAGCGGGGCAGATATTCCCCCCACATTATAAACCGGAACAATGACGCTGATCAGTGGAAGATTTTCAGACAAAGTGTGCTCCGGATGGATTAAGGTATGATCCCGTTGCCGCTGAAATATTTTTATTCACCGAAGAATCGCCGTCCAATACGTTAATTGAATTGAAGTGATAAGAACTTGCTTTTCGTTGTCGGCAGTATAAGAAACGCCGTCTTGTGTGTCAAGAATATTTAGCCACAAGCTGTGGGGTGCGGCGCTGCTGATCCCGCTGAAGGAACATTACGATATCCATCTTTTTGAGGCATCTGTTCATCGTTTGATTATTGCATCTGAAAAAAAGGCGAATCATCCCGAATTCAGGCAAGCTTATCCATCACGCCTTAGATGATTCTTGAAAAAAATCACAATGCGTTATGACTGTATGTATTCATCCCAGGAGTATTGAGGGTCGGCGTAGGCGTCGGCTTGTGGATGATGACATCACCGCCGCCTTCATAGGTCAAAGTATGAAAATTAATATTGTTGAGTTGTCGCTTGTATGTTTGCGCTTCTTCATTATATTGAATGGTGTACGGCCAGTTCCAGGAATCCGCGTTCCGGTATAAATCCGGTATGTAGCATCTGTTGCCGTTGCCGCAAATGATGCGGCTGCCTCTAAAATAGACAAACCGGCGGTGTTATGGGCGGGAGCCTGTCGCCTTCGTATAAAACCTTTTCCAGGAAAAGGCCGGAAGGCGGTGCGGTGAAGCGCGCGGGAATTTCCGAATAGGTGGTGAGCATGGTTTTGATGTCGCGACCGTTGAAGTTTCCGCGTCCCGCCTCGACGGTCACGCCCACGATGCGCCTGACCATTTTCCAGAGGAAATGGGAGCCGAGAACGCGTAGGACGATGAGAGCGTCGAATTCCTTGAGCCATATTCCTTCAATGTTGACTTTTGTTGAAGTTTCTTTTTCCATTCTTTTGTCGGCGAAAGAGGCGAAATCGTGGAATCCGCGGAATATGTCGAGCGCCTGTTTCATTTTTTCGCAATCGAGTTTGTCCTTGACCCACCAGACATAACGTTTGCCGAATGCCGTTCGTCTGCGGGAAATCAGATAGAGGTAACTGCGGCCCACGGCGTGATGACGGGCGTGAAAAAGAGCGGGGGCGTTTTCCACTTTGAGGATGTTGATGCTGGCGGGCAGATTGTCGTTGATGCCCATGCGCAGGGAATCCGGATGAACTTTTTTGGAAGTTTCCAGGTGGGCGACCTGGCCGAGGGCGTGAACGCCGGCGTCGGTTCGGCCTGCGCCCTGAACTTTGACGGGCGCGTCTAAAAACTTTTCCGCCGCGGTGATCAGCGTCTCCTGCACACTGCGCGCGTTTTTCTGGGTTTGCCAGCCGCGATAGTTGGTGCCGTCATATTCCAAAAGGATTTTGTATTTGTGCAAAGCCATGGCTCTTTCTGCGGAATATTTTGCGGCGCAAAGTCCGGGGGACAGCGGCGGACGATGCCTTGCATTTAGATGGAACCGGCCTCTTTGTTCTTAGAAGAGACGACGCTGGCGGCTTTCTGCTTGGCCTGGTCCTGTTCCAACGGTGCCAGGATGGTCAAGGCGGCTATTTTGTTGATGAGCAGGCCGTCGTTGCGGTCCAGCTGGGGTAATTCAGCGCCGGGGTACAGAGAGGTGATGACCGCCTTGCCGATGATCTTGCGTCCCTCGCGGCCCCGGCAATCTCTGATTTTCAGTCCCCAGACGTTATGAAAAATCAGGGGCCGCCCGTTCGGGGCGCCGATGTAGAGCATCACATGACCCTTGCGCCACAGCAGGCTCAAGTAAGGAACGCCTTTTTCCACAATGATTTTTTCTTTTTCCTGCGGGTCAAGATTCTGCAGGTCAATGAAAGAGCCCACGGTTTTGGCCTGATCCGCGGAGTGTCTCGGAAGCCAGATGCCGAAAGGAGCGAAGAAATCCCGTGTCATGGCGGAACAGTCCCGGTTGCCGTAAAGACCGCCCCATCCGTATGGCTCATCGATAAATTCATTCGCGATGTTCACGGCGTTGCTATAGGTGAACGGCAGCGGCTTTGCGGCGACCACGCGGGGGGAGACCCGTGTGCGCTTGATGACGGCGTTGCCGTTTTCATCCGCTGCGGCGATGAGGATTTCCATCATGCCTTCCGTTTCGCCGACGAGCGGGAAGATCTGACCGACCGATGTCCGGATGCTGAATTTTCCGCCCTCGTCCAGAATCGTCGTTTTGTCTTTAATGACGACGCCGTAGCGGCCGCATTCCCATGTCCGCCTGAAATTTTCATCGGCGCGCGCGATGTCTTCGACGGGAACCCAGCCGAAAGCGAAACTGGTTTCCACGAGCGCCCAAGATTTGTCCTCGCTGAGATGACAAATCAACACGGGCGTGTTGGTCGGCACGGAGGAGATTTGCAGGTTGTCAAAGGGCCATCCTTCAATATCACCGCCAGGTTTGTAGAAATGGGGGCGGTTGGTCGGCAGCATGCGCAGATTCGTCTGTCGGATGGTAATGGCCCGCTCCATGGCTTTGGGATAGTTGTCCAGGGCGGCGTTTTTCTGAAGCGCTCTGATCCAGGAGAGCGAGTGTTTCCGTTTGTTTTCTCCGTAACCCGGGTTGAGACTGAATCTTTTGAAGATCTGTTCGACCCTTTCGGGACGCGCGTGAACAGGTTCCGGATTATGCCAGACGGAAAAATAAAAGGCGTTGTAATCGGCGTCCATTTTTGACTGGGTGGCGGCCGGCAGAAGCAGATCCATCAGCGGGCGTTCGGCTTTTTTTTCTTCGACAAGCGCTTTGTGATCCTGGCGGATTTCTACTTCGTCTTTGATGGTTTCAGGAAGGGTTGTGCAGCCGAAAATGACAAGGGCAATGATAAACGAGATAACGGTTTTCCGGGCCATTAAAAAACGCCTTGATTTATTTTTTTTTCTTCTTATATTCTTTTTTTGTGTTTTGGGCAAGACCAAAACGTTTTTCTTCACGAAAAAGCGATCAAGATTGCCTGAAAGGATACGCAGCAGGCGGTTACAACCAATAAAGCTTCAACAAAGCACAACAACCCAAAGGAGAACCACATGAAAAACAAGGAAATGAACGCCATCATTCAAAGAGCCATCGCCAACGAAGAGGACGCTTATCAGTTTTACATCAAACTAGCGGACCGGGTCACCGATGAATCCGCCAAAGATACGCTGAAGTATTTGGCGAAGCAGGAGCAGGGGCACAAAGAATATCTTTTGCGTTATCGCGAAAAAAGTTTTATGGACAACACCGTGCAAGCCGCTGAAGACATCGTGTCCGGAATGGCCGATCTGCTCGGATCGCCTGCGGTCAAAGAAAATATGGACAGCAAAGAGGTCTATCTGCTGGCCGCGGAAAAGGAACTCAACGCCTATAAGCTTTACAAGGGGTGGGCCGATCTGCATCCGGCCGGTGAAATCAGAGACATGCTCCTGAAGATGGCGGCGGAGGAACTGAAGCATAAGGAAAAGGTGGAATATTTGTACGCCAACACGGCTTTTGTGCAGACGGACGGCGGCTGAAACAGGGCGAATATCAGGGTTCCATACAATCATTAAGGAGATGACAAAATGAATATTCTTGTGCCGAAAAAAATTTTTTTTACCAAAGGGGTGGGCACGCACAAAGATGAACTTCATTCCTTCGAGCGCGCCTTGCGTGACGCCGGAATTGAAAAATGCAACCTGGTGCAGGTGTCCAGCATCTTTCCGCCGGGTTGCAAGGTGATTTCCAAAACGCAGGGGCTCAAGGAAATCATTCCCGGCTGCATCACCTATTGCGTGTTGAGCCGCTGCTGCACCAATGAACCCAAAAGGCTTCTGGTGGCGTCCGTCGGCTGCGCCATCCCCGCCGACAAATCTTCTTACGGGTATATCAGCGAGCACCACGCCTTCGGTCAAAACGAGAAACAGGCCGGCGACTACGCCGAGGATCTGGCGGCGGCGATGCTCGCCTCGACGCTGGGCATTGATTTCGATGTCGATGAGAGCTGGGACGAAAAGAAAGAGATTTTTAAAATCAGCGGCAAAATCGTCCGGACGCTCAATGTCACGCAGTCCGCGATTTGCAAAAACAAAAATTTCACCACGGTGATTGCCGCCGCGGTGTTTATTTTTTAACGGTGTCTTCACAGAGGAGAGGATTTGAATCCTTGAAGGTGTATGTCCAGGGATAAACTCGGCTCCAGAGAAATACCGGAACTCCAATATCATGACATCGGCGACGTCCAGCTGCCCTATCTTTATTACGAAGGTGAATCGCCGGACATTCTTTTTGCCCATGCCACGGGTTTTCTGCCTTGGCTTTGGCATCCGATTATCGAGGAATTGACGCCGCACCGGCGCTCCTGGGCGCCCTATATCTGCAATTATCGCAATTGCGACCCCGAAACAGGAGGCCTGCCGTGGGATGTCATTGCCCGCGACATCATCAGTTTCTGCAGTTCACAAAATATCGCCCGCCATCTGGCGGTCGGACATTCCATGGGCGCGACCGTATTGACCATCGCCTCGGCCCTGTTCGGGTTGCAGCCCTGCGGCATGATCCTGATAGAGCCGATTTTTCTGCCCGAAGAATTTTACGCGATGGATATCAAACTGAAGGATCATCCGCTGGCGGCGCAATCCATCAAAAGAAAGAACAGCTGGAAGGATGAAAGCTCCGCCTTGGCTTATTTAAAATCGAAATCCCTTTTTGCCGGATGGGATGAGCGGATGCTGCAATTTTATATTCAATACGGGATGCAGAAGCAGGCCGAGGGAGAACTGAAACTCACATGCGCTCCCCGAAGCGAAGCCGCTCTTTTTATGGGCGGCAAAAGCACAAATCCCTGGCCGCTTTTAAAGGAACTGACCTGTCCGGTTCTCATTGTGGAGGGCGAAAAAAGCACGAATAAAGAATTCATCGATCTGAAAAAAGCCGCTGCTTTGCTGAAAAAGGGACGATATACATCCGTCAGCGAGGCTGGACATTTGATTCCCATGGAAAAACCAAAAGAAATAGCTAAAATCATAAAAGATTTTATGAAAGAGTCTTTTCAGTAAACGATTGACAAAATCCAATAAATGTGTAAACCTGCCTGATATTTTAATCTTTTAAAAGTAAAAAGAGGAATTCGTTTGATGGCGTTGATTGAAGACAATCGCGATGTTTCCTCGGGGAGCGGCAAAACCTCAGTCGGTGCCTTGCTGGAGATGCCCTTTGCGTATTTGGGTCGAAGGGTTATTCACTGGATCAACACACTGGGTTCAGCCGCCATTTTTCTGGTCACGGCCGTGCTGAAGACCTTTTCTGCCAGGCAAATTCCCAAGGTTGTTCAGCAAATTTATTATATCGGGGCGATGTCCACCACGATTATCATGCTGGTGAGCCTCTTTACGGGAATGGTATTGGGTCTGCAGTCTTATCACGCCCTGGTGAAGTTCGGATCGCAGGGTGCGGTGGGGACGCTGGTTTCGCTTTCGCTGATCCGGGAATTGGGGCCGGTCCTGACGGCCATCATGATTACCGCCAGGGCCGGATCGGCTATGGCCGCCGAAATAGGCATTCAGCGGATCACCGAACAGGTGGACGCGCTCAAAACCATGCGTATTGATCCGTTCAGTTACATTATCAGTCCGCGGATTACCGCGGCCGTCATCAGCTTTCCCCTGTTGACGACCGTTTTCGACATGATCGGTATGATCGGCGGCTATATTTCCAGCGTGGTGTTGATGGGTCTCAACGCCGGGGTTTTTATCCACAGTATTCAGGCCTATGTGGATATGAAGGATCTCACCGACGGGTTTGTCAAATCCATCGTTTTTGCCGTGATTGTGGCCACGGTCTGCTGTTATCAGGGGTACTACGTCCATAGACGCCAGGACAGCAAGGGAGCCAAAGCCGTCGGCCTCGCGACCACCTCGGCGGTGGTTGTTTCCTGCGTGTTGATTCTCATTGCGGATTACGTGGTCACTTCGCTTCTTATTTTGTAGTGGATGATGGATATGCCATTGATAGAATTCAAAAATGTCACCAAAAGATTCGGCGATCAAACCGTGCTGGATCAGGTGAATTTGCAGATCTACGAGGGTCAAATTACGACCATCATCGGCCTGAGCGGCTCGGGCAAGAGCGTTTTACTCAAGCACATCGTCGGTTTGCTGCGGCCGGATGAAGGAACGATTTTCTTCCGCGGCAGGCCCTTGGATAAGATGAAAAGAGCGGAAGTGGCCGAAGCGATGTCACAGATCAGCTATATGTTCCAGAACAATGCCTTGTTTAGTTCCATGACGGTTTTTGACAATATCGCCCTGCCGCTTGTGGAAAAAACCAAGTTGAAAAAATCCGAAATATACCAACGGGTGATGGCCCGCATCGAACAAACCGAGCTGACCGACGCGGCCTTCAAATATCCCTCGGAACTGTCCGGCGGCATGCAGAAACGTGTCGCCCTGGCCAGGGCGCTGGTTACCGATCCCAAAGTGGTGTTGTTTGATGAACCGACGACCGGACAGGACCCGGTGAGAAAAAACGCCATTTTAAGCATGGTCGCGCAATACCAGAAGAAATTCAATTTCACCGCCGTGCTGGTCAGTCATGAAATTCCGGATGTTTTTTTCATTTCCAACCGCATTCTCGCGCTTTACGACAAAAAAGTCGTTTTTCAGGGCACGCCGGAGGAATTGAATGAGTTTGATCATCCTTTCAACGATGAGGTGATCCGCAGCATCGAAAGCCTGCAGAAAGAACTGACCGGACTTTATTCGCAAAGGCAGTTCAAAATGCTTCATCACCTTCAGCTGAAACGTCGCAAAGGAGATGAAAATTATTGTCTGATTGTGTTTACCTTGTCCGGCGCGGAGGCGTTGGTCCAAAAGATGGGCTATGACGCCGCTCAGGCCGTCACTCACGCAATGGGGATTTATGTCGACAAACATTTCGGAACGATCGGCGGATTTTCGACCCGTTTGAAATCCAATGAAATTGTAACGATGCTGCCTTATTCCAACATCCAGGAAGCGGAAAGCGTTTTGCAGGAGCTGATTGCCGATTTTCGCCAGGAAGGCATAAAAAACATCTGGTTGGAAGCGCAGCACAATAGTGGGTTGGAAAATTGCGTGGATTTTGCTATTTTAGCAGGAATTGCCGAAGGTCAGCCCGCGTCGGAAATTGACGCGGTGATGGAGGAAGCGCGGTCACAACAAAAAGAAATCGGACGGATGCAGTGTCCTGTCCAGGAGTAAAGACATGAAACAATTTAAAATAGAAACCATCGTGGGACTTTTTGTCTTCGGCGGATTGCTGTTGGTGGCGTACATGACCGTCAAGCTGGGCAATGTTTCCTTCTTCGGAAACAACACCTACCCTCTGGTGGCCAAATTCTCTTCCGTCACCGGTTTGCGCGAAGGCAGTCCCGTGAGAATTCTGGGCATTGAAGTGGGCAAGGTGGCCGAAATCGCCATGGATCAGGAAAGCCAGCGCGCGGTTGTGAAACTGAGAATAAAAAATGGAATAAAAATTTATGATGACGCCATTGCTTCCGTCAAAACGGAAGGTCTGATCGGCGATAAATACATCAGCGTCGATCCGGGCGGATCCGGAACGCTTCTGGAATCCAATGGAACCATCACCGAGACGCAAGCGGCGGTAGAAATAGCGGATCTTGTCGGCAAATACGCTTTCGGAGAAGTCAAACCTCCGGCAAACAAAACAGAAGGTCAGGAGAAATAAAAAATGAAATGGCGGATTATCGGAATTTGGATTGTGGTCTTCTTTTTGGGTTCTCTTACGGCTTACGCCGGCGCGCCGCTGGATACTGTGGAGGCCAATGTCAACAAGGTATTGAAAATCCTCGGAGATCCCAAGCTCAAGGCGCCGTCGGCCAAAGAAATCAAAAAAGAGAAATTGCGGGTGATTTTTGATGAAATGTTTGATGACATTGAGTTTTCCAGAAGAACATTGGGGCGCAACTGGAACAATTTGACCCCCGCGCAACGGGTGGAATTTGTAAACCTTTTCAAACAGATTCTGGAAAAAAACTACGCGGATAAAATCCTGGACTACACCAACGAGAAGGTTCAGTTTTACAAGGAAAACATTCTTTCCGACACCCAGGCGGAGATTCAAAGCAAAATCATCACATCCTCCAAGGAAATCCCCATTTTTTACCGCGTGCTACTGAAAAACGGTCAATGGAAAGTCTATGATGTGATCGTGGAAAACGTAAGCCTGGTGCAGAACTACCGCACACAATTCACGGATATCCTGGCAAAGAATACACCGGAGAAACTGCTGGAAATCCTGCGCGATAAGGTCAGCAAGCATTAGAAAAATCGGCGCGAAAACGGCAGCGGCCAATACAGCCATACGGATTTTTTTTAATGAAGTCTTTCCTGCGTTTCAGTTTGATTCTGATGATTGCGTCGGCGGGCTGGGCGCTGGCCCGGCCGGCGGCCTTTGCCCATCCCGCTGCCGCGGATTTCCCCGCGCGTTTTGCGGCGCAGGCCCCAGCCGCATCCCCTCCAGCGGAGGAAGCCGCAGGCTCGTCCGCTTCGGGTTCGGATGATTACGGCGATTACGAGGAGGTCGAAGAACCGCCCGGTGAAATTTCCGCAAACCAGCCACAGGAAGAAACCTTCGCCGTCGCCGATCCTCTGGAACCGGTCAATCGGGTCATGTATCAGTTTAACGATAAACTTTATTTCTGGGCGCTCAAACCGGTGGCGCAAGGATATAAATTGCTTGTGCCCGAACCGGCGCGGATCAGCGTAAAGAATTTCTTTTCCAATCTCGCCTTTCCGGCGCGCTTTGTCAGTTGTCTGCTGCAGGCGGATATAAGCGGCGCGGCCACGGAAGCCGGCCGTTTTGCCGTCAACACCATCTGGGGAATCGGCGGTCTGCTCGACCCCGCCGCGCAGAACAAATTGAATTTGCAGATGCAGGATACGGATCTGGGGCAAACCCTGGGTGTCTGGGGAGTGGGCCATGGTTTTTATATCGTCTGGCCGGTGTTCGGCCCTTCCTCTCCCCGCGACACCGTGACGCTTATCGGCGATTATTTCCTGTATCCGGTCTCTTATCTTTCTCCCTGGTACGCGGGCGTGGGCGTGAGAGCGTTTCAGGAAATCAACGCCACGTCATTGAGGATCGGCGATTATGAAGCGCTGAAATCCGCTGCGATTGATCCGTATGTGGCTTTCCGCGACGCCTATCTCCAGTACCGCTTCAAAAAAATCAAGGCCAGGCGGGCGAAAATTTCATCGCAGTTTACTCCGGCATCATGGCCGGTGGAGT
>Ga0116189_1000611_pt1 | contig 31334 bp, 25 predicted proteins | sample AD_JPNTR3_MetaG_FD_89895 | JGI IMG/M metagenome (GOLD analysis project Ga0116189, IMG submission 89895) | Active sludge microbial communities of municipal wastewater-treating anaerobic digesters from Japan - AD_JPNTR3_MetaG | ecosystem: Engineered > Bioreactor > Anaerobic > Digestate | place... | reverse complement strand
TTTGAGAAATAGCAAGGGAACTGCTATTCACGAGCTGATCATGACGGCGCTGACAACATGGGGACAGAGAGGATTGGATTGCCTCCAAATGCTAACCATAAGGCTGGCCAGCTAAACACGTACGGGAATTGAAACCTCTCCATCCCGAGGGTAACAAATGCCGCCAATTGTATTGCAAAGCACATCCCGACGAAAAGGGAATTGAAACTATTTGTAATGTTGATGTTACTTCAGAGTTTACCTGTGAATTGCAAAGCACATCCCGACGAAAAGGGAATTGAAACTGCACTTGCAGGCCTGGAACCCCCGCGCGTCTATGCGATTGCAAAGCACATCCCGACGAAAAGGGAATTGAAACCGGTCCAACATATTTTGAACTGTATCCGCATTTAGCATTGCAAAGCACATCCCGACGAAAAGGGAATTGAAACTCGTCTACAAAGTTGGCGACCTGGCGTCTGGCAAAGTCATTGCAAAGCACATCCCGACGAAAAGGGAATTGAAACTAGACCCAACAATTGCCGCGATGTGACAGATTGTATTATTATTGCAAAGCACATCCCGACGAAAAGGGAATTGAAACATTTCCCGTCGAAATTGGCCCAGCGTTCACGAACTACATTGCAAAGCACATCCCGACGAAAAGGGAATTGAAACCAAATCTGGAGTTATCTTGTCAACAAGCTTACGCTCCTATTGCAAAGCACATCCCGACGAAAAGGGAATTGAAACTGCGTTGTTCCTTTCGCAGAATGTTTATGTGCACCACCTAATTGCAAAGCACATCCCGACGAAAAGGGAATTGAAACGCGAATATTTTTGATGTATCCAGTTTTCAAGTTTATATTGCAAAGCACATCCCGACGAAAAGGGAATTGAAACTTTTTTCCAGTGGCATACAAATGAAACCAACTCTGGTGATTGCAAAGCACATCCCGACGAAAAGGGAATTGAAACATGAATTGGCGTTCCCGAAGACACGCCAACTATCAAGTCAATTGCAAAGCACATCCCGACGAAAAGGGAATTGAAACTGGATGATCCGCCATTGTCCTTGAACCCTTGGAATTGACCGATTGCAAAGCACATCCCGACGAAAAGGGAATTGAAACAGAAATATCCAATCGGCAGGATAAAGAGAGACTCTATTGCAAAGCACATCCCGACGAAAAGGGAATTGAAACAGATGGTCTGAAGGCTGATCACGCAAACCTCTTGGTACCATTGCAAAGCACATCCCGACGAAAAGGGAATTGAAACACCTGCTTGCCGCAGACGTCTTCCGTATCTACAAGAATTGCAAAGCACATCCCGACGAAAAGGGAATTGAAACGAGGATCCAAAGGCTATACGGATGTTGCCCAGGTGCTCGATTGCAAAGCACATCCCGACGAAAAGGGAATTGAAACTTGTAAGGATCCTTGGTAATGCTTACGATTTTGTTGAATTGCAAAGCACATCCCGACGAAAAGGGAATTGAAACGGCCCGACCTCATAGCCCATATACAGGCCAAAACAGGATTGCAAAGCACATCCCGACGAAAAGGGAATTGAAACGTGACGTGTTCAAGATCGCCCTGCCGAACGTGATCAGGATTGCAAAGCACATCCCGACGAAAAGGGAATTGAAACCTTCGAGCTGGCTTGGCGACAAGCCGCTCAATTGCTGAAATTGCAAAGCACATCCCGACGAAAAGGGAATTGAAACTTTCTTACTCACCTCATAGATGATCTTTAGATCTTAAACATTGCAAAGCACATCCCGACGAAAAGGGAATTGAAACTGGCAACTTCTGTGGCTTGTTTGATGAGCACCGCCGTTCCGGATTGCAAAGCACATCCCGACGAAAAGGGAATTGAAACGCCCGTATGGCTATTATCCCGGATACGGCAATATTATCTATTGCAAAGCACATCCCGACGAAAAGGGAATTGAAACGATGACTCCGGGACAGACATGATAACCAAAGGGGTGAATTGCAAAGCACATCCCGACGAAAAGGGAATTGAAACTATGAGTTGAAGAACGATAAAAGTTAATGCGGTTATCATTGCAAAGCACATCCCGACGAAAAGGGAATTGAAACTCTTCTGCAAGCAGATGCGCTTACCCTTTCCGAAGCTAATTGCAAAGCACATCCCGACGAAAAGGGAATTGAAACTTCACGTCGAGGTCGCATACGACACCGACACCAGGATTGCAAAGCACATCCCGACGAAAAGGGAATTGAAACCCGTGGAGAGTGGAGGATATGCCTCGGAAGAGGCAATTGCAAAGCACATCCCGACGAAAAGGGAATTGAAACTCAGTTGTATAAGACCGTACAAAGTTCTTTACTTCAACATTGCAAAGCACATCCCGACGAAAAGGGAATTGAAACAGGTACCACGAGGGGATGATGGGCGGTATCTATGGCATTGCAAAGCACATCCCGACGAAAAGGGAATTGAAACTTTGGCTGTTAATAATGGCGTTCACTTTTGGTTTTGTATTGCAAAGCACATCCCGACGAAAAGGGAATTGAAACATCGTTCCAAGCCTGGAGGTTTTGCCCGCGCCCGGCCATTATTGCAAAGCACATCCCGACGAAAAGGGAATTGAAACGTAATATTGCTACTTCGGCGTGCTGTGGTGCGCCGGCATCGATATTGCAAAGCACATCCCGACGAAAAGGGAATTGAAACTAATATCCCAGATGGAGGACCAGTAATGAGTGTACCATTGCAAAGCACATCCCGACGAAAAGGGAATTGAAACGGATTCAAGGCGATATGAATCACGGGATCGATGCCATAATTGCAAAGCACATCCCGACGAAAAGGGAATTGAAACCGTGAGGAAGTTGCCGGGCAGTCTCTTATTCAGGAGAATTGCAAAGCACATCCCGACGAAAAGGGAATTGAAACGGCTCCTGGCAGGAGGCTTGGGTGGCCTATATGTGGCCGGATTGCAAAGCTCATCCCGACGAAAAGGGAATTGAAGCACCGGGAGGGGGATGAGCACAGACAACCGAATTATTCTAACTGCGCCTCAAGTCAAGGCCAAATTCTGAGCTATAATCGGCATCAACAATCTTTATCTTTCTATCATCATCTTCGTGGGCCTGTCCTTTATTCTTTAATCGCATAAACTGGCTCCATCGAATTGAAACAAGCATCTGGCTTGCCTCTAATGGGCTGTCTTCAAGAGCTTTGTCGTATTCGCTCGATAGACATGCAGGTAATACTTCAACACTATCAAACGCTCGATAAAACTCATCCTCTAGCCCTTCATCTGAATTGAAGGCACGAAGATTAAGCAGAACGCCTTCCCAAAACTCGTTATACGTATCCTGGTATTCATTATTCCAATCTTCTGCAATTTCGCCTTGATAAATTTCATCAAGCCAATCGGACAGTTTGGCTTCGTCGATAAGCATACCGTTATTTTTTTCCAGGACTTTCAATGATGCTTGTACCAATGCTTCATCATAGATCATCTGACCATCTGCAGGCTCTCGGAAGACATAAACCGGCGAGAACGATTTCAATCTCCGTCGATTCACCCGTCCAAAACGTTGCAGCAATGCCTCTAGCGGAGCAGGATCCGTATAAATCACATCTAAGTCGATATCCAGGCTGACCTCGACGACCTGTGTTGCTATCAGTAAAATCGCTTCTCTTTGGCTAGAATTCGATCCAGTAGCCTGGCGCACTTTTGTCTCCTTGTCCAGCCGATCCTTCCCATTGAAACGACCATGAAGCAGGACGATCTCAACTTCAGAACCTGATTTCTTTAGTATATTATTAAGCTCGGTATATGCGTCCTGCGCTCTCCTAACCGTATTGCAGCATACCAATATGGATTGTCCTTCTTGGATAGACTTGGCGATTTCATTTAATATCCCTGGACTTAGCAGATCACCATCCCTCAGTACGAGTCTATGGCGCTGAAATCTAGCATATAAGTCCGCCGATGCATGGATCATGGAACATTCTCCCAGGGCATCCTCCAAACGATTGCGCAATAGGCTTGGCAGAGTTGCGGACATTACTAAAAATCTGGCACCAAAATTTTCTCTGAGATATTTTACAGTGGCGAGGATCAATGCCAATCGCTTAGCTTCATAGGCATGAACTTCATCTAAGATGAATACTGCATTAAAACAATCTGAGAGCAATGATTCATATCCCTTTAGGCAATAAGGCCCTTTCAGAATCTGGTAAGGGCTTAGAACACGAACCGGGTAATAATTTAGACGGGCTAAATTGTTGAGCCATTTTGCAGAACGTGCGGCTTTTTCGGGAGATTTATCTTCAAGCATTCTCCTGTAGTATGCTAATGTACTTCTGCTGTGCTCCAGGCCAACTTGACCAGGGAATACACCATTTTTTGAATTATTCAAACGATCATACATGGCATTCATGCTGGCCTGAAAGGGCAAGGTGTAATAAAGACGGGGAACCGGTTGTCCATTCTCAGCTTGAGCTACTGCCCAAAGCAATGATGCTTCTGTCTTGCCGCTACCTGTAGGCGCCATCAGTATTGCCGATCCATGGCATTTCATACAATCTGTTTGATGAGAATAGGGACTGTAAGACGCTCCTGCTGCAGAGCTCCACAGCTCTAGCAATTTATCGGGTCCAGCCAGGTTTGATGAAGGCAATTCTCCTGTGTGAGCAGATGCGAGATGGTCAGAAGATATGATATACCCTCTCAATGCAATCGTGCTTATGAAAACAGGCTGCTCCCCTCTTCGATCGATGTTTCTGATCCAACGCTGATATGTATTTAGCCATTTTCGGATGCTTGCTGGACCCTGACTTTTTATGATGCCAATTGCCTCAGACTGAGGCGGCAAAGCAATAGCTTTTATTCCTCTTTTATTGAGATTTAGATCATCGATCCAAGTCTGCTGGCATTTTATCAGCCAATCCCACATCCCGATTAATGTAGCATCATCAATTTCTGCAACCATATTAGCCAAAAAATTGTTATAAGGATCGCTCCTTTCGCTGTATGCAAATTGAATCTCCTTTGCATCTTTATGATGTGAAACAATGGCTGCTGCCACCCAAATGCGTTCTTCATCAGTTAACCCTTCAGTTATCCATTCAAGAAACATTAGCGACAGCACTTCATGCCGATGAGGCCAACGCTTGCCACCTCGCAACATTTCCTGAAAACCCTTTGCAGCCTTGCCAAAGTCGTGAAGAAAACCCGCCCAGAAAAGACAGTTCCAGAGATCTGGAAAGCCAATTTGCTCTGGCAAATTTGGGCGCAAATAAATTGTCTCTGATAATCTCTCCAGCAGGCTCCAAGTATGTTGGGTCAGAAGCTCTGGCTTTTCATCCCGCCCCTTCAAAGCACTCTTTGCCCAGATGTCACTCATTCCATCAGGCCAAACTCGGCTGATCATCATATTCTCCAACAAAATTATGGAACCACAATCCAAGATGAGCATTTTCTATTTGTGGCGAAGTGGGATCGATCAAGAAATTGTTATACTCTGGATGATCTTCGTATCGAATAAATTCCGTATTATTTATACGGCGGTTGAGTATCACGTACCTTGCAAAGGTTGGCTGCCTGCCGTTTGCATAGTCGAGATATCGAGGCATTAATGCTACGTACCCTCGCCCCATCCTGAGCATCATCTTGTAAGGCGCAATAGTGTGTTCAAAATAGGCTCTCTCCGCCTTTTCCAGTTCTAATACGCTAACGCTGGTATACGAAAATAAATCCTGTGATCGTCCTAAAACCACTGGATAGAATGGGCTTTTAAAAGCGCATTGCCATTCAGGTTTATTTAAGTATAACACCAATTTGGGCTTGAAAAGCATACTTCGCTTAAAAGGATTGACTGTACCCGCCAGAACCTTTGGAGTCTTCGTTCCAGGAAGGTCTCCAGTGGACGGCGCCAGTACGTGAATATGTTCAACATCATCAAACGAGCCTTTATGCGAAAAATGATAGGCAAACTCTATCCCATTTGGCTCGATCCACTCGCCCATTGCACTGCAAATAAGCCCATAAATGGTTGCAGGTGGTGGCATTTCGAAAGTAGGATGGATGCCCTGCATGAAATGAGGGTAGCGGAAAGATGTCGTCAATCCTTCCGCTACTACCTTTAATACCTTCATCTGAGACCCTCATTCTAACCAGACAGAGTTTTCTGGTTTTTTCATTTCTGCAATCAAGTTTTTAAAGGCTTCACGCGGATGGCTCAGTTTTATCTCCTTTCCATTTTCAGTTTTAGCCTCTGCAGTTTTTGCGAAAGCCTCGATCTTATTTCGTTCCTCCTCAGAATATCCACGAACCCATCCTATAAAAATATCCGATACTATTTCATCATTGAAGATTTGCAATGATTCTTTTAGCGCCTCTAAATTAACCTCAGGCCGTCCCTTATTCTCACCAATCACATGGCTGAAGATATGGTTGCCGCCCTTTGTTACTGCAAGAATTACTACAACGGGGGAAACATCAGTATAATGAATTGATAGCTTCGCTCCACCCTCTATCTTGGCCATCCCTTCAAATAGCGATGTTATGCGCTGTAGACGTTGATCTTTTGGCAGACGGTAAGCCTTTTCATCCTCAAGGAGCTCTAAATTTTCTGCTTTTGCCTGATCAATTCTGACATCATCAAGATTTCTGAATCCCGTCTTTTTTTTATACCAGAAAGTGCCGCTCGACTTAAGGCTCAAAGAGAATAATCCCTGAAGAGTAGTACGGTAAAATTGATGCTCATGTGGCACTGGATCGCCATCTTGTCTGGACATGACACCAAAGTCGTTAGTGGGGCGCACTGGAGCTATTGATACGAGCGTGCTCACACGAAAAGGCGAAGTGCGGGTGATTGTATCTGTTGTTTCTGTCTCGCCCATTCTTGAAGAGTCAGCTTCCCTTTTTGCTTTTGCAGATTCGCGTTTAGAGGGTGCTCGCATATATCCAAAGAGATCATCATCCCACCACTTGATTGGATTAGCATCTGTGTATGCGATCTTTTCCTCTCGATAAACTGGAGCCGATTTCCAGCCAAAATCACTTTGTTGGAGTGTCTGCCTTAACCAATAGCGGAATGCTTGAGCGGAAATGTAAGGATAGAAGCCTTCATTGGTTCGAATCACTTTGACGCCAGTACTATTATCATAACGCTCTCCTTCAATGGCTCCGAGGTTATTTAATGCAGATGCATTCGCATCGATTAGGAATAATCCTGTCACGTAGGTCATAATTTAGCTCTCCTTATTCTGACACATCATCGTTTTTGTCTTCTTCAGACATCTCTCCGACATTCTTTTCGATCCATTTTAGATCGTAGAGGCGTTCAATCATGCGAATGAGAACTAGATCGCGTGCAAGGCGCCAATCAGATCGACCATTATCATCCAGATCCTCGAACACCTCCACAAAAGGATCGAATCCGATAATTGGAGGTTTGCCCTTTTTGAGTCTATATCGATTTACACGAATCAAAGCATTGCGAATAACGTCATAGCGACTCTGCTCACCATAGAATGTCGAGAAAAATTTTTTATCATTCTCTTCATTTATATAATCAGCTAACTGATCGCCAATTTCACGAATACGATTAATTCGGCTTTCTTTCAAATGCATCACCTTCTTCAAGAAAAGCTCAGTGAGTTTCCATGATACAAGACTTGCATCATCCTTGAGTGAGTAAGCTCGTCTGGGATCATCGCTCGATGCATTTCTGGTTGGTATGCGCAGAAAATAGCTGCGCACAAACCTGGGTGCTTCTTGCGGCAACCGGAAAAGATCCTCATAAATATAATTGCGACGACGTAATGTATCTTCTTTCTGCATCTCCCCTTTCTCTTTTTTGCCTTTCTTTGGGCGGGCAAGTTGCCAGGCGCGTTTTGCTACATTATCCCACTCAGACTTGTATTCTCGACTTTTAATAGACCATAAAAAATCTAATATATCCATGGGCAAATGATAGATCTCAAGTGGTGGATTGCGTGCATCAAGGGGATTGGATTGACCGAAATTGCTGAAGTGGTATGCGGTCAAAGATGCAGGATTATGTTCTTTTTCAGCATTGTAGCGCTCCTCATCTGCAAGTAGCAATGTCTCTATCAGAATGGTTTTGGCGGGACCTGCCTCGGGAAGCTTGCTTTCATTTTGCTCATGTGCTAAGGTTAGTGCCTTCCGATTTCTCTTGAGAAATTCTCTAGCAAAAAGTTCAATTATCTCGGAGTTATCAGAATGAACTGCCAGAAGCTTGCCACCACATTTGGCGCAGCCCAGTGGCATAGCCTGAATGCACAAAAGAGCCTTGCCCGATATAGGTAAGCCCGAATCTCCATCAGAGAAAAAATTGATCTGACCTTCTCCCAAGACAAGAGGCAAATGCTGCCGGAATACCCTTCCAGGGGGATACCCTTCTTTGTCGCTCAATGCTAGTCCAATTGTTGGCTCTCCAGTAAACACACAACGTTCTTCTGAATTTGTTTCACCTCGAAAGCTTCTTGTGACAAGTTTGGCGTATTCAGATCTTTTTTCAGGGGTCTTTTCGAATGCGGGTTGAGTGAAACCAGAGTTGGGAAATGCTACAGTCAAAAATGATTTCATTGGATTGATAATATATTCTTTTGATATAAAGTCAGCCATCTTGTCGAAGTCGGCTTCATTGAGATCGGAGATCTCCCTATTGTGATTTAATGGAGTCTGGCAGAATGCCAAGATGGTAGCAGCTCCAACATCGAATAATGGGTGCCCAGTATACTTTAGCATCTTACACACCATATTACTGCTTTATTATTCTTGCATGACTAACAGTTTTGTTTTCAGCTTGCTCATGAAACCAAATAAAACTTTCCCCTTGTCCGCCGAAAGTAATATCCCCTATGAAACCAATATTTCTTCAAATGTCGCGCATCATCCTCTCCGACCGAGGCACCTTCCTGGGCAAATCCAGCGAGCAGTTTCGCATCACCAGAAGGGATCTGCCCGATGTGCTCGTTCCTGCCAGAGGGGTAGAGCAGATACTGGTCCTGGGCAGTGGCATCTCCGTCTCCTCCGATGCCATTCAGATGGCGGACGATCTGGGGGTTGAGGTGGTCTTCGCCAGCTACTACGGCAAGCCCCTGGCCAGGCTCATTCCCGCCAGCCTGGGGGGCACAGTGAGGACCAGAAGGGAGCAGTACTATGCCTACAACGACTCTCGCGGAACCGATCTGGCCTGTTCCTTCGTCCGGGGGAAACTGAAGAATCAGGCCTCCCTCCTGAAATCATTCGCGAAAAAATGGAAAGGCCAAAAGGAGGACTTATGGCGAGAATTTCGCGCGAACTCAAGCCGGATCGAGGAGCTGATCCCCAGGCTGGATCTCATAAAAGGGCAGGTGGAGCTTGTCCGGGGAGAGATCATGGGGGTGGAGGGAATGGGAGCAGAGATCTACTGGAGGACCTGGGCCCGGCTTATCCCGGACGACTGGGGCTTCCCCGGCCGGGACTATCCTGCAGCCAGGGATCAGATCAACTCTCTCCTGAACTTCGGCTATTACGTTCTGGAGCAGGAGGTCTGGGCAGCAACCCTTTATGCGGGCCTGGACCCCTATGCCGGCTTTCTGCATGCCGACCGGCCGGGCAAGGAGAAGCTGGTCTACGATATGATGGAGGAGTTCAGACCTTTAGTGGTGGACAGAGTGGTGGTGAGCCTGGCTAAAGAGATGCAGCCCGGCCACTTCCAGGACGACTGTCGCATGACCAGGGATGGCATAAAGATCGCCTCATCGGCATTCTACGGCCGGCTTGATGAGAGCATAACCTATCGGGAGAAGAGGCAGATCTTAAGAAACATCATCCGCTCTCAGGCATCAGCAGCAGCAACATTCCTCCGCGGGGAGAGACCATGCTACGAGCCATTCACCCCTCGATGGTGATTGAGATTGAGGTGATTCTCGGAGGTAGCAGGTGGACACCATAATCATCTACGATATCAGTGAGAACAGCCTGAGGACCCGTGTGGCCAAGGTGCTGCTGGACTACGGCTGCATCCGCATCCAGAAGAGCGCCTTCTGGGGCGTTCTGAATCACAACACCCAAGATAAGCTCCGCCTGCGCCTGGAGAGGATGATGCAGGGAAAAGAGGGAAACATCCAGTTCTATCCCATGTGCAGAAAATGCTTCTCCCTGAAAGAGAGCATCGGCGAGATCTATGAGGTTAAGGAGGAGGACGTCTCCGTCTTCTAGATGAGAGATGATCACAGTAAGCGATGTCAAGCAGTACCTTTACTGCCCAAAGATAATCTACTTCGACCACGTCCTTCACATTCCCAAGCCCCCTGATGAGAAGCTGAAGACCGGTAAGGATAAGCATGATTCAATCACCGCCAGGGAGAAACGGCGCAAGGGGGCGATCTTCTATGATCCGGAGCTGGACGGTGCAGAGAAGATGTTCCGGGTGGAACTGGAGAGCAGTACCCTCGGATTAAGGGGAGTTTTAGACTACCTGGTGAGAACTGATCGAGAGTTCATACCTGTGGACTACAAGTTCGGCCACTCTCATAAAGGAAGCGTCCAGCTAAACCACAAGTATCAGCTCGCTGCTTATGCTCTCCTGGTGGAGGAGAGCTTCAAGACTGTAGTCCGGCGGGGTTTCATCCATTACAGCAGGGATCCTATCAATGTGCGGATTGACTTAGATGACGAGATCCGCAGGCGCACTCTGAAGGTCATCAGGGAGATAGCTCAGATAATCGAGGATGAGATTGAGCCCGCGGGAACGAGGAATTCTTCCCGGTGCATAGATTGCGAATATAGAAAGTATTGCATCGGACACATCTCACCCAGACCAAATCCAGAGAAATAATAAATTGATTTAGTATATTATTGGAGGGCATATGTATTTCTTTTCCGAAGAAGAGAGGAAATATCTCTTAAAAAAGCTCATCCCGAGCTCTCGGGAGAGCGGAATAGCAGAGGAACTCCGGGGCTGGAACTGGCATTGCTCTGAGCTATCGCCGCCACATGATATACTCCTGCCCGTCTGGGAGATCTCGGACAGATACTGCGAGACCGGTCGGGACACCTATCTGAGGCATGTGCAGAAGGTCAGCGTCCCGGCGAGTGAGGAGATGGTGGCAGGACGCATCTATCATCAGGCCATGGCTGAGCTTTATCCCACTGCCAAGAGGCTAATCTATAAGGAAGGCATGAATATCTGTGCTCAGCTTTCCGATATCCTGATGGGGCGCCTCGATGATGCCTTAGTCGAGGCTGCAGAACAGCTCTCACAGGCAAAATGCTCTTCATATGAAAATATCGGCAAGAGCGTCAGCGATAACCTGAGAAAGCTCTGGTCATTCGAGGTGAGCAGAATTGTCTCCTCCATCTTTTCTTACCTCTCCAAGTACAAGTATCTGAGCGATGATTCTCTGATCAATCACGCTCTGCCTTTTGTGGTGGAGCATAAGCTGGATGGCAAGTATCTGGGCCTGAGCCGTAACCTCTCTGCTGATGCCATAAATATGGGCGGGATGCTGATATGCGACCTCAAGACCGGGCAGCAGAGAGATTTTCACCGCCTTTCTGCCACCGGCTATGCTCTGGTCTATGAGAGCCTTTATGAGGTTCCCATCAACATCGGCTGCACAGTCTATCTGAGCTTCCCCAAAAATCATCCGACTCCCCATATTGAGAGGGATTTCTTCATCATCGGCGATGAGGTCAGGCAGTGGTTCATTGAGGAGAGGGACGGCAAGCAGGACCTTATATTTTATGAGCGCGATCCAGGCAGATGCCCAAATCCAGGAAGCTGCAGGTACAGAGAAATCTGCTTTCAGCAATAGACAAAGCCGATGTGGCTCTCGGATCGGGCAATAAGTAATAAGTCGGCCTGCTCTACTGTTGGCTCTGGCAGTTATGGGTGAAACCCGAGGGCCGCTGCCCATCTCGTCTTTGTGCCTTCAAAAAAAAGAATCATGCTGTTTTGTGGTGAAACCGGAATGCTTGAGCCTCATCACAATGACACCAGGCACAAAGGGAGATTCTCGCAGAAAAGGACCAAAGAATATTAATCCGAATATGCAGACTTACACACCCGGAAGTCTATCACCACATTATGCCTGTGCGGGGCATAGCTTCTCACCATATTGCAGTAGAGCACCTCCGCTCCCGCTCCCAGCCTCTCTGCCGCCTCCCTGATCAGCAATTCATCCCGGCCGAGATCCTCCTTTGGCGCAATGCAGTAGTAATGGACTGTTCCACCATCCTTCGCCGCCCCAATGGCCGCAGGAAGGAAGAGGGATGCACTATGGGGAAGGTTCATGATCACATGGTCGGCAGCATTCTGGTATTGCAGTGCAATCTCATTTGCATCCCCTTCCAAGATATCGATGTTCTCGATCTTATTCAGGCGGGCATTCTCCTGCAGATATCTGATGGCGACGGGATTCTTGTCCACAGCCACCACCCACCGGCACCTTCTGGCCAGGAGCAGGGCAAAGGGCCCCACCCCGGCGAACATGTCCAGCACCATATCGTCCGGCCCGACCAGTCCTGCTACTCTCAACCTCTCCGTTCCCAGGCGGGGGGTGAAGTAGGCCCCCTCCAGGTCGATCCGGTAGCGCATCCCGTGCTCCTTATGGATGGTGGTGGTCCTCTCCTCTCCTGCCACATGCCTGAAGCGGCGGGTGCGATACTCCCCCTCCACATCAGAGAGCGGGGCAATCACCGTCTTGATGCTCTTGTTGCAGGCCATGATGGCCTGAGCCACCCTCTCCCCCTCCGCCTCTGCCCTCTCATGCCCTGCATCCTCTCCTGTATCCTCTCCTCCATCCTCTCCCCCATCCTCTCCCCCACCCCCTATCAGGGCTATATCGCCCACGATCTCAAAGCTGGGCCGGAAGCCCAGAATATCCTCCGGCTTGAGGATGGGCTCTTCGCTCTCGAAATTCAGCCTGATGATCTCAAAGTCTGCAATCTCTCTCAGCCTTGAGATGGATGGGCTGGATGCCTCCAGAATGGGCAGATAGACAGAGGATCCGTCCGAGATTATCTTCCGGCTGCGATCAAAGGCCCCTGCCTCCACCAAAGCCCGCCTGAATCGCTCGCCGTGCTCCCGCCCAACCCTTATGCCCGGGGATTCGCCTGCCATCAAAGTGAGCAATTGATCTCTTATCTTGTTATCTTCTCGAAGCAGTCCAGGCATACAACCTTTCCATTGACCGTCCGGCCGCAGACCTCCATGAACCCTTCATGGCAGATCTGACACTGCAGAGAGGGATGAATCTGCGCCTTCCTGGGAGGCGGAATCTGCACTGTGCTCACTGTGAGCAGCTCCTCGTCCGGTGATTTTATGATCCTCTCTATCTCCTGGGCCCTCATGCTCTCAAACTCTCTTTTCTCCTCCGGGGAGAGCTCCCCTTTGAAGTACCGCTCTCTGATCCCATCCATGCCATCGGACAGATCCCCCCTGAAGTAAATTCTCATCGCCCGGCCATCATCTCTGGAGAAGAAGGTGAAGACCTGCTTTCCGTGATCCTTGAAGATCAGATTTCCCTTGCCTGCAGTACACCCTAAAATCTCCTGCACAGCATCAACACTGCAGGATCTGTTCTCAGCTATGCACACCAGCTCCTCATCCTCTGACCGGGGATAGTGCTCACGAATGTACTTTGCCACTCTATAGCCTATGGCCAGTCCCGGACATAGATGCCCGTGGAACTCAACTGCCTGCTTCAAGTCGTCGTCCATAACTCCTCTATATTCATATCTTGATCTCGATCCTCGATCTGGCCGGGGCCAGCTCCAGTGAGCCTCCTCCTTCTCCGGGATCGAGCCTCTCGCTGGCGCTCTCTATCAGAGTCTGGGTGTAGGGATGGCTAGCACCGATGAGGATCTCATCTGTAGCCCCTTCCTCCACAATCCTCCCCTTCAGCAGCACCACAATGCGGTCGCTCACCTTCCTGGCCACGGCAATATCATGGGTGACCAGCAGAATGCCAAGCCCCATCCTCTCCTGCAGATTCAAGAGGAGCTTGAGGATCTTGGCCTGGACGCTCGGATCGAGGGCCGAGGTGGGCTCATCTGCAATCAGGAGCTTGGGCCTGAGGGCAAGGGCCCTGGCTATTGCCACCCTCTGCACCTCTCCCCCGCTGAGCTGATGGGGATACTTGGCCAGGAATCTATCGTTTACCGGAAGCTCCGCCTGCCTCAAGACCTGCTTTGCCCTGGCCACCCTCTCCTCCGGGCTCCCCCTCTGCATCACATTCAAGGGCTCGAGGACAGCATCCAGAACAGTCATCCTGTGGCTCACAGACTCCTTGGGATTCTGAAATACCATCTGCACCCGACTGTAGAAGGAAGCATCCCTCTTCCCCACCCTCTCTCCCTCCAGGAAGATCTCACCTGACCCCTCCTGACAGAGGCCCATGATGGCCTTGGAGAGGGTGGTCTTTCCCGAGCCGCTCTCCCCCACCACAGCCAGAGTCTCTCCCTCATACAGAGTGAGATCCACCCCGGATAGAGCAGGGTAGCTGCCAAAGGAGACGCTGAGCTCTCTGACCTCGAGCAGGGGCACAATCCCTCCCCGGTGGCAGGCGACAAGCCTTCCTCTCACCTCTTCCAGCAGCGGCACCTCGGTCTTGCAGATCTCTATGCGCTGAGTGCAGCGATCATGAAATGGACAGCCTGCCAGTCCATGTCTCATCATTCCCGGAATGCCCTGCAGATCTTTGGCCCGGCAAATGGCAGGATAGGAGCGCACAAGGCCGCGGGTGTAGGGGTGAGTGGGACTACTCAGGATCTGGGAGGTATCTCCTACCTCCATTATCCTGCCGGCATATAGCACCGCCAGACGGTTGGCAAGCCTTTGCGCCAGGGAGATATCGTGGGTGATCAGAAGGGCCATCCTTCCATGCAGAGCCGACTGCAATAAGTGGATGATATCCATCTTGGTCATGGCATCCAGGGATGCTGTGGGCTCGTCCAGTATGATGAGATCGGGATCATTGGCCAGGGCCATGGCGATGCACACCCTCTGCTTCTCCCCCCCGCTCAACTGGTGAGGGTATGACTCTGCCTTCTCTGCACCCAGCCCCACTGCCAGGAGCAGACGCCTCATCTCTTCTGAAGAGGAGGCCTTCCGATGAATGGATATAGCCTCTATGATCTGATCTCCCGCCCTTTGCACCGGATCCAGAGCGTCCTCGATATTCTGGAAGACCATGGCCATCTCCCCCCCGCGCAACCGGCGAAGCTCATCCTCATTGAGCGGGAGGAGATCCCTGCCGTTCAGCAGCACCTCCCCCCTGACCGTCCCGGAAGAGAGCAGGCCCATAATGGAGAGGCCAAGGGTGCTCTTGCCCGCCCCGGACTCGCCGATGATGGCCAGGCAATCACCCTTATCGATATCCAGATCTATTCCCCTGAGGATCTCCGTCCTCCCTACAGAGACCTCAAGGCCTCTGATGCTCAGCATCGTTCGGCCTCCATAAGGACAGCATTCTCATTCTCATGTGCCTCGATCTCATACTGCTCCATCTCATACAGCCCGATCTCGTCCTCCTGATCCAGGATATCATTCTGATCAACCCCACGCTCATGATCGTACCCCTGCTCACGATCGCATCCATGCTCATGATCGTACCCCTGCTCATGCTCATGCCTGCACAGCCTGGGGTCCACCGCCGCCTCAAGGCCTACGCCCAGGAAGCTGAGGCTCACCAGGGTGAGGGATAAGAGAATGCCAGTCGGTAGCAGCCACCACTTCCATACATCGAGATAGGTGAATGCCAGCGCCTGATGCATCATCTTCCCCCAACTGATGATCTGGGGATCAGATACTCCGAGAAATGCCAGCCCCGCCTCCATGAAGACAGCTCTCCTGGCATCCTGGATCATCATGGAGGCGATGATGGGGGAGATGTCAGGAACGATATGATTTTTGAGTATGTGCCTTTGGTCTGCTCCAAAGGTGCGGGCGGCATAGATATGCATTCGTTCCTTGAGGGTGAGGACCTGGGAGCGGACTATTCTCGCCCCCCCCGGCCAGGAGAAGACAGATATCAGCAGGATCAATAATGGCAGGCTTGGCCTGAAGTAGGCAGCAATCAGAATCATCACTATGATGGTGGGAAGGGAGATCATCACATCCACTGCTCTCATCCAGAAGCGCTCATAAAGCCCTCCCACTAAAGCGGAGGAGGCTCCAATGAGGACGCTCAGGGAGGAGGCGATCAGGGCCACAGATACAGCCACCAGAAGAGAGGTTCTCGCCCCGAAGAGCAGTCTCGCCCAGATATCCTGCCCCATGGAGTCGGTGCCAAAAAAATGATCCATCGAGGGGGGATTGAATATCCTGCCGGTGTACTCAGTGGGAGAGTAGGGGGTGAGCAGGGGGGCGAAGACGGCCATGAGCAGGATGAGAGCCAGCACCAGGATTCCCAGGAGCGCCATCCTGTCATGCCTGATCTCATGGCGGATATCAATGTGCATATCTCACCCTCGGATCAAGCCTCTGATAGATACGGTCGACGAAAAGGTTGGCGGTGAGGACGGTGATCGTCACCAGCAGGAGTATCCCCTGGATGAGGGGGTAGTCCCGGGCATCCAGTGCAGTTCTGAGCATCAGCCCCAGCCCGGGATAAGAGAAGATGATCTCGATGAATAAGGCACCGGTGAATAGCTGGGGAATGCGCAGGCCGGTGGCAGTGGTCACAGGCAGCAGGGCATTTCTTCCGGCATGGCAGTAGCGCAGACAGAAATCAGAGCAGCCCTTGGCCCGGGAGGTGAGCATGAAGCCCTCCTTCAGTATGGTGACGACTGTATTTCTGGTGAGAAGATAGATGCCGCCCAGATCCACCAGGACCAGCGCCGCCAGGGGGAGGGCAAGATGTCTGGCGATATCCATGAGCAATCCCAGGCCTTCCAGGCCGGAGTAGGGGGTAATGGCACCAGACAGGGGAAATAGGTTCAGGCTCACCCCGAATATGAGGAGCAGGACGATTCCCAAGAAGAAGTCGGGAAGGCCGCCCAGAAGCATGAGCCCGGCAAGCAGCCACCGGTCTATTCGCTCCTTCCGGCGGTATCCGGACTCGATTCCCAAGATCACCCCTGCAACTGTGGCGATCAGCAGCGAGAGGCCGACCAGGAGGAGTGTCCAGGGCAAAGCCCCCATGATGACTGAGGAGACATCATCCTTATAGTAGTAAGAGAAGCCGAGGTTGCCGTGAAAGAGGGCGATGACATAGGCGATCAGCTGTTCGGACCAGGATTTGTCCAGGGCGAAGAGCTCAATCAGATGCGCCTCCATCTGAGGGGTCATGGCCACCAGGGCCTCTTCCCCGTAGATGGCCTGCAGAGGATCGCCGGGCATCATGCGGGGGAGGATGAAGTTGAGGGCAAATATCGTCAGCAGAGCTATCAGGTAGCTCAGAATTCCTCCCCCTCTTTTAGATCCATTATTCTGCATCTCTCAGGGATCACTCCCGTCCGGCATTATTCCCCGCTGAAAAGCCATCACCCTTCTGCTCTCTCCGCCTGTTCAGTCTGCTTTTTTCTGCCAGCCAACTCGAGCATCGGCAATGGAGTCCATATCTGTGAAGTAGGGCTTGATGTCCAGGAGGACAGAGCCATCAAGGGCATCCATTCCCTTCACTGTAAGCCGGTTTCCCTCAACGCCCAGAAGCTGAACGATATCAATCGCAATTGGGTTAGGCCTGCTGGGAGAGCGGGTGGCAAATACTCCATGCTCTCTGTCGCTGATCGGCGGGGTGGCAAGGAGCCTCTTTCTATCCCCCAGATGCAGCCAGAATAAGACGAAGAGATGGGTGCACTGATCGACATCCTTTAAACCCTCCTCAAAATCAGGAAAAATCTCGATCTGGCATATCTCCTCGGAGAGACGGCCCTGGCGGGGGATATCCTCCCGTCTCTTATAAGGGGTATGGATCACTCCTATAGGAATGAGCTGCATGGGACTTATCTCTTCAGACATTTGAATCATCGTTCTTGTTTTTTATGTGAATGTTCCCTTGAAATTTACATTGATTGCGATCAACAAAATGAATTGGGCTATCATTTAAGACTTTCGAGGTGAAAATGAAGTCCGCAGCTCAGAGAAAAAAATATGCTGCGGCCTGCGCGCCGCAGCCTCCTCGCAATAGCCTCTCTGCACTAGACGAAGGCCATCTTATTGATGGCAATGGGCACTCCGCTTCCAACCCCGCCATAGGTGAAGTAGAAGCGCACCAGATCATTCGAGGCCCAATAGCTATTGGTATAGTAGAGGGGCAGGGCAGGAAGATCCTCAGCGATCAGCTCCTGAGCAGAGTCGACCAGATCCTTCCTCTTGGCCGGATCCATCTCTGCCAGCTGCTCATTCAGGACATCATTCAGCTTCGGGTCCTGATCGTACCGGGCGCTGTTGAAGCTGTTCATATCCAGCACCACCTTGTTCAGGACAGCCGGATCGGCGCCCAGACCGCCATGTCCGCTCAGGGCAAGATCATACTTCCACTCCATGACCAGGCTATCCAGGGTCTTGGAGTCGACGCTGCGCAGATTGATCCTGATGCCGGCATCATCTAGATGCTTTCTGATCAGCTCGCCCTGGCGCTCTGTATCTGCAGTCACCAGAAGCTCTATCCCATCCGGATAACCCTCGATGGCGTACTGGCCCTTTTCATCCCTGGCATATCCCATCTCCTCCAGGAGTTCGCCTGCTGTTGCCGGCTGATAGGGATACTGCTCCTGGCCCGGATTGTACCACTCATTATCCGAGGCGTAAAGGCCAGCGCTCCCTTCCAGGCCAAAGCCTCTCAGGCCGGTCTGGACCAGGTCCTCTCGATCGATGGCATAGTAAAGGGCCTGCCTGAATTTGACATCGGAGAACGGCTCCTTCCTGTGGTTTACCATTATCTTGGCCAGCCAATCGTGATGGCCCTCGATTACAGTGAAGCCCTCATCCTTGAGCTTATCCACCATCTCCCCGGGAACAGAGGCTGCATCCACATCTCCCTTCTCCAGGCTCGCCGATGCCATCTCCTGGCTCACTTTGACAAACCTTATCTCTTTTGTCCGGGGGGAGCCCTGATAGTAATCCTCATTCGCCTCATAAAGGTAGCTGCCTTGAGCCTTATCATAGCTCTTCAGCTTGTAAGGGCCAGTTCCGGTTAGGGCTTCGGAATCGGTGAAGCTGGCCGGATCGCTTACCCCTTCATAGACATGCCTGGGAAGGATGGGCAATGTTCCAGCCACCTGATCCAGGAACGGAGCATACTCCCGGGTTAGAATGATCTTGACTGTCTGCTCATCTATGACCTCTGCTGACTTTATGATCCTCGAATCAACCCACTGATAGGGGTGATCGCTGAAATAGCCGATTGTGAAGGCCACATCCTGGGCGCTGAACGGCTCCTTGTCGTTCCATGTCACCCCCTCGCGAAGATGGAAGAGGTAGGCTGTCTCATCCGGCAGATACTCCCAGCTTGTGGCCAGGGCGGGGACAAATCCCTTCTCATCCTTCCAGATGAGGGTATCGAAGATCAGGCTCATGCGGATATAGCCTGGTCCGCGGGAGTAGTGGCCGAAGGGCGAGGGATAGCCCCAATCTCCAGTGGAGTCGGCTATGGTGATAGACTGAACTATCTCATCATCTGCCCCTTGAGCTGTGCCCAATACGAGCAGCACCAGGGCTAAAGCAGCCAGGATAAAGGTGGCGGGCTGCCTGCTGCAAAGGGTTTTGATGGTCGAATTCATAAGTCGTGCTAATTTCATTTAGATTTCTCCTATGATAAGATAGTATATTCATCATCCATAAGAGTTTTTCTAAAATCTCAGATATTTAAAGATAAATCGTATTTCAATCAAAGCTTATTTTAAAAAATATAGTTGAAGATGCTCGCCCAAAGAGAAGGCCATCTCAGCTCCTCTTCGCCACAGGCAGCACTTCGCTGAGGGATTGAATGGTATTGGTAACTGATGTGTTGGCGAAATTTCTAGCCCCCTGAATTGCGGACCCTATCGTCTCCAAGTTCTCCTCGATCTCTGCGGAAAGGCGCAAGATCTCCCCATAAGTCTCATCGGTCTTATTCAGGAACGCCGACGCCTGGGCGGCACTGGCTGCAGATGCTTTCGCCTCGGACTCTGCCTTCTTCTGCATGGATTGAATGCTCAGCTCCTTCTCATTTATCTTCTCCAATAGCTCCTTTGAATTATTGATCTCCGCCAGCACAGATCTGCTCTTATCGATCTCCTCCAGCAGCTTCCTGGTCTCGCTGTAGATCATCATCGTCTCATTGCGCAAGAGCATTGCCTCTTCTCTTGCCGCTACGGCTTCGTCTCTTGCTGCTATTGCTTCATCTTTGGCCGCTACTGCCTCTGCCAGTATGATCTTGGCCTGATTGACCATCAAGCTGCTGCTCAAGGCCATGGTCTGAGGCTTCTTGGGAGAGACATAACCGGGAGATGAGAAGCTGTAGTTCAGGCTGGTCAGCCTCTTAGCTGAGCTGAGGTTTACGGGAGATGAGAAGCTGTAGTTCAAGCTGGTCAGCCTCTTCGCTGAGCTGAGGTTTATGACCTGCTCTCCCAGTCCGCTGCCCAGATGGACAGGCTCTCGATGAAAGAGCTCAGCTCCTGCGGATTGCCAGACCATCGCGAGAAGCACCAGGACCGATGTCACTGTTTTAAGATTCATATCAGGATTCACCCATTTCACATTGGGTTTTTTCTAGTACATAAATATTTTTATTATTTGCATGTAATTAATAATTTTCCCTTTACATATATGGACGGACCCTGATAGCTATCGCAAAAAAGTGGTTGGAATTGGCCTTTTAGCAAAGAGTCATTGAGGCTATTTCTGAGCCTTAGCAGATCAATTAATAAATTATCATTCATCACTATATATTTAAGTTATCCGACTGGGCAGACCCTGGTCCTTGCAGGTCGATTGAGATTGGATGGCGGCCAGGCCGGGTATTGAAGGCAAAGCACCCTCCGCAGCTCTCTTCTCGATCAGCAGCCACTGCGCGAGAGATGCATATCTGTCCGCTCTGAAATGAATGGGCCTGTTTGGCATTCGGCCTCACCTGTCACTGCTGATTTCAAAGTTTTCTGAAGCTGGAGGGTGGAGAAAGAGGCGATCCTCATCTCATTCATATAAGGATGCCACATTCTTATTTCAGATAGGTATATTCTTCAATCCCGGATAGGATTTCAGCCTACGGCTAGGGAATTATTTAAGTATTAGTTCTCAGGTAAATGGGTCACAAATGATGGTCGTAACGCATCGATATAGCGATAAATATGATGAGGAGGATATGAGATGGCATTCTACACGTTGGGCCTCACCTTTGAAATTGTGATATTCCTGACAGTCATTGTTCTTGCTGTTTGGGCATATGGTATATATTTTAACTTTAAGAAATGGGGCCTCGGATCCACTGGCTACCACGACCCGTTGCGCAGAAGCTTCTGGTTATTCCTTGCCACCTGGATTCATGAGGCATTTAAGGACGGCATTTGGGTATTTTTGAGGACAGTAGTGCTTGATGTTCTTCTTCTCAGGAGGACTCTTGCCAGGAGCCCGGTGCGTTGGGTCATGCATATGGCCATGTTCTACGGATTCCTGGCTCTGGCGGCACTCTCCGGTATTGGACTTCTGCTCGATATCGTGGAGCACTACAATCTGGCCGGGTATGCCCATGAGGCAGAGATGGTCAAGGATATGATGGCACTGCCTTTCGATATATTCGGATATCTTCTTTTGATCGGCGCCACCATTGCCATATCCAGGAGGATCCTGATCAAGTTCGTGCGGGATAACACCACAGCATACGATGCCCTCTTGATCGGCTCTGTCTTCTTGATTACCGTCACTGGATTTTATGCTGAATGGATGCGCGGCAACTCTTTCCTGGTCGGAAATATGTTCGAGTATCCCATCTATGCGCCCCACTTCGCACTGATCCACACCCTGCTTGCCCTTGGTCTCTTCGCCTTCATTCTGCCCTGGAGCAAGTATATCCATGTGATTGCCACACCAATGACCCTGATCGCCAACCGTGGAGGAGAGTAAAATGGCAGATAACAGAGAATCAAAGCCCTTGATGACGGGCTATATGATGTCCACCCAGCTCCTGGAGGTAGACGGCTGTAACCGGTGCCAGGAGTGCATGAAGTGGTGCCCCACCTTTGCTGTGAGACCGGACCGCCCGGGCATCACCCCCATGTATAAGAATGCCCGCTGGAGAGAGCTGATGGCCAAGAATCACAGCCTGCGGGCGAAGATCTTCGGCGGCAAGCCGCTCAACGACGATGAGATGAAGATCTTCACCGATGATACATACAGTTGCACCACCTGTGGCGTCTGTGGAACGGTCTGCGAGGCGGGGATCAGGACTGTGGATCTGTGGGAGGCAATGAGGCCCAACCTGGTGGACAGAGGAGACGGCCCGGTGGGAAAGCAGTCCTTCTTCCCCAAGCTGGTCAAAGCCGACAGAAATCCCTATCAAGCCAAGCAAGATGACCGCCTGTGCTGGGTTCCCAAGGATGCCAAGGTCGACCAGTCCGGCGAGATAGTGTACTTCGCAGGCTGCACTGCTGAGTTCAGGCAGCAGGCCCTGGCTGTGGCCACAGTGAGGATCTTGAACAATCTGAATGTGGACTTTGCGATGCTGGGCAAGGATGAATGGTGCTGCGCCTCCGCCATGGTGAGAACAGGACAAAGAGCGGTGATGGCCGAGCATGCTGTGCATAATGTCGATGCCCTGAAGGATGCAGGAGCGAAGACCGTACTATTTGCCTGCGCTGGCTGCATCAGGAACTCCACAGTTGACTGGCCCAGGTGGTATGAGGGCTACATTCCCTACAAGAGCATGCCCCTCTCAGTCTTCCTGAGGGAGAAGCTGAGAAAGGGGGAGGTGAAGTATAAGATTCCCCTGAACTACACTGTAACCTATCACGATCCCTGTCATAACGGCAGGCATCTGATGCACGAGATCGGAAGGGATTGGGCCTATGAAGCATCCAGGGATTGCCTGCAGTCCATACCCGGATTGAAGCTGGTTGAGATGGTACGCAACCGGGAGCTGCAGAGATGCTGCGGTGCAGGAGGCGGGGTCAAAGCAGGCATTCCCGATCTGGCACTGGATATGGCCAAGGCCAGAGTCATCGATGGGGAGCAGGTAAAAGCTGATATCATCGCATCCACCTGTCCTTTCTGCAGAAGGAACATCATGGACGGCAGGACTGATGCCAAGTCCAGTATAAAGGTCCTGGACGTGGTGGAGCTGATGGCAGCATCCATGGGGCTGGACATGACCATCCCTGAGAACCCCTACACCAAGTACCAGGAGCAGGATGTCCTGGTCTGCGGACCGGAGAAATGCGAGGTTGATACTCTGGAGCGGCAGGCCCCAGGCAAGGATCTGGTGGGCGAGGCTCACTGAAGAATATCAGGATGCCCGGAGCTCCGGACATCCCTTTAATATTTTTAAAATAATCTTACTTGAAGCACCGACCGGTAAAGGCCTGAGGAAGAAGGTCGCGGGCGGAAGCTGTCAGTGCGTCCCCTTTGCAGTTGGCCATTATCACCAGGATGTCCTCGCCGAACTCTATCAGGCTCTGCCTGCAGATGCCGCAGGGTGATACAGGCTCGCAGCCATCTCCAACAATTGCCACTGCCTCGAATTCCATCTCTCCTGAGGCTATGGCCTTGGCCATCGCTGCCCTCTCTGCGCAGATGCCCGCCCCGGTGGAGGCATTCTCTATGTTTCCTGCTGAATAGATGTTTCCGCTCTTGGTGAGGAGGGCAGCGCCCACCCGGAAGGAGGAGTACGGGGCGTAGGCTCTGGCCATGGCTTGGCCGGCGCATTCAATCAGCCTGTCATACCCTCCAGAATAAGGCCGGGGGCCGATACCCAGAGCGCCGATGTACATGCATTCTGCTGGAGGGATGGTGGGAATCTCGCCGCCCGCCTCATTGATGGGCACGCCGGAATCCCTTATTATCGCTGCTGGAATCCCCTCATCCCCCTCTCCCATCACAATCTGAGCCGCTGAGACCAGGTTATCAGCTATGGCCTTGCGGGTGATCTTGAGCTCTCTGCCGAAGAGATCCTTCTGCCCGCGGGCGTCCTCCACCGCCTCCAGCCCGGAGCAGGCCAGGGCCACACCAACGCAGCCCAGCCGCAGAGGATGAGTTCTGCTGTCTCCGATTATCACCCCAATCCTCTTCCCTTTGCCCATCCTCTCCCTGATGGCCATGGCAGATCCCTTGGGGTCAGCAGGAAAGAGGACCACATGCCCCGGCGGTGCATTGGAGCTGTCTATCCCGGCATTGGGAAATAGGAATCCCTTGTTCAGGGTGAGGACCACCCCCGGAATCCCTCCCACGATCTCATCCGACTCCCTGAGGATCAGCTCCATCTCTCGGGGGTCTTTCTCATACCGGCTGGCCAGGGATCTGGCTAAGTCTCCGGGCTTGATCTCTTCCAGATTGACCACCCTTCCCTCAGAGGTGGCGACGATGCTCTCCGAGATCACCAGTATATCCCCATCCTGCAGGACCTGAGCAGACCTATTCATCGCTCGGGTCAAAAATTCCACCAGGTCGTCCCCTGGCCTTACCAGATCCGTTTTAATACCTAAAACCTGCAATAGATCACCTGTAACGTTCTGGGCTGTCTATCAGCTCTAAAGATTCCTTTATGATGGCGGCCAGTTGGCTCAGCCGGAAGGGCTGCCTCTTCAGGTTTCTGATCAGGCTTGATATTTGAGCATGAGTGCCGAGGATTAAAATCTCTTGCGGCCGCTCATCACAGCGCAAAGCCAGCTTGGGGATGGCGGCATCTCCTCCCCGGGCGAGCATCTCCTGCTTGATTATCAGGGCCTCCATGCTGCTCAAGCCCCGCACCATCAGGAGCCTAAAGGAGCCCTTCCGGGATAAGAGCTGGTATGCGCCCTGCTCCACCTCCATCCTCTTCAGATGCTCTGCCAGGTCCATGCCCTGGCCAAGATAGCCCAAAACCTCGACCTCTAAATCTCCACTGGAGGCCTCTGCCGGGCGGCCGCGGATGGCTGTGGCCATGGCGATAGCCTCCCGGCTGGCGGATATATCATGTGTGCGCACAATATGGGCTCCCTGGTATACTGCCACAGCCGTCGCGGCCAGGCTTCCAGCGAGCCTCTCTCCCGGATCTGGTATCTTGAGGCTCTCTCCGATAAAGCTCTTGCGGGATAAGGCGGCCATCACCGGCCGTCCGATGATACGCAGCCGATCAAAGCCATCCAGAATGGCCAGATCCTGAGCGGCCGTCCTCTCGGGCATCCACTTGCCGATTCCAGGATCGATTGAGATCTTATCAAGATCAACTCCCGCCCTTGTCGCCTCCCTCACCCTCTCTCCCAGGTGGGGGATGATCTGACTCAGAGCAGGCAGGTCTCCAGGCCTTTGATCAGAGGCCATGATGATCAGAGAGCCATCATATTCTGCCACTTTAGAGGCCATATCGGGATCGTGCAGGCCAGATACATCGTTGATGCAGGCAGCGCCACAGGCCAGGGCCTTCTCTGCTATCTTTGCCCTCTGGGTATCAGCAGAGATGACGACATCCAGATTATCAGCGATCTCCTTCAGGGAGGGAAAGAGCCTCTCCCTTTCCCTCTCTTCGCTTATGGGGGGAGAGCCAGGGGCAGTGGAGACCGCGCCCAGGTCGATGATTTCTGCTCCCTCCTCCTGCAGGCGCCTGGCTGCTGCCAGAGCCTCATTCGGGCTGACCACTGAGCCCTTGTAGAACGACTCCTGGCTCAGGTTGATAACCCCCATCAGCCGCACAGGCTCAAGATCTCCAACCTTTATCCAACCCATCAAGCCTTCAATCACTTTCAACACCACTAGCACTACACAGTCGATACACATCCGGCGGCTATCCGGTCCACATCCGGTGGCTATCCGATGCACATCCGGTGGCTATCCGATTGATCTGTCCGGATCTCCTATTCTGAGAGCCGGAGCAGGATTCCTGTTCTCCTTGCCCGGTTGATGGCCCGGTCGAAGAGGATGAGCCCCAGCAGCAGATATAAAGCGGCCAGGGATAGGCCAACAATGAGATGATGAGGTCCGGGGATAAATACTGACCTGTAATACTCCAGGAAATAGGTCAGGGGGATGGCTCTGGATACCGACTGCAGGAAGGCAGGGAGGACATCCACTGGATAGTATATGCCACTGAAGAGGAGGATAAGGCCGCTCAGGCTCCAGGCAGCGACATCAGCCTTCTGGCCGAAGGTGAGGATGGAGATGCAGACCACGATTCCTATGATCGCAGCCATGGCAAAGACCCCAATCAGGAATATAAGAGGCGGGATGAGGCCGCCTGTCTGGAACTTGAATCCAAAGAGATAGAAGCTGACTGATGCCAGGATGGCAAATACCACTGATCCTCTCATGATGCCGAAGAGCAGTGATCCGAAGATCAGATGCCAACTGTGCACCGGAGCGATGAATGTGTTCTTGATGCTCTTGGACCACATATCAAATAGGAGGACATAGGACACATCCAATTGCGCTACCTGGAGAATGGTGAGGGCAATGGAGCCCACGATGAGGAAGGAGACCATTGATTCGTCCATCATCAGGAATCGAGTGAGCAGGCCTATGGATAGCAGACTGACCAGGGGCCAGAAGAAGAGCTCAAAGAGGGTGAAGGCATTTCTTTTGGTGATCACCCAGTTCTTGTAGGCAGAGGCCAGATACCGGTTCAGCTCACCTTGCCAGCTCAATGAAAACATCCTCCAGATCAGGCTCATCTACATCGATATCCAGAATTTTAGCATCTTGAAAGCTTTTCAAGATCCCGTCCAGGCAGTCCTCCTTCCTCTCGATCAAGATATCAACCCTTCTCTCCAATCCCTCACCTGCCCGCTCATCCATCTGTCCACCTATTATCCAGTGACTGCCATTGACCCCGATGACCCCCTCAAATCTCCTGATGGCTTCAAGGTCAACCTGGCCCCTATACCTTATCCTCACCCTCTGCCCCAGACCAAGGTGGTTCTTCAGATTCTGCGGGGTATCCATGGCTGCTACCTCGCCCCCTCTCAGGAAGGCTATCCGGTCGCAGAGCTCTTCCGCCTCGGGCATATAGTGAGTGGACAGTATGACTGATATCTGCTCCTCCTCATGGATCCTCTTGATCAGTTTGCGGGTCTTGGCTGACATATGCGGGTCCAGGCCGGTGGTCGGCTCGTCCAAAAAGAGGAGACGGGGGTGGTTTAGCATGGCCTTGGCCAGGGAGAGGCGCTGCTTTAATCCTGTGGAGAGGTTCTCGAACTTCACATCCCTGTACTCGCCCAGCTCAAAGGCATCGATCTGGTCATCCACCATCCGGGTGAGGGCAGAGCCATAAAGGCCGTAGAGCATCCCATAATGGACCAGGTTCTCTCTTATCGTCAGGCTCCAGGGGAAGTTGGGCTTGGCAGTACAGATATTGATTATCTTTCGAATCTCTCCTCGATCCCTTCTGGCGTTCAATCCCAGTATGGAAAGGCTTCCCTCCTCCGGGTAGATCAAGGTGGAGAGTATGGAGATGAGGGTGGTCTTCCCTGAGCCATTGGGGCCGAGTAGGCCGAAGATCTCTCCCTGTTCCACATCCAGGCTTATCCTTTTAAGGGCTATCTTGGTCGGGCCAAAAAGGCTCTTGTATCTCTTGCATACACCCTTAGCCTGGACCGACATCTCTCTCATCCTCCCAATCAATCCTCCTTCTTCTCCACTCTGATGCCTCTATAGCCGCCTGATTTTTCTCTTCCGACCATAAAGAAGCTTCTGTCTGCCGGGAATGATAACAGCCGCGGCCAGAAGGATTAGAATGGCCAGAAGGGCCAGGGGGGCGATGAAGGGGAGGGCCCGGTGCAATGAGAGGCGGCCTGACCCCCTCAAGCTAATCTGGAGGGGGAGGACCAGATCCATCTCCTCCGAGCTCAGGCTCAGGCCGAGTTGATACCTATCCAGGCTGGCATTTCCATCCACTCCCACCCGGAAGCTGGCCAGGGCCATCTTCCCAGGCGCCAGGTCTCCCAGGGAACAGTCAGGCCCGATGGCATGAAGGGGGGGGGCGACCAGAAGGCGGGCTGAGCAGTTCGAGAGGCTCTCCTCTCCAGTGTTCTCCACCACAATCAGCAAAGCCCCAGATCCTCCTGGATGAAGATCAGACTGCACTCCTGCAATGCGCAGGTCGCCTCCGTCCTCTGATATGTAAAGCCGCAGGTTCAGGCTCTGGTCTGCTGGCTGCAGGAGAGGGAAGGCCTGGCCATCGCTCACGCTCACGTCCACCTGACGCACATACTCCACCCTCAGGGGGAGGTCATACCAGCCACTGGCCCTCTGATCGATGCTCAGATTGAACTGCAACTGCTCTGCCTCTCCTGCCGGGAGAGCAGCGATATACTGAGGGGCGGAGGTCACATTGATAGGACCTGCAGGCTCAAGAGCCGCCCTGATCTCCATGGCCCGGGAGCTGTTCATCTCCTCCTTGATCTCCATGAGGATATCATCGGCTGAGCCGCTGCCGCTCACCGGTATGAGCTCTTTGATCCCGCCCTGGTTGGCAAGGCTCACCTTGAGGATGCGATCTCCCGGAGCCAGGGCGGGATTCACAGCAGAGGCATTGAGCAGGACCTCGCCCGAGGACTTGTAATGATCATCGGCAAAAAGGATGATATCCCCTCCCTGGCCCCCTCCGAGCAGGATGAGCAGAATGCAGATGATCTTCAGCGGCGTCATCCTTTCTCGGATAGGTTTGCATCCTTAATTAAGTCTTTTCAATGTTTCTAAGATTTTGGTATCCTCCAGGCCTTCGACCTCTTGCTTGGTGGTTTGATAAATTGTCAGAGGGCGATTCATGCCCTCCTTCCCATTCCCTCAGGGTTGCGAGCGCTAACCCTGCTCTTTGTACCTATCTGGAACTCCCGCCAGGCCTCTCTCTGACTCGACCGGCGGATAGACAAAAACCCCATGCTCGTTCAGGTCGTAATCAAGCCCCCTGAATCTGGTCAGAAACTCCTGATGAATCCCCTCCGGGTCCAGATCCTGGAATATATCGGGATGCAGGAGCTTTGCCAGATAGGGGATGGCAATGAACCATTCAGTGACTACAGTGTCCCAATTAATCATATAGACTCTGCCATCTCTTACAGCGCCTGTATTCTTCAGCTCAGGACGGCTCATGAAGCTCTCCCTGACCTCTGAACATGCAGCAGGATCATCGAAAGCATAGCCCATGTTGTTCCAGTCGGTGATTATTATCACATCAGGATTCTGAGTCAAGACCCATTCTGCATCAACCTCGATCCAATCGCCTGGCATATCTTTGGCGATGTTGGATCCCCCAACTTCATCGAGCACCAGGCTTACATCCTCTGAATCTCTACCATAAGTATGGTAACTCGTCTTACCTGCTGCCAGTTGGTCGTTATCAGTATGGAACAGACGGGGTCTATCCTCCTCAGGAATCTCCTCTATCTTTGCAGCTATATTGCCCATGTACCCTTCATACCACTGGATCAGCTCATTGCCAGCATCCTTGTTTCCCAGGATGTAAGACAGCTTTGCCATTTCAGCCTTGAATGTTCCAATGTTCCTGGGCATCAGGGCAAAGACAGTACAATTGGGGCATGCAGCCTCAACATCCTTCTCCAAGTTGGGATTTGATCCGGTTGTAAGCCACTTTCGAGTGAAGACCAATACGGCATCGGGCTGAAGTTCTATTATTTTCTCCTTATCGTAGTCTGAGCTGGTGCCAATGCTCGGCAGATCCTTCAGATCAGGGAAGACGGTCAGCTCTTCATCTCTGACAGACTCATCAACGGCAATGATTCTGTCCTTGGCGCCAAGCATCTCCACCCCCCATGTGATATATGAGTAGGTCGGAATGATCCTCCTGACAGGGAGATGAACGGTCTTCAAAACACCATCGTAATCGATGAAAGTCAGCTCCTTTGCGCTTCCATCGATGATTTGCCGGATCTGCTCGATATCTCTCTCATCAATAGTGCCATCGTTATTGGCATCAGTCAGGTTTGTGGACTCCTTTGTCCCCCTTATCACTTCCTCAACATAGGCTATGTCCGCATCATCTATAGTCTCGTCCATATTGGCATTGCCGAAGATCTCCAATGTGAAGTCCGCAGCAACAGAAGGTGCAATTGATGCAAGCAAGCCCACTGCCAGCAACAGCTCCAAACTCGTTCTTTTCATATCCTCACCTTTAGTGGATTGAGTATAAAATTTTATGCGAAATTTTGCCATCAACCCATAATTGTTCATTCATTATCGTAGATAAGTGAGATTCCCTCCTGCCGGTGAGGCCTTCGATCCACCTCCAATATTCATTAATGATAGCGTCTCATTTCGATCGTAGTGTCTACCTCCAGATGGCATTAGCACAGAAGTTGTCATAGATATCCAAGCTTACCCTTTAAGGGCTATCTTGGCCGGGCCAAAAGACTCCTGTATCTCTCGCATACACCTCTGGCCTGGACCGGCATCTTTTTTCATCCTCCCTACCAATCATCTTCTTCTCCACTCGGATGCCTCTATAGCCGCCTGATTTTTCTCTTCCGACCATGAAGAAGCTTCTGTCTGCCAGGAATGATAACAGCCACGGCCAGAAGGATCAAAATGGCCGGATGCGCTGGACAAGGGCCATCTCCTCCCTGGCCCACTTCGAGCAGGATGAGCAGAATGCGGGTGATCTTCAAAGGTGCCATCCACTCTCAGGTATGTTTAAATCCTTAATTAAAGTCTATCTTTTCGACCCTTTTGGGAGGGGCGAAACATATACCACCACATAATCTATAAACCCACATTCTGCACTTTAACTTCCTAAATAGAGTATTTCTTCAGCTAACGATTCTTTAAATATAATCATAAATAACCATATTTATCTACATTAATAATTTGTTCGCTTGCCATACCGCTCCAATCGAGAGGATATTCTGCTGTCTTGTCCCCTAGAGAGAAAATCGACTTAAATCAACATACTGCGAAAAAATCTAACAAGAAAATCATATTTTATTAAAAATATTTCTATTTAATTAGATAAATCGATAGCTGTAAAAATGCTAAACCCTTAACCTAAAGTGCGGAATATGGGTATAAATAATGGCACAGAACATGTATATAAAAAAAAGGTACGTGTTTAGCTCTCACATGGTTCTTAATATTTTCCCACCATGCCGAAATAAATTAGACCGAAAAAATTAAGTAATATTATGTCAATAATCTTTAATTGAGAGTATGGACCAATCAGAGATCATCCGTCAACTTCAAGCTCAAAATGAGCAATTAAGGCTTGAGAATGAATTTCTCAAAGCCAGG
>Ga0116189_1000596_pt1 | contig 32076 bp, 23 predicted proteins | sample AD_JPNTR3_MetaG_FD_89895 | JGI IMG/M metagenome (GOLD analysis project Ga0116189, IMG submission 89895) | Active sludge microbial communities of municipal wastewater-treating anaerobic digesters from Japan - AD_JPNTR3_MetaG | ecosystem: Engineered > Bioreactor > Anaerobic > Digestate | place... | reverse complement strand
CCACTGGTCCGGCTTTCGTCGGATACCTACCGGAGGGGAGTTCGAAACGTCGAAGCGGGTGCCCGGATGCAACCGGGCTGTTAAACAAGGCGACTCGAAAAACGGAGAACGGGAGAATTCGGAAAGGACATTTTCGGAGAGCACGTGCAACCCCCAGGGTTGCACCCGCCCCCCGGACTGCGGGCTTCGAAGCGTTTTGTAGTTTTGGAACTTTTAGATGAGCTGTCGTTATGTTCGGCGAGGCGACGATAAAGATTATCTGTTTGCCCGATGTAATATTGTCCAGATGACTCCGATTGAAGGATATCAAGATAGAACATATGCGTAAAAAAAAAGCGCGCCAAAGCTGGCGCGCTTTTTGATGATCTGGCTCCCCAGCGCGGACTCGAACCACGGACCCGATGGTTAACAGCCATCTGCTCTACCGACTGAGCTACTGGGGAACAATATTTGGTTTTCAATTTTTTCTTTTTCCCCCGATGGTGAATCCCGATTGCATCGGGACCGCCGGGGAGTTCATCATTTTTGTCCCGCGCTTCATAATACAAGAACGGGTGGTTGTCAACATCAATTCGAAAAATTGTGTCAAACCGGTTGTGGTTAAAAAATCTCTCGTTTTTCCGATATATTTTATCCGGAAAAGATTTTTGTCCGGCCTGTATCATTTTCTTGCCTGGCAAATCACGATAGGATATAAAAGCACAGCTTGAAAAAGAAAAAGGGTTTTTATTTTGAGATTCAAGGCGCAAGGTCAGCAATTTCTTAAAAAATACGTTTTGGATGAAAATTTGTGCACCGGCTGCGGCGCGTGCGCGGGCATTTGTCCTTATCAGGTTGTTTATCGCGACCGGACGGTGCAACTGCATCAGTGCGACCTTGAGAATGGGCGTTGTTTTGATTACTGCCCCAGAACGCCGGCCGATTTGCAGGCGATCAGGGAAATGTTTTTTGATCAAGGGGATTTCACGCCGGAGATCGGGCCGGTCAAGGGATATTTTTTTTCGCGGGCGGCCGATCCGGTTCTGCGCGAAACGTCCCAACACGGGGCGACGGTAACGGCGCTGATGGAGACGGCCATCGCCGAAGGCTGGATTGACTCAGCCGTGGTGTCTTCCCGGAATCAGGATTTCGGCCGGGAAGGCGTGATGGTCAGGGATGCCGACGGCTTGCGCAAGAACGCCGGCAGTTTCTTTACCGTGTCGCCGACCGTCGCGGCCTTCCACCGGTGCGACGCGCAGGGGCATGGCGGCATCGGCGTGGTGGCGACGCCCTGTCAGGCTCTGGCCCTGGCCAAGATGCGGTTCAGGCCGGGGGAGCAGGACGGAGAGAAAATTCATCGGTTGCGCGTGGTGGTCGGATTGTACTGCGGCTGGACGCTCTCGGCGGAAAAAATCAATGATTTGATGAGGAAAGAAAACATCGCTGCGGATTCCATCATCCGGATGGATGTTCCGGCCGGCAAAGATATTCTGGAAATCCACACCAAAGACGGCGTGCATGGTCTGGCGATGGATGAGGTGCGGCGTTGCATCCGGCCGGCGTGTCTTTATTGCGCGGACAGCACGGCGGAGTTTGCCGATGTGTCGGTCGGTTCGGCGCGGTTTGCCGGTGGCTGGGAAGAGATGCGCCGGTGGAATCAGTTGATTGTCCGAACGAAAAAAGGAGAAGATCTGGTCAATCTGGCGGTCAAAAAGGGAAAATTGGAATTGCGGGAGGCGCCGCCGGAAAGTTTTCGGGAATTGAAAAAAGCCGCTGCCGATAAAAAAAGGACAGCCTTGAAGAATATCATCCAGAAAAGCGGCTCTGGCAAAAATTTGCTGTATCTGGATCGTGACGACCCGGTGGTGAAAAAATATCTGGACGTTCGTAAAAAAGGATGAAGGGCGAAGGTGAAAAGATTTTTTGAAGGGCAATAAAACGGGAAGGAAATGATGAACAAATTATTATCGCCCGCCGGAGCGGAAGTTTTATTCATGGGCAATGAAGCCATCGCGCGCGGCGCGCTGGAGGCCGGCGTCAATGTCGTTACCGGCTATCCCGGCACGCCCTCGTCGGAGGTGATCGAGCGTCTCTCGGAAGTCGCCCGTGAGAAAAACCTCTATGTCGAGTGGTCCACCAACGAGAAGGTCGCGCTCGAAGTGGCCGCCGCCGCGTCGTTTTCCGGCTTGCGCGCGATGTGCGTGATGAAACAAAACGGCGTCAACGTCGCTTCTGATTTTCTCCTGCATCTGTCTTCCTCGGGAACCCGCGGTGGAATCGTCCTGGTGGAGTGCGAAGACCCCGGGGCTTTGTCGAGCGTCAATGAGGGGGAATCACGATATTTCGCGCGCATGCTGGAGGTGCCGCTTCTGGAACCGGCGAATTTTCAGGAAGCCAAGGACCTGACCCGATGGGCTTTTGAGTTGTCCGAAAAAATCAGAAATATTGTCATTTTGCGCTCGGTCACGCGCATGTCGCACGCGAGCGGCAATGTCATTTGCGGCAGAGTGCCGCAGGGCAGACGCACCGCCCGTTTCATCTCCGACGGTCCGGCGATGGATCCGCTCCGCGGGCCGGTTGTCAGCACGCCGGTCGTGGTCAAGCACGGCCTCCAGCAGAAAAAACTGGCCGTGGCGGCTCAACTTTTTGAAAAAAGCCCTTTCAACAGCTACATCGGGCCGGGAAAGCCGGAGCTTCTCATCATCACCAGCAGCGCCTGTTTCCTCTACAGCCGGGAAGCCGTCGAATGGCTGGGTTTGCAAAAGAGAGTCGGGATTTTGAAGCTCAGCTGTACCTGGCCGCTGCCGGAGAAGCTTTTGAAAAAATACCTGCGTCTGACCGACAGGGTTATGGTCGTGGAAGAGGTTCTTCCGTTTCTGGAGGAAAATATCAAGGTCGCCGCAATGGGCATGCTCAAGGCTGTCGGCGTCAAAACGTTTTACGGAAAAATGGACAGGACGCTGCCTTCCGTGGGCGAGTTGAACCCGGAGATCGTTTCCGCCGCTCTTGGAAAGATCATGAAGGTCAGACCGAAAGCAATGTCTTCCGCTTACGTTCGCGAAGTTGAAAAAGCGGCCACGAAAATCCCGCCGCGGGAGCAGACGTTCTGTCCGGGCTGTCCGCACCGCGCGTCTTTCTGGAACATCAACACGGCGCTGAAACTGGACGGCCGCGAAGGCATTGTCTGCGGCGATATCGGCTGTTACGCGATGGCGTCGCTGTGGCCGGCCATCGGTTTTCACACCGTGCGCACGCTGCATTCCATGGGTTCGGGCACAGGGATCGCCAGCGGCTTTGCCAAACTGGCGGCTTTCGGTCTGGATAAACCGGTCATGGCGGTGTGCGGCGATTCCACTTTTTATCATGCCGTTATCCCCGCGCTGATCAACGCCCGGCACAACCGCGCGGATATTACTTTTATCGTTCTGGACAATGCGGGAACGGCGATGACCGGTTTCCAGCCGCATCCCGGCATCGGCGAGAGCGCGGCGGGCGATCCGCTGCCCGTTGTGGACATTGAAGCGATCTGCCGTGGCCTCGGTGCGAAAGTCGCCGTCAGCGATCCCTTCGATTTGGAGGCGACCGGCAAAATCCTTACGTCCTTTATGGCCGAAAAAGGCGCATTGAAGGTTTTGATTCTGAAGCAGGTCTGCGCGCTGAGCCCCGAAAAGAAGGGGAAGAAGCAATTCCAGATGAAAGTCAACGAGGAGCTATGCCTGGGGGATCGCTGCGGCTGCAACCGTTTGTGCACGAGGATTTTCCGCTGTCCGGCGCTGACGTGGGACAAGAAAAAGAAAAAAGCCGTGATTGACGAAGTCATCTGCGCGGGATGCGGCGTATGTTTCTCCATCTGTCCGCAGAAGGCGATTGAAAGATCGGAGGCGGAGCCATGAAAAAAATATCCTTGGCCAAAGATCCCACCAATATCATCATCACCGGCGTCGGCGGGCAGGGCAATGTCCTGGCCTCGCGGGTGCTGGCCGGAATGCTCGTAAACGCGGGTTTTGTCGTCACGATCGGCGAAACCTTCGGCATGTCCCAGCGCGGCGGTTCGGTGATGAGCCATCTGCGCATTTCGTCATCCTCCGTTTTGAGTCCGCAGATTCCGCAGGGCAGGGCGGACATCGTGATTGCGCTGGAGCCGGTGGAAGCCCTCAGGGTGCTTACCAGATACGGCAATCCCGATGTCGCGGTGCTGGCCAATGCGCGTGCGGTTTACCCCATGGGGGTGATCACCGGCGAGTATGATTATCCGTTGCCGGAGGAGATTGAAGCCATGCTGAAGAAACTCTCCGCGAAAAGCTGGATGATTGACGCCACTTCCGCCGCGGTGGCATTGGGGAATCCGGTTCTCAGCAACATCGTCATGATCGGCGCGCTGGCGGGCGCATCGCTTCTGCCGATTGACCGGCGCGCTTTTGAAGAGGAAGTCACCAAAAGTATTCCGCATGACAAACGCCCGATCAACCTGGCGGCCTTTGATGCGGGGAGAAAAATGATTTAATCTGCCCCCTGACATAGGGGAACGACCTTTCTTCTGTAATCCGGTTTTTTCCGACTGCAAAATCAAAGCAATTGAAATTAAACCGAACCTGTGGTAGAAAAATCAAGGATAACAATTGTTTTTAGTGAATTAAGGAGTGGAGCTATTTTTAGGATTTTCCCCCGGGATGATTACGCTCAGACCCTGAGAATCAAGCGGTTTCTCATCGCGTTTGCCTCCTATTTCATCTTTTGCTTTCTGGTCTGGGTGAGTTTTTCATTGGGACTGACTCCCGTTCCGCGGGATGTTCTGATTTTGTCTCAGCTGGGAATCCTGGCTTCCAACATTTTTGTCTACATACTGCTCAGAACGGGATGGAACAAGCGATTCAAAGACCCGAGCCTGACCATGCTGCAGATTGTCATCGCCACTTTCTGGACCATGGAAGTGCTCTATTATGCCCAGAACACCCGGAGCATCGGCATTCTTCTTTACCTGGTCATCTTCATTTTCGGCCTTTTTAAGCTCAATGTCCGGCAGTTTCTTTTCCTGTCGTTTTTTGCCATCGCCGGCTACGCGGGAGTCATCGCGCTGCTTTACAGAAATCATCCGGAATCGATCCATCTGAAGATGGAAATCCTGAACATGGCCGTGATGGCGATTGTCCTGCCCTGGTTTTCGCTGGTTTGCGGCTACATTGCCAGAATCAAGACCAAAGCTTCCGACGCCCTGCACAGGATTCAGGAATCGGAATCGAGGTTTGGCGTCATCTTCAATGCGGCGTCCGACGGCATTCTTCTGGTCGAGGCGGACAATAAGAAATTTTCGGATGCCAACGAAAAGATGTGCAGGATGCTGGGATATCCCAAAGAAGAGCTTTTGGCCTTGAGGATACCGGATATTCACCCGCCGGAACAAGCGTCTCTTATCTTGGAGCAGAGCGAGAAACTTCTCAAAAAAGAGATAGATATCGCAAAAGACATCCCGGTTGTGCGAAAGGATAAAACGCTGTTTTTCGCCGATATCAGCGCCTCGACCATCATCCTGGACAGGAAAGAGTATATCGTGGAGTTGTTCAGGGACGTGACCGAGCGCAAGCGGACGGAAGAGATGCTCAGGCAAAGCGAAGAGAAGTACCGTCTGCTCGCGGACAACATGAAAGATTATATCTGGCTCATGGACCTGGATCTGAACATCACCTACATCACGCCCTCCGCGGAGAAGGTGATGGGGTATACGCTGGAGGAATTCAAAAGGCTCAAGCCGGATCAACTCCTGACCCCGGAATCCTTCGCGGCCGTGATGGATTTCTTTGCAGAAGAATTTCCCAAAGCCGTGGCGGATCCCGATTATGTTCTGGAGCGCACCATCGAGCTGGAATATCTCAGCAAGGACGGCAGCACGATCTGGGGTGAAGCTTCCTTTTCTCTCATCCGCGATGAACAGGGCAGGCCGTCATCCATCCTGGGGGCGAGCCGAAATATTTCCGGGCGCAAACAAATTGAAAATGAATTGCGCGCCAGCGAAGCCAACTTCCATCGTTCTCTGGATGAATCGCCGCTGGGCGTGCGCATAGCGACGGTAGACGGCGAAACCCTTTACGCCAACCGGGCAATCCTGGATATTTACGGCTATGAAACCCTGGAGGAACTCCAGACCAAATCCGTCCAGGAGCGCTACACGCCCGAGAGTTACCGGCAGTGGCAGGAAAGAAAAAGGAAACGGAAAAACGGCGAGTTCTGCCCGTCGCAATACGAGATCGGCATCGTCAGGAAAAACGGCGAGGTGCGTCATCTTCAGGTTTTCCGCAAGGAAATCTTATGGAACGGGCAGAAGCAATACCAGGTCATCTACAATGACATCACGGACAAAAAGCGGATGGAAGAGCAGCTGCGCCGCGAGGAGCAGCGGTTCCGTGCCGTCATCGAGCATTCCACGGACATTATTGCTGTTGTCAATCGGGATGGGATTATCACGTATATCAATCCGGCGGTTGAAAGTGTTCTGGGATTCAAGCCGGAAGAAAGAATCGGCAGACCCGGATTTGAACTCGTCCGACCGGATGACATGAAATATTTATCGATGTCGTTTCTTGAGTTAATCGGAAATCCCGACGCGGCTCCCATCCGGGGAGAGATGCATCTTCGCCACCGGGACGGGAGTTATCGGACCTTGGAGGCGGTGGGAAGCAATCTGGTCGTCAACGGTGTCGTTGAAGCCGTGATCGTCAATTACCGGGATATTACCGAGCGCAAGCGGGCGGAGGAGGCGCTGCGCAAAAGCGAGGAGAAATACAGCAAACTGGTCAACGCCATTCCGGATCTGGTCATCCAGACCGATCTGGACGGAACGATTGAATTCGTCAATGACAACACCGTGAGATACAGCGGTTACACGAGGGAGGAACTCGAGGGCCAGAACATGATTCAATTTATCGCTCCCTCTTACATCAGCAAGGCGATTCGAAATAATTTAAGGATGAAGGAGGGGGGGAATATAGGTCCTCAGGAATATGAATTGATCAGGAAGGATGAAACGGCCGTTCCCTTCGAAATCAACGGCGAGACCCTGTTTAATGAAGACGGAACACCATATGGTTTCGTGCGGATTTGCCGCGACATTTCTGAACGCAAAAAAATAGAGGAGACGCTGCGCAAAAGCGAGCAGCGATATCTGGAACTCAGCATCCTGGATGACCTCACACAACTGCATAATTCGCGGCATTTCTATAACCAGCTCAAAAAAGAAGTGGAGAGGGCCAACCGCTATGAACAGCCCCTGACGCTGCTTCTTCTGGATCTGGATAAGTTCAAGGATTTCAACGACACCTACGGCCATCTTGAGGGAGACACGGTGCTGGCGAGGCTTGGGCAGGTGATCAAACGATGTCTGCGGGAGACGGATTCCGCCTATCGCTACGGCGGCGAGGAATTCACGGTGTTGCTGCCCATGACCACTTGCGATGAGGGCGTCGTGACCGCGCAGAGAATCCAGGCGGAATTGAAAAAGGAGGTCTTTGGCCCGAATCATGGCCAGGAAGTCCGCCTGACGCTGAGTATCGGCGTTTCGCAGTACCGGTTGAAGGAAGATATCAAAAGTTTTGTGAACCGGGCCGATAAACTCATGTATCAGGCGAAAAAACAGGGTCGGAACAGAATCTGCTCCGAATGAATTTGGCGAAGGGGTTTTTTCCTGAAGCAATCATGTGTCAGGAGAGAATCAAAAAAATCCGATAAACCGGCAGGAGCCATCCATTGAATTCATGACGCCGGACAGTTTCTTGCCAAGTGCATGACATCGCACTTTTTCCCGAATCGGTTTGAAATCAAGGTCTTATTTTAGGAAGAGCTGCCAGCCGGCGTAGAGCGATCCCGGAATCAAATCCAGCGCGCCGGACGCTTCGGCAACCGGCGTGAAGCCGCAGGCGGCGCATTGAATTCTGCCGCGGCTTTTGACGTAACAGCCCTGCGTGATGGTGCCGTCCGGATCGACATTGATCAGAATGTCATCATGACATCTCCAGTCGTTTTGAATCATGGCCTTGAGTCGGCGGGAGGAATTCAAAACGGGATAACCCGCTTTTTTTAGCTCCAGCAATTTCTTGACTGCCGCGCGGCGTTCTTCCCGTGACAGCGAAAGGTCTTCTTCGCCCTGACGGTAGGGATAGAAAAATTGAACGGTCATCCCTTTGATGGTCGGCATTTCCCGCACCCATTTTGCCAGAGCATCCGCTTCCTGCCAGTTGCGATGATTCAGCGTAAAATGAATGTAAATTTTCGGATGCTTTGCGTTTTGGATGTTCGATAGAATGCGGTCGAAGGAACCGCTCCTGAGCTGATTATGCGTTTCCCTCATGCCGTCGAGACTGACCCAGAGCGTATCGGAAGGCACATCCAGCGGCAGCGTGCCGTTGGTCGTCACCGCGACGCGCAGGAAATTTTTCCGGGCATGCAAGACAAGATCGTGAAGACGGTATCGGCCGTCGCGCCACAGAAGCGGTTCGCCGCCTTCGAATACGACAAGGCGCGTGCCGAGCCGGCGCAGATTCTCCAGCGCTGCGATTGCCGCATCCCATGACATTCGGCTATTGTCCTCATCGGTTCGCAGATGAAAAGGACATGCCCGGCACTCCAGATTGCAGCGATGGGTCACCTTGAAGCTCGCCAGGAGGGGAATTTTCCGCCTTAGGATTTTTCTCTGAAGGAAAAACCCGGCCATATCCGGAAGCCAGGGTAAGCGGTCCATTTCCATTTTTTCCTTTTCTGTGTCCATCATCAGCCCGCGCAGAGAATCGTCAGACGTTTTCATCAGGGAGTGCTTTTCTGAAAACATAGAGGCAAATTCGCACCGTGTCAACCGGATATAAACCGTTCGGGCGACAGCGGCAAAAAACTTTTCATCGTTTTTCCTCCTGATTTTCAATGACTTTTGCGGGGTGGAAATTGACGGCGAATTGGTATATGGTTGACATCGTTTTGATGAAGCTTATATTATCCGAAACACAATTCCATTTAGAGGTGAAATCATGAAAGATATTTATTCGGCGGTAAAGGTATCCGACCATGTTTACTGGGTCGGCGCGATTGACTGGACGATCCGCGATTTTCACGGCTACACCACGCCGCACGGCAGCACCTACAATGCGTATCTGATTATGGCTGACAAAATCACATTGATTGACACGGTCAAAAAGCCTTTCAAGGATGAAATGCTGGCCCGCATTCGATCGGTGGTTGATCCGTCCAGAATCCAGTACATCGTCTCCAATCATTCCGAAACGGATCATTCCGGGTGTCTGCCCGAAGTAATGGATTTCATTAAACCCGAAAAGGTTTTTGCGTCCACGGTCGGCGTGAAAACCTTGAAGGAGCTTTTCCACGATGATCATGAAATCCTGCCCGTCAAAGACGGCGAAACATTGAGTCTGGGCAACATGAGTCTGACGTTCATGGAAACGCGCATGATTCACTGGCCGGACAGCATGTTTTCCTATCTGGATCAGGACGAGCTTTTGTTTTCACAGGACGCCTTCGGCATGCATCTGGCGACGCTGGAGCGCTTCGCCGATGAGATTCCCGCGGCGACGCTGGAATACGAGGGGGCGACTTATTACGCCAATATCGTTTTGCCGTATTCGGCCATTGTGCTCAGGGCGCTGGAAAAGGTCGCAGCTTCGGGGATGAAAATGAAAATCATCGCCCCGGATCACGGACCCGTCTGGCGCAGGGATTTGGGCTTTATTTTGGATTTGTACAAAAAATGGGCGTCGCAGAGGCCGACGGCCAAAGCGGTGGTCATTTACGCGACGATGTGGCACTCCACCGAAAAAATGGCCAGAGCTGTCAGCGAAGCGCTGGCGCAGGCGGGCGTGAAGACAAAACTCATCAGTATGAACGAAACGCACCGCAGCGAGGCGGCCTATGAGGTGCTCGACGCCGGCGCGCTGATTGTCGGATCGCCGACACTCAACAACAACATCCTGCCGCAGATGGCGGATGTTCTGACCTATTTGAAAGGACTCAAACCCGCCAATAAAATCGGCGCGGTATTCGGCTCCTTCGGTTGGAGCGGCGAATCGGTCAAACAGCTGGATGCGATTTTGAAGGAGATGAAGGTGGATATCGTCGCCGAGTCGGTTGCCGTCAAAAATGTGCCCGATGCGTCAAGTCTGGAAAAATGTCACGCATTGGGCAAGGCCGTGGCGGCCGAGCTGCTTAAGAGAATCCATCAATAAAGGAAGAGGAGAAAAGAAGATGAAAAAATATGTTTGCGGTGTATGCGGCTACGTTTATGACCCGGCGGAAGGCGATTCGGAAGGCAATATTCCTCCCGGGACGCCTTTCGAGAAACTTCCGGACGACTGGGTTTGTCCGGTGTGCGGCGCCAGCAAGGACGAGTTTTCGCCGGAAGAATGAATTTTCGTCGCGAAAGGGGAACCTATGGATAAAATCAAGGACGCTTTGAATCAGGCGTATGTCGGCGAAGCCAAGGCGGCTTTAAGACTCAAGGTTTACGCCCAGAAGGCCGAAGAAGAGGGCTACAAGCAGATGGCCAAGCTTTTCCGCGTGATTGCCTTTTCGGAGGAAATTCACGGCGCGCGGGCTTTGAGGGTGCTTAAGGAAATCAAAAGCACCGAAGAGAATCTGGCGGCCAGTTTCGAGTCCGAAAAACGGGTTGCCGAAATCGCCTATGATCAGTTTGTCAAACTGGCGGAGGCCGAAGGCAACAAGGAAGCCGTTTTGCATTTCAGCCAGAGCCGGGACGTGGAAGAAACACATGCCAAGCTCTACAAACAGGCGATGACTCATTTCATGGAAGAGCGCGAAACGAATTACTACGTGTGCAAAGTCTGCGGTTATGTCGCCGACGGGCTGTTGCCCGACGAATGTCCGGTGTGCGGCGCCAAGGCGAAAATGTTCGTGCCGTTTGAGTAAAGTTTAAGAACTGCGGGGTTGGGATGAGCATCCAGAAGTAGCAGAGGGGAAATGAACGGATTTTCCAGGGTATTTGTGTTTTTGCTGATGATTTTTTTGCTGATGCCCGCCGCGGTTTTCGCCGGGGATAGGCCGCTGTGGGAACTGGGCGTGGGCGCGGCGCTGCTGCAGATGCCCGATTATCGCGGGTCGGATGAAAACAAGCTTTATCTTCTGCCCTATCCTTACGCCGTGTATCGCGGGGAGGTGTTGAAAATTGATGAGCATCGCATTACGGGGCGGATTTTCAGAACGGATCAGGTCACGCTGGATTTCAGCGTTTTCGGTTCCGTTCCGGTCAACAGCAAGCACAACACCGCGCGGGAGGGCATGGAAGATCTTGACCCGACATTTGAGCTGGGGCCGGCGCTGAAAATCAAACTCTGGTCGGCAAGTCAAATTCAGGCCAAGGCGGATTTGACCCTGCCCGTGCGTGCCGTTTTTTCCACGGATTTTTCATCCGTGCGTCATGAGGGGTGGGTCTTCAGCCCCAGGGTAAATTTCACCAAGGACGATGTGATTCCGGGCACGGGGCTGAATCTGGGCGTATCCGCGGGGCCCATGTTTGCCGACAGCGGCTATCATTCATATTACTACGAAGTGGAACCCGCCTACGCGACGGCTACGCGGCCCGCGTATGCCGCCGGAGGCGGATACAGCGGATCGACGCTCACGGTCGGTTTGAGCAAGGCTTATCGGCAATTCATCTTCAACGCCTTTGTCAGCGCGGATTTTCTGCAGGGCGCGGTTTTTGAGGACAGCCCTCTGGTCAAAAGAGAAACATCCGTGATGAGCGGTTTTTCCGTCTCCTGGATTTTCCTCAAATCGGAGAAACAAGTCAAAAGCGAAGAGTGAAGGATGAATGGATGGTTATGGATTTAAATCGGTTCAGAGGTGGATGATATGTTGGTGCTTGTCACAAGATGGCTGGTCATTACCGCGGCCATTCTGATTGCTTCGTATCTGGTGCCCGGCATTTCGGTGGATGCGCTTTCCACGGCGGTGATTGCCGCGTGCGTGCTGGGCGTTATCAATGTGTTCATCAGGCCTGTTGTCGTGCTGTTGACGCTCCCGCTGAGCGTCCTGACGCTGGGTCTTTTCTATTTTTTCATCAACGCTTTTCTGCTCAAACTGGCCGCTTATTTTGTGCCCGGATTCGAAGTCAGCGGCTTTTTTTCCGCGCTGTTCGGTTCGCTCATCATCAGTATCGTGACATCGCTGGCCAATTCATTCATTGCCACGCATAAAATCGTGCGGACGGATGACCCCGATTACATCGATTTGAAAAAAGGGGACGACGGTAAATGGCGGTAAGCGCGGCGCCGGATTTGACCCCGGCCATGAAGCAATACGCAAAAATCAAGGAAAGCTATCCGGACTGCATTTTGCTTTACCGGATGGGCGATTTCTACGAGATGTTTTTTGACGACGCCCTCACGGCCGCACCGGTGCTGGAGATTGCGCTGACCTCGCGCAATAAGGGCAAAGAGGACAGTGTGCCCCTTTGCGGCTTTCCCTATCACGCTGCCTCTTCCTACATTGCCAAACTGGTGGAAAAAGGCTTCAAAGTCGCTATCTGCGAGCAGGTGGAGGATCCGAAAAAGGCAAAGGGAATCGTCAAAAGGGAAGTCATTCGGGTCATCACGCCGGGTCTGGTGCTGGACGAGGAAAATCTGGCCGCGGGCGAGAACAATTATCTGGCGAGTCTCTGCGTCGAGAAGAACCGCATCGGCCTGGCTTTCCTGGACATTTCCACGGGAGAATTTCAGGTCGGCGAATTTTTCGACCGGGATTTTTTCCTGACCGCGATGGCCGGGCTGAATTTCAAGGAACTGATTCTCGCGCGGGATTTTCCCGATTTGCTGTTGCTGAAGAGCTTGGAAAATCTGATGCCGGGACTGAGTCTGAACCGCCTGGAGAATGAATATTTTCAGGCGTCGCGCGCCGAGGAGATGTTGAATCAGGATTTTTCCGCCGAGGCGCTGATGCGCTCCCGCATCAGGGAGTATCCGGCCCTGAAGAAGGCCGCCGGCGCGATTCTGGCCTATGTCCGCCAGACCCAGAAAATCCATCCGCGGCATTTCAGGGAAATCCAGTGGTATTCGACGGACAATTCTCTGCTGCTGGATGAAACGGCGCGGCGCAACCTCGAGATCTTTGCGACCCTTCAGGGGAGTGCCAAAACGGGTTCGCTGTTTTCGATTTTTCAGGAAACGCTGACGCCGATGGGAACCCGGCGCCTGCGCTGGTGGATGAATTATCCGCTGGCGGACGTGGAGAAAATCAAAACCAGGCTGGCCGCGGTGGCGGAGCTGAAAGACGACCATCTGCTGCGCGGACGGCTGCGCGAGATTCTGTCGCGCATCTATGACATGGAACGATTGGCGGGAAGGGTCGCCCTGCGCGTGGCGACCCCGCGGGATCTGGTAGCGCTGAAGATGTCCCTGGAAAGGATTCCGGAATTAAAGAATGCGCTGGGGGATTGCACCGCGCCGGCGCTGACTTCGATCCGCTCCCGCCTCGCGGAACTGGACGCCGCCGTTGACCGGATTGCCGGAGCGCTCATCGACGATCCGCCGCCGAAGATTCAGGACGGCGGTTTCATTGCCATCGGCTACGATGAAGAACTGGACAAGCTGCGGTTTATCAGCCGAGACGGCAAGCAGTGGATTGCTTCGCTGGAGGCCGAGGAGCGGAGAAAAACGGGCATTCATTCCCTGAAAATCGGGTTCAACAACGTGTTCGGCTATTACATTGAGGTCACCAAAGCCAACGCCGCGCTGGTTCCCGATTCATACATCCGGAAACAGACGCTCGTCAACGCGGAGCGCTACATCAATCAGGAGCTGAAGGAATTCGAACAGACCGTTCTGAACGCGGAGGAGAAAATCAGGGAAAGGGAGCTGGAGCTGTTTTATGCCCTGCGCGAGAGCCTCCATCAGTATATTCCGAATATCCAGAACAATTCGAGCCTGGTGGCCGAGCTTGACGCGCTGACAGCGTTGGCGGAGGTTGCCGAAAAATATCATTATACCTGTCCGGAAATAGACGAAGACGATGTCATCGACATCCGGGACGGCCGTCATCCGGTGGTGGAGGCGGCGCTGACGAAAGAGGGCTTCGTGCCGAACGACTGTCTGATGGATTTGCGCGACAACCGGCTGCTGGTCATCACCGGGCCCAACATGGCGGGGAAGTCCACGTACATCCGTCAAGTGGCGCTGATCGTCTTGCTGGCGCAGATGGGAAGCTTTGTTCCGGCAAGCCGGGCGAAAATCGGCATTGTGGATAAAATCTTTACGAGGATCGGCGCGTCCGACAGCCTGGTCAGAGGACAGAGCACCTTCATGGTGGAGATGACGGAGACGGCGGAAATTTTGAAAAACGCCACTTCCCGTTCGCTGGTCGTCATTGACGAGGTCGGACGGGGGACGTCCACCTTCGACGGTTTGAGCATCGCCTGGGCGGTGGCCGAGTATCTTCACGATTTTCAGGGCAGGGGCGTGCGCGCGCTTTTTGCGACGCATTATCACCAGCTGACGGACCTTCCCGTCACAAAAGCCGGCGCGAAAAATTACAATATCGCCGTGAAGGAGTGGGGCGAAAAAATCATTTTCCTGCATAAAATTGTGGAAGGCGGGACCAGCCGCAGTTACGGCATTGAAGTCGCGCGCATTGCCGGCGTGCCGCGGGAAGTCATCCTCCGCGCCAAGGAAATCCTGCGCAATCTGGAAAAGGGGGAATTCGACGAAATCGGCATGCCCCGCATCGTGCGGGGAACCCTCGGGGGGAAAAATGTCAGTCCCCAGCTTAATTTATTTGCCCGAAGGGAAAGCGCGCCGGCGCTGGAGACCCAGGAAAAAGACGTCCTTGCCGAACTCAGGGCTTTGGATATTCTTTCCCTCTCGCCGCTCGAGGCGCTCAACAAGCTCGACGGGCTGAAAAAGAAACTCACCGATTAGGCTCGGGCTGTTGCATGAAGGAAGCGGGAGATGTCGCCATCTCCCGCTTTAGAAAGGAGGAGGGTCGTGAGGGGGAAAATCAGAAGGACACTCCCGGTCCGGAGGCTCCCCGATCTCTTTTGCCTCCGCGCGGTCCAAAGCCGGTTCCTCTATCCCAGCCGTAGGCGGCCAGCTTTTCTTTTTGTTCCGGGGTCAACAGCTTGTTGATTTCAAGACGGTAAGCCGTTCTTTTGTCTTCCAGTTGATCGCGAAGCGCCCTCACTTCCTTTTGCTTGGCGTAGATTTTGTTTTTGTCCGGATTGGGCTCCAGCCAAAGCCGGCGCAGTTCCACCGAGCGGTCGAACATTTTTTCTCTGAGCGGACGGATGTCTTTGAGGTGTGCCAGGCACAGGGCGTCAATTTTGGTTTTCTGTTCTTCGGAAAGACTGATTTTGTTGAATCCGCGAAACGCGCACTCGCGATTATCCGGCTGGTTTTGCCCGTAGCCCATTCCTCTTTCTGCCGGAGGACCCCAGGCGAAAACAGGCGCCGTCAAAAGAAGGCTTACTCCGATTGCCGTCAAGATAAATTTTAATTTTTTCATGATCAATCTCCTTTTGGTTTGTTTTTTTCATTATCTTCGCGATGATATTGAGCAAGCAGCGTGCCAAACGGGGGATTATTTTTAACCAGTTGAAATGAAAGAAAATATTTCTATTTCGGTTAAAACAGGTTGCATCAATGACGAATATGTGGATACTATTTAGCCAACCAAAGTATCCAGCTGGATAATATTTATCCGCGTCAAAGGATAATCAGAGATGGGTGGATGGAAAAGAAAACTGCGTTTTGATCTTTCGCTTTGGGCGGCCGTCACCGCGATGGCGGTTTTGGCTGTCATGACAACGGTGGCGGCGCTGTGGCATTTCGAGCAACAGAAACAGCAGGCCGTTGAAATATTTCTGGAAAAGGGTTCAACGTTGATCCGTTCCTTCGAAGCGGCCCTGCGGGATGCCGGCGATGAAAATAACCGCTTTTTCTCCATGCAGAAATTGCTGATCGCAATATCCCAGCAACCCGATATCGACTACCTGATTGTCACGGACGATCGGGGAAACATCATCGCGGACAGCGATCCCTCCATGGTTTCCCAGAAATACGGATTGGATCTGGATACGCAAAGGATTGCGCGGAGCCGGGAAATCCGGTGGCGTCAGACGGCCAATGCCCAGGGCGCCGGCACGTTTGAAGTGTACAGGGGATTTTTCCCCCTGGATCTCGAACGTCTGGGGAAGCCGGGTCCGCGGGAGCGCTTCGTGGTGTACTTGGGCTTCAACATGGATAAGATTGAAAAAGCGTCCGCCGAAGACACCCGCAACACGGTGCTTTTGCTGCTGGCGCTGTTGCTCGTCGGTTCGCTGGCCGTCGTTTCTCTTTTTCTGGTTCAGAGTTACCGGCTGACGCGGGTTCATCTTTCCCGCGTGAAAATATTTTCCGAGACGCTCATCAAAAATATGCCCATCGGGCTTGTCGCAGTAAATGCGGAGGGAAAAGTGACGCGCTGCAACGACAGGGCCCGGGAGATTTTGAAAACGGTTCGCGGCGCCGCCGCGGGCGAAAAGGATTCCGAGGGGTTGCCCCCGGCCTTGAATGCCATGCTGGCAGGGCTTCCGGAGAAGGGCGGTCTTCTGGAGCGTGAAATCGACGTCGCGAGACCGGACGGAAGCGTCGGGAAACTGGAGGCGCTGGCCGCCGGCTTTGACGACGGCGGTGCGGCGTCGGGGAAAATTCTCCTGTTTCGTGACGTGACGCAAATCCGCCGGCTGGAAGAGGAGGTGGCCAGAAGCCGTCATCTTCGTTCCCTGTCGTCGCTGGCCGCCGGTGTCGCCCATGAAATCAGAAATCCGCTGAGTTCCCTTAAAGGCTTTGCCGTCTATTTGAAAGAAAGGCTTCCGTCGGATGGCGAGGATAGAAAAACAGCGGAAGTGATGGTGGCGGAAGTCGAAAGATTGAACCGCGTCATCACGCAGCTTATCGAATTCGCCCGGCCGCTGGAGCTCAGGAAAGAAAGGGTTCGCCTCTCGGATTTAATCGCCTACACACTGGCGTTGACGCAAACCGAAGCGCGGGCGAAAAACCTGGAGGTCATTTTCCATCCGGCGGATGATGAGCAGCCGATCGAGGCGGATGCCGATAACATCAAACAGGTTTTTCTCAATGTTTTTCTCAACGCCATGGCGGCCATGAAAAAAGGCGGGCGGATGGAAATCTCCCTCGCGCGGGAAAAGAAAAATATCGCGGTGAGCGTTGCCGATGACGGCGAAGGCATTCCGGAGGAGGATTGGCCGCGGATCTATGATCCTTACTTCACATCCAAGCCGGCCGGCACCGGCCTGGGGCTGGCCGTCGTGCAGAAAATCATGGAAGCTCACGGCGGAAGCGTTGACGTGAAAAGCGCCGCCGGCAGGGGCACGACGGTTTTTTTACGCTTCCCCCTGCCCGTTCCCTGAATAAAAAAAGAGAGATTGGGTCATGAACAGGAAACCAACCATTCTGATTGTTGATGACGATGACGCCCACCGGATGATGCTCGCGAAGCTTCTGGGCGGATGGGGGTATGATACGACTGAGGCAAACGACGGCGCCGTCGCCCTCGAGAAGGTCCGGCAGCGGGAGTTTGATCTGGTGTTGATGGACATCCGCATGCTGAACGTTTCCGGCCTTGAAGCGCTGGAACGGATGAAAATCATGCGCCCGGCCGTTCCGATCATCATGATGACGGCGTACGCGTCCGTGGAGACGGCGGTCAACGCCCTCAAAAAAGGGGCCTATGATTATTTGACCAAGCCGCTGGATTTCGATGAACTGAAAGTCGTGATCGAACGCGCCACCGAACACAGCCGGCTGAAACGGGAGAATGAGAACCTCAAGGCCAGGCTCGGCGAGACGTTCGACCGGCAGAATCTCCTCGGCCGGAGTCCGGCGATGGTCAAGCTGCTGGACACCATCGCTCAGGTCGCTCCCACCGAAGCCACGGTTTTGATCACCGGGGAATCGGGTACCGGCAAGGAAATGATTGCCAACGCCATTCATTACAACAGCCCGCGCCGGGACGCCCCCTTTGTCAAAATCAATTGCGCCGCGGTCACGGAGACGCTTCTGGAATCGGAACTTTTCGGCCATGAGAAAGGGGCCTTCACGGGCGCCGAGCGCCGTCGCGAGGGGAAATTTGTTCAGGCGGATGGCGGAAGCCTGTTCCTGGATGAAGTCAGCGAAATGTCCAGGGCCATGCAGGTCAAACTGCTGCGGGTCCTGCAGGAGAGGGAAGTCGTCCGCGTGGGCGGGGCGGATGTCATCAAGGTGGATGTCCGCGTTATTGCCGCGTCCAATAAGAACCTGACGGAAGAAATTCGAGAAGGCCGCTTCCGCGAGGATCTGTTTTACCGCTTGAACGTCGTTTCGTTGAGCGTCCCGCCGCTGCGCGAAAGGCGGGAGGATATTCCGATCCTGGCGCAGCACTTTCTCAAGATTTTCTCCGAGCGAAACAAGAAAATCATTCGGGGATTTACGGGCGGCGCGATGGAAAAAATGATGGCACACGGCTGGCCGGGCAATATTCGGGAATTGATGAACGCCGTGGAACGGGCGGTGGTGCTGGCCGGCAACGACATGCTGGATGCGGTGGATCTGGCGCTGATGGCGGAAAATCGGGACCGGGAGCGTGAATCTCAGTCCGATGCAAGTCCACGGAGCTTTTCTCTCGAGGATGTCGAAAAGCGAAGCATCGCGGAAACCTTGAACGCCTCCCGCGGTAACAAGAGCGAGGCGGCGCGGCGCCTGGGGATCACCCGGAAGACATTACGCGCCAAGCTCAAGAAATACCGGATAGAGCCGTAGCGCTTTTTGTCGCCGCCCGGAAAAAACAACGACGGCACGCCGACGGAGAAATTCCCTTTTGTTTTATTGGCCGTTGTCCGGCTTGGCGGCCAGATAAATGGAAAAGGTCGTACCCGCATTCACGATGGATTCGACGGAGATGAGACCGTTGTGATATTTGATGATGGAATCGCAGATGGCCAGCCCCAACCCGATGCCGCCGCGTTCTTTTGTTTTTTTGGTGGTGAAGTAGGGGTCAAAAATGCGGGAGAGATTTTCCCGTGGAATGCCGATGCCGGTATCCTTGACGATGATGCGGACATAATTGCCCTGTTTCAGGGATCGGATGCTTGTTCCGATGGTTGTATTTTCAACAACGAGTTCCAGCGTTCCGCCGTCGGGCATGGCCTCGGTGGCGTTGGTCAGAATATTTTCCATGACCTGTCTGATCTGGGCCGCATCCACTTCGCAGGGCCACAGATCCTGGGCGATCGCAATTTTGGACGTGATGTTGCCGGCGTTGTTCAAAACTTTCTCCATCGCTTCACGCAGAATCGGCGCGATGTTTTGTAATTTGCGCACGGGATAACCGCCCTGGGCAAAGGTAATCAGGCGATGCGCGAGTTCTTTGGCCTGCAGACCGGCCCGCTCGGCGACGGCCAGGCCGTTTTCCAGCATTTTGTCCTCATCGCTGGCGGATATTTTGGCCAGAAAAACATTACGCAGAATCGCGGTGAGCAGATTGTCGAAATCCTTCGCCACGCCGCCGGCGAACGTGCCCAGCGTCTCCAGCTTGGTGCGCTGAAGCAATTCCTCCTGCGCCACCTTTTGTTCCGTAATGTCCTCAAGCGTTTCCATGGCCCCGAACAAAACGCCGTCGGCGTCCCGGAGGCCCGCCGAGGTGATTCTGAACCATTTGCCCCTTTCGCCCATATCGGGAAAAAACTGCGTGACCTCGTAGGAGTCCTCCAGCAGTTTTGATTTTTTCCACCGGTTGGCGTAATATTGATCCAATTTGAACGATTTTCCATCCACAATCAAATCAGCCAGACAGGGGCGTTCTTTTTTGTAAAACGCCCGCCAGTGCTGATTGGTGCCGAGGATTTCGCTGGGTTTGATGTTGCTGAGCGCCTGGAGCGCCCGGTTCCAATAAACAACCTTGTGGTCTTTGGATATGACGAACGTGGGGATCGGGGATCCGTGAATGATGCTGATTAATTTCTGTTCATCCCGGCGTCCCCGCCACATCGTGTAGGTAAAGCTGATGATGACCGTCAGAGACAGCAGAAGAATCAAAATGAAAATGTAATAATTCATGTTTCGCTTTTTTTATCTCCCCGCGGATTTCGGAAAAGACGATTTTCCCGTCCGCCTGGTTATACGTTGCCGGCCAGCCAGTCGCCGATCTCGGTGGTGGACATGCCCATCTTTCCCGCGTCCAAGTTTTTGATTTTTCCGCTTTCGAGCAATTTGACCACGGCCGACTCGACCCGTTCGGCGGCTTTCTTTTCGCCGAGCATTTCCAGCATCATGCCGCCGGCGCAGATCGCGGCCAGCGGGTTGATCACGTTCTTCCCCGTGTATTTCGGCGCGGAGCCGCCGATCGGTTCAAACATGGAAACCCCTTCGGGATTGATGTTCCCCCCGGCGGCGATGCCCATGCCGCCCTGAATCATCGCGCCCAAGTCGGTGATGATGTCGCCGAACATGTTGTCGGTGACGATCACGTCGAACCATTCGGGATTTTTGACCATCCACATGCAGGTCGCATCCACGTTGGCGTAGTCGGTTTTGACTTGCGGATATTGGCGGGCGAGTTCATGAAAAGTTCTTTCCCAGAGGTCAAAGGCATACGTCAACACGTTGGTCTTGCCGCAGAGCGTCAGTTTTTTGTCTTTGTTTCTTTTTTCGGCGTACTCAAATGCGTAGCGCAGGCAGCGTTCCACGCCTTTGCGGGTATTGATGGATTCCTGAATGGCCACTTCATCCGGTGTGCCTTTTTTCAGAAATCCGCCTCCTCCGGTATAGAGGCCCTCGGTGTTTTCCCGGACGACCACGAAATCAATATCTTTAGGTCCCTTGTCCTTCAGAGGACAGGGAACGTTGGGGTAGAGTTTTACCGGTCGGAGATTGATATACTGGTCCATTTCGAAACGCATCCGCAGCAAAATGCCCTTCTCCAGAATGCCCGGCTTGACATCGGGGTGTCCGATGGCGCCCAGATAAATGGCATCGAATTTCCTCAATTCCTCCAAGACGGAGTCGGGCAGGGTCTCCCCTGTTTTCTTATAGCGTTCGCCTCCCAAATCGTAATGCACGAATTCAAACTTGATGGATTCGGCCGCGCCGACGGCCTTGAGAACCTTCAGTCCTTCCGCGACGACTTCCGGTCCCGTTCCGTCACCGGGAACGACGGCGATTTTATAAGATGACGATGAATGCACGAAAACCTCCTTGATGTTTTTCCCCCAAAAAAATATCTTCATTCACAGGGTGCATTTTATTAACGCAATGAAATCATTTAGTCAACGTCAAAAGAGGTCCGTCAAGAAGGATCGCCCCGGTTTTTTCCCTAATCGTCAGCCGGCAAAACATTTTTTTGTTAGCTTGAAATAGCGGATACTTGACATAATAAAACAAATTTTTAAAAATTTTCCCGCTGTTGTTTTCGGACCGGAAAAAAGAAGAATATGGGTTCTCAAAAATTCTCTTTTGTGGTATGGGGATGGCGCAAGGATGCAACGAAAATTCACTGGCGGAGGTGGTTATGGGCGAAGGAATCGGCGATTATACCAAACACATTGTTGACTTGAGACGGCACATGTGGATGGCCGGCGTGGAAGTGGAATTGAGACGTCTGATCTGGCAGATTGCCGTCGTGGGCAAATATATTTCCGCAAAAATTCATGAATCCAACAGAAAGCTTGCCGGATTGAAAAACGTTTACGGGGAAGAGCAGATGGCACTCGACCGGGCCTCCGATGAAATCCTCAAAAGCCAGCTTCAGTATTCCGGTTTTGTCCGCGAATACGCCTCGGAGGAGCTGGATGAAGTCATCAAAATCGGCACCGGAGCAGAGAAGTACATTGTCACGGCTGATCCGCTGGATGGCTCATCCCTGGTGGATACCAATCTGGCCATCGGGACGATTATCGGAATTCATAAAGATTCCGTACTGGATACCGGCCGCAACACCATGGTGGCCGCCCTTTACATCACCTACGGTCCTTTAATTACGATGATTTATTCGGCGGGAAAGGGGGCTCATGAATTCGTCCTGAACCGAGAGGGCGAATACGTGTTGTCGCAGGAAAACATCAAATTGAAGGAAAAGGGTTCGATCTTTTCGCCCGGCGGTCTGCGCCGCGACTGGATCCCCGCTCATGCGAAGTTCATTGAGCAGCTGGAAAACGACGGCTATAAATTGCGCTACAGCGGCGGTTTTGTTCCCGACATCAATCAGATTCTCATCAAAAAAGGCGGTCTGTTCACGTATCCGGCCTTGAAAAAAGCGCCCGAAGGGAAGCTGCGGCTCCTGTTTGAGCTTCAGCCCATGGCGTTTATCACGGAACAGGCCGGGGGAATGGCGACCAACGGCAAGGAGGATATTTTGTCCATCAGGGTCGAAAAGATAAATCAACTGTCGCCGGTTTACATCGGCAGCGCCTATGAAGTGGAAATGGCCAAGAAAATGCTGTCCCAATAAATCCATAAGGAGTGGTTTATGATTTATCAAGACAAAAAGGATTTGCTCAACCATTGCGCCGGCATTATTGAAGCCGACAGCAGGAACGTTCGGGTTTTAAATGAGGATAAACTCAGGAAGGAGCTCATTGACGATTTGATTTACACGGCTGTTTTCAGCCCCGATGACGGTGTGCGCGAGGCCGCCCGCTGGATGATCCGCCGCGCCGGCGCCGCTCTGGAAATCATTTCCGCTTCCATCCAGCCCCTGTATGAGGCGATGGGGCGTGAGGAAATCAGCGGCTTTACCGTTCCGGCGATCAATCTCCGGGGGATCACCTACCAGGCCGCGCAGGCGGTTTTCCGTTCGATCCGCCAGGGCAATGTCGGACCGGTGATTTTCGAAATCGCCCGCTCGGAAATTGATTACACGCAGCAGCGGCCGTCGGAGTACGCCAGTGCGGTTATTGCCGCTGCCATCAAAACGGGCTATCGGGGGCCTGTTTTTCTTCAGGGGGACCATTTTCAGATCAGCGCCAAAAAATTCGCCGCGGATGCCGCCAAGGAAACCCAGGGGGTCAAAAATTTAATCTGGGAGGCCATTGAGGCGGGATTCTACAACATTGATGTCGACACCTCCACGCTCGTGGATTTGAGCAAGCCGACCATTCGGGAACAGCAGAAGCTCAATTACCATCTGGCCGCGGAACTTACGACCATGATCCGGGATCTGGAGCCCGAAGGGATCGCCATATCCGTGGGCGGCGAAATCGGCGAAGTCGGCGGCAAGAACAGCACGGTGGAAGAGCTTGAGGCGTTCATGGAAGGTTATCTTGCGGAACTCAAAAAGTACGGGGAAACGCTCAAGGGGATCAGCAAAATCAGCGTGCAGACAGGGACGACGCACGGGGGCGTCGTGCTGGCGGATGGAAGCATCGCGAAAGTTAAAATCGATTTTGACGTTCTGGAAAAATTGTCGGCGGTGGCCCGCTCCCGTTTCGGACTGGCCGGCGCCGTGCAGCATGGGGCTTCCACGCTTCCCGATGAGGCGTTCGACAAGTTCCCGGCGACACGGACGGCGGAAATCCATTTGGCGACCGGGTTCCAGAATATCATCTATGACAGCTTGAATTTTCCGAAAGATCTGAAGGAAGCAATCTATCGCTACATCCGAACGGAACTCAAATCCGAGTGGAAGGAAAAAGACACCGAAGAGCAATTCATTTACAAAACACGAAAGAAGGGGTTCGGTCCCTTCAAGCGCGAGATGTGGCATCTGGCTCCCGAAACGCTGGACAAAATCGGTGCCGAGCTGGAAAAACAATTCACTTTCCTGTTCGGGAAGCTGAAAATGAATTCGACGCGCGATTTGCTGGAAAAGTATATCCTTCCCGTTGACGTTCCTCTGGAAGTGCCCCCGGCATTGAAATGAAAGCGGCGCTCCTGGAAAAAATTGTCAGCCTGCGACATGATCGGCAGCCCTTGAAAATCGTCGAGCTGCCCGAACCGCGCATCGCGGATGACGAGATTCTCGTTCAGGTGGCCGCCTGCGGCGTCTGCCATACGGAACTGGATGAAATCGAGGGAAGAACGCCGCCCCCGCGATGGCCGGTGATTCCCGGTCATCAGGTGGTGGGGCGGGTGGTCGGCCTGGGCGCGGCGGTGCGCGGCTTTTCGCTCGGCGAGCGCGTGGGGATCGGATGGATCGGCGACGCCTGTGGCCGGTGTGCGGCCTGTCTTTCCGGCAAGGAAAATCTCTGCGCTGATTTCAAGGCGACGGGAAGAGACATCAACGGCGGCTACGCCGAGCTGATGGCGGTGAAGGAGGATTTTGCGCTTTCCATCCCCGATGTTTTTTCCGATGTTCAGGCGGCGCCGCTTCTGTGCGCCGGCGCCATCGGGTACCGGTCGCTGAGCCTGACCGGTCTGGCCGATGGACAACGGCTGGGACTGACGGGGTTCGGCGCGTCCGCCCATCTGGTCCTGAAAATGGTCCGCCACCGTTTTCCCAACACGGAAGTTTTTGTCTTTGCCCGCAGCGAGGCGGAACAGAGGTTCGCCCGGGAATTGGGCGCCGTGTGGGCGGGAGACACGGCGCAGGCGGCGCCGCGAAAGCTTCACGCCGTCATTGACACGACACCGGCGTGGAAACCCGTCGTTGAGGCCCTGAAAAATCTGGAGCCTTCGGGAAGGCTGGTCATCAACGCCATCCGCAAGGAGGAGGCGGACAGGGATTATCTCCGACATCTGGATTACGCCCGGGATCTGTGGATGGAAAAAGAAATCAAAAGCGTGGCAAATGTGACGCGTCGGGATATCCGGGAGTTTCTTGATCTGGCTGCGGAAATACCGCTGATGCCTGATGTGGAGGAATATCAGCTGGTCGATGCCAACCGCGCGCTCGCGGAATTGAAAGACGGAAAAATCCGGGGCGCCAAAGTGTTGACCATGCGGTAGCGGCATGGGGCTTGCCGCAAAATAATGATTGGTTGAAGTCTTCGTTCATGGTGAACAATATTTCGATAATCAGGGGAAGTTTGTCGTCCTGTTAGGAGACCGGTTATGAAAATAGCAAGTGTCAGTGAAATGCGCCAACTGGATCGCAGGGCCATGGAGAAATTCGGCATTGTCGAAGAAATCCTGATGGAGAATGCGGGCCTTTCCGCCTTTCATCTTTTGAAGAAGAAAATTCCTGTGTGCGGCGGAAAATTCGTCGTTTTCTGCGGTTCCGGCAATAACGGCGGCGACGGACTGGTGGCGGCGCGTCTCATTCATGCTCACGGGGGCGGGGTCAAGGTTTTTTTGCTGGGGGAGGCGTCGAAATTCAGAGGCGCGGCCCGGACCAATTATGGGATTGTTTCCCGTCTTCCCCTGGAAATGAAGACCCTGGCTAGCGCGGCGGACGCCAAGCGGGATCTGGCCCACTGCGACGGCGTCATCGACGCGATTTTCGGCACCGGACTGGACCGTCCGGCGGCCGGATTGGCGGCGGAGGTGATCGCGCTGATCAACAAAAGCAAGAAGAAAGTTCTCGCGCTGGATATCCCGTCCGGCGTTCACGGCGACACCGGCGAGATCATGGGCGATGCCGTACAGGCCGATTACACGGTTGCCTTTGGCTTGCCCAAAGCGGGCAATCTGCTCTATCCCGGTTATGAACGCTGCGGGGAACTCCATGTCAGTTTGATTTCCTTTCCGCTTTCTCTGACGGAAGCCCCGGAGCTAAAACTGGAGACGAATGAACCGATTCCCCTGCCGAAACGTCCCGCCGACGCCTATAAGAGCCTGATGGGCGATGTCCTTTTTGTCGCGGGAGCGGCAAATTATTACGGCGCGCCCTACCTGGCGTCGATGTCCTTTCTCAAATCGGGCGGCGGGTACGCGCGCCTTGCCGCTCCGCGGAGCATTGTTCCGGTAATTGCCAAAAGGGGCAGGGAAATTGTTTATCTTCCGCAGGAAGAAACTTCCTCCGGAAGCCTGTCGCTCACGAATAAGAACAAGTTGCTGGAGATGGCGGCCAAGGCGGACATGGTTGTCATTGGTCCAGGATTGTCCCTGAATGAGGAAACTCAAAATTTGGTGCGGGAGCTGGTGGCCGAGATGGACGTGCCCATGCTGATTGACGGCGACGGATTGACGGCGGTCGCGGAAAATCCGTCCCTGTTGAAATCACGCCGGGCCGCGACCATCCTGACGCCTCATGAGGGAGAAATGGCGCGACTGACCCGAAAAACAGCCGGCGAAATCCGTAAAAATCGAATCGCCGTTTTGCGGGAAGCGGTTGAGCAATTCAACGCGATCATCGTTTTGAAAGGCGCGCATTCGCTTGTCGGCGACGTCGATGGACGCGTCTATGTCAATATGACCGGCAATGCGGGAATGGCTACCGCCGGTTCGGGCGACGTCTTGGCGGGTTGCATCGCGGCCATGCTGGGCATGGGACTGTCCCCGACGCAGGCCGCGCGCAAAGGCGTTTATATTCACGGCTACGCGGGGGACCTGGCGGCATCCAGAAAGGGCGTTGACGGCATCACGGCGAAAGACATCATGAACGCTCTTCCCCAGGCGATCAAAAACGACCGCGAGGGTTGCATCGACGGCAAATCTTATCAATTGCCCCTCATTTAAAAAATCGAGATTTCCCTCAAATTTGTGTTTGAAACCTTCGCTGAATGTGATACGAATTTTCAAATGGATAAAATGAGCGGCACAATGAAATTAAATCCGGTTACGTTGAAATTCTCAGGCGAATGCGCTTCGCTCGAAAAACCCTTTCTGGATTATTATTATCAGTCTTCCATTGCCCAAGTCCGCATCATGATGATTCTGGGTGCCGTGCTTTATGCCGCCTTCGGCGCTCTGGACGCTTTTCTCATGCCGGAGCAGAAATTTTCGATATGGGTGATCCGCCTTGTCATCATCGGGCCGGTTCTGGGTGTTTTTCTGCTGCTGTCTGTGACGCCGTTTTTCAAGAAATTTATGCAGCCTGTACTTGCGCTGGCCTATATCATTGTTGGTTTGGGCATTATCGCCATGATCGTGATCGCCCCGTCCAGTGTCGGTTTTTTCTACTATGCCGGCTTGATGCTCGTCTTTATGTGGGGCTACACGCTGATTCGTCTTTTTTTCGTTTGGGCGGCCTTTGCCGGCTGGCTGCAGGTTATCCTGTACGAAATGGCGGCCGTTTGGTTCAATCCGACCCCTTGGAATATTTTTGTCAATAACAACTTCTTTTTCATCAGCGCCAATGTGTTGGGAATGATGTCCTGTTATGCCATTGAATTTTACGCCCGCCGCGACTTTTTCATGAAGCACCAGCTGGAGATTGAAAGGGAAAATATCAATAAAATAAATCAGGAGCTCGAGCAACGGGTCGCCAAGCGCACTGAAGACTACCGCATCGTCAACGAAGCCCTTGAGAAGGAAATCGCGCAACACAAGCGGGCGCAGACGGAATTGCAGCGCACGCTGGAGATCCTGAAAAAATCCGCAGGCGTCACGATTCAGGTGATGGTTTCCGCTCTGGAGGCCAGAGATCCTTACACGGCCGGTCATCAGTTGCGCTCCGCAGAACTGGCTTGCGCGATCGCCAAGGAGATGGGTTTGCCCGATGAAAAGATTGAGGGAATTCGCATGGCCGGTTGCATCCATGATATCGGAAAATTGGCGGTGCCGGCGGAGCTTTTGACGAAACCCACGAAATTATCCAATCTGGAATTTTCTCTGATTAAGGAGCATCCCACGAGCGGCTATGAGATGCTCAAAAATGTCGAGTCGCCCTGGCCGTTGGCCCAGGTGGTGTATCAGCACCATGAAAGAATGGACGGCTCCGGTTATCCCAGACAATTAAGGGGAGAGGAAATTATTCTGGAAGCCAGAATCATGGCCGTTTCCGATGTCGTGGAAGCCATGGCGTCCCACCGTCCCTATCGGCCGTCCCTCGGACTGGAGTCGGCGCTCCGGGAAATAGAGAAGAACAAGAATATTCTCTATGACGGTGCGGTTGTGGATGCCTGTTTGAAATTATTTCGGGACAAAGGATATCAGCTTTCTTAGGAAATGCCTTGTCGCATACCATAGTCAGAAAAGAAGGAGGGGGGCATGGCGGGAGTTCGTTCTGCGCGTGTTGACGAAAACGGAAAAAAATCCGGTGGCTACTACATCATGTATAATCCGTCGACGATCAACCTGATGGAAAAGATCGGCACGGGGAATTTCACCGTGCCGGATGTGGTGGAATACCTGACCGGCAAAAAATTGGACACCTGCAATGAAGAAAATTATACTGATTTTCTTTCCTTCAATGAATATGTTTTGCGCAAGGGGATGTTGGAACAAATGGCGATCGAATCCTATAGTCTTTATTATATCGCCAATCAAATCTGCCGGGTTGATGAAGATGCCCGGGTGATTTTGGCCGATGATGTGCGCCGGACGATCGGACGGATCATTTCGGAGGAAGGAAAAAAACCTTTGGCGGTTTTTATTACCTCGATGAGTTCGAGTTTTCAGGGCGCCTGCGCCGCGACGCTCGTCCTCAACCGGGTGAACATTCCCGTCATCATCGGCGGCATCCACGTATCCACCAGCCCAGGCGATATGGATGTTTACATCAAGCCGCATATTCCCCGTCCTCATCTGGTTTCGCAGGTCATCGGAGCGGGCGATTTAGCGACCATCCGGCAGGTGATCGAAGATCTGAAGAATTCAAATTTAAAGAAAGAATATCGTGGGGAAACGCCCATCGAAGACGGCGCATGGGGTTGTCCGCGGGTGAGCGAACTTCCCAAAATCAATCCTCCCTTTATCAACAAGCTTCCCATTGCAGGTCCCGTTTTGGCCCGGATGATAGAAACCAACGTGACGACCCCTTTTCTGGGCTGCCCCTATTCCTGTACGTTTTGTTCCATCTCTTCTTTTCCCAGGGAAAAGAGACGATTCACCTCGCGGTCCGCGGACGATTTTATCAGCGAGCTTTGGGAAAAGCAAAAAAAGGGAACCAGCTTTAAAAACCGGTTTTACTTCATCTCGCCGGACAATCTTTTGGTCGGCGGCAAAAAACTTCATGAAATTCTGGATAAAATGATAGAAAGCAAGGTGGCCATAAATTATGCCGCTCAAATCAGCATTGATGTCGCCGATGACGAGGCGTTGCTGAAGAAGTTGCGCCTATCCGGAGCCTCCCATTTCTTTCTGGGTCTGGAGTCGCTGGACATCCGGAACCTTGAATTTATCGGCAAGAGCATCGTGCCGCGGATCAAGAAAGAAGGTACCTCCGTCGAGGAATATTACGCGTCCCGGATAAAAAAGATTCAGGACTACGGCATTTCCGTTCACGGCGCGTTTATGTTCGGGATGCCTTATGATTATTTTAATTCTTTGAATGACCACTCGGGTAAGAAAATCGCGGATTTCTGCGAAAAACACAAAATAGGCATTCAGCCGACCTGCCTGAGCAATCTGCCGGGCTCCATCGATTTTTTTGAGGGGCTGAAAAAAAATGAACTCATCTACGGCAATCCGGGAACGATGGATTATTTCTGCTCCCTTTCCATTGCGGATATCACGGAAAGTAACAGAACCATACCCGATTCCTTGTATAACAGCCCCCTGGTGGCTTTTTATACGCTCTATGACACGGTGATGTCGGTCAGTTCGTATTGGAATGCTTTACGGTACGGTTTTTACATGGCCTGGAAAGCATGGACGTTTCCGAAAGAAAAGGGAATCAAAAGCATCAAGGAAAGGGCGATTGATGCCTTTGCGGGAATCGGATTTCAGCTGGGAGCCAGCACCTACAAGGAACTCTACAATGATCTGGCCTACTCAACGAAATGGGTTCAGGGCGTGTTTGAAAGGCTCTATCGTCGGGAGAAAAACCCGCGGGTCAAGGATTTTTTCCGCAAATACATTGAAACCTTCTACTGTCCCGGTTGATGGTCTTATTCCTTGCGGGTGATGACGTATTCGGCGACAGTTTTTAAATGTTCCTTCTCCGGACCATCCCTGAAAATCTTCAGCTGAGATTTAGCCTTTTTCAAATAGGTCGCCGCGATTGCCATGGAAGCGTCGATGGCATCGTATTTGTTGATCAAGCCGATGATTTCCCGCATGTGTTTTTGAGAGATTTTTCTGCCGCTGATGATTTCCCTGATCCTTTGTTTTTCTTCTTCAGAACAGTTTTTTATGGTGAACAACAGCGGCAGCGTAATTTTGCCTTCCTCCAGATCCTTTCCCAAGGATTTGCCGAATCGTTTGCTTGGGGCCGTGTAGTCCAAAATGTCATCGGTAATCTGGAAAGCCATGCCGATGAGGGTGCCGAACCGCGCGAGCGCATGTATTTTTTCTTGCGAGGTGGAGGCGAGAATGGCGCCGGCCGCGCACGATGCGGAGATCAGCACCGCGGTTTTTCTTTCAATGATGTTTAGATAATCCTTCTGCTGCATGCGGATATCGCCCCGTTTGGTCAGCTGAAACACCTCGCCTTCGGACATGACTTTTCCCATTTCTGAAATCAGCTTCAGAATGTCCATGCGGCCGATGCCCGTCATCAGGGTGAAGGCTTTGAAACTGAGAAAATCGCCGACCAGAATGCTGACGGAATTGCCAAAGACCTGATTGGCGGACGCCTTGCCGCGCCGCATGGAGGCCTGGTCAATAACGTCATCATGCAGCAGGGTGGCGGTGTGAAAAAATTCCATCACGGTGGCCATCGGGATGCGGCTCTTGCCCCGGTAACCGCAAAGCCTTGCGCAAATCAGAAGCAGCAGGGGACGGAATCTCTTGCCGCCGCTGTCAATCAGGTGATGGGCTATCTCTGGTATCAGCTTGATCTCGGATATGACATGGGCGTTGATGCTCTGCTCCACCAGATTGAGGTCTTCCCGATACGCGGCAAAAACATCTTGGATATTCATCCCACCTGTCCCCCCTCACCAGGGATCGATAAAACGATTTTCTAAATTTTCTTTTGCCGGAAGAACGGATTTCAACCCGCGCATAATCCAGTGACGGGTTTCGGCGGGGTCGATCACCGCATCGATTTCGAGATAAGAAGCGATATGAATGGCTTTGCCTCTCTGATACAACTGATCAACGAGTTCTTCATAGAGTTTTTCCCGTTGGGTGGTGTCTTCCACGGCGGCCAATTCCTTTTTGAATCCCGTCTTGATGGCTCCTTCAATGCCCATGGCACCGAATTCGCCCGTGGGCCAGGAGGCGGTGAAGAACGATTCGTGAAATCCTCCTTTGGCCATGGCCATGGCTCCGAGACCGTATCCTCGCCTCAGCACGATCGTGAAATAAGGAATGGTCAAATGGGAGCCGACGACAAACATTCGGCACACGTGGCGGACCTGTGCGCGTTTTTCAATTTCCGGACCCACCATAAAACCGGGCGTATCGCATAGCGAAACCATGGGAAGGCCGTGCGCCTGGCAAATCTGCATCAGACGGACTGCCTTATCCGCCCCGTCCGCCTCTATGGCACCGGCCATGTGCATGCAGTTGTTGGCGATCACTCCGAACGGCCGGCCCTGGATGCGCATCAGACCGGTGATCATCCCCCGACCGAATTTCGGCCGCAATTCCAGAAAAGAATCCTGGTCCGCCAACGTTTTGATGATGTTGCGGATGTCGTATGCGCGCTTTCTGTTTTCCGGAATGAGATCGCGTAACCGCGATTGATCCGCCGCTTTAGCATCGGGAAGATCTCCCTGAAAAAAAGCCAGGTATTTTTTCGCCGCGGCAACCGCTTGGGCATCATCGCCGACTTCAATGTCCACCACGCCGTTTTCCGTCTGAACGTCTATGGGGCCGATGTCTTCCGTTTTGAACACGCCCAGGCCTCCGCCTTCAATCATGATCGGGCCGCCCATGCCGATATTGGCATTTTGCGTTGCAATAATCACGTCGCAACATCCCAAGAGCGCGGCGTTGCCAGCAAAACAGGGGCCGGAGACAATGCCGATCAAAGGAACTCTGCCGCTTAATTTTGCAAAAGCACTGAACGTGGACAAATCCAGGCCGGCGGTCATGACGCCGATGGCGTCCACATCGCCGGGCCTTCCACCGCCGCCCTCCGCAAAGAGGACGAGCGGCAAACGCTGCTCATAAGCGAGTTTCAGCATCCGATCCATTT
>Ga0116189_1000571_pt1 | contig 33524 bp, 24 predicted proteins | sample AD_JPNTR3_MetaG_FD_89895 | JGI IMG/M metagenome (GOLD analysis project Ga0116189, IMG submission 89895) | Active sludge microbial communities of municipal wastewater-treating anaerobic digesters from Japan - AD_JPNTR3_MetaG | ecosystem: Engineered > Bioreactor > Anaerobic > Digestate | place... | reverse complement strand
TGGGATGGACGGGATGTGAACTGTCCAGCCCCCCAAGCGCCGCACCAGCCGATGAGCCGGCCAAAATGAGGATTTCATCGTTGACTGAATTTGTACCGGCGGAGTCGGGAAATGGAATAAATCTTAAGATATTGGCCGAACTTATTAGTCCGCAGGGTTTTTCAATCCGTGCCCCGTTTGTTATGCGATTTGAATTGTATGATTATTCACCTGTCTCCTCCAATCCTCGCGGCAGACAGATCATATTGTGGCCGCTGCAGGATTTAACGGATTCCGATAGAAACGACCAGCATTGGAAAGAGTATCTGGAAGGTTATGAGTTTCTCCTGCCCGTTGAAACTCCGCTGACATCTGGAAAGAATTATATTTTGGAGGCGACCTGTATGATTGGCCGCCGACGGCTGGGGGATCTTTTCAAGATTGAATTTGCATTAAACCGATGACCGGGCAGCGGCTGATCGGTGTTGACACGGTTAAGCCCTTTGGAATTATTAAAAATAGCAGCATCATATTAACCTTCCAGATTGGCCGCAGCGATGTTGCCTTCTCCGGCCGCCGGAGCGTCTAATTTTTCCCTTAATCTAAAGTTGAGGTTGCCGGCCGATGTAAAAAACGATGCGGGGAAACCGAATCCTGCGGTCCCCCCGCTGTGCGGAATGCCGCAACGGGTTCTTTTCCCTTCTGCCGCTTTGCCCTTGCTGCCGATCTGCAGGCGTTCCGCATCTGCTGTATGAATGAGAGAACGCTTGTTTATTGTTCAGCGACATAATGCCGGCGGCGTCCTCAATGGGATGACGGCACACTCTGTTGTCTGTCATGCTGGTCATGCTTTTCTCCTTCTGCCGCCTATGCAATGCATTTGCAGAATAACCGGCTGCCGGACGATTCCAGATTCTTTCAAATGCCGCCCGAGTTATCAGGGGCATCCGTCGCAGCAAACCGACCGAAAACAGCTGCCGTAATCCCCGTGCATTCCTTGGATAAGGCAATTTAATCATTTTTCAGCTCTTTAACAAAATTAGACAATTGCATCATCAATCCAAAGTATAAAACAGGGGTATGACAGGTTTGGTCGAAGCTGTTTTTTGAAAACTTGCGTCAGGGTATGACATCTCTGGCCAGACCTACAACGCTTTGGGGTTTTGCGACAAGAAAGAACCTATATGCTGTGATGGCGAAAAGTGAAAATTTTTTTTATTTTTTTGTGTAGCGCTGGGACATTTTCTTGATTTCTGATGCTATCTGGTCGGCTAACTGTTTTGGGCTTAAAATGCAGGCATGGCAGCCAAAGCTCAGCAGCCAACGTTTCAGTTCGGTGGTATCGGCCAATTTAAACTGGACAATAACACGGCTGTCATTATCGTCAAGAATCTTCTGGCTGGGATGATGAATGGCTTCACGGACACTGCTGGCAGCCCAGCCGTCCAGTTGAATCCGGATGGTTTGTGTCGGTCCCAGCGAGCTGAAAATGCCCAATGAGCCTTCCATCTGTTCTTGGATGGAAAAATCTGCAGGTTTGCGAAATCTGTCTGGGGTCAGTTCACTGCTGATAATGCGGTTAAGCTTTAGGGTTCGAATCTGGCCGTAAATCTCCATCAGACCGATACAGTATAAATCGCCGTCAAAAAAGACCATTCCATACGGATGATAGCGAGTCTGGTAGGGTTTCTGACGGCTCTGCGATTTATAGGTCAGATTTACGACAACAGAGTCCTGAATTGCTTTGGTAAGCAGCCGAATGGTTTTGTCGTGGGCGGAATAGTCGCTGAACGTATGGCTTTTAACAAGCAGCGTGCTGTCCATTTGGGTAAAATGGCTTAATGCACGAGGGGTCAGAGTAGCTTTAATCTTTTCAAACAGCGAGTCAAGACCTTCACCAAATTGTGTGCCTGCCAGCGGCGCCAGCAGTTTCTGGCTCAGAAAGATGCTCAGCATCTCGGTAACCGAGAAAATCAGCTTATCGCTCTCTATAAAATGGTGCGACAGCTTCCAAAATCGTTTGCCGAAATCCCGCTGCTCATACGAAATCGGAAAGCCGACTTCTTGAAGGACGTTTAAATCCCGCTGGACCTGCCGTTTGCTGCACTCCAGCCGGCAGGCCAGTTCGTCTGCACTCAATCCATAGTGATAAGCCTGAAGGGCTTTCAATAAATTCCATTGCCGAATAAGCGGTTCTCCGCGGGACATAGTCTTTACCTTCTGCAAGAAAAATCTGATTCTCCAGCTTGGAATGATACAATCGAATTTTGCCAAAATCAACTCTGTTTTATCGGGACATATGCAGACATAAAATATCGTCAATCCGAGTTGTTATCCTGAATAGAAAAAAAGTCATTTTTGCTCTCTTTCCTGAAATCTTATCCTGTGTTATAGTATGCGGGCAATTTGGGTAAGAAAGCGGCGGTTGAAGCTGGTAAAAAATTCTGTTAGAAGAATTCGAAAGGCATCAAAAATGGCGCGTTACAGCAGACTGCAAACCTTGACAGTTATGAAGGAAATCGGACTTGTTCCGGTTTTTTACAATCCCAATTCTGAAACTGCCTGCAGAATCATTGATGCGTGTGCCGAAGGCGGGGCGCGGGTGGTGGAGTTTACCAATCGGGGCGACCGGGCCATCAATGTTTTTAATAAACTGACCGAATACCGCGACAGTAAGCGGCCGGAGGTGATTCTGGGAGTCGGCTCTATCTGCGATGCCCCGACGGCGGCGATGTATATTGCTGCGGGTGCAGATTTTATAGTCGGGCCGCTTTTGGATGAGGAAACAGCCAAGCTGTGCAATAAACGTAAAATACCGTACTGCCCGGGCTGCGGTTCGGTTACCGAAATTCACAAAGCCCACGAATTGGGTGTGGAAATCTGCAAGATTTTCCCGGGCGGTCAGGTCGGCGGAGCGGCTTTTGCCAAAGCCGTTAAAGGGCCTTGCCCCTGGGCTGAACTGATGCCGACCGGGGGCATTTCCCCAACGCCGGAAAGCTTAAAAGAGTGGTTTGATGCCGGTATTGCCTGTGCGGGGATGGGCTCCAAACTGATTACCAAAGAGCTTGTGGCGGCTGGTGATTTCGCCGGCATAACACGCAAGGTGCAGGATACATTGACTCTTATCCGGCAGATTCGTTTCGTCAAGTAGAGCATTGTATTGCTGCTGGGGCGGGGGAGAAAGAGTTGTAAATTGCCGGACTTGCTGTTATAAGAATGAAGGTTGCTTGATTTTCTGAAAGGACTCGGATTGGACATCCTTGACACGATTACGGTATTATCGCATGAGTTCGGCACGCGGCGTTATGTTTGCGGTGGCGGCGGCAATACCTCCTGCAAAGATGCGCACACGCTCTGGGTCAAGCCGTCCGGAACGACACTGGCAGATCTGAAGCCCGGCGACTTTATCGCCCTGGACAGGCATAAGCTGTCTGAATTGTATACAATAGAACCCCCGCCGGATTCGGCCGCACGCGAGGCGCTGGTTAAGGAAAAAATGGAAAAAGCCGTCTTGCCCGGCATCTCCGGCCGGGCTTCTGTCGAGGCCCCTCTCCACAATGCCTTAGAAGCACGTTTTGTTGTACACACGCATCCGTCCCTTGTCAACGGAATGACCTGCTCAAAAAACGGCTCTGTTGTCTGCCGTCAGCTCTTCCCCGATGCCTTGTGGCTGGATTATATCGATCCGGGCTATACGCTCTGCATGCGGGTCCGCCGGGAGATTCAGACATACCGGCAGGCGTACGGCAGAGAGCCGGCCTTGATTTTTCTTAAAAATCACGGTCTTTTTGCTGCGGCTGACAACGCCGAGACAATTCGCTCTTTATATGCCCAAGTCATGGGCCGGCTGGAAGCCGAATATGCAGCTGCCGGCATATCTGTTGACCTTCAGATGGGGCCTATGCCATCAGCAGGGCAGACAGACCGTGCCCGACAGCTTATCAGCGCGGCTGTGCAGGATGAATCTGTGCATATTGCTGCCAGTGGTTTTTTCGAACCAGCTGCAGGTCCGCTGACGCCCGACCACATTGTCTATGCCAAATCCTATCCGTTTGTCGGCCGCCCGAGTGCAGAATCCATAAAAGCATTTCAATCCCGATATGGATACACCCCGCAGGTAATGATCTTTGATGAGGCCGTTTTTGGAGTTTCAACAAGCCCCAAGGCAGCCCGTCTGGCGCTGGAACTGGCACAGGATGGAGGGCTGGTCAGGCAGTTGGCGGCTGCCTTCGGAGGTGTGGACTATATGACCGACACAGCGCGGCAATTTATTGAAAACTGGGAAGTTGAGTCGTACCGTAAAAATCAGTTAACCAAGCAATAATGGAGGACTTTATGGCCGAAGTACATGCCTATGCAGCCATTGATCTGGGGGCCGAAAGCGGCCGGGTCGTAAAAGGCATCCTGCAGGATGGCAAACTGCGTCTGGAAGAAATCAGCCGTTTTCCCAATGGAATGGTCCCCATCGGCGGCCAGTACTGCTGGAATCTGGTTCGCCTGTATGAGTCGATGCTGGAGGCCTTCAAGAAGTGTGCCGGTTCGGATGTGCCCATTGAGAGCATCGGCGTGGACAGCTGGGGGGTGGATTTTGTGCTGCTGGCCAGGGACGAAACCCAGATGGGCTTGCCTGTGGCCTATCGCGACAGCCGAACGGATGGGATGATGGAAACGCTTTTCAAGCGGATTCCGTCTGAAACCATTTATGAAAAGACCGGTATTGCGTTTTTGAAGTTTAATTCTATCTATCAGCTTCTGGCTCTGGCTGAGAAAAAAAGCGAAGCGCTCAAAAATGCCGCTCATTTTCTGATGATACCCGATTATTTCCATTATCTGTTTACCGGCAAACTCACCAACGAGTACACCGATGCCACCACCTCACAGGGCATTAATCTCAAGACCAAAAGCTGGGATGAAGACATTTTCAAGGCCATCGGCGTATCGCCGTCGATTCTGCATCCGTTAATCAAGCCCGGCACCACAATCGGGCCTATCAGCAGCCATCTGCAGGCTGTTACCGGTCTGGGGCCGATTCCGGTTATCGCCCCCGGCACGCACGATACTGCTTCGGCTGTGGCGGCTGTGCCGGCAGAGGGCAAAAACTGGGCTTATATCAGTTCTGGTACATGGTCGCTGATGGGGATTGAAGCCGACAGCCCCGTTTCATCTCCCAAGGCCTTCGAGTACAACTTTACCAATGAGGGCGGGGTGTTTGATACGATTCGGTTTCTCAAAAATATTATGGGATTGTGGCTGGTCCAGCGCTGCCGTGCGGCCTTTGCCAAGGAGCTGGATTACGGCACACTGACCCAGATGGCTGCGCAAGCTCCGGCCTTTGCCAGCTTAATTGACCCCGACCGGGATATGTTTATGAATCCGCCTTCGATGACCGAGGCCATCGCCGCATTCTGCCGCAAGACCGGCCAGCCTGTTCCTGCTTCGGAAGGGGCTTATGTCCGATGCTGTCTGGAAAGTCTGGCGCTGCAGTATCGGCTGGTGATGCAGCAGCTTTGCGAGATTTACGGTACCCGAATTGAAAAGCTGCATATTGTCGGCGGCGGCACACAGAATACGCTGCTCAATCAGCTGGCGGCGGATGCCACCGGTACCACGGTCATTACCGGCCCGGTGGAAGCCACCGTTATCGGAAATATTGCGATGCAGGCGATCGGACTGGGGCATATCCCGTCGCTGGCCGAAGCAAGAAAAATCATCCGCCAGTCCTTTGAAATGCATACCTATGCTCCGAAAAATACGGCTGCATGGGAGGCGCCGTTTGAACGTTTTATGAAGCTCAAAAAAGCCCGGATTTAGTGCCAACACAAACGCCTTTTACAGGAGATGCCAATGACGAAAAAGACTATTGAAAAAGCATACAGCATAGCCAAAGAGCAGTATGCCCAGATTGGAATCGATACAGACAAGGTTCTCAAGAAACTGGCGGCCATCCCGATTTCGATGCATTGCTGGCAGGGCGATGATGTCGGCGGATTCGAAACGGTCGGGGCAGAGCTGTCCGGCGGCGGCATTCAGGCCACCGGCAACTATCCCGGCAAAGCCCGCACGATTGACCAGCTTCGAGCCGATATTGAAAAGGCATTCAGTCTGATTCCCGGCCGGCATCGGCTGAATCTGCATGCCTGCTACATTGATAACGGCGGCAAATATATCGACCGCAACGAAATGCAGCCCCGCCACTTCCAGAGCTGGATTGACTGGGCCAAGGCCAATAAGCTGGGGATGGATTTTAATCCCACCTATTTTTCACATCCGAAGGCTGCCGATGGATTTACCCTAAGTCATCCCGATAAGGGTATCCGCAACTTCTGGATTGAGCACGGCATCGCCTGCCGCAAAATCGGCGCTGCCATCGGCAGGCAGCTGGGCAGCACCACGGTCACCAATTTCTGGATTCCCGACGGCTACAAAGATGTCCCTGTTGACCGTGTTTCGCCGCGGTTGCGACTGATGGATTCGCTGGATAAAATTTTTGCGGTCAAAGTGAATCCTGCTCACAATCTGGATGCGGTGGAATCCAAACTTTTCGGTATCGGTGCCGAAAGCTACACAGTCGGTTCGCACGAGTTTTATCTGGGCTATGCTGTTTCGCGGCAGAAACTTCTTTGTCTGGATGCAGGGCATTTTCATCCGACGGAGATGATTTCCGAAAAAATTTCCTCGGTAATGATGTTCTGTCCCCAGCTGCTGCTGCATGTCAGCCGGCCTGTCCGCTGGGACAGCGACCATGTGGTTATTCTGGATGATGAATTGCAGGCCATTGCCAAAGAGCTGGTTCGCAGCGGCAAGCTGGACAAGGTGCATATCGGACTGGATTTCTTTGATGCCAGCATCAACCGTGTAGCGGCCTGGACCATTGGAATGCGCAATATGATAAAAGCCCTCCTGATAGCTCTGCTGGAGCCGACAGAAACCCTCCGAAAAATTGAGCTGAAGATGGACTACACCCGCCGGCTGGCGATGCTGGAGGAGCTCAAAACCCTGCCGTGGGCTGCTGTCTGGGACTACTACTGCATGAGCCGCAATGTGCCTGTCGGCATGGCGTGGTTGGATGAAGTGAAAAAATACGAGGCCGATGTTCTTTCAAAACGCTAATAAAAACCGTCTGTTAAGGAGAACACGATGACGACTCTGCTTGCAGCAGCCAATCCGGCCGTTGGTATCGTGATTTTTATGCTCGGCGGTCTGGCCGGAGCCGTTTTTTATCTGCCGTTTAAAAAAGTGACCAAATGGGCATGGGAAAGCTATTGGCTGGTTTATGCGGTTTTTGGACTGGTTATTGTGCCGTGGATTTTGGCCCTGACGACCTCGCCCAATGTTCTTTCGGTTTTGGCCGGCGCTCCGCGGAACGAAATAATCAAATGTTTCCTGTGCGGGGCAGCGTGGGGAGTCGGCGGCTTGACATGGGGTTTGATGATTCGCTATTTGGGCTTCGGATTGGGGTTGGCGATGGGCTGCGGTCTGTGTTCGGCTGCCGGCACGCTCATTCCGCCGATGCTCAAGGGTTCTGATGCCGTATCGGCGATGTTTAAAACGCCGTCGGGACTTGTATCAGTGGCGGCGGCAGTCGTTTCGGTGGTGGGCATTGTCTTTGTCGGAATGGCCGGAATGTCCAAAGAAAGCGAGCTGTCCGAGGAAGAAAAGAAAAAAGCGGTAGCAGAGTTTAACTTCAAAAAGGGCATTTTGGCGGCCCTGTTTTCAGGCCTGATGAGTTCGGCGATGAGTTTCGGTCTTCAGGGCGGGCCGGAAATTGAGAATCTGGCAATGACAACAGAGCCGCACACATCCCGTGCCTGGGCTGGCATGCCGGTGCTGGTGGTGGTGCTGCTGGGAGGTTTTGTTGTCAATGCCGTCTGGTGCATCTTTTTAAATCTCAAAAACAAGACGGCAGGAGATTATGTCAAGAAAGATGCTCCTGTGCTTGCCAATCTTGTGTTGGCGGGTCTGGCCGGAGCGATTTGGTGCTCGCAATTCATCTGCTTTAAAACCGGTGAGCCCATGATGGGGACTACCGCCTATATCGGCTGGGCGGTGCTGATGGCCAGTCAGATTCTCTTCAGCCAGCTGCTGGGTTTGATGCTGGGCGAGTGGAAAGGGACCAGCAGAAAAACACAGGGGCTTTTGGCGGCTGGGCTTGTGCTGCTGATTGCCTCAGCGGTTATTGCCGGCTGGAGCGGCTATCTGGGCCAGAGCAAATCCGCCGGCCAGAGTCGAAATCTTCCGAATGCACAGCAGGTATCTTCCATCTATGGGTAAAACAGCCGTGAACGCCGACCATACAACAAACACCTGTGCACAGACCCAAGGTGCAGCTCAGAATAGCCCGCAAACCGAATCCTGTCATTCTGACGGTTTTCATCCTGCTGCGGAGTATGAGCGAACTCCTGTGCCTCCGCATGCCCTTTTGGGATTTAAGAGTTTTGTCGGAATGTACGCCGGCGAACATTGTGCAGGTACAGAACTGATGATTGGACCGCTGTTTGTTGCTTCCGGCATCAGTGCTTTTGATATGATTGTCGGTCTGCTGGTCGGCAATGCATTGGCTGTTTTGAGCTGGATGTTTTTGTGCGCTCCGATAGCAACCCGTGCCCGGCTGACGCTGTACTACCAGCTTGAGAAAATCTGCGGCCGCCGTCTGGTTATGGTGTACAATCTGGCCAACGGCGTGATGTTTACCATCCTTGCCGGCGCAATGATCACGGTTTCAGCGACGGCCTTCGGCATCTGGTTTAAGTTTCCAATGCCGGGTCTTGATGATCTGTATCCCAACAGCATCGGCTGGATTCTGGCGGTGGCTGCCGCAGGAACGACCATTGCTGTTGTTGCCGCCTGCGGGTATAAAACGGTTGCAAAGTTTGCCAATATTGCCGCGCCGTGGATGGTCTTGGTCTTTCTGGCTTTTGGCCTCATTGGTTTTCGGCAGTTTCTAAACGCCGCTGATATGGAGATTCAATCTTATTCGGATCTTTGGACGCTGGCAAAAATGCGTATCTGGAAAGGGGGGCCGCCCTTGCCGGGACAGGTTAAGTTTACATTCTGGCATATTATGTTTTTTGCCTGGTTCTGCAATATGGCGTGGCATATCGGAATGAGTGATTTGTCGGTTTTCCGCTATGCCCGCAAGTCCTGGTATGGTGTCGCATCGGCGGCAGGAATGTATGTCGGCCATTTTATGGCTTGGATTTGTGCATCGATTTTGTATGCCTATCAGCTGCACCTGAATCCGGCCGATACCGATGTCCTGCCCGGACCGATGACCTATCGGGCTGCCGGCTTGACCGGCCTGATTTGCGTTATTGTAGCTGCTTGGACAACTGCCAATCCGACTATTTACCGTGCAGGTTTGGCATTTCAGGGTATTATGCCGAAAAAACCTCTTTTTTGGGTTACATTGGTAATTGGTCTGGTGGCAACAGTCTCGGGGATGTTTCCTGCTGTAGCGATGAATCTGCTGGATTTTGTCGCGACATTCGCTCTGGTGCTGATGCCGATGGGAGCTGTAATTTTTGTCGATTTCTGGCTGATGGACAAGCTCGGTCTGCGGAGCAATTATGCCCGGCTTTCCGGATCGCAGTTTAATTGGGCAGCAGGTCTGGCGTGGTTCATTACACTGGCTGTATGCGGCTGGCTTGTTCTTTCCGGCCGGATGCAGATTTATTTCGTTTCATTGCCGGGATGGTTTATGACAGCGGTTTTATATATCGTTTTAAGTTTTATTTATCAAAAGAAAAATCCGGCCTGAGGAACTGGAATATGCGATTATGTGCAAAGTTAACGGCTTGGATTTCCCTGATTGTGCTGGTAGCTCCGGCTGTGCTTTTTTTGGCAAATGCGATAACACTTGAAACAGCCAAAAACGTAATGCTGTGGGCAACGTTTGTTTGGTTTATAGCCGCACCGCTGGCAATGTGGAAAGAAAACGGCGGTAAAGGGGATTAAATCTTCCTGTTTTCAGGCCAAAAGAAACAGCCGAGGATGGGATTTGAACCCACAACCCCAGCTTTACGAAAGCTGTGCTCTACCGTTGAGCTACCTCGGCACGTCGGCTGTACTATACTGACAATCCCGTTTTATGTAAAGTATTTTCTGTTTTTTCACCCTTTCGGGGGATTTTTGTTCCAAATAACGACACAAAAGGGACAAAAATCCTTTACAATTGCCTGTCAAAACGCTATAAAAGAGGATGGATGATAGATGCGGCAAGGAATTTTGTATTGCTGCCGACTCGCACAAGACGACTAAGAGGAACCTATGACGCTGGATCGTTTTTTTAATCCTCAATCCGTGGCGATTGTGGGCGCATCCCGTCAGCCGAGCAAGGTTGGTTATGAGATTCTTGCCGGTCTGCTGAAGGGGGGCTATCCCGGCAAAATCTTTCCTGTTAATCCAACAGCACCGGAGATTCAGGGTCTGAAGGCATATCCGGATTTGAAATCCATTGGACAGGTACCGGATTTGGTTGTATTGGTTGTGTCGGCTAAGCTTGTCCCGCAGGCAGTTCAGGATTGTGCCAACTTGGGCGTTAAAGCAGTTATCATTATTTCATCCGGTTTCAAGGAAGCTGGGCCTGAAGGGGCGGAACTTGAAAAGTCGATAGTGCGCATCGCAAAAACATCCGGCCTTCGCATTATTGGCCCCAACTGTATCGGGCTTATGGTGCCATCTCGCAAATTGAATGTCAGTTTCGGCGGCGATCTGCCCCAGCCCGGCTCAATCGGTTATTTTTCCCAATCGGGCTCGCTGTTGGCGGCAATTGTTGATATGGCGCGGGATACCCATCTGGGATTCAGCAAACTTATCAGTATCGGCAATAAGGCCGATGTGGATGAACTGACCATTATCCGTGCTCTGGGCGAAGATGCCGAGACGGAAGTGATTGCCGGCTATCTGGAAACGATTGCTGATGGCGATGCTTTTATACGGCAGGCCGAAAGCATCAGCCGCCAGAAGCCGATTCTGCTGCTCAAAGCCGGTTTTACGGCCGCAGGTGCCCGTGCGGCCTCGTCTCATACAGGACGGCTGGCCGAAACCGAAAGCGCGTACGAATGCGTTTTTGAACGGGCAGGAGTTATTCGGTGTGAATCGATTAAGGACCAGTTTGATTACGCCAGAGCATTTGCCTACCAGCCGCTGCCGAAAGGCTCGCGGGTAGCTGTTATCGCCAACGCCGGCGGAGCTGGCATCATGGCAACGGATGCCATCGAGCGGGAAGGCCTGCAATTGGCCCAGTTTTCCGAAGAAACCCGCAAACGACTTTCGCAATCACAAGAACTGTCGCGGGCAGCAAGCATTAATAATCCTATTGATTTGCTTGGTGATGCTCTTTCGGACCGCTACGAGTTTGCGCTGCAGGCAGTGCTGGAAGATCCCAATGTAGATACAGCGCTGGTATTGCTCAGCCCCCATGCGATGACCGAATGCACACAGACGGCTCATGCGGTAGTGCGTGTTGCCAATCAGAACGGCCGCAACAAGCCCATTCTGGCTTGTTTTCTCGGTGCCGGCCGAGTTGCCGAGGCGGTTCGCGTCCTGCGGGACGGCAAAATACCTCCGTATGATTCCCCTGAAAGCGCGGTGCGTGCTGTTAAAACGATGTCGCGCTATGCCGAGTGGAAGTCACGCCCCCCGCGTGTTGTCAAGCTGTTTAATGTTAATCGCCGCAAGGTCGAACGGATTATAGAGCGGCATATTCGCCTGCAGCAGGCAGAGGTGGGCGAGATGGAAGCCAAGGAAATTCTGGAGGCCTATGGTTTTGTTACGCCCGAAGGGGGCATTGCGGCGACGCCCGAACAGGCCGCCAATATTGCCAATCAAATCGGCTATCCGGTTGTGATGAAGGTCTGGTCGCCGGATATCCTGCACAAAGCCGACGTCGGCGGCGTAAAAACCAATATTAACAGCGATCAGGAAGTTCTTGATGTATTTGATTTGATGATGTACCGCATACCCAGGAAAGTGCCGCAGGCCAAGATATTGGGTATTTATGTTGAAAAAATGTGCACTGGGGGCCGTGAGGTTATTTTAGGGATGAACCGGGATCCCCGTTTTGGGCCGCTGATGATGTTCGGCATGGGCGGACGGCTGGTGGAAGTGCTGGAGGATGTGGTTTTTTATCCGGCTCCGCTGACGGCCGAAGAAGCCCGCCAAATGCTGGTGCGTACGAAAACGTATGATGTTCTCAAAGGAACGCGCGGCCAAGAAGGTGTTGATATTGGAGCCATTGCCGAGGGGCTTCAGCGGCTTTCTCAGCTTGCAACCGAATTCCCTCAGATTAAGGAAATTGACATCAATCCGTATGTCGTCGGCAGAGAAGGAACAACGCCTATTGCGGTTGATGCGATGATGACGCTGGAACAGCGATAAGATCGGCCTGACAGAACCAAAAACCCACAATATCGTGCGGGAAGGATGGAAGTATGAGTGTGTTTGATTGGAAGCAAAAATACAGCCATTTGATTCAAACCGCCGAAGAAGCGATGAAACTGATTAAGCCGGGGGACAGTATCTTTATCGGCACCGGCTGCGGACAGCCCCAGCATCTGGTTCGGGCGCTGGTGGAATACGGCAGCCATATCTACGATGCCCACATCATTCATCTGCTGACGATGGGCGATGCTCCTTATGCCGATGAAAAGTATCGTGAAAAATTCAAGATGAACAGTTTCTTTATTGCCGAGAATGTCCGCGGCGCATTCGAGCAGGGTATCGGCGATTATACCCCAATTTTTCTGTCCGATATTCCCCGGCAGTTTGAAAGCGGCCGTATTCCTTTGGATGTGGCGCTGATTTCTGTTACCCCGCCGGATGTAAACGGGCTGTGCAGTCTGGGGGTGTCAGTGGACATTGTCAAGTCTGCAGCGGACAATGCTAAATATGTTATTGCGCAAGTTAACCAGCAGATGCCCCGCACCATGGGCAACAGCTTTATTCACGTCAACAACATCGATGCCATGGTGCCGTATGACGAGCCCATCATTACTGTTGTGATGGATCCCCCCAACGATGTGCTTCGCCGCATTGGACGAAATCTGGCCCGGCTGGTGGAAGACGGCAGCACGATTGAGTGCGGGATTGGCCGCATCCCGCAGGCCATGGCCGAATTCCTTCACGACAAGAAGGATTTAGGCGTTCATACCGAGATGTTCGGTGATTGGATTATCGAGCTGATTGAATGCGGTGCGGTAACCTGTTCTAAAAAGACCATCAACAACGGCAAAGTTGTTGCCAGCTTTTGCATGGGCTCGCAGAAGCTCTATGAATATATCGACAACAATCCGTTTTTTGAATTTCATCCGACCGAGTATGTTAATGATCCGTTCATTATCGCCCAGCATGACAAAATGGTCGGCATCAATGTCGGTCTGGAGATAGATTTGACCGGTCAGGTCTGTGCCGATTCGCTGGGCTACCGCTTTTACAGCGGCATCGGGGGGCAGGTCGATTTCATCCGCGGCTGTGCCCGTTCGCGCGGCGGTAAACCCATTATTGCGATGCCTTCAACCGCCAAAGACGATACTGTGTCGCGAATTGTTCCCAAGCTGGCCGATGGAGCCGGTGTGGTAACAACCCGCGGTGATGTGCATTATGTCGTTACCGAATACGGCATAGCCTACCTGCACGGCAAGTCGATTCGTCAGCGGGTTTTGTCGCTGATCAATATTGCCCATCCGAAATTCCGCAAAGAACTGATTCAGGCAGCCAAAGCCCAGCGCTACCTGCAGCCGGACCAAATTGAACTCGAATGGGACAAAGTTCACTATCCTCAGGAACTGGAACGCTTTGTTACTCTCAAGGACGGCACAGAAATATTTTTCAGGCCTGTCAAGCCTACGGATGAGGCGGCTTTGGCCGATATGCTCTATTCCCTATCTTCCGAGTCGGTTAAGAAGCGGTATTTTACGCATACCAAAACATTCCCCCACAAGGATGTGCAGAAAATAACCAATATTGATTATGAACAGAATCTGGCAATTGTGGGAGTTGTCCCCGGCCCGGAAGGCGCCGAGGAAATCGTCGCTATTGCCCAGTATTTTCTCGATCCTAAGACGCAGGTCGCCGAAGTGGCGTTTATTGTGCAGGACGAATGGCAGGATAAAGGAATGGGGGCCATGCTGCTGGATTATCTGACCCGCATTGCCAAAGACCGCGGCGTCAAGTCCTTCTATGCAACGGTTTTGCCGACCAATAAAGCGATGCTGACCATCTTTTACAATTCCGGCTACAAAATTAATACCGAATTTGACGGCGATTCTTACTCCATTAAGTATGATTTGAGCAAGTAAAAGCTCTTCTCTTCCAGGCAATACAATCAAAATGAAAAACGGTATTTGACAAGTGGACAAGCCGCCGATAGAATGCCGTCGGATGAAACAAAAACCCAAATACCTGACACGAAAGGATTATTTATGGCCGGCAATGTGGTTGAATTAACGGACGATACATTCGATACAGTCGTCAATGGCAATGGGGTGGTGCTGGTTGATTTCTGGGCGCCTTGGTGCGGTCCTTGCCGAATGATTGCCCCTGTTATTGAGGAAATAGCCGCTGAATATGCTGGTAAAGCAACAATCGGAAAGGTAAATACGGATGAGCACCGTCAGGCAGCTATTCAGCACGCCATCAGCGCCATTCCCACGCTGATACTTTTCCAAAACGGTCAAGTTGCGAAAAAATGGGTTGGGCTGACTTCCAAAGATGATATAACCGAAGCCATAGATGAACTGCTGGGCTGAGTGGCGGCAATGTCTTGTCATGCAATAACTTGCATGATAAAAAAAGCCACAGCTGTCGTGCGAATATACTGTGCCGGCCACAAAAAAGTCAAAAATCAGCACAGGCCTGTCTGCGGGATTCTTATTGACGCAGGCGGGCTTTTTCTGTATTGTACCTCCTTTATCGATATTTAGTTGTTGTTAACGAAACGGGTGTCAAAAGGATGTATGCCGAGCCGGAAAATACTGTATAAGTGGAGATGATATGCTGAAACGAACGCACCTTTGCGGACAGCTGCGGTTAACAGATGACGGTCAGGCCGTGATTTTGAGCGGCTGGGTCAATTCGTATCGAGACCATGGCAGTCTTGTTTTTATCGATTTACGTGACAAAACCGGTCTGACTCAGATTGTATTTGATCAGGAGCAGGATGCCCAAATGCACCGGCTTGCCCGCACGCTGCGATGCGAGTGGGTTATCACGGTTGCCGGCAAAGTGCGTCCCCGCGGTCAGGGATTGGAAAATCCCAAATTGGCCACCGGCCAGATTGAAGTGCTCGCTTGTCAGTTGGAAATTCTTAATACCGCCAAAACCCCACCGTTTGAGATTGATGCCGCCAACCAAGTCAGTGAAGAAATCCGCCTGCAATACCGTTATATCGATTTGCGCCGTTCGGCCATGCAGGAAAAACTGGCTGTGCGGCATCGTATTACCAAGATTGCTCGGGATTACTTTGACGAGAACGGCTTCTGGGAGATTGAAACTCCGATGCTCGGCAAAAGCACGCCCGAAGGTGCCCGCGATTTTCTGGTGCCCAGCCGGCTGGTCCGCGGAGCCTTCTATGCTCTGCCTCAATCGCCTCAGCTGTTTAAGCAGATATTGATGGTCGCCGGCACCGACCGGTATTTTCAGATTGTGCGGTGTTTTCGCGATGAGGATCCGCGTGCTGACCGGCAGGCAGAGTTCACCCAGATTGATGTGGAGATGAGTTTTGTCGATTCCGATGATGTGATGCGGATGAACGAAGGCCTGATCCGTCGAATCTTTAAGGAGATTATCAATGTGGATTTGCCCAATCCTGTGCCGCGGATAACGTATCAGCAGGCGATGGAGGAGTACGGGATTGACCGGCCGGATATGCGGTTTGAGATGAAGCTGCAGAATATCTCGGATATCGCAGCCCAAAGCACGTTTCAGGTTTTTGTTTCGACTGTTCAAAAGGGCGGCGTTGTCAAGGGGCTGTGTGCTCCCGGCGGTTCCAAATACAGCCGCAGCGACATCGAAAAAACCCTTACCGCCTTTGTCAGCGATTTCGGGGCCAAAGGTCTTGCCTGGATGAAAGTGGAAAAGGATGACAGCGGAAAAGTTCTGCCCAAGAGCAGCATCAGCAAGTTTTTCACGCAAGACCAGCTGCTGGAGCTGGTCCGGCGGTTTGATGCCAAGGAAGGCGATTTGATGCTGTTTGTGGCAGATGCGGAAAATGCAGCCAACAAAGCACTGGCGCCGCTGCGGGTCAAGCTGGGACGTGAACTGGGCTTGTTCAAGCCGGACGATTTCAAATTTGTCTGGGTGGTGGACTTCCCCTTGTTTGAATGGAATGAAGACGAAAAGCGGTATGATTCCCTGCATCATCCGTTTACCTCGCCGGTGGAAGAGGATTTGGGCAAGCTGGATACGGATCCCGCCCATATCCGTTCACAGGCCTATGACTTGGTGGTCAACGGTTCGGAAATCGGCGGGGGGTCTGTGCGTATTCACAATCCGGCTGTGCAGGCAAAGGTATTTGATTTACTGAATATCTCTAAAAAGCAGGCACAGGACCGTTTTGGTTTCTTCCTCAAGGCGCTCGAATACGGCGCTCCGCCCCATGGGGGCATTGCATTTGGTCTGGACCGTCTGACGATGCTGCTGACTGGTACGGAGAATATTCGTGATGTTATTGCATTCCCCAAGACGCAGCGCGGACAGTGTTTATTGACCGATGCGCCGTCGAGTGTTGAACAATCACAGCTGGATGAACTGAATCTGCGCGTGCAAAAACATCTGCATCAGGTAGAAAGCGACCCGGACAAGGAAAGCTGAACGGACGGTCGGGCAGAAAAGCGTAGAAACCGGTCAAATGTAATTGACTGCCTGTTTCGGCATAATCGGGGATAAATATGCTGGCCGAACTCAAGCGATACTGCCTGCGGTTGCGGACCGCGGTGTACCGCAAGCCTCTTACGCTTGCGGAGAAATGCCGCCTGCAGTTTGGCGGGGCTGTGCTTTTCAGCCTTGTTTTGGCACTGCTGATTCCCTATTTCTGGATGAACAAACTGACTGAAAAATCGGCTCTTGATGCAGGCCGGGCTATCACTCAGGCCGTCTATGAAAATCATTTTCGATGGACAGCATTGGACCCGCAGCAGCTGCCTCGTCTTTCCGAAGTCGGTGAGGCCATTACCGGTGCTCAGCCGGTTATTCGATGGCTCCGATTTGACAACGAAGGCCGGATTCCTGCCGAAGAGGCCAGCGAATCCGAACGCCAGCGGCTTGAGCTGCTGCTGAAAGATGCTTCCATCAGTGATATCGCCTGGACCGAACGAACGGCAGAGGGGGGATTCAAAAATCATTATCTGCGTCTTGTGCTGGCTGACGAAAACTGCCTGCGGTGCCATTTTGAACAGGGCCCGGCACCGGTATTCAGCAAAAATCAGGAAATCGGGCTGTTAATCGCCCGGACAACAGCCCAAGGTCTGGCTTGGACGCTGTTTATGAATCGCCTGTGGGTTGTAGTAGCGGGACTTCTGGCAGCTACAGGGGCAATGGTGGCTTTTTATGCTATTACCCAGAGGGTCATTCTCAGTCCGATACGCCAGCTTCGCGCTTTGGTCAATAATATAGCCGAAGGCAATTACGACATTCGAAGCGCCATCAAAACCGGCGATGAATATGAACGGCTTTCGGATGCTTTCAACCATATGCTGGATAACCTGATGGAGTCGCAGCACAAACTCGAAAAAGCCAATCAGCAGCTGGATGCCAAAATCAGCCAGCTTTCCGAAAAGAATATCGAGCTGTTTAAGGCCAACAAGCTCAAAAGTGAATTTTTGGCCAATATGTCCCATGAATTCAGAACGCCGCTTAATGCAATTCTTGGATTTGCCGAGCTGATTCGGGAAAAGCCGCAGGCCGAAGAGGAGAAGGTCCGCCGCTGGGCCGAGAATATCATTTCCAGCGGACGGTCTCTGCTGAATATGATCAATGACCTGCTGGACTTGGCCAAAGCCGAAGCCGGCAAGATGAGCCTGCATATCGAAAAAACCAGCATCCCTCAGCTTTTAGAAACATTAACGGCATTTTTTTCTCCGTTGAGCGAGCAGAAGAAAATACAGGTGGACTTGGAAATAGATCCGCAACTGCCGCTGGTTCAGACTGATCCGCACAAGGTTCAGCAGATTCTCTATAACCTCCTGAGCAATGCGATTAAATTTACCCCTGAAGGAGGCCGTGTTCGTATTTCCGCCGCGATGCCCGAAACGGCCATTGTCCGCATTTCAATATCCGACACAGGCCCCGGCATCTCTCCGCAGGACCAGACGTATATCTTTGAAAAGTTTCATCAGCTGGATGGTTCGATTACCCGAAAGGGCGAGGGAACGGGCTTGGGATTAGCCATCTGCAGGCAGCTTGCCGATTTGCTGGCGGCATCCATTCATTTGGAAAGTGAAGTGGGAAAGGGTTCGACATTTTCTCTGGACCTGCCGGTCAATCTGAAAGCCAAACAGGAACAGCCAGCCGAAGCATCTTCGCAGACTTCTGGATAGCTTCTATGTCTTGCGATAAGGATTCATTCAAAAAAGAAAGGATGTTATGACAGCTGTGTTGTTAAGCCCTAGTGAAGTGCTTGTTGTGGTTGTTATCACGGCTGTTGTTGTTTTCTTGTTCTGCCGCGGCGGCAAAGGAAAGGCAAACCGTTGATTTTTTAAAAAACCGCTGAAAATGATTGCACGCTCCAAATGCAGCGTTATAATATAATGCGAATCAATTGGATGCTGGGTGGATGCTAACCGGCAGATTGCATTTCGATTACATCTATAGTCAGGGTAGTTTGTGTACGAAGAATCCGCGTCTGCAAACAAGATAATTTTTATCAGGCGGTATATGAGCTGTGGGCATGGAAGCCCGCGGCTCGTTTTGGATGGGAGAGGGGTAATTCCTGACGGTTGAAATGGGGGATCAGCAAAAAGGGACTCTATTTATAGAGTCCATATATCCTGAAGTTTTAAATTTTTTTTAATAGGCCGTCTTATTATGTCTTCTAAGTTGTTTTTTATCGGGCGTTTTTGTGATATTTGATACAAAAAAATCTTGACTTTTTCTACTATACTCCGTATCTTTAATCCCACAGCAGTAAATGCTTAAAACACCTTTGTTCTGCATAATTTAATCAATTTGCCAGGGATGGCCTTTTCAATTTTACCAGAGCGGTTTTGCTGAAAACGCAGGAGAGGGCGTTGAGTTTTGGCAAAAGAGGCGATTGCCTGCAGAGATCGTCTGTAAGAGAAGTTCATTTGGAAAGGTGCTGTTTTGGCACAGAATCAAGGGCGTTTTTACATCGGCAGTAAATTGATGACGGCACTGGCGGCGGGATTGCTTCTTGCCGGCATACTGCCGGCAGCGTGGGTGATACCGCAGGTGCTGGAAGGTGATTCCGTGGTTTATCTCCAGACAACTCTTCCTCAGACGGATCCTGATACTGAAGATATAGAACAGTCTATTCTGCCGGATGAGCCTTCGCAAATCAGCGACAATGAGCTGCTTGCTATGCTTATAACAGCCGAACCTTCCCCTGCTTATGAAAAACCGCAAGAGACCGAACACTGGCAGGTGATGCGGATGCGAGTAACAGGCTATTGTCCGTGCAGCAAATGCTGCGGTCAATATTCAGACGGCCGGACCGCTTGCAGCCACCGCATCCGGCAGGGAGATGTTTTTGTTGCTGCCGATAAGAAGTTTCCGTTTGGAACAGAAGTGATTATCCCCGGCTATAATGCAGGTCAGCCCGTGAAGGTAATGGATCGCGGCAGGGCGATTAAAGGAAACCGCATCGACGTCTTCTTCAGCTCGCATGAGCAGGCCCGTAAATGGGGCGTCAAATATATGGATATTCTGGTTAAAGCGGAGTAATTGAACTTCACATTTCAGTTTTTTCTTGACGCAGCCGTCTTTTTTTTGTAAGATTTAGATGTTGCCGGTGCATACTGGCGAACATCGCCTCGTACCATCCGCGGTAAGGTGCACTAACGGCACAGCGGCAACAGGGAGTGCGGCCCACAACCTATTTTTGATAAAACGCGCCGGCCTCCCTTTTTTATTGCGCTGATAAATGACACCGATGAACTGCAGAATACTGTAGAATTCAAAGCAGCGATGCAAGCAGGCGGTTTCTCCGCTTTAAGCGACGGCTGTAACATTCAGGTTTTGTGAAATTCAAACAGTTTATTTTCTCTCCTGAAGCGATTTCTCAAAAGCGGCCATGTCAAGGACCAGAATGCCGCGGCCGACTCCGGCCGGATCGCCTTTTTTAGCGAATTGAAACGCAATAAAACGCCCATCATCACTGACGACCGGATTTGTGGCTTTGTAGCCGATGTAGTCAGCAAAATATGTTATGCGCTCCATTCTGCCGGAGCCGTCGAGGGCGAGTTTGTAAATATCAATTTCCTGAATGCCCTCTGCAATATCCATATGCTTGTTGCATTCGACAAGCGTGTATTGCCCATCGGGGAAAATGCCTTCAGGTTCGTCATACTGATTTGGAGCATTCGAATAATTGGTGATTTTTCCCGTTTTGAGGTTCAGACCGCAGACTTCTGTGCCTTGATAGTCATAGGCAGAAAATATCAATTCCTCCTCGGCAGGCGGCCGAAAGTTCTGGGTTTCCAGTCCGCACTCAAAGGGCAGGTCTTTTTTATCCAGCAGTTTTGTCTTGCCGGAAAGTTTGGGTTTGCCATTTTCATAAACGATATCAGCCCCCCAGAATGCATTCCCTTGTGTCCAGGCGATATACATCCGTTTTCGTGATACGGCCGGACCTTCCGAGCAATGCACCCCCAGCGGCACCGCGGGGGCATTCAAGTCTTTGCTGAGCACCCATAATTCCGCTTGTTTTTCGCTGCGGCTGGCCCATGGATCGGCAGCATCAAATGTGCGTGAGCCAGACAGCAGAATATCACCGTTGGCCAGATATAGCGCCCGGGTGAAACCCTCATGGAAAAAGTGATGTGTTACCGGCCGGATGATTCCTGTGGCCGGCTCAACCTCAAAGACATCGCCGAAAGTTCGTTCTAAAAAGAGAATTTTTTTCCCGTCGCCGGACCAGTCGGCTCGCTCGCCGAAGTGCGTAATCTGGCGCATATAAGGCGGCAGATTGTCAAGGGGGGAACCGGTTTTTTTGCCGGAAGCGGCCGATAAAGCGGTACAGGAAACCAGAGAAAAGACAGTGAGAATAAGTAAGGCGAGTTTAGACATACAATTTCCTTTTATATTGTAAGGAGAATCATATCCTTATAAACTTCCATATGTTAAAATAATAAGCGGTTTTTAAGAAGAAAACAAGTGAAAATGCCGTATTCAAAGCAGCTGACACCGTATCAACTTTATACGTTTTCTCAATTGCGGCAACACCAAAAAGAATGGAGACAGGATGCGATGGATTATGTGGATATTGGCTGCTGTCTTAACAGCGGCGGTCTGTTACCTTCGTTATAAAAAAGGCGGATTTATGGGTGTTCTTTTGGCAATAGCAGTTATTGCTGCCGCCGTTTACGGCGGTGTCGGCTTACTTCTGTATCTTTTCCAGCCGGCCATGGTATATCAGCCCAGCCGTACTTATGACAATACGCCGGCAGATGCGGGGCTTGTCTATGAATCGATCTCACTGAACACTTCCGATGGGCAGCGTCTGGCTGGGTGGTTTATCCCGGCCGGCCATAATGCCAATGAATGCTGGACTATACTGTTTTGCCATGGCAATGCAGGGAATATCTCCCATCGGCTCGATACCCTCAAATTGTTTCATCAGTTAGGACTGGCCGTACTGATTGTGGATTATCGCGGCTATGGTCAAAGTACCGGCAAACCTACCGAAAAGGGAACGCTTCAAGACATCCGTGCCGGATGGGATTGGCTGATAAAAAAAGGCATCCCCGCCCGCAGGATTATTCTGTTTGGACGCTCTTTGGGGGGATGCATCGCCGCTTTGACGGCAAAGGATGTCAATCCGGCTGGATTGGTTTTAGAAAGCACGTTTACTTCAATTCCCGATATCGGCTCTCATTATTATCCTTGGCTGCCTGTGCGGCTCTTCAGCCGTTTCAGATATGACACCCTTACAGCTGTCAGACAGCTCCATTGCCCCATTCTGGTTATTCACAGCCCGGATGATGAGATAGTTCCGTTTCGCTTCGGAAAAACGATTTACGATGCCGCCAACGAACCGAAGTGGTTTGGGATGCTTAAGGGATCACACAATGAGGGTTTTATCGAGAATATCGACCTTTACAGGCATATATGGATAAACTGGCTGACAAATCTTGATACTGTCAATCGATGAAAACCTGACAGGCAAAACAAAACTGAGACACAATTTTTCCGGTAAAATTGTTTTTTTACATTGTTGTTACAAACCTCGATGTTTCTTGTCGGGTATAAAAAGACAGACAGTCCCGAATATGCGGATTTTACCTTATTTTTCGGTTGTTAATCAGGTAATTCCTGTGTTATATTACACTATTAAACCTGATTTTACAGATGTGGGCGGTAATGAATCTAATGTTGTCTCACTCTGAAAGAGGGTTTTGGCTCTGTTGCTGGTCTGGAATTTCCGGAAAAGGGCGAAAAACAGTCCAGACAGAAAAGAGCAAACCAGCGTATTGTGAATGCAGGTAATTATTCCATATCTTGGGAGATTGAGTTATGGCCGCAGCGGCACAAGGTGTGTGGGCAATCGATGTTGGAACCAATGCCCTCAAGGCGCTCCAGATGCGTCATGGCGATCAGGGGCTGGAAGTGACCGATTTTGCATACATCGAACATTCGAAAAACCTTTCTTCGGGTGACCTTCAGCAGGAAGACAAAGACCAGATTATTGCCGAGACCCTGCGGAAGCTGCTCGATGAAAAGGATTTGTCCAAAAGCGAGGTGGCTATCTCGATTGCCGGCCAAAATAGTTTTGCCCGCTTTGTTAAATTGCCTCCTGTTGAACCCAAAAAAATCCCTGAAATTGTCCAATTCGAAGCTGTCCAGCAGATTCCCTTCGATATCAACGAGGTCGAATGGGATTGGCAGCTGATGGAAGCCGAAGACAGTCCTGATAAATCCGTTGGTCTGTTTGCCATAAAAAATGAGCTGATAGCCGAAGTAATGGACCATTTTACCAAGGAAAAGCTCCGTGTAACCTGCGTCCAGATTGCCCCGATGGCCTTGTACAATTATGCTGTGTATGACTTAAAGGAGCTGGAGCAGTTTCCGCAGAAAGCGGTGATCATTCTTGATGTGGGGGCAGAAAATACCACACTGGCCGTCTGCTCGAGGGACACAATTTGGCAGCGGAGCATCCGCATCGGCGGAAACACTTTCACCCGAGCCATTGCCGACGCGTTTCATAAAAACTTTGAAACCGCCGAAAAGCTCAAGCGGACAGCGCCGATGAGCAAATACATGCGGCAGATTTATACAGCAATGAAATCCGTTTATACCGATCTGGGCAGCGAAATTCAGCGGTCGCTGGGCTTTTACAGCAGCAGCCCCGAAGGCCGGGATAAGACATTCAGCAAAGTCATTGCCATGGGCGGCGGGATGAAGCTGCAGGGGCTGTCGAAATATCTGACTCAAACTCTCGGCATGCAGGTTATCAAGCCCGACACATTCGAACGGTTAGCCGTGTCGCCGGATATTTCGGTTGCAAAGTTTCACGAGAATGTTTCTGATTTCGGCATTGCATACGGATTGGGCGTTCAGCTGCTGGGCGAAGCCAAAATCCGGACCAATCTGCTGCCCCGCAAAATTGCCCGGGCTATGGCGTGGACGCGAAAAGCCCGCATCTTTACGGCGGCAGCCAGTGTTCTGCTGGCGGTGATGGTGCTGGGTCTTGGACGTGCCTATAAAGACCTGAAAACTTACGACAGCCATCAGGCCACGCGCAATGAAGCGGCAGCCATTCTCGGTCAGATCAATGCCATCACCGGCAGTATTGCCGAGCAGCAAAGCCGGCTTCAGCCTTTGGAGGACGAAATCAAGAAATATATGGAGTCCTTCAAGTATCGTCAGGCCGTTCCGCAATTCGTAGAAACCCTGGTTAAATGCCTGCCCAATAAAGAGAACACGCCCGAACAGAAAGACCTCTATGAAGCTGTCGAGAGCGGCAATGTGGAAGGTGTTCTTGCAGTGCCAAGGCCCGAGCGCAAGCTGCTGTTTATAACCCGTATCGCAATGGAATATTCCGATGATCTGGCCAAAGCCAAATTTCCGCAGCCGGGCACACAGGACCGAACGATGACACCGCGCCGACGTACTCCGACGATGCCTATTTTGATTGATCCGATGCTCGAAATGATGCAGCCGCCTGTTATGCCCGGCGGAGATATGGGAATTCCCGGTGCCCCTATGCCGGGGACCCAAACGGAAAAAACAGGCATGGGCTTTACCCTGCTCATCGAGGGCTACAGCCCCTATCGCAAGATATCCGAACTGCTCGATCCGGTCAGTGTCGGAGAGGACCAAAGCCGCTGGGGTGTTGTTACCCGATTTGAAAATCTGGCCAAATTGTTTCCGGGTATTCCGTTCGAGCTGTTTGACAGGCACGATGTGGCTCATTTTAAAGTAGAAACGGGATTGGTTGATTTGGATTCAAAGACGGTTCCGCCGGGCATCGGCATTATCAAGGAAGTCGAACGTGTTCCGAAACCAACGTCACCGACCGGAGTCGCAGCGATGCCGGTCTATATCGGCGATTACGGAGTAGGCGGGCGGGGAGCCGACTATGTGTATACTGAAACCGTATTGGTTGACCCGATGACCGGGGAAGAAATCAGCAAGACCTTCGATATCATTACGCAAAAGGATATCAGTGCGGATCCCCGGCTGACTGACAAAGATCTGGGCAAGAAGAAATTTAATCCCATATCCGGTGCCCCGCAGTATATTGAGCGGGATTACTGGTTCCGGATACAGGCAAAGTTTGTCTGGAAAGAAGCCCCGCCCAAACCGGAAGGCACTGCAGCCGGCGCTATGATAGGAATGTAGGAAATACGCAACAATACAGGATTTAAGACAGGTTTTTTGCTATGAATATATCGATGGGATTTCTCAAACCGGTTTCTGGTACGCTGAAAAAGTACACCTCGCTGCTGCCTTCGGTGATTATTGCTATTGCGGCACTGATGATGTTTATTCCCACTCTGTGGCTGGGCAATAAAGTCAAAGGGAGAATGGAAAACAGCGTCCGAACGGCTCGTTCCGTTCAGTCTGCTGTCAGTCAGGTTCCATCGAAAGATCAGCCGGCCGAAGTCAAACGCTATATGGACAAGCTGGAAGAGGAAGCCGCCGGCATACGAACCTTGGCTGTTCAGAGCAGCCAGAGGGATTTGATTACATACGATTATGTCATTTTTCCGGAGCCGACGGATCCATCCTCGCAAATCTATATAGGGTTCGGCCAGCGTTACCGCAGCCGGATAGAAGATCTGATAAGACGAATGCATGCTCTGGATGCCCCCAGCGATGCGGAAATCCGTGCCCGAACCGGTGCGGCAGCCCGCCCGATAGGAGAAGCGTACAGTCCGGTGCGAAGACCCGGTACTGCCCAGGATCCGATGGTGGATGCCTTGTGTCAGACGCGGGCGCAGGAGATTTCCGTCTATGCACACCCCAAAGCATTTACTTGGTATGATTTCTGGGAGAAGTACAGCTATACATCCAAAGACCAAGCCCTGCAGGATTGCTGGGATTCGCAGGTTGCCTTTTGGATTTATGAAGATATTGTTGATACGATTGTAAAACTTAACGGCACATCTGCACAGGTGACAAATGCGCCTGTGAAGCGACTAATGGGAGTGAGTTTTTCCGGTCCGGTTGTAGCAGCGGGTGTGTCTTCCTCGTATGCGGCCAGTGAATATTACGGTTATACCGCCGGCATGCGGGACATTCCCCAGTATGTCACAGCGGCCCAGCCGGGCATCTTTGTGGCGGCTTCGCCTACCGGACGGCTCTGCAATGAGGAGATGGATATTATTCATTTTGCCGTTTCGGTACTGGTGGATAACCGTTTTGTGCTGGCGTTTATGAAGGAGCTGTGCAGCGAAAAGCCGCATACATTCCGAACCGATTTTACCAAAGACGGTCAGCTGGTTGAATCCCGTCATAATCAGATTACAATTCTTCAAAGCGATGTCAGAGTCATCGACAAATCCGCCGCTGAACACGAACTTTACCGCTATGGCAAAGGGGCCGTGATGAAGCTGGACCTTGTCTGCGAGTATCAGTTTAATCGGAAAGGGTATGATGCGATCAAGCCGGCACCCGTCAAAAAACGGCTGGAAACGGCCTCCGGGATGCCGGGATCAGGCCCGGCTGCTTCTTCGCCGGCAGCCCCGGCCGGCGGATTGGGCTTTGAAATGTAGCATGGGGCAATTGAACAAATAAGCAGCTGCGCTAACACAGGAAATAGAACAATGAAAAGCAAGGATATTCTGCGGATTCTTGAAAATCAGATTGATAAGATCGTGCTGGGCGTGATTGCGCTGATTAGTTTGTTTCTGCTGTGGGTCTATGTCATCGGAAGTCCCTACAGCGTTGAGATTGATCGCCGCCGTTTAGGCCCGGGCGATATAGACCGCTATATCAAGCAGAAGGTTGAACAGGCGCTGCCGGCGATGGAGCAGCCGGCTGTTCCCGTGGTATATGACAAGACTTATCTGGCCGATTTTGACCAGTATGTGCGCTGTGCTGTGCCGCAGCTTTCTACTCTTTCTGTGCCTTATCCCGGAGCCGGAGATATTGTAATTGAAGAAGAGCGGATGTATGCACTGCCGCAGATACCGCCTCTGACCGATGTGGCGGTAGCTGCTTTGCGAGGCGCTGCCCAGCTGCCGACGGAAGAGATTGGTCCTGACCGGCCGTATAAGCAGGTTGTTTGTGAGCTGGGAGATATAGACCTGATAACCGTCTCGGCCAAGCTCAATGTCCAGAACCTTTATAATAATTTTATGCAGAGTTTTAAAGGGCCGCGGCTTAAATCCTCGTGGCAGGATCCTGTTTTGGCCAAACCGGTCTTTGCCAAACTCGAGCTGCAGCGGCGCGTCAAGCAGGGCGATGGAACGTGGGGAGATTGGGAGACGGTACCCCGTGCCAAAATCGATGCCTACAAAAAGCTTTTAGAAGAGCTGCCGATGACTCTCGAACAGGCCCAGCTTGGAGTCGGCATCTGGCGGTCCCAGTTTGAAAATACCAATGTTCAGTTTGATATCCTGCAGCCTGAAGCCTATACATTCACTATCAGCCGTACCGAATGGATGCCGCCTAAATTCCTGTTGGAAGCCTTTGATATTCTGAAAAAAGAAGAGCAGGCGCAGGAACGCAAGCGCCGCGAAGAACAGAGCCGTCAGCGTACGACTCCCAATGTAACGGACCCAACCCGGCCAACCCCGCAGCGCCGACAGCCCGTTCAGCCGCAGCGTCCGCAGCAGCAGCAAACGCGTCCCGGCACTGCCCGCAGGGGAGGACAAGATGAGCTGCTGATGGGACCGGGTTTCGAAAATCCTGCTCTACTGCGTCCTGAAGTCCGCAAGGAACGGACAATAACGGATGTCAAGAACGATATGCAGAAAGAAATCCTGAAGGAAAAAGACAATATCGAAATCCGTAAAGATCCGCTTCTGGTCTGGGCGCATGATGATACGGCAGTGCCCGGTAAAACCTATCAGTACCGCATTCGTCTGGGAGTATTTAATCCCATCGCCGGCAAGGATTGGTTCCAAAGCGATCAGGTGGCTTTTAAAAACCAAACTGTCCTATGGAGTTCCTACACAGATCCTACGCCTGAAGTATATGTTCCCAAGCGGGTTTATGTTTTCCCGATGGAAGTTATCCTTAAAGCAGATGCTTCCAAAGCAGTCGAAGGGGTCAAGGTGGAAGTGGACAAATATTATTTAGGACAATGGCGGGATTTTGACTTTGATGTGTATCCCGGCCAAATTATCGGCTATGAAGTAGAAGATGTTGACAAAAAAACCGATCCCAAGACTGCTCCGGCGGTTATGGGCGAGTTTATGCCGATGATGGCCGGCGAATTGGGACAGCCCCAAAAGGTTGATTTTACAACCGATTTAATGCTGGTTGATATTATCCAAAAGGCTTTATGGAACAAACGCCCTGTCTATCAGATGCTCTACTATGACAAGGAACAAAGGATGCAGCAGATAGCTGTCGGCAGAACCAATTGGAGCGTGGATATACGCCGGGATTACGAAGAAATTCAGAATGCCAAGCAGCAGGCCCTCCAGCAGTTAAGTCCGGGCTTTATGCAGCCGGCAATGCCTGAAATGATGCCGATAGATCCGTTATTGATGATGGGACCGGGTGCTTAAATGCAGTCAGCTGCATATCAAGGTGCCGCGATCCGGCTTCTATTATAAGAAATTACAACTGCCCGCAGGAACACTTGTGCTGCATGAACAGTCGATGCGGCACAAGTGTTTTTTTAACAGGAGTACAGGGAACTTGGTCTGTGAAAAACAGGCCGGTAAATAGACGGATAATCTGAAGAATTAACCGAGACGACGGCCCTTCGTTTGAATTGCCGGCAATTATCAATAATCCTGCAGCCCTCAGGACCAGCCAAGAGCGGGCAAATATGCCCCGCATTTACCTGCTGAAAGACAGTCGGAGCGACTGTCATACGTTTGAACCTTTAGTTCAGGAGTTCATCATAGCAAGTCAGGAGTATTTGTCACAAAACACGTTATTTCAAGAAGTTATCGAATCTTTTGCTTTTCCATCAGCCGATAAAAGCCCGTTTTCTTCGAACCCTCAAAAGTAATTAAACCATCATTTCTCAGAATGTCCAGTGCCCTCTGAGCCGTCTTATCCGAGCAATTTAAATCCTTTTCAACATCTTCCCGCCGCAATTTTCGTTCTTTATTCAGCTCCTCCAATATCCATAAACAGCGTGTTTTGACCCTACAACTGACCCCTAAATTTATAGGGTCAGTTTTTTGACCCCTTAAATCGTCTGTAGGGACAGAATTTTGACCCCTTAAATTGTCATTATGACCCCATGAATTTTCGGGCTGGTCACAGAATCTGACCGTTATCCGGTGGTTTAGTCGGTAACCTTGGTCGGAATGTTCAAGCAAATCATTCTCGCCGATTTCGACATTGAGGTGCTTTTTCAGGATTTGTGCGGTTTGTCGACGGATGGTCCGGGCACAGCCGGTAACCGTACCAATCCCATTTTCCGCATCCATTTTTTCAGCAATCTGGTCACCGCCAAGATTTCGATAAGTCCCGTCGGATTTTGTTTCGGCAAGAACCTTGAGCATTTCTCTGGAAGCAACAGTCTTACTGCCAAAAATCTTAACGCCACACAATTCGATGCGGTCAGGGTAAAAGGCCATTTCACCGCCGGTAAATGTGCCTTCCGGTTTAGGGGGCTGGGCTTCTTTGGATTTTTGATATTTCTGAAGCGTTTTTTCGATGACAGAGGCGAGGGTGCGACCTTTGAGTGGGAAGGGTTTTGAGATAAAGTCGATGACGCCCATGCCAATCAAATCAGCGGCCATATCTAAGCCATCCTGGTGATGGCCGGTCATAATGACCACGGGGACATTACCATGTCCCTTGAGGTCCCGAATTTGCCGCAGTAGATACTTTCCAAATTCGGAACTGGCAGCGCAACTGCTGGAGCGAGCCGGAATTTGCAGGTCCAGCAGTACCAGATCATAACCGTTATTTCCAAGCATCTCCAGCGCCTCTTGCTGATTGGTTGCCCAATCGTTCTCATAGCCCAGGGATGCCAGAACATCATCGATTACTTCGGTTTTAATCTTGCGGTCGTCCTCTACAACCAGAATTTTCATGGGGTTTCCTCCGGTGTATCGGTGTCTTTCAACGGAAAAGTCATGGTGATAGTCGTTCCCACATCAACCTGGCTGTCGATTTCAAAAGTGCCGTTATTCGCCACAATATATCGATAGGCAGTGCACACGCCGAAGCCAGTGCTTTCCCGCTTGGTTTTATTAATGTCTATGGGCATAAAGGCGCTTAATTTGTCCAAAATCTGTGGCTCGATTCCCGGTCCATCATCCTTCACTATGATCTGAATTTCATAGCCCCGAACAATGACATGAATACGAATCGTCCCTTCTTTCAATTCCTGCCCGTCCGAGGCAAATGATTCATAAGCGTTTTTAATCAGATTTGTTAATGCCAATAAGAGCAGCGGCCGGGAAATATTGATTCGGATTCTTTCCGGCTTTGGTACTTCCAACTGAATACAAGAAATATCATAGCCCAATTTGGCGATCTTGACCTTTGCTTTTTCAACCGCCGCATCGATAATCTCGTCGATATTTTCATACTGTTTTACCACATTTAAGGGTTTGACAAAAAGTTCCATATTCTCAATGGTCTGTTCCAAAAGCACCAGGTCATCCTGAATGGATTTAGTTCGTTTGTGCCGGGGATGTTCCTTTAAGAGGGCTTCCACATTGGCGCTGAGGGTCGTCAAAACACTCCTAAAATCATGTGCCAATGTCGATGCCAGTAGGGAATACCGGTATTCTGCCAAGAGATGAACTTTGTCGGCAATGTCCGGTCCGTATTGGCCGACTAGTTTCTTGATTTGGGCCAGATAGTCTTTGGACAGCTGACTTTCTTTTGAGCGTTTCTGCTTAAATTTGACCTGGCGGTTGAGGCCTCGTTCGGCATTTTTGCGGACATAGGTGTTGTCGTCGCTACACAGGCGAATAATCAAATCGGTGCAGTCGGTCGGGTCAAAAAGATACAACTGCCGCGAGACAGCCAAACGAACCTGCCAGTCCGGATCTTTTGTTAATTGTTCAGCCAGTTCCAGAAAAAGTGTCTCATTGCACGCAATCGTTCCCTGCAGCAGTTCCTGCCCTAAGGAGTCCGCCAATTGCTGCCGTACCGAGACTGGCAGAGAATCAGGATTATCCTGCAACTGTTTAATCAGCCGGGGCCACTGGGTAAACATCGTGTCGGCTTCCATCAGTAGTTATACCTCTGCTTGCGCTGAATAAAGGCATCCCGGCCGCCTTCGAGCAGATTAATGATTTCTTCTTTGCAGGCATCGACACTGCCCTGGTTCAGGACACGAGCATGCTGTCCATTGGACGTGAGCACAAAAACTTGCGATGCCTCTCCCAGTACCGGAATGTTCGGATTATGGGTAATCAGGATAATCTGGCGACGCTTATTGACCCTGCGGATGCTGTCTACCACGGTATCATAAATAAATCGGTTATCCAGGTTGTCCTCCGGCTGGTCCACCAGCAAGGGATTGTCGCTGTCCAATAGCAGAATGGGCAGGATGGTCGTGCATTTCTGACCAGTCGAGAGGGTTAAGGAATTCTTGAATTCATCGCCATCTTTCAATTCAATCCTTGGCAGGTCCGCCAGTTCCACAACATCCAGGGTCAGAAAAATATCCGACGATTTCAATGCCGTAAAAACCTTCTGTGCCTGTGAGGTGTTCAGTTCAGCGCCAGTTTCCAAGTCCTCAGCAGTACCATTTTCCAGAATAGACACTACTTCGTTCGGCGGCAGCAGGTCGGCGATTTTCTTGGCGACCACCCCGTGTTGGATGCCGCTGTTTTTCAAAGAGTCCCGAAGCAGGTTCTGGTATTCCGAACGGTCGCCAAACTGGTCTACTTGCACACGGATCGGCGAAGAGACATTTTCAGTAATCCACTGGGCTACGGTTTTGCGGATTTCAAAACGCTGATTATACAGCGTTTGCAACCGTTCCATCATGTCTTTACGTTTGGTTTGCAGTTGCTGTAACTGTTCCTGCAATTGCTGGGATTTACGTTTTTTGACCAGCAGGTCGTTACGCTTCTTTTCCCAGTTGGCACGTTCTGTGGCGACTCCTTGGGCCTGAGTATGTTTGGTAATCAGGTCCCGAAACGCAAGCTCTTGTTTATCATGCAGTTGGGACAGTTCCTGCCGTTTTACTTCCAGCAATTGTTGCTGAGTTTGGATCGTATCGGTTCCCTGATTAAACAGGACATCCAAACGGCCGCCGAGGGCGACCATATCTGCTTGAATGCCCTGGAATATCGGACCATTGGAGCCCTGCAGAAAGTCTGCGGTGATCAGACCGTTTACCTGGCGGGCAAATTTGCCTATAGCACTGTCGAACCAATCTTTATATTTATCCAGTAAATCCGAAAGTTCCCCAAACACATGCTGTTCACGTTCCCGTAAAGCGCGGTCTGTATGGGCTTTATTAACATGGGCGGTGCTTTCGTCCTTGGGACCAGCAAGCGCCGCAATCTTCACTTCGATGCCTGGCAGGGTATTTAACTCCTCCGCCAGCCCGAACAGATTCTTTTGGGTGGGGATGATTTCATTGGCATTGGCCTGTAATTGGGATTTCAGTGTGGCAATTTGAGCATAGATCTCCGAAATCTCGGTAGCCCGAAAGTTATCGATAAGAGATAATTGGGATTGGGGACTATCGGCAATATTCTCGACCTCGTTTTGGCTGAAAATATCTGCATTAAAAATCCCGCCAGTGTTGATTGAAATATCCGTGGGCGTTCCATCGGCATTGAGTACCATCGGATCGCCGCTGGCGGTTCGGTCGATGACATACTCCAGGCCGTCTTTAGTCTCGATGGTCAGGCGGATGCGTCCATCCCCCAAGTTGTTTTTGACGAGCGATTCGACATGTTTCCTGGAAACTATACCCTTCTCTCCTGAAGGGAAGGAATCCAGGGCATACCGGACAAACTCCAAAACCGTTGTTTTGCCCGTGCCGCGGTGTCCAATAAGGCAGTTCAATCCGGCGTCAAAATCAAGTTCTAATCCATCCAGAAACCCACCAAGAATCGAAAACGATTTGATGCGATGAAAATGACCATTAACTGGAAACATCATAAGCCGTTCCTTTCAATGAAGTTAAACGAATACGCTAAGGAGGGCTTCGGAGGGAGATGGACAAACCAGAGCTCGTTGCAACCCTGAACCTTACTAAATCAGCAAGAATAATAAACGGGAAAAAATTTGTCAATGCCCTGATGAAAAAAATAGATGAAAAATTTTTGCCAAACGAGTCATAGACATACTTGGCCGGGAATGCTCGGATAACGTAATCATTGTGAACAAAACATTTGCTACCAGTATTGACCGATTTTATCGAAAACTATTACAATGTCAGCCGTATACACATGTCACTGAACAAGGATTCGCCCGTCCCTCGCCCTGTTCAAACGCAAGGTCAAATTGTCAAAACGTCCATCCTTGGCGGTCTGCATCACGTTTATACCCGTGTCGCCTGAAACGTCAGGTTTTCATAGGCAACACGCCCACAGTTTGCGCCGACAACGAAAATTTATAGAATTTCGACTTTGGATTCTGTCGAACCCATCCATAATCCGTCAATCTTTACTTATAAAAGAGCAAACCTAATATGTTCCTGTCTCGCCAAACGTCTGAATCAGTTGTCAGATGTATTTTTGCATAAGACACATCCAGTTTTATTTTTCGTATTCTTTAAGCAAACTTATCAATGGGTGGCTGGGATTCGGTGAAGT